>Ga0081455_10006239_pt1 | contig 12835 bp, 13 predicted proteins | sample TabmetS3T2R1_FD_70207 | JGI IMG/M metagenome (GOLD analysis project Ga0081455, IMG submission 70207) | Tabebuia heterophylla rhizosphere microbial communities from the University of Puerto Rico - S3T2R1 | ecosystem: Host-associated > Plants > Roots > Rhizosphere ... | reverse complement strand
TTGCTCCTCTACCGGCGAATAGCCACCCTCGACGCCTCTGCCCCACTCCCTCCCCTCTCAGATCAATCCCCAACGTGGGCGGAGGCGTCCTCCCTCCTTCGCAACTGGGGCCTGAACCAATCGGCCGACCGGCTGGCGGCCCGTACCGACTAGACAGAGCCTTGGAGCTGATCAGCCACGCCGACATGGCTCGGCTTCATCCGACGGGAGACCATCCCGAGCGCACCGAACGCCTCGTCGCCCTCCAGAGCGCTTTCGAATGGAGGGAGGCGCCTCCGGCCACGCGCGAAGACGTCGAGCGCTGCCATAGCCCCGAGCTCGTTGCACTGATCGACGCGATCGACCGCCCCGTCATGCTCACGCTCGACACCATCGCCTCGCAGACGACCTACGAGGCCGCGCTGCTCGCCACCGGCGCGACGATAGAAGCGGCACGCGTGGGTGGCTTCGCGCTCGTCAGGCCGCCCGGACACCACGCAACTCGCGAACAGGCGATGGGCTTCTGCTTCTTCAACAACGTCGCGATTGCCGCCCGCGTCATCCAGTCCGAGCTCGGCCTCGAACGGATCGCGATCGTGGACTGGGACGTCCATCACGGCAACGGAACCGAGGACGTCTTCCTCGACGACCCGAGTGTCTTCTACGTCTCCCTTCACCAGTGGCCGCTCTACCCGGGAACGGGCGCCCAGGACGACCAGGGCGAGACGCTGCTGAACGTCCCGCTCCCCGCCGGCTCGACGGACGAGGATTACCTGCGTGCGTTCGACGAGCTCGTCGAGCCCGCCGTGACAACCTTCCAACCGGATCTCGTTCTCGTATCGGCAGGCTTCGACGCGCACGAGCACGATCCGCTCGCAGGGATGCTCGTCACCGACGCGGGTTTCCGAGAGCTCGCCCGCCGCTCGGCCGCGCTAGGCCCGAGAGTCGCCGCGGTGCTCGAAGGCGGTTACAACCTGGAGACGCTGCCGAGCCTGCTCCGCGCGGCGCTCGACGGCTTCGACGCGGCCTAGGAGTAGAGCCGCTCCGAGAACCACCAGCTCGCCTCCAGCACCGCGAGCAGGGTGACGACGATCCAGAGGAGCGCCGTCAGCTCGGCCCCAGGCGTGGGTGGGTTGCTCATGCGACGTTCACCGGCTGGAGCTTCGCCACCTCAGTCCGCGGCGCCGGCGCAATCAGAACGGGCACCGGACTGTGGGCGAGCACCGCGCGGCTGACGCTTCCGAGAAGCACCGCGCCGGCCGGCCCCAACCCGCGCGAGCCCATGACCACGAGGTCATGCTCGGCCGCGACGACCCGCTTCACGATCTCCTTGGCGACGGAGCCACGCCGGAGCACCGTGCAGACGGGAACGTCATCCGGCACGAGCGCCTCCGCGCGCTCGAGGTTCGTCTCCGCCTCCCGGACGAGCTCGTCCTCGCACGGGAAGGGCACGGCGAGCGGGAAGGACGAAAACCTCCAGCGAGGCAGCTCGACCACGCTGATGAGCGTCAAGCGTGCGCGCTCGCTCTGTGCTAGGTCGATCGCCTGTTCCAACGCCTTCGCAGCTGCACGAGAGCCGTCAACAGCTACGAGGATGCTCCGGAACACGACCTTCTCCTTGGGCTCCCGAAACGCTTTTCGAGATTGAACGTTTCCGAAAAGGAGTATATTCGAGACTGGTAGGTTCCGCAAGAGGTGCTGACGCCCACGACGCAGACCCAGAGGCGACGCCGTCGCGGTCGGCCGCGCGACCGGTCGGCGGACAAGGCGATCGTCGACGCAACGCTCGAGCTTCTGGCCGAGCGCGGCTTCCAGGCCGCGACGATCGACGCCATCGCGGCCAGAGCCGGCGTCGGCCGGAACACGATCTACCGCCGCTGGTCCGGCAAGGAGGAGCTGATCGCGGATGCGATTCGCGAGCTCAGCGCGGACCTCGACATGCACGAAGCAGACGACCTCTACTCCACGCTGCTCGAGTGGATCCGCGACTTCACGCGCCTCTTCTCCGATCCGCTCTTCGGCCGGATCCTGCCCGCCGTACTGGGGGAGCTCCAGCGCAACCCGTCGTTTGCAGCGGCCTACGCCGACCGGGTCGTGCGTCCACGACGCGAGGCGCTGCTCGAGCTGCTCGAGCGGGCAGTCGAGCGAGGCCAGCTGCGGAAGGAAGCCGATCTCGACCAGATCGTGGATCTCCTGGCCGGGCCGCCCTTCGTCCGTCTGCTTCCAGTCGGTCTCCCGCCCGTGACCGAGCGCTACGCCGAGCAGCTGCTCGAAACGATCTGGTACGGAATCGGGCCGTCGCTAGACGGCAATCCCTGAGCGACGCTCAGGCGGTAGAAGAAAGTGTGGGCAGCTCCGACGAAGCGCTCCTGGCCGGCTTTGCTGCGGGTGACCGCGAGGCGTCCGCCGCCTTCGTGCGGCGCTTCCAGCGGCGGTCCTACGGCCTAGCCCGCACGATCGTCCGGGACTCCGGGACGGCGGAGGACGTTGCGCAGGAGGCCTTCGTGCGCGCGTGGCGGTACGCCGGGAGCTACGACGCGCGGCGCGGCACGGTGCTGACCTGGCTCCTGACGATCGTGAGGAACGTCGCGGTCGATCGGCGGCGCGTCAGCCCCGCCGAGCCGCTCGATCCGGATGTACTCGCCGCGAGGCTCCAGCTCGCCGGCAACCGCGATGAGAATGAGGAGCAGGCTGCACTCCTCGAGCGGGATCAGCTCCGCGAGGCGCTCGCCACGCTTCCCGACGAGCAGCGCCGCGCCGTCGTGCTGGCTGCCTACTTCGGACGAACGGCAGGCGAGATCGCCCGCGACGAGGGAATACCACTGGGAACCGCCAAGACGCGCATCCGCACGGCGATGCACAGGCTGCGCGACTGGCTGGAGGTCGCTGATGAGCACTGACGATCGCTGTCAAGAGATCCGCGCGCTCGCGGCCGAGGTCGCCCTCGGCATCGCGGACGGAGAGGATCGCGCCCGCGTGCTCAAGCATGCCGCGGATTGCGCCGACTGTCGGCGCGAGGTCGAGCGCCTCTCGACCGTCGCGGACGAGCTGCTCGTTCTGGCACCCCAGGAAGAGCCACCCCCCGGCTTCGAGCTGCGCGTCCTGGATTCCATCCAGCCGCCCGCGCCGAAGCCGCGCTTCCCGCTCCGCGGGCTCGCCTTCGTCGCGGCGGTCGTCGCGACGGCGGCCATCACCGCGGGAGGGATGTTCGCCGGCTTCCGGGACGACCGGCGGCTCGCCGACCACTACCGCGCGACGCTCGGGCAGGCACACGGGCAGTACTTCGGCGCGGTTCGCTTCCACGACGCCGCCGGGAAGCAGGGCGGCGTCCTCTTCACCTACCGCGGCTACCCGTCCTGGATGGTGGTCACGGTTGCGCCTCCCTACCGCAACTCGATCCAATCGGCCGAGCTGATCACCCGCGACGGCCGAAGGGTGCCGCTCCCGTCCTACCGCCCCTCGGACGGCGCCTGGGGAGGCTCCTTGCCGATCGACCTGAGCGATCTCGCGGCCGTGCACCTCGTCGGGCCCAACGGTCGCTCGGTCCTGATTGCGACCCAGGGCAATCCCTCGGAGGCAGTCGGCCGGTAGCTCTCTGTATGAACAGCAAGAAGACATACATGTCGCTTCTCGCTCTCGCAGCCGCGCTCTTGATCATCCTCAGCGCCTGCGGAGGGAGCAGCGGCTCCAACAGCGGAGCATCGGCTCCGGACAACTCGACGGCCGGCCAAACGGTCTCGGTCGCCAACGTCGACGGCGTTGGGAACGTGCTGGTCGACGCGCAGAACATGGCGCTGTACGCCGCCGACCAAGAAATGGGCGGCAAGGTCGTGTGCACGGACGAATGCACGACGATCTGGCAACCGCTCACCGTGGCGAAAAGGCCGTCGGCCGGCGGTGATCTGAGCGGGAAGCTCGGAACCGTGAAGCGCCCCGGCGGTGCCCGGCAAGTCACGTTCCAGGGAAGGCCGCTCTATCGCTTCCAGGAAGACAGCGGCACCGACATGGTGACCGGCAACGGCCTCGCCGACAGCTTCAGCGGCATGAACTTCACCTGGCACGTCGCGACTCCGACCGGAATCTCGAGCTCGAGCGACAACTCGACCTCGTCTAACGGCGGATACGGCTATTGAGCAAACGTGACCCGGCGGCCCTGGGTCGCCGGGTTGCGACTCTTACGAACCGTTGGCGAAGCGTTCGTCGTGGTGCCCGGCCACTCGGCAAAGGAGCACCCGTAGCGTCTCCCGCTCCTCGGCATCGAGCGGCGCGAGGAACTCCTTCTCGAAGCGCTTGAGCACCGAGCGGAGCTTCGTCAAGCTTTCCTTCCCCGTGGGAGTCAGCTTGACGAGATGGCGCCGGCGGTCATCAGGATCACGGCGTCGCTCGATGAGGCCCTGGTCCTCGAGCTCGTCCAACAGCCCCACGAGGTAGCCGCGGTCATAACCGAGGGCGTCGGCGATCGTCGCCTGCGTCTCCCGTGCCCCCTCGTCGAGGAGAGCGAGGACCGCGTAGTGCATCGGGTTCAGGCCTGTCGCCTGGAACGCGGCGAGCTTCTGCTCCTTCATCTCCCATGTGAGGTGCTTGAGCAGAAACGTCGGGCTGGACAGGAGCTCTCGCGGGGGCCTCACGGGATGCGCCTTCATCGGCGTTTCAGTGTGTGGCGTCGCAGTCATGGAAATAAGTGTAGCGCAGTCAATCGTTGTACTGTATGATTGTTGATTGAATCAACGATTATGGGAGGCAATTAGTGACTCGCTCATCGATTAGCTCCAAGCGCTGGGCCATTCTCGCGCTGGTCGTCGTCGCGCAGTTCATGGTCATTCTCGATGTGGCGATCGTCAACGTGGCCCTGCCGGAGATCGGTACCGACCTCGGCTTCTCGCAACAGAGCCTTCAGTGGGTCATCACCGCGTACGCGATCGTCTTCGGCGGCGCACTGCTTCTGGGAGGCCGGCTCGCCGATTTGCTCGGTCGTCGGCGCATCTTCCTCGCCGGCGTCGCCATCTTCACGGCCAGCTCGCTCCTCTCGGGCCTTGCGTGGTCTGAAGAGGCGCTGATCGTCTCGCGCGCGCTGCAGGGATTGGGCGGAGCGCTGCTGGCGCCGGCGTCCCTCTCGATCCTGATGACGACGTTCCAGGAGGGCCGAGAGCGCAATCTCGCGCTCGGGCTCTGGGGCGCGGCGTCCGGTAGCGGTGGCGCAGCGGGCGTCCTCCTCGGAGGTGTCCTCACGTCCTATCTCAGCTGGCCCTGGATCTTCTTCATCAACGTCCCGGTCGGCCTGGCCGTCATCGCGTCGATCCCGTTCCTTCTGGATGAGACCCGCGGCAGCGCGTACGGACGGAGACATTTCGACCTGGCCGGCGCCGCTTCGGTGACGTCCGGCATCATGCTCCTCGTCTACGGGTTGACCCGCGGGACCGACGACGGCTGGACGAGCCGCACGACGATCGGATTCCTCGGAGCCGCCGCCGCACTCATCGTCGCGTTCGTCGTCATCGAGCTGCGGTCGAAGGCTCCGCTCCTACCGATGCGGCTGTTCCGGCTGCGGACGCTGACGGCCGCGAACGTCACCGCGGTTCTCATCGCTGCGACGGCGTTTTCGTGGTGGTTCGTCCAGACGCTCTATATGCAGCAGGTACTCCACTATTCGGCGGTCGAGGCCGGGCTCGCATTCGCGCCGCTCGCGGTGACCATCGCCGTCTTCTCGAACGTCGCGCAGACGCTCGTGACCCGGTTCGGCGTTCGGCCCGTGCTGACCGCAGGCCTGCTTATGACGGCAGCATCGCTTGGCCTTCTGGCGCGCGTGCCGGTCGAGGGGCACTACTTCTGGGATCTCTTCCCGGCGTTCATGCTCGGCGCCGTCGGCCTGTCGCTCTCCTTTGTCCCGGTCACGATCGGTGGACTGACCGGCGTCGGGCCGAGCGATGCCGGAGTCGCGTCTGGTCTCATCAACGTCAGCCGTCAGATCGGCGGCGCGGTTGGCCTCGCGACGATCAGCACGGTTGCAACGACGTTTACGAACCAGTACGCAGACGCTCACGCTGGAAGCGCCTCGAGCACCGCGGCGCTGACGCACGGCTTCACCAGCTCGTATTTCGTGCTCGCGGCATTCGCTCTCGCCGGCGCCGTGATCGCAGCAACGCTGATGCGGCCGGCGCCCCGTCCCGCAGTCGAGCCCTCGCACGACGAGTCCCTCAGCCCATTGGAGGAGGCAGCCTGATGACGCATACACGCGCCCTCGATCCCCACAACGCTTCACTGCTCAGCCCGGAAGTCGACGACCTGCTTCTGCGCATCCGCGGCCTCGTGCTCGTTCAGGACGTTCTGGCCGAACGCGGCGCGAGCCCCGCAGAGATTCGCGCCCACAGCGATGAGGCCGAGCGTCTTCGGGGCCGGCTCGCGGAGCTGATCCGAGGCTAGTCCACATGTCGAAATTCGACCCCTTCGCTCGTCGTTAGAGAGAGAGTGAGCAGCACCGACTTTTCATCCGTGTCGCCGACTCACGCGCAGCGCGCGCAGGGTGCGCGGTGGCTTCGCGCGAGCCTGGACGACGGCCTCCTACGCGAAGTTGCGCTCGTCTCAGGCGCGATGCTCGCCTACTTCACGATCCGCAACGTCACGGCCGGTGCCCCGGCCGAGGCGTTCGCGAACGGCGACCGCATCGTCGACTTCGAGCGGTGGCTCGGCATCGACTGGGAGGACGGCGTCCAGGGAGTGATCGCCGGCAGAGACGCCCTCGTCACGCTCGCCAACTGGATCTACATCTGGGGCCATTGGCCCGTGATCCTCTCCAGCGCCGTCGCTCTACACATCTGGCGACGCGACCGCTACTACTTGCTGCGCAACACGCTGTTCATCTCAGGCGGGATCGGCTTCCTCTTCTTCGCCTTCTTCCCCGCGGCCCCACCGCGGCTGCTCGAGATGGGTCTCGTCGACACCGTGTCGAATCAGTCGCACGCCTACCGCGCGCTGCAACCGCCCGGGCTCACGAATCAATACGCGTCCTTTCCGAGCCTTCACGTCGGCTGGAACCTCGCCGTGGGAATCGTCCTCCTCCTGAGCACGACGCACCTGGCCGTCCGCGCATTCGCAGTTCTCTCTCCGGCGGCAATGATGTTCGCCGTCGTCGCAACCGCGAACCATTACGTGGTCGACATCGCCGGGGGCGCAACGGTCGTGCTCGTCGGCCTTGCCGGAGCTCACTTCATCCAGAAGAGGCGATCGGTGCCCACGGCTACACTCGCCGACGATGAGCCGGCCGTCCCTGTCGACCATCCGCGACGGCGGCCCACGCCCGTTCTTCGTCGCTCACCGCGCCGGGAACCGGCTCTGCGACCTCCGCGCCGCGGAGCTACTCAGCCCGACCCTTGTAGAAGCTGACGTCCGCCTCTACCGGGGCAGGCTCGAAGTCCGGCACCTGAAAACGGCCGGGCCGATCCCGATTCTCTGGGATCGGTGGAGGCTGGAGCCGTCGTGGCGCCGGCAGCTCCGGCTCGAAGAACTGCTTGCGGCCACGGCCCCTGAGACCGAGCTCATGCTCGATCTCAAAGGGCCGAGGAAGCGACTGGCCGAGCTCGTCCTCGGTGAGCTCGAGCCGTACCTGCCCGAGCGACGGTTCACCGTTTGCTCGCGCTGGTGGAGGCTGCTCGAGCCCTTCGCCGGCACCCCTGTGCGCCGCGTGTACTCGATCGGCAGCTCACACCAGCTGCGTTCGGCGTTTCGGCGTTTTGCAAATCAGGCACTTGAAGGTGTTTCGATCCACGAGCGCCTTGCCGATAGAGAGACCATCACTGCTCTGCGCGAGATAGCGGATGTCGTCATGACCTGGCCGGTGCGTGAGCCGGCGCGAGCGCGTTCGCTCCTTCGGCTCGGAATCGACGGGCTGATCACCGACGACCCAGCGGCTCTGGCGCGTGCCGGGGTACTGGAGCCGACGACCTGAACCTTCTCGCCGGCATCGGGGAGCAGACTGCCGCGGCCGCCGACCGCGTGACGGATCTGGACTGGCGCTTTCTCGCGCTCGCGCTCGCGCTTCAGCTTGCGACGCTCGCCTGTCGGGCGGGCGCCTGGCGCAACGTGCTCGCCGCGGCCTACCCGCAGTGCCGGATTCCGCTCTTTCCGCTGGGTTGCGCGTATGCGGCGGGGATGGCCCTGAACGCGTATCTGCCTGCACGCGGCGGTGAGGGGGCAAAAGTTGCATTCGCTCGCGCCCAGATCTCGGGTTCGTGCGTCCCCACGCTCGCGGCTTCGCTGATGGTCATGGGCGTGACCGACGCCGTCCTCGGAGCATCGCTGATCGTCTCCCTCTGGGCGACGGGCGTGTTGCCGAACCTGCCGTCCCTTCCTTCATTTGGCTTGGTCTCCGTCGTCGCGGGGATTGCCGCAATCGTCGTTCTCCTGCTGGTGGCCTGGCGCTTTCGCGCTGCCGCCCGGCGGTTCGTCGAGTCGGCCGCACGAGGTCTCGCGGTCATGCGTAGCCCGTCGCTCTACATTCGCTCCGTTCTTCCCTTCCAGCTCGGTGCCTGGGCCTGCCGGATCGGTGTCGTGTTCCTCGTGCTCCAGGCGTTTCGAATCGATGCAGGGCTGGAGACCGCCTTGCTCGTCGTCGTGCTGAACGGGCTGTCGACGGCCGTCCCGGTCCCGGGTGGCGCCGGGTCCCAGCAGATCCTGGCAACCTACGCCCTTCAAGGCGTGATCTCGACCGCCGCGGCGGTGTCGTTCTCCGTGAGCATGCAGGTCGGGGTCACCGCGGTGAACACGACCGTCGGTATTGCGGCGGCCATGCTTCTTTTCCGGACGATGCGTCCGCTTGCCGCCGTCCGCTTGGCGCGGGCACGGGTCGCCCGCTAGCGCTCCAGCATTTCGTCGACGAAGTCGAGAACGACCGGGTGCGCCGGGTCGATCGGGTGGCCTCCCTCGACCCACTCGACCCTCGCGGCGGGAATCGCCGTCGCGGTGATGTTGATCACTTCGAAGTAGTCGAGGAGCGAATCCTTCCCGCCGACGAGCAGCGTGGGTTGGGCGATCGAGCCGAGCTGCTCCAACGTCACTTCGGGATAGCCGCCACGCAGCTCGGCGAGGATCGCCGGACCGTTCGCGGACAGGATTCGCTTGGCGTCGTCGGGCAGTGCGTCCGCGGCATCGGGACCGGCAACGGCGCTGATCACGGTCTCTGCGACTTTGTCGACATCTACCTCCGCCGCGGCGAGGATCGTCTCCTCGAGCTCCGCCAGCTCTCGCATCGCTCGCTCGCTTAGCGAAGGCCCGCCATCTTTCGGCGTCGCCGGAGAGAAGTTCGCCGCTCGCGCTCTCCTTTTGCAGTAGGTGCTTGCCTGCATTGCAGTAGCGGACTACGCAAGACGAGTCAGAGCTCGGGGCGCATCCTCGGTTCATGTTCGCAATCGCCGCACTCGTTCGACAGCTCGCCCGCCGCGAAAAGCGCGTACACGGACGGCACGCTCGACTAGCGCTTCGGGAGACCGGATGGGACTCCGGCAACCGTTTCTCACGGCGGCACTTCGTACACCATGCTGCCGCTGCAGGTCTCGCCGTCGGCTTCTGGGGACTGCCCCGGCCCCCCTGGGGACAGCTGACCCTCGGCTCGCAAGCGGGCCGTCACTTGCTGGAGGGTTGGCTGGCGCGCCGGTGGCGCCGCGCGGACAGCGGAGAGGCGCTGAGCGACCCAGAGGCAGCTTTCTCGCCGGCCGGCTGGCGTGAGGCGCTCGTACCCGGCACGGTGTTGGCGACGCTGGTTGCCGCCGGTGAAGTGCGCGACCCTTATTACGGCCTGAACAACCGCAAGATCACCGACGCCGGGCATCGCGGTGGTCTCGACGCCTATACGTTCTGGTACCGCGCGGCACTCCCGGTGCCCAGCGGCGCAACGAGGGGCGGTAGACGGGTGTTTCTCGACCTGCGGGGCATCAACTACAGCGCCTCGATCTACGTCAACGGCAGCGCCGTACCGCCGCCGCCGGATGCACCGCTCGTGGGAATGTTCCTGCGCCACCGCCTCGACATCACCGACGTGGTACGGCCGGGAGAGCAAAACCTCGTGGCCATTCTCGTCCGGCCCCCCGACCCTCCGGCCGTGCCTGCGATCTCCGAGCGCGAGCCGGCGGGCACGAGCTGCCAGGTGGGTGGTGACGACGCTCCAAGGGAGATCGGGCGCAGCGTCGTCAACCAGGCAAGTGCTGGTTGGGACTTCTGGCAGCCGGTACGAGACCGGAACACGGGGCTATGGGACGAAGTCGCCCTGACCCTGACCGGTCCGCTCGTGCTCGATAGCGACCCGCAGATCAAGAGCGCGATCACTTGGTCCGCACCGGGCGAGGCATCTGCCGCGACCGTCACGGCGCGCGCGGTCGTCCGCAACGCGCGCGAGACGCCACGGACGGCGAGCATCGAGTTCAGGCTTGGGGACCAACGAGACAGGCAGACGATCAAGATCTCTGCGGGGGCGAAGTCAGAGGTCACGTTGGAAGTGAAGGTGCCCAAGCCTCGCCTTTGGTGGGTAGCCGGCTATGGAGAGCCGGAGCTATACGACGCTGCGGTCACAGTCCGTGTCGGCGGAGAGGTGAGTGACGCCTACGGTTGCCGGTTCGGCATTCGCGAGGTGGAGTCGATGAAGGATCCTCACACGGAGGGTCGCCTGTTCAAGGTCAACGGCGTGCGGGTGTTCATCCGTGGTGGCGCCTGGGTCGCTGCTGACGCTCTGCTGCGACTGTCGGCGGAGGACTACGACGACCAAGTGCGCCTGCACCAAGAGGCGAACCTCAACCTGATCCGGGTCTGGGGTGGGAGCATCACCGAGCGGCCGGCCTTCTACGACGCCTGCGACCGGCGGGGAATCCTCGTCTGGCAGGAATTCTGGGTAACCGGAGACTGCTCGAACTCGTCGGAGAATCCGCAGGACTTCAACTTGTTCCGGACCTGCGCCAAGGACGCGGTGCGCATGCTCCGTAACCGCGCCAGCCTCTGCCTCTGGGTGGGAGGAAACGAGGGACCACCGCCGCGACGAGATAACGAGAACCTCAATGATGACCTGAAGAAGCTGATCGACGACGAGGACGGCACCAGACCGTACGTCTCGTACTCGACCGATTTCGAAGCGGGTCTGGGCAAACAGTATTCCCAGTACAGCGACGGGCCGTACGCGATCCTGTACCCGAGCCAGTTCTTCGACGGCACCTGGAACCAGAACGGTCCGGTACGCGACGAAAAACCCAGTCCGCTGCCGTTCACGCCGGAGACCGGGTCGGTGGGCACCCCGGTCGCCGAGAGCATCCGGGCGATGATGCCTCGTGCCGACGCGGAGAAGTTCCCCGACGTGACGCAGGAGACGTGGTTGTCCGACCTGAACCGTACGTGGTACCTGCACCTGTACATCCCGTACTTCAACCTCTCCAGCTCTGATCAGGATCACACGAAGGACCAACTGCGCCTCTACGGCGAGCCGACCACCCTCGAGCAGTTCTGCGAGCAGGCGCAGGCGGCCCAGTACCAGCAGTACAAGGCAATGTTCGAGGGCCGCAACGCGCAGATGTGGACCGCCTACACCGGCGGGATCATCTGGCGGTCCGCACCCGGCTGGACCGTGCTGCGCGGCCTGCTCTACGACCACGTCAAGGAGCAAACCGGTGGCTACTGGGGTGTACGGAAGGCCGGCGAGCCCCTGCATCCCCAGTTCGACCTGCACACGCAACTTGTCGCCGTCGTGAACAACACGCGGTCACGCAGCGCTCCGGCCGTCCTCGAGATCACCGTTTGCGGGCCGGACGGCAAGGTTCGGCCAGAGCTCTCGAGAAGCGTCGCGGTGCCGGCCGTCCGGCGTGCCTCGGCCCTCGAGGTCGCCGACCTCTCCGCAGCGCTCGAGCCGGACGGTTTGCACCTCATCGTCCTGCGACTCCTGGATCAGCGAGGGCGTGAGTTGGCGCACAACACCGATTGGTTCCACAAGCCGCTCGACCCCGAGTCGCCGAACCCCCAACCGAACTATGCCTATGCACCCTTGCGCGCACTCGCCCCGGTGGAGCTGCAGGCGCGCGGGCGGGGCACTCGTCGCGACGAGTGGCAGATGGAGCTCACGTTGGCGAATCCGTCGCCCGTGTGCGCATTCCAGGTCCGGCTGCAGCTTCTCGATCGCAAGGGCGAGCGCGTCACGCCGTTCTACGCGTCCGACAACTATCTGACGGTCCTGCCAAACAGTTCTCGCGTGCTCTCCCTGGCAACACGGGCCACCGGCAACCGGCCCCGAATCGTGCTCTCCGGATGGAACGTCGCCGTGACGGAGGTCCCGGTGCGCTGGCAATAGCTGCGGCGACATGGTCCATAGAAAAAGCCCCGTTACCAGGGCTTTTTCCGTAGCAGGCCTGTAAGCCGGATTCTGTCTTGGGTGACCATCCCTCTTGGCAGCAACCCGGTTCCTGGGCGGGCCGCCTCGTAGCGGAACCTGTTTGCCTTGCACCGGACGGGGTTTGGCGAGCCGCCGTGTCGCCACGACGCTGGTGGGCTCTTACCCCACCTTTTCACCCTTACCTTCGACGTCTCGCGAGATCCGTCGCTGGCGGTCTCCTTTCTGTGCCACTTTCCGTCGGCTTTCGCCGCCTGGGTCGCCCCAGCGTCCTGCCCTGCGGTGTCCGGACTTTCCTCGAGCCGTGAGGCCCGCGGTCACCCGGCCTGCGAATCGAATTGTAGCCGCGTCTGTTCCGCCTGACTCTCGGCGCGCAGGGACGAGCGGCACTCGGGACAGGTGATCATCCCGCCCGCGTGCAGGACGAACTCGCCGCACACGAGGCACTCGAGGCTCGCTCCGCGCAGCAGCGCCTGCAGCTCTTGCTCGAGCGTTCGGTGCAGA
>Ga0081455_10006238_pt1 | contig 12837 bp, 10 predicted proteins | sample TabmetS3T2R1_FD_70207 | JGI IMG/M metagenome (GOLD analysis project Ga0081455, IMG submission 70207) | Tabebuia heterophylla rhizosphere microbial communities from the University of Puerto Rico - S3T2R1 | ecosystem: Host-associated > Plants > Roots > Rhizosphere ... | reverse complement strand
AGATACGTGGACGGCGACCACGCTTCCGCCCCACCCAACCACGCCAGTGCGGAGAAACCTTCCGCGGCATCGATGGCCCAGCTCGCCGCGATGACCGAAAGCGCGAGCGTCGCGGCTTGAGCAACACTCGCCGTGAATGCAGCCGCGGCAACGCCGATCGCGGTGGTCAGGCCCGCGTACAACAGCTGGCCGCTGATGGCGAGCAGCGTTTCGGACCATGCCAAGTGTCCTCCGAGGCTGAGCCAGCACACGAGCAACACCCCGAGGCCGAGCCACGGCACGAGGGCACACAGCGAGCTCGCGAGCCACTTCGAAGCGATGAAGCGCAGCACGGAGCCGCGCGCCAGCAGCGCTGCCTCGAACGTTCGCCGATCTTTTTCGACGGCGAGCACTCGCGCCCCCAAGAGCGGCCCGAACAGTGAGAGCGCGAGGCTGAGCCCACCGAGCGTAGGGCGCACGATGCCGAGCAGCGGATCGAACTCTCGGCTCATGAGCAGGTTGTGAAGCGCCGAACGCGAACCCGCGGTGTACAGGTCGATCGCGAGGACGTATCCGTGGCCGACCAACAGCATCGCCGCGGCGGCGGTGAACCAAGTCACCGGCGCCCGTAGCGCGATGCTGAGGTCACGCGCGAGCATCGACCTCAAGGATGGCAAGTTTGGCCGGCCCGAGACCGCGGGCCTCGCCACGATGATCGCGGGGCTCGCACTCCTGCATCGCGAGGATGAGGTGCGCCTCGCGCGCGGAAGCGAGCTCTTCGAAGAGCTCTTGACGTTTTTCGCGAGGCAGAAGCCATGACGAGCTCGCAACTCGAAATCACGCCCGGCGAGGCGCAGACCACCCTCGACACGCAGGCGCTCGTACCGTGCACGCTGCGCGAGCTCGCGCTGTACTTTCTGCGGCTCGGAACGGTGGGCTTCGGAGGCCCGATCGCGCTCGCCGGGTACATGCAGAAAGACTTGGTGGAAGAGCGACGGTGGTTTTCCAAGCAGGACTACGTCGAAGGCCTCGCGCTCGCGCAGCTCGCCCCGGGTCCGCTCGCGGCGCAGCTCGCGATCTACCTCGGTTGGGTTCGCGGCCGCGTGCTCGGCGCCACGCTCATCGGGATCGCGTTCGTCCTGCCTTCGTTCGTCATGGTGCTTGCGCTCGCTGCCGCGTACCTGAAGCTCGGCGGCCTGACCTGGATGCGCGGTGCGTTCTACGGGATTGGCGCTGCGGTGATCGCGATCATGGCGCGCAGCGTGTACAAGCTCGGCAAGCTGACGCTCGGCAGGCACCGGCTGCTCTGGGGCGTGTGTGCACTGAGTGCGTTGGTCACAGCCTGGACAGAATCCGAGATCGCGTGGCTCTTTCTGGCGAGCGGTGTCCTGGTCGTCGTGATCATGGCTCCGCCGAAGTTCCGCTCCGGGGCGTCTGCGCTCGGCCTCGCGCCGCTACCGCTGTGGTCGATCTCCGGGCTCGCAGGCGCGGCCTCGGGTGCCACGCTTTGGACGATCGCGTGGTACTTCGCGGAAGCTGGCGCGTTCGTGTTCGGCAGCGGCCTCGCGATCGTGCCGTTCCTGCACGGCGGTGTAGTCGACACCTATCAGTGGCTGAGTGACCGCCAATTCCTCGACGCGGTCGCGGTCGCGATGATCACACCCGGCCCGGTCGTGATCACCGTTGCGTTCATCGGTTATCTCGTGGCAGGGCTCGCCGGCGCCAGCGCCGCCGCCATCGGCGTGTTTCTGCCTTCGTACCTATTCGTGATCTTGCCAGCGCCGTACTACAAGCGCATCGCTGGCAACGCGTCGATCCAAGCATTCGTGAACGGTGTGACCGCCGCGGCCACGGGCGCGATCGCAGGAGCAGGTTTCGTGCTCGGCAAGCGAGCAGTCGTCGACGTGCCCACCGCACTGATTCTGCTCGGCACACTCATCGTGCTCACGAAGCTGAAGAAAGTGCCCGAGCCGTTGGTGATCGTGCTGGCCGGCCTGCTCGGCCTGTTGTTGACGGCCTTGTTCCAAGCATGAATTGCACGGCGCAGGACCGATATGAGCGAACAGGCCGGAAGCAACGTCTCGTCGACCCCCGGCCTGCTGGTCGACAAGCTGTGTGTGCAGCGCTCGGGGCGAGTGATCGTCGACCAGGTATCGTTCGCGATCGAGCCGGGCGAGATCATGGCCGTCATCGGAGCCAACGGCGCGGGTAAGACGACGTTGCTCGAAGCAGTGGTCGGTGCGATTCGCATCCGCTCGGGCAGCGTGCGTTTCGGAAATCGAACGCTGACTAACTTGGGCGCGCGCTCGCGCGTGTTTTCGTACATGCCCGATGCGGCAGAACCGCCCGCGGAGGTTCAGGTGGCCGCGCTGGGTCAGCTCGCGAAGCGTTTTGGACGGCTGTCCGATCCGCTGGCGCGACGCCTCGCCGAACGCCTGAGCCTTGAATCGATCGCCAGCGCGCGTGCAGGTGAGCTATCGCGCGGCGAGAAGCGGCGCGTAGCCTTGTACGTAGCTTTGTGTACCAACCGGCCGGTGGTGGTGCTGGACGAGCCGCTGGGCGCGTTCGATCCGTTGCAACTGCTCGATGTGCTCGAGGTGATCCGCGAGCGTGCACGCGCTGGGACAGCGTTGTTGCTGAGCGTGCATCAAATGTCGGATGCGGAAAAGGTCGCGTCGCGCGTCTTGATCCTACATCAGGGCCGCGTGGTCGCGTGCGATGCCCTGTCGGAGTTGCGCGCTCGCCTCAGCTTGCCAGAGGCGTCGCTCGAACGAATCTTCCTGCGCCTGCTGGAGCAACGCCGTGCTCAGGCGTGAGCTGGCCATCGCCCTGCGTTCGCGCCTGACGTGGCTTCAGGCGGCGCTCGCCGCGTTGCTCGTCGGACATGGCTTCGTACTCGCCGTGGACTTGTACTCGGCGGGCTCGCGCTCAGTCCATCAAAGCGCCCTGATGGCGCGCGAGTTCGATCCGTTGCTGGGAATCGTACGGCCCACGTTGGGCGGGCTGTACCTCTCGCTGTCATTGCTGGGTCCACTCGTCGCCGCGCGTATGCTCGCCCTCGAGAAAGAGCGCGGCAGTTTGCATGCGTTGCTGTTGCAGACTGGCTCGCCCGTGCGCGTGCTGGGTGCGAAGTTCCTCGCCGCCAACGCCGCCGTGGGTTTGCAGCTCGTGGCGCCGCTCTGCTTGCTGGTCGTGTGGCAATCGCTTGGAGGCCATCTCGACTGGTCGGAAACTTCGGTGCCGCTGCTGGCATACATGTTGTATCTCAGCTTGATCGCAGCGCTCGCTCTGATGGCTGCCGCCTGGACCGCGACTCTCGCACAAGCGGTTACGCTCGCGCTGCTACTGGTGATCACGTCTTGGGCGATCGATGCATCCGAAGGTTTCGCCGCGTTGGCGTGGTTGGGCCGCGCACTCGATTGGTCGGTCACGACGCACCTCGTGCCATTCGAGCATGCGACGCTCGGCGTCGGAGCCGTGGCGTGGATCGCCGCACTCGTAGCTGGAAGCATGAGCTATGCCTGGCTCGGATTGCGACGCGATCTGTCGTGGATCCAGCTGGGTTGTGCTGCGCTCGCCATCCTGCTCGCGACCGCCGCCGTTTGCGTGGTCGCTCAAGCCGATGGGCGCGCGTGGGACCTCTCGGAGTATGCGCGCGCCTCACTGCCACCCGCGGTGATCCGCGAGCTTCGCGCGTTGCCTGGACCGCTCGCGATCGACGTGTGGCTCGACCGTGACGATGCGCGCCGCCGCCAGTTCGAGATCGACGCGCTGGCCAAGCTGCGACTCGCGCGCCCCGACCTCAACGTGCGCACGCCACTCGACGAGCGATCGACGCCGAGCGAGGCCGACCGCGCTGCGGGTTACGGCCGTATCGTCGTTCACGTCGGCCAGCGCACGCGCGAAACGTACTCGACCAGCCGGCGCGAACTCGCCACGCTCATGTTCGAACTCGCGGGCCGGCCTACGCCGAGTTTCGCGCAGCACGAGTATCCCGGTTATCCGCTGAGTGTCGATGCAGAGCGCCGTGCGTACCTGATGGTGTGCGCGTACGTCGGTTTGCCGCTGGCGCTACTGGTCGCCGGTTGGTTTTTCACGCGTCCGAGCAGGAGGATCCCATGACACACAAGCAGCGCTGGCAGATCGGACTCGCACTCGCGCTTGCCGCGTCGATCGTACGAGCAGACGCAGCCGTCGACGTCTCGTTCGACGCGGACAAGGTCGGGGGCCCTCCGTCGAAATTCGAACCCGTGATCGGCGATTGGTACGTGAGCGAGCAACAAGGCGCGCGCGCTCTGCTGGTCGATGGCGCCAAGTGGCGTCAAGGCGTGCCGTCAGCCAGTCTCGCGGACCAAGCCAAACGCTTGTATGGCGAACGCTACGCGGAATTTCTCGATGGCGTGAAAGCCTTTGCGTTCTTCCCCCTCGCCGTGTACCAGGGCGACTGTTCCGGTGAACATCTCACGCTTTCGATGCGCTTTTACCCTATCGCGGGTCGCATCGATCAGGCCGCAGGCCTCGCCTGGAGCGTCGCGCCGGATGGCAGCTACTTGGGCGCCCGCGCCAACGCGCTGGAAGACAACCTGCTGTTCTTCCGGGTCGTTCGCGGCAAGCGAACGATCCTCGAAAACGTGCGCGGCGTGCACACGGCCACGCGCGCGTGGCACACCTTCCAGGTCTCGCTGCACGGCAAAGCACTGGCGGTCGAGCTCGATGGCAAGCCCCGACTCAAGCGTCAGCTCGAGGCTTCTGCGCAGGGGCGCTGCGGCCTGTGGTCCAAGGCGGATTCGCAAGTGCTGTTCGACGATTTCACGGTCGCAAGGAACCCGCCGGCGCCCAAGTGATCGTCACGCCAACGCGACGCAGCGAGCTGTCGTTCTCTAGCTCGGAACTGACTCAGCCCGCGATTTTCCCTGGCTACGGCCGCCAGGCGATTAAGCTGCGGTTCAGATACAAGAGTTACGCTCAGCCATGCGCATTCTGATCGCAGACGATCACGCCGAGACGCGCGAACTCCTGCTGCGTACCTTAGCAGCAGGGGATCACCACGTCCGAGGCGTAGCGACCTGTGCGGACGCTCGCGCCGAGCTCCAGGCCCGAACCTTCGATGTATTGGTGCTCGACGTGATGCTGCCCGACGGTTCGGGAATCGAGCTATGCGCGCGCTTGAGAGCGACAAATCTCCAGACGCCGATTCTGCTGCTAACCGCGCGTGGCGAAGTGCCGAGCCGGGTCGCAGGGTTGGAAGCCGGGGCCGACGACTACTTGGCGAAGCCGTTTGCAGTCGCAGAGCTGCGCGCCCGGGTGAAGGCACTCAGCCGGCGCGGACCGCGATTGCGCGAGCGCACGCTTACTCTCGGGGCCGTAGTGGTCGACTTCGAAGGCAGGCGCGTCCGTATCGATGGCTGCCCATTGCAGCTGACAGGCAAAGAGCTCGCGATCGTGGAGCTGCTGGCAACCCGGCACGGGCGTATCGTCGAACGCGACGACCTGATCGAGTCGATCTGGGGCGACGTCGGGGATACGCAGCGCGCGACGCTCGATGTCTTGATCGGGCGCATCCGGCGCAAGCTGGGTGGCAATGCCGGTTTACTGCGAACAGTGCGCGGTATCGGTTACGTGTTTGGTGACGAACGATGAGGCTGCCATCGCTGGCGTCGCGGGTCGCGTGGGCACAAGCGCTGCTGAGCGCTGCTGCGCTGAGTCTCGTATGCCTCGCGACGTCGCTCGGCGTGCGAACGCTGTTCATGGCGAAAGCCGACGCTGCGCTTCATGATTTGATGCAGCCGATTGTCGCGTATCTCGATCAGGGCCGAACAGATTGGCAGCTTCTGGCGGCCGAGATTGAGGAGATCCGGCCGCGAGATACCGCGGTCGAGGTGCGGCCGCTGCAGGGCGGCGGCCTGCTACTCAGGGCTGGTGGTCGGCTCGCGCTCGAGCATCCCGCGCGCGGCTGTTCCGCGTACCGCGTTTGGCGCGTGTGCACAGCGACTGGCCGCGGGTTTCGAGTGACCGCAGCCAAGAATCGGACCAGCGAGTTGGCGACCACGAACACGCTCATGCTGACGATGACCGGCGCCTGCCTCATCGCCGGCATCGCCGTTGCAGCCGCCAGCGGCGCGGTCACACGTCGAGCCTTGCGCCCACTCGCCGACCTGCGCGCGCGCGTCGCAGCCATCGTACCAGGCGCGGAGCAGACGCTCGGCAGAACGTCTCGAGTTCGCGAGCTGGCCGTGCTCGAGGAGCGCTTCGACGACCTGCTGCTGCGCTTCAACGCCGCGCTCGCGCGTGAAAAGCGCTTTACCGCCCACGCATCCCACGAACTGCGCACGCCACTCACGATCGCGCGTGCCGAGATCGAGGATGCCGCAACGGGGGAGTTGCACGAGCGCGCGCAGCGTGCGCTCGCCGCACTGTCGCGGCTCGAGAAGCTGGTGGAGGTCCTGCTCTGGTTTGCACGTGCGCAGACGCGGCTCGATGGCGAAGCCATGGATCTCGTGAACATCGCGGATATCGTCACCACCGAGATCGCCGGACTGCGGCGCACTGCGCCAGCGCGATCGATCGCAGCCGAGCTGCCAGACGAAGCCCTGGTTCACGGGGAAGAGCAGCTTTTGGCCCGCGCCATCGCCAATCTGATCGATAACGCCTGTAGGCATGGCGATCAAAGTCCAATCTGTGTGCGGATCGCGCGGCACAGCGACGCGCTCGTGCTCGAGATCGAAAATGGCGGCAGTGGCATCCCAGCACACGCCCGTGAGAGTGTATTCGAACCATTCTTCCGCGGACCCGATTCCGCTGAAGGCTTCGGCCTGGGCCTGCCATTCGCACGCGCCGTCGCCCGGGCTCACGGCGGCGATGTCGAGTTCGGGAGCCGTGCGGCGGGCCGCACCGAAGTCACGCTGCGATTGCCCCTGGTCGCCTGGAGCGATCGCGCTTGAAGCGGCACAGCCCGCCCGCGGGCAAGGGTCTGTTTAGATCGGGTTTGGAAACACCTCGCATACTCAAACCTCATGGGAGGTTCTATGCGAAGCGATCCCAATGCAGGTGTTGGAACGCAAATCTGGCCGGCGCGCGCCACGGGCCGCGCGCTGTTGCTCGTCGCACTGCGCGCTGTCCCCGCTGCAGCAGAAACGCCGAGTGAGCACAAGCCGGCGAACGTGCTCGAAGCCACCCTCGGCGACAATGACCGAGCTCCCGAGATTAGTACTGCAGAGTTACGCTCTGCCTTGTCGCGCGGCGACGTCACCGTGCTCGATGCTCGACCGTACGCGGAGTACGCCGTCAGTCACATCCCGGGCGCTCTCGCGGTAGCTGGCAAACCGGGCATGAAGCCGTCGCAATACACGGCAGACGCCGCCGACGTCGCGCGCGTCGCGAGCGATCGGACGACAGCGCTCATCGTGTACTGCAACGGCCTTTACTGCGGCCGCAGCAAGCGTTTCGCTGCGGACCTTGCGAGCGCCGGGTACACGAACGTCAAGCGCTATCAGCTCGGCATCCCAGCTTGGCGCGCACTCGGCGGCGTCACGCAGGTCGAAAAAGACGCTCTCGAGTCCTTGCTCGCGCGCGACGGGACTGCCGTGCTGGTAGATGCCCGTGAACCTGCTCCAGCACAGGCGCGCCTCAGACATGCGGTCGTCATCCCGGTAGCCGAAACCACGGCTGCGAAAGACGATGGCAGACTGCCCATGACCGACCACAACACGCGCATTTTCGTGGTGGGCGCCAACGCCGAACAAGCCCGAGCGGTAGCGGAAGCCATCGTTAAAGACGCCTTCCACAACGTGTCATTCTTCGGCGGAAGCATCGCAGAACTGCGAAACCTGCTGGCGCCTGCCCCCAGGCCAAGTCACGTACTCACACCGCGCTGAGCCTCCTACTTTGCTGACGCGCGCGTTTGGTGCCATGTTGCTGGTCGCCACCCGCTCGACCCGCTTCTCGGAGGCATCATGAACGCAGAAGAACTTCGTGCAGCGCAAGCGCCGCTCAAAGCCCGTTATCGTGAGGACCCGAGCGCCGCCAGCGTGACGCTCAGAGCGGCGGGAACAACCGACACGCCGGCACAGCTGTGCCGCGTGCACACGTTTCTCGGCGTCGTCGACGCGGGTTTGCATCCCGCGACCGGCGGCGACGGCAACAAAGCCTGCTCTGGGGACATGTTGCTCGAAGCGCTGGTCGCATGCGCGGGAGTCACGCTCGGCGCCGTGGCAACCTCGATGGGAATCCGCGTGCAGAGCGGCCGCATCACGGCGGAAGGCGTGATCGATTTTCGTGGCACGCTGGGAGTTTCGCGCGATGCACCGGTCGGCTTCCGCGAAGTTCGGCTGCGCTTCGAGCTCGAGACCGACGCTACGCTGGAAGCGCAGCGCAAGCTGATCGATCTGACAGAACGCTACTGCGTCATCTATCAAACGCTGAAACACCCACCGGCCGTGCAGACGATCGCGGGCTGATCCAGTCGACTAACTGGCCGGAGCCTCGTGAAGTTCGATGGGGTTCCCGTCGGGGTCTTCGAGTTGGATCTGCTTGCCACCCGGTCCCACTTCCACCTGGTTTCGGAAGCGCGTTCGAGCTGCGCGCAAGGATGCGATCGTGGCATCGATGCTCTCCACGTACAGGACGATCCGGTTCCATCCACCGGGCTCTTGCTTGCGACCGTCAGGCAATGGGCGGGAGCCCGAGCTTTCCGGTCCGCTCAAGATCAGATGCAGCGCGCCGCGCGCGATGATCGCTAACACCGGCCCGAAGCGCTGTACGACCTTGAATCCGAGCTGCTGCGTGTAGAACGCCAGCGAGCCCTCGATATCCCGCACCTGATAGCGCACGACCGCCGTACTGGTATCGGCTGCGAATGGCGCTGCTTGGCGTGTGCTTTGCTTTTCCGTCACGGCCGACCTCCGGCGCCCATGCTGCAGGCGCATGCCACAACCAGTTTGGGAATTAATCCCGCCTCGGCGCTTGGCCAAGCTCGGCGCCGAGTTCGGAGCTGGATCGTCCGCCGCCACAATGACGGTAGTTGCATCCTGCGCGCGTTTCTGTACGCGTTGCGCCCGCGCCTGCCGGCTTTCCGCCTTGCAACTTCGCAAGCATCCGCACAATGTTGGGCGTGTTGTTGGCCGTCAAGGGATTGATACGGCATCCACGGTTCGCAGTCGCTATCGGACTGTGCATGGGTATTGCCAGCGCGTGCCGGCAGCCGGAGCCAGACGGCAGGCGCCGCACCGAGATCGACGCGCGCATGCACGTCGACAGTATCGTCGCAGCTCGTAGCTGCGCGGAACTGACTTGCCGCGAGCCGGCCGTCTGCCACATGCAAGCCGACGCGCCGCACTGCGTCTGTCCCGCCGGATATGGCGGTGACCCGAGCGACTGTCGGGACATCGACGAATGCGCACTGCCGGCAAGCAACGACTGCGGCGAGCACGCCGCCTGCATCAATCGTCCGGGTAACTATAGTTGCGTCTGCGAACCCGGGTATCAAGGTGATGGGCGGCTGTGCAATCAGATGAGCGTGAGTTGCGCCCAGGACAAGACAGTCTGCAGCTCGGATGCCGACTGCGTAGTCGATGCTGCCGGCGCGCACTGCGTTTGCCGCGCCGGTTTCGAGGGCGACGGTCGCACGTGCAAGGACCTGGACGAGTGTCAGAGCGGCACGGCACGCTGCGCGCAACATGCGCGTTGCGAAAATCAACGCGGTAGCTTCGCTTGCAGCTGCGAGCTGCCATTCGAGGGCGACGGTCGCGTGAATTGTCGCGATACCTGCGAGAGCGCCGCGCTCAGCGCGATGCGCTGCGACCCGAGCGGGCACGGACGCTGCGCGTTCTCGCCGGATGGACAGCCGAGCTGCACCAGCTGCAGCGCGGGCTTCGTCGGCGACGGCGTGCATTGCATTGCCGACGCCGAATGCGCGCAACTGCGTTGCTCGGACAACAGCGTGTGTGCGGGCGACGTCGGCGCGCGACGCTGTGAATGTGCCAAGGGCTTTCGCGCCGACTCGACGCTCGGATGTGTCGACATCGATGAGTGTGAGCTGGCCGGCCTGTGTGCTAGCGGCCGCTGCGTGAATACGCCTGGCAGCTATATCTGCGCCTGCGCCGACGGCTTCGAACGCGTGAACGGCGCCTGCGTAAACATCGACGAATGCAGCCGCGGCCTCGACTTATGTGACCCGGCTGCGGACTGCGCTGACCAAGCGCCCGGTTATCGCTGCGCGTGTAAGCCGGGCTTCGAAGGCGACGGTCGCAGCTGCAGCGACGTCGACGAGTGCGCGCGCGACAAGAATGCCTGCAGCGGCGCCACCAGCTGTCACAATCTTCCCGGTAGTTTCGAATGCGTCTGCCCGACCGGCTTTAGCGGCGACGGAAAGACGCAAGCCTGCGCCTGCGATCTCTCCGGCTATTGGGGTATGCGCATCGACAGCGTTCTCAAGGTCGGTCAGCTGGCTGCCGGCGGTGTGACGCTGATCGAAGGCTCTGAGACGCGCACGCACATCTGGGAGTTGAGCCGGTTTCGCTACGACGGCAGCGAGATCAAGATCGACAACAAGAACTGCGGCATGTCCGACGATCCCGAAGTGTACAGCCCGCTGTACGGCGAAGTGTATTCGTCGTCCACGCCCCTGGCAGTCTTCGATCAGCTGCCGCTGACAGCTGCGCAAAGCATTCCGCTGGCGCGCAGCGCAGCGCTGCCCGGCATGCCGTACCTGGCCCCGCGCGAAGCCATTTTGCAAGGCATCAACTTGAACAATCCGCTCAACGCGCCGTGGCCGATGTCGACCACTGAAGTGCCTGCGAATGCTTGGGTCGACTATGACCACGACGGCGTTCCCGGCGTGAGCTTGTGGCCAGCCTCGACCGTCAAGGCAACACGTCGCGGTGGCGGCGAAACGTTCAGCTATCTACCTGTCGGCCTCAAGCTCGGCAGCAGCTTGGTCGGCTCGCGCGTCGGGTGCGTGAGCGCGGGCGTGCGCGCGATTCGCGTACTGACCGGCAAGATCGACACCTGCGCGCACATCTCCGGCGACGCCATGACCGAGCGCTTCGAAGGTCGGATCTACGCTTGCACCGTGGCGAACATGGCGGACTGGGACACGAAAGCCATCAGCTGCAGCGCCCAAGACTGGGCCGCCGCCCAGCGCTGCAGCCCGGAAGAAGTTCAGTTCATCGATACGCAGCCGTTGCCGGCACAAACCGGTGGACCATTCGAACTCATGAAGCTCGGCGGGCTCGAAGCCACCGACATCGATTGCGCCAAGGTTCGCGCCGCGCTACCCGCGCCTTCAGGAAAGTGACTCGAGCATGCGCGCGGCATCGGTTCTGACGGTCGTGATCGGCGCGCTGTGCTGCTCGCCAAGCGCGCGCGCCGAAGGCGGCATCCTGATGCCCGGCGGGTCGCTGGCGATCGCACGCGGCGGTGCCGTGGCAGCAGATCCCAGCGATGCCATGACCTTGCTGCACAATCCCGCCGGTCTCACGCAGCTGCGGGATCACCAGGGCCACTACGGCGTGGACATGGCCTTCGACAACCTGTGCGTCGATCCCTACGGCTATTACGGCTGGGGCATCGCGCTCAGCGAGATGGGCATGCGTTCGGGAACGAGCACCGACGCGCGCCGCTCCGAGTTCGGCGACCCTGCGAGCGCAGGCTACGGGTTGCATCCGCTGGGTCGCGTGTGCAACTCGGGCTCATTCGGCGTGTTGCCGCAGCTCAGCGTGAAACTGAAGCTATTGGAACGGCTATCCGTGGCCCTGGGCCTGGTCACGCCTGTCACGTTAGCGGCGTCGCAATGGGGCGGCCGCAGCGGCACCGTCGCCGCTGAAGGCGGCATGGCACTGCCGACACCGACGCGTTACGCGTTGGTCCGTCAGCACGTGCGCTTCGCGCTCGATCCCACCTTGGGCATCGCGTACGGCGTGTCGTCTTGGTTCTCGCTCGGTGTCAGCCTGCAAGTCACGATGGGAGCGCTCGACAACGATGTCGTGATGGCCCTGCGCGCGGGCACATCACCCGCGACCGACGTGATGACCCGGGTGCGGGTCGCGGACTACTTCATGCCCTCGATCACCGTGGGCGCCTACGCCAGCCCCGGCCAACACATCCGCATCGGCGCGACGTTCAACTACGCGCAAGGCTTCGATGGCGCGGGCGACATCACATTCACCACCAACTACTATCACGCCGGAGCTACCGGCGACGAGTTCATCCCGTACGAAAACGCGCCCGTGGGTGTCACGCGGATTCGCGTGCCGCTGCCGTGGACCGCGACGCTTGCGCTGCGCTACGTCCAGCCGAGCGCTGAAGCTGACAGCGGCGACCCGCTGCGCGACCAGTACTGGGACCTGGAGCTCGACGCGTCGTACATCGGTACGGGCTCACTGCCGCTCACCACCATCGAAGTCGCAAACGATTTCAATCTCGAGTTTCGCCGCGCCAACGGCGCGCCCGAGATGCCGCTCCAGGTCAAGAAGTCCAATCTCCAACAGCTGTCCGTCGATCGCCACGGCTTGGATTCCTTCGCGCTGCGACTGGGTGGGAGCTGGAACGTGCTCGCCGGCGCCTTGCAAGCATCCGCCGGCGCGCTCTACCAAACTCGCAGCGTGCAGCCCGAATACGCGAGCATCGACAACTTCGGTTTGGCGCGCGTCGGCTTGAGCCTCGGCCTCAAAGTACGCATCGGTCCACTCGACTTGACCGCTGCCTACGCGCACATCTTTCAAGAAACGCTCGATGTCGCGCCGCCAGCGCACGAGCCTCGCGAACTCGCCAGCGATGATCCGCGGCGCGGCTTCGACCAGCGCATCTACATGGACGGCACGCTCAGCGCGCAGCCCGTCGCCGACCCGCGCGTTCCAGCGC
>Ga0081455_10006237_pt1 | contig 12839 bp, 9 predicted proteins | sample TabmetS3T2R1_FD_70207 | JGI IMG/M metagenome (GOLD analysis project Ga0081455, IMG submission 70207) | Tabebuia heterophylla rhizosphere microbial communities from the University of Puerto Rico - S3T2R1 | ecosystem: Host-associated > Plants > Roots > Rhizosphere ... | reverse complement strand
CAGGTCGCGCACGAGTCCGGCTCATTCTCCGCCAGCTGGAACTCGCCCTCGACGGTTGGTGCCGTCGGGTCGGTGATGTCGACCATCCGCGCCCAGCCCCACGGGCAGCCGTGGCCGGATCCGGTCGCCGTCCCGTACACCTCATCCGACACGTAAGCCCAGTCCTGGCCCCACAGCTTGAGTGCGCTGTGCGCACCGGGGCCCGGCCACACCGGTCGTAGATCGTTCCGCGTGATCGGGCGCGGCTGCGGCAGCGGCCGCCCGAACGCGAAGTCCGACGTGTCGACGACCGCGAAGCCGCCGGTCAGCAGCGCGAAGTACGCGCGCGTGCCGTCGTTGCTGACCGACAGCGAGTGCAGCCCGCCGGTCGGGACCGAGGGGCCCGGCCTGCGCGCGACCGTGGCGGTCGCAGGCAAGCCCGCCTTGAGGGTGTCGCCATCGGCCTGCGAGACCATCACGGACGGGATCGTGATGCTGGGATCGGTCCCACCCATGTCGATCGGTGCGCCGGCCACGTTGTTGGCCACGATCATCGCGGCCGCGCCGGCGGTCTGGGCGTTGCTCGCCTTCTGCACGAAGCTGCATGTGCCGCGGTCCACCAGCGCGATTGCGCCGGCCGGGAAGCCGACGAGCGGGTCGCATCCCTGGGTCGGGTTGGCACTCCCGTCGTTCACCAGGACCACGTCGCCCGAGACACCGGCCTCGTCGGGGGCTGGCCCGAACGCCGCCCCTGTGGCCGGGTAGGTGCCCGCCGCCGGCGACGGCGGATCGACGGTCACCAGGTTCGGCGGAATGCCGACGTAGCCGTGCGTCGATGCGTGGATCCTCGGCGGCGGCTGGCCCTCGAGCAGCGGCGACAGGTCCCAGATCGACAGCGCGGTACCCCCCGATCCGGCGCTGCCGCCGAACATGAGCGCACGCTCGGGATCGTTCGGGTCCTCCCACAGGAAGAACTCGTGCGTGTCCTGGTTGACCTGGGCGATGAGCTGCGGGTCCGTGGCGTGCTCGCCGGAGATGTCGAAGAACTTGAAGTTGCTCACCGAAGGGGCGTGGCACCCGTGAGCCGCCGGGCCGCCGCAGTTCGTGTGCAGCACGATCAGAATGTCCTGCGACTGCCAGACCCGAAGCTCCCGCGACGACTCCCCGGGGTTGGCCGTGTCCGGCGGACCCATCACGTTCACGACGTGCGGATCGGCCGGGTCGGAGACGTCCACGATCATGATCCCGGAGAACTCGGCACCGCCGTCGTAGAAGTCGGTCCGGCTGCCGATGTACGCGTAGTCGCCGTGGATCGCGAGGGCGGCGTTCATGCCACGGTTCAGGAGCGGTTCATGCCCGACCTGCGTGAGGGAGCCGGTCTTGAGCTCGGCGCTCGACGTCCCATCGGAGGGCGATATGGGGTCGCCTTGATCCCGGTTGGCACCAGCGGGTGCTGCGACGGCCGTCCCCATCAGCAACAGAGCGCTAGCGACAGCCACCGTCAGACGTTTGAGTGGCGAACGCACAACGAACCCCCCTACGCGCCGTGCATCTCTGCATCTGCTCCGTACGGCACCGTAACGGACACATCCGGATCCGACAAGATGTAGTAGATCCCTGACTGCCAACAGGGTGTACTGCGCGCCACGCGAGCGGCGGGCAGGTTGATCAGTGCCGGCGGTATGGAGAGGGCAATGAGACCAACGGCCACGGCGTGGGCCGCGGTACGCGAGGCACTCGCCCCCTACGCCGGACGCGACGGTGTCGTACTTCGCGGCGCAGCGTGGCTCGTCACGGCGGTCAGGCCTTGACGAGGCGCTCGATGGCCCGGGTGGCTTCGGTGACCATCTCCTCGGCCCGAGCTGGGTCGTCGCCGACCGCGGCGTCGCGGACGCAATGGCGGACATGCTCGTCGAGCAGCCCCACGGCCACGCTCTGGATCGCCCTGGTCACGGCGCTCATTTGCGTGAGGATGTCGATGCAGTAGACGTCCTCCTCGATCATCCTCTGGAGGCCGCGCACCTGGCCCTCGATCCGGCGCAGGCGGTTCAAGTAGTCGTCCTTGTTCATCGTGTAGCCGCGCATCTGCACATCCTCGTGATCCTCTGATCCTCGTCCACAAGTATACCGGTATAGGGTATAGCCACGGGTAGGTCGCGTTATTACTGCTTCGTCCCCCGACGTGTAGGTTGCCGCTCGGTAGATACCCCTATAGGGTATTGGAGTCACGCGTAGGAGGTAGCGGGCCATGTCGAACCCAAACCGCCTCGCCGGCCACCACACCCCCGCCGCGCGGTCGACGTCCGAGCGCGACGACCGGACGGCAGACGCCGACGCCGGCACCCACGGCGACCACGACACCCACGGGGGGCGCGGCGGCGGGACTCGCCTAGACGCCCCGAGCGTGGGCGACGCCCACACCGGACACGCCGGCCATGGGGCGCATGGCGGCACCGGTGGGCATGACAAGCACGCCGGGCACGACCCGGAAATGTTCCGGCGGCGGTTCTGGTTGAGCCTCGTCTTCACCATCCCGCTGGTGGTGACGAGCGATATGGTCATGGACTGGTTCGGCTACTCGCTGGACTTCTGGGGCATGGACCTGCTCGGCCCGATCCTGGGGTCGGTGGTGTTCTGGTGGGGTGGGTGGCCGTTCCTAGCCGGAGGGGTCGCCGAGGTCCGCGACCGCCAGCCGGGCATGATGCTGCTCATCTCGATGGCGATCACCGTCGCCTACGGGGCGTCGCTGGCCACGAGCCTCGACTGGCTCGACCTCGAGTTCTGGTGGGAGCTGGCGGCGCTGGTCACCATCATGCTGCTGGGTCACTGGCAGGAGATGAAGGCCATCGGCCAGGCCCAGGGCGCCCTCGCCGCCCTCGCCGAGCTCCTGCCCGACGATGCCGAGCGGGTCCGGTCGGACGGCCAGGTCGAGACCGTGACGCTGGGGGAGTTGCAGCGCGGCGACGTCGTGCTGGTTCGCTCCGGCGCGCGGGTCCCGGCTGACGGTGAGATCGTCGACGGTGAGGCCGAGCTGGACGAGTCGATGATCACGGGTGAGTCCCGGCCGGTCCCGAAGGGCGAGGGCGCCAAGGTCGTGGCCGGCACCGTCTCGACCGACTCGGCCATCAGGGTCCGCGTCGATGCCGTGGGCGACGACACCGCCCTGGCAGGTATCCAGCGCCTCGTGGCCGAGGCGCAGGCCAGCGGTAGCCGGGCCCAGGCGTTGGCCGATCGGTTCGCGGCGCTGCTGTTCTACGTTGCCACCGCCGCCGGGCTGGTCACGTTCCTGGTGTGGCTGGCCCTCGGCGATCCCGACAACTCGGTGGTCCGCACCGTCACCGTCCTGGTCATCGCCTGCCCCCACGCCCTCGGCCTGGCGATCCCGCTGGTGATCTCGCTATCCACCGCCGTGTCCGCCAAGGCCGGGATCCTGGTCAAGGACCGGCTCGCCCTCGAGCGCATGCGCACCATCGACGCCGTGTTGTTCGACAAGACCGGCACCCTCACCCGGGGCGCCCACATCGTGACCGGCGTCGCCGCCGTCGGCGGCACCAGCGACGACGAGGTACTGCGCCTCGCCGGCGGCGTCGAGTCCGACAGCGAACACCCCCTCGCCCGGGCCATAGTGACCGCCGCCCGCAAGAAGGGCGCCGTCGCCCCCGCCCGCGACTTCCGGTCGATCACCGGCCGGGGCGTGGAGGCGACCATCGACGGCCAGCGGCACGCCGTCGGCGGCCCCGCGCTGCTGCGTGAGCAGGGCCTCACCGTCCCGCCCGACCTCGAGACCGCGATCGACCGCTGGCGCGGTCGCGGCGCCGCGGTGCTCTACCTGGTGCGGGACCAGGAGGTAATCGGTGCCTTCGCGCTCGAGGACGAGATCCGCCCGGAGGCCCGCCAGGCCGTTGCCGAGCTGCAGGCGGCAGGCGTCAAGGTGGTCATGATCACCGGCGACGCCCGCCAGGTGGCCGACGCCGTCGGCGCCGAGCTGGGCATCGACGAGGTGTTCGCGGAGGTCCTCCCCGAGGACAAGGACAAGGCCGTCACCGAGCTGCAGGAGCGGGGGCTTTCCGTCGCCATGGTCGGCGACGGTGTCAACGACGCCCCCGCCCTTGCCCGGGCCGACGTCGGCATCGCCATCGGCGCCGGTACCGACGTGGCCATCGAGTCCGCCGGGGTCGTGCTGGCCTCCAGCGACCCCCGGGGGGTCACCGGCATCATCCGGCTGTCGCGGGCCAGCTACCGCAAGATGGTCCAGAACCTGGGCTGGGCCGCCGGCTACAACGTGGTGGCGATCCCCTTGGCCGCCGGGGTTCTTGCGTGGGCCGGCCTCACCCTGTCCCCTGCCGTCGGCGCAATCCTCATGAGCGCCTCGACCATCGTGGTGGCCCTCAACGCCCAGCTCCTGCGCCGGGTCGACCTCACCCGCGAACCGCTCGGCCCCCCGGATTCGGCCGAGTCCCGCCGCCTCACACCCCAACCGGCCTGATCGTCCGGCAGCGGGCCCGCGACCGGAGCGGGCGCCGCGCCGCATGCTCGGCCGGCGCTCACGGCGCCGTGTCGAACGCGGGGGCCGGTGCGGCCGTCGCATCGGCGCTCAGGGCAGCCGGCCGATCGGTCGACAGTGGCCGGAAGCGGCGGAGGCGCAGGCTGTTCGACACCACGAACACGCTGGAGAACGCCATGGCGGCGCCGGCGATCAGCGGGTTAAGCAGCCCTGCGGCGGCCAGCGGCAGGGCTGCGACGTTGTACGCGAAGGCCCAGAACAGGTTGGTCTTGATCGTTGCCAGCGTCCGCTGCGACAGGCGGATGGCATCGGCCGCCGCCCGCAGATCGCCACGGACCAGCGTCAGGTCCGATGCCTCGATCGCCACGTCGGTACCCGTGCCCATGGCGAGGCCCAGATCGGCCTGGGCCAGCGCTGCGGCGTCGTTGACGCCATCGCCCACCATCGCGACCACCCGGCCCTCGCCCTGCAGGCGGCGCACCACGTGCACCTTGTCCTCGGGGAGGACCTCGGCGACGACATCGTCGATGCCCACCTGGGCGGCGATGGCCCGGGCGGCCCGCTCGTTGTCGCCGGTGAGCAGCACGGGACTCAGCCCCAGCGCACGGAAGTCGGCGACTGCCTCCGCCGACGTGGGCTTGACCGTGTCGGCGACGATCAGGACGGCGCGGGCGGTGCCGTCCCAACCCGCCACGATGGGCGTGCGGCCGGCGTCCTCGGCGGCCTCCTTGGCGGCCATCAGGCCATCGGGCAGGTGGAGCGCCCAGTCGGCCAGGAAACGCTCGCGGCCGGCCACGACCGCGTGGCCATCGACGACGCCGGCCACGCCCAGACCCTGTGTGCTCGTGAATCCCTCGACCGGCGCCAGCGTGACATCCCGGGCGCGGGCCCCGGCCGCGATCGCTTGGGCGATGGGATGCTCGGAGGCGTGCTCCAGCGAGCCCACTAGAGCCAGTGCCTCCTCTGCGGTCGTGCCGTGGGTCACGACGACGTCGACGAGCGCCATCCGGCCCGTCGTGACCGTGCCCGTCTTGTCCAGCACGATCGTGTCGACTCGGCGCGTGGACTCCAGGACCTCCGGGCCCTTGATGAGGATGCCGAGCTGGGCACCCCGGCCCGTGCCGACCATGAGCGCCGTGGGTGTGGCAAGCCCGAGGGCACACGGGCAGGCGATGATCAACACCGCGACCGCGGCCGTGAAGGCCGTGGCCGCCCCTCCGCTGGCGGCCAGCCAGAACCCGAGGGTGGCGACGGCCAGAGCGATCACAACGGGCACGAACACCGCCGAGACCCGATCGGCCAGCCTCTGCACCGGCGCCTTGCCCGCCTGCGCGGCGTGGACGAGCCGGGCGATCTGCGCGAGCGCCGTGTCGGCCCCCACCCGGGTGGCCCGCACTACCAAGCGCCCGCCGGCGTTGACGGTGGCACCGACCACCTCGTCGCCCGGCGCCACCTCCACCGGCACGCTCTCGCCGGTGAGCAGCGACGCGTCGATGGCGGACGCGCCGTCCTCGACGACGCCGTCTGTGGGCACCTTCTCGCCGGGCCGAACGACGAAGCGGTCACCAACCTGGAGTTGGTCGATCGGGATCCGCACCTCCGCGCCGTCACGCAGAACGGCCACGTCCTTGGCACCCAACGCCAGCAGCGCCCGCAGCGCGGCGCCGGAGCGGTGCTTGGCGCGGGCCTCGAAGTACCGGCCCGCGAGGATGGCGACGGTCACCCCCGCCGCCACTTCGAGATAGATCTGGCTGTTACCCATCCCCCGCTCCGGCGTGATGTCAAAGCCATGCCGCATGCTCGGCGGGCCCGCCTCCCCGAGAAAGAGTGCGTACAGCGACCAACCGAACGCGGCCAGAGTGCCCACGGAGATGAGCGTGTCCATCGTCGCGGTGCCGTGACGGAGATTGGCCCACGCCGCCCGGTGGAACGGAGCCGCCCCCCACACCACCACCGGGGCAGCCAGCGTCAGGGACAGCCACTGCCAGTAGTCGAACTGCAGCGCCGACACCATCGCGATCAGCACCACCGGGAGCGTGAGCGCGGCGGACACCAGCAACCGCTGGCGCAGGGGCCGCGTCGGGTCCTCTTTCACCACCTCGGCCGGCGGCGTGTCGGCCGACGACGGCGCTGCCGGCCACACGGGGCTGGCCCTGTAGCCCACCGCCTCCACTTCCGCGATCAGGTCGTCGGCGCTGACCCCGTACGGGGCGACGACCTTGGCCTGCTCGGTGGCGTAGTTGACGCTGGCACTGACACCGTCCAGCTTGTTCAGCCGCTTCTCCACCCGGGCCGCGCACGACGCACACGTCATCCCGCCAATGGCCAGTTCGAGCTCCCGGCCCTCCGTCGAGGCCGGGGCGGTCGGGTCGCCCATCAGTGCCCCTCCCCGTGGTCTGCGGCATCGACCGCCGCCTGAGCGTCCGGCGGGACGTGCACGGTGAACGCCGCCGAGTGAGGCTCGCCGCCGCGCGCGAAGTCGAAGAACAGCCGGTAGTCACCCGGCGACGGGACTTCGACGATGAACCGCACCGCCGGCCCACCCCGCCCCTCGGGCTGGGGTTCCCGTCCGAGCGGGTGCACATGTAGGTACGCCAGGTCCCCACTGCGGACGGCCACCAGGTGGCCGAACGCCCCCAGGTAGGGCTCCAGGTCATCAACCGGTTCGCCGTCACGGGTGACCGTCAGGGTCACCTGAGCGGCGGATCCTGGCGCCGGCGCACCGGCCAGCTCGACCGCGTAACCATCAACGGCCGACGTGGCCGACGCCTCGGGCAGCGGTGCGGGCGCGAACGTCCCGGGCACGGCCACATCGACGCCCAACGTCAGCTCCGGCCCGCCCGCGACCGCGAAGTCGGCGAAAGCGCGGTAACCACCCGGTGCCAGCGCCGGTAGCTCCGCCGTCCACGACCCGTCCCCCGACTGCGACGGATGCAGGTGGGCGTAGCTTCCAAGGTCGTCGCCCACCACGATGAGGTGAAGGTCGCGTTCGTGACGCGGCTCGAACTCGCGCACGACCGAGCCGTCGGGACTGGTGATCCGGAATCGGAACGGCACTCCTGCCCCGCCGTCCATACGATGGTCGTCGGCCTCCAACGTGTAGCCCGCCTGCGATGTCAACACGCCTCCGGGCATCGCGTCATCCTCGATCCCCGAGACCGCCGGTGGGCTCGGGTTGGCGGCATGATCCTCGTCGTCGGTCTCGATCGGTCCGACGGCGGCGCCCACCGCGGCGCCGCCGCCCAGAGCCGCGGCCAGCACGAGGGCCATATGCCCCGAGCTTGCCGGCCACGTTCACGGAGCGACCTCGTAGCCCGCCTCCTCGACTGCGGCCCGAATGGCCGGGTCATCGAGCGGCTGCTCGTGGCTCACGCGCACCCGGCCGCTGGCCAGGTCAACATCCACGCCCGTCACGCCGGTCAGCTTGGCCACCTCGGCCGACACCGCCTGGACGCAGTGGTCACAGGTCATGCCGGTGACGGTGTACGCGGTCTCGCTCATCGGTGTGCGGCTCCGTTCTCGTGCGGCGTGCTCCGGCAATGTAACTATACCCCTGTAGGGTATCAGACAACTCGAAGGCTCGGCGTCGTCCGCCGCGGGGCCGGGCGGCGGTGCGAGCGCCTAGAGGGCCGATGATGTCGAGCGGCGTCAGGCCGGGATCGAGACGAACGCGATCTGCTTCTTGTCGCTGGTAGGCATCGAGGGGCGAGGGCGCGCGGTCATGGCGTCATCACAACGAGCTCGACCACGCGATCGCGCCGGCTCGTTGCGTGTCGCCCTGTTTGGGTGTGCGGGTCACACAGAGCCGCTTAGGGCACCTGCGGATCCGGGGTGCTCAAGCCTCAAACGCCGCCCACACACCGAGATCCTCGGCGCTCGTCTAGCCCGGCGCCATTCACCAACCCCACGCGACCTGTGAACTCGACGGGGGTCAGGGTGGCCGACGATCCAGCCAAGCCCTGGTGTCGCCCGCACAATCCCGGGTTGCCGGCCTTCACCACAGCCGACGCGGGGGGCAGCGCTTCAGTTGCTCAGCCGAGCGCAGTTGGTGAACCCGTCGCTCGTATCAAGATCGAACGCTTCGACGTAGAGGGGCCTCCCATCGGGCAGCGTGTCGATCTGAACGAAAAAGCCGAGACCCACGATCTTCGCTGCAGGATGATCGAAGTCGAAGGCGACCAGAACGCCCTCCTCGGCTCCCCCGGGGCCATCGGGGTCAAACGGATCGACGATGCTGGCGAAGCCGCTCGCGAACAGCGGCTGGGCCATGTTGTCGGCATTGGATCCACCCGAGATACCGGGAGGGAACAGCTCGCCCCGACCCGAGCACCACTGGCCCACGATTTCATGGACCGTCGCTGACGCCGGGGCGGCGAGCGCGCCCAAGGAGAGCATCGCAACAGCCGCCAGGACAACGAGTCTCCGCATCTTCCGCCTCCCGCTCTCTGCCCGTCCGCTCGCTGGCGGCCCCGTTGTGGCCCAGAGGTAAGCAGGCCGCCACGCGGCGGTATACACCCCGCTCCTTAAGCCAAGCTGATACCGGCACCGCTCCGAGCCCTACGTGACATCCGGGGCCCAGCACGTCTAGCGCGTCTGACTTCCCAGCGGTGACCGTGCCGGGATTGCACCACGCCGGAGCGGCCCATACCGAGTCGCCGACGTGATTTAAGAGTCCCGTAAGTCCAACCGGGGTGATGCTGGGTCCGTCGGCGGCCAGACCGAAGCGGCCGGTGACGTGCCGGTCATGAGGCTGGCCTCAACCCGAGGAGGAAACATGCGCAACGCTTTGATCGCAACGGTGACTGGCTGCGCCCTCCTGCTCGCAGGGACAGGGGTCGCCGCGGCCGACGGCGCCGGTGGGGCGACCGGACCCTCGTTCTATGTGGACGGTCAGCTCTACCGCACCGTCAACACGCCGACCGATCTCGCAGGGACGGGCGGCCCCGATTCGTCGTTCGACACGATCTACCAGTTCTTCGGCGTGCAGGCGTTCAACGTGGCGACTGCCGCACCCGGCGATAGCGGCTACAACGGCGGCCGCTGGCGCGTCCACGGCCTGCAGTTCACCGACTACACCGCCGCAGTGGCGGCGTTCGACACCAACCACAGCGGCGACTTCGACAGCGACGAGGAAGTGACCGCGGCGCTTAACGCCGGAGCGGCCACCGACATCGGCGTGGTCAAGAGCTTCGTCTGCCCCGTGATCAACCTCCCTCGTTCCTGACCCGACGTCGCCCGCCTGCGGGCAGCCGCGAGTTGCAGCATTGCTGTCGGTCTCAAGCCACCGACGCCCAGGATCGGCTCCTTCGTCCGAACGGTCTGACTGGCGCTGACGCGACCGACCACCCACATGCTCAGGTGGTGCTGGCCCGATCTGATCGCGCTCCTGTCAGATCGCCGCAGCCGACTCTTCTGACTTGCCAGTGACGAGTGCGCACCCGCGGCTGCTCAGGCCGCCAAGGGTTGCCGACGGCCCCGACTCAGTCATGTGTCGTTATACACTAGTTGTGTGAGTACACATGACTGAGCCGGACGCCGAGGCGGCTGCGGAGGCGTTCGTGAGCGCGTCGCGGGCCTTGGTGGCGGTGGCTGCTCGTTCGCTGGCGGCGGCCGGCGAGGTCACGCTGCCGCAGTTCCGGGCCTTGGTGGTCCTGACGGGATCGGTGCCGGTCACCGTCGGGGACCTTGCCCAGGCGCTCGATATCCATCCGTCGACGGCGACCCGAATGTGTGATCGCCTCGAGCACAAACGCCTTGTGCGACGGCATCCGGCGGTCTCGCCGGATCGCCGGGAGACCACGATCAGCCTGACCGCTCGGGGCCGTCGGCTCGTGGAGCGTGTGACCGAGCGGCGGCGTCGGGACCTGTCCGCCATCGCTGCCGCCATGTCGCCAACCGATCGCCAAGGTGCGATCGACGGCCTGAGGTCATTCGCTCAAGCAGCTGGTGAGCTGCCAGCGCTGGATCCGTTTGCCTGGGCCCAGTCGCTCGATGACACGAGGTCGGCCACGGATGGGTGACCTGGTTCGTCGGCTGCGGGACTGGGACTATCTACGCAAATGGCTGGTGCTGGGCGCGCTGATCGGGGTGGTGGCCGGGCTCGGCGCGGTGGCGTTCATCTTTGCTCTGGACGCCACCTCGAGGTTGCTGCTCGAAACGCTGGGGGGTTACAAGCCACCGCTGCCGATCGGGGAAGGAAACCGTCTGGCAGCCGGCAGCTTTACCCGTCCCTGGGCCATCCCGTTGGTAGTCGCCCTCGGAGGTTTGGTGTCCGGGGTGCTCGTGTTCCGATTCGCCCCCGAGGCGGAAGGACACGGGACCGATGCGGCAATCACGGCGGTTCACCACAACCCGCGGGGCATCCGCGGGCGGGTGACGTTCATCAAGCTGATCGCCTCGGCGGCCACCATCGGCTCGGGCGGATCCGCCGGCCGGGAGGGGCCGACGGCCCAGATCAGCGCCGGGTTCGGCTCATTGTTGGCGCGACGCCTGGAGCTGAGCCCACAGGACGCCCGGATCGCGGTTGCGGTCGGCATCGGTTCGGGGATCGGGGCGATTTTCCGGGCCCCGCTGGGTGGTGCCGTGCTGGGCACCGAGATCCTCTACCGCGACGACCTCGAGCCCGAGGCGCTGTTCCCGTCGCTGGTTGCGTCGATCATCGGGTTCTCGATCTTCGGAGCGGTCGAGGGCTTCCAACCCATCTTTGGCACCCTGCACACGGCCCTCTTCGATCACCCCATCGAGCTCGTCTACTACGCCGTACTGGGGATCGCAGCCGGGCTCGTCGCCCGCCTCTACGCCCGCGGCTTCTACGGGACCGTCGCGCTCAGGCACCGCTGTCCGGGGCCAGACATGCTCAAGCCGGCCGTCGGCGGCCTCGCCGTGGGGGTGATCGGCCTGGCCTTCCCCGCCTCCCTCGCGACCGGCTACGGCTGGCTCCAGCGAGGCATGGACAACGGCCTCCCCAACATGGCCCTGTGGGTAGTGCTCCTTCTGCCGTTCGTAAAGATCCTGGCCACCTCGCTGTCCATCGGATCGGGGGGTTCCGGCGGAATCTTCGGACCGGGGATGGTCATCGGTGGCTTCCTCGGGCTCGGCATCTGGCGTCTTTTGCACGCGGTCGCCCCGGGCATGCCCGGCGTGCCGGCACCGTTCATGGTGGTAGGGATGATCGCCTGCTTCGGCAGCGTCGCCCACGCCCCCCTGGGGTTGATGCTGATGGTGGCCGAGATGACCGGCAGCCTGGCACTGCTGCCTCCCGCCATGGTCGCCCTCGGCCTGGCCACGCTCGTCGTCGGCGACGAGACCATTTACCGGAGCCAGCTTCGTAGCCGAGCCGACGCACCCGCCCATCGGGCCGCATTCGGGTTGCCACTGCTAAGCGGCGTGTCCGTCACCGACGTCATGACCGAGCCACAGCTGATCCTCCGCGTCGGCACGCCGGTCGACGACGCGCGTCGCCTTCTCGAGTCCCAGAACCTCGCGGGAGCCCCGGTCGTCGCAGACGACGGAGCGCTGGTCGGAGTGATGTCCGCCGGCGGGACCACGCTCACAGCCGACGTCACTACCCAAGACGGCATCGACCGCTCGTACCCCACCGTCCCCGCCGACCGGGGCCTGGACTTCGCCCTCGACGCCATGGTCTCCGCTGGCATCGGCTGGATATCGGTCGTCGATGAACGCAGTCGCGTCGTCGGAATCGTCGCCATGAACCAAGTCGTCGCCGGCTACCAACGGGCCCTCCGACGCTCGTTGCACCAACTCGCCGACATCAAGGGCAGCGCGGTCCTCGTCGAGGCACCCGTCGGCGAAGCCTCAGCGTTCGGCGGCACCACCGTCGCGAGCGCCCCCTGGCCCCGCGGAACCGTCGTGCTCAGCATCGACCACCACAGCCAACTCATCGCGCCCCAACCCGACACCCCGCTGCAGGCCGGCGACGTCATAGTCGCCGTCGCGCCTGCCGCCGCCGAAGCAGAACTACGCCAACGCCTCGACGGAGCGGCGGCACGGTGAGAGCCAACGCGGGCGCACGCAACCCTGGATCGGCGCGGAGTTGCCGAGCTGCCGCTGCGCCTGCGTGTCGTACTCCTCGGCGAGCAGACCGACCTCGTTGCGCAGCCCAGGATTCGTCGGAAGGTCGCCACTGCGTCCGCGTCCGTACATAGCGACGCCGGATTGCCGGCAACGGGGGCCGTCGGTCATGCGGGGCGGCGCCGTTGTCGGTAGGTCCGGTTCTTGGTGCGGTTGCCACAGATGGACATGGAGCACCAGGCCGCCGATCGGTTCTTGGAGCGATCGAAAAACGCGTAGGTGCAGTGCCGGCACGCCTTGAGTCTCGGCCACGCGCCCGTGAGCT
>Ga0081455_10006236_pt1 | contig 12841 bp, 9 predicted proteins | sample TabmetS3T2R1_FD_70207 | JGI IMG/M metagenome (GOLD analysis project Ga0081455, IMG submission 70207) | Tabebuia heterophylla rhizosphere microbial communities from the University of Puerto Rico - S3T2R1 | ecosystem: Host-associated > Plants > Roots > Rhizosphere ... | reverse complement strand
GTGCCGGCGTACGCGGCCGCCGCAGCGATCATTGGACGTGAGCTCACGGTGCCCGAGCTCGCACAAACCGTCATCTTGACCCGTACCCGGGCCGCCTCCACCGCCATGCCCCAGACCGAGTCCCTCGCCTATCTGGCTCAGGCCGGGGCCACCATGATCATTCACCTGGCGATCCGGCGGATTCGTCCGATCTGTGAGGAACTCATGCCCGCATATGGGCCGGATTGTCCGGTCGTTGTCGTCGCCAACGCCAGCCAGCCAAATGAGCGCGTGCTCCGCGGGAACCTGGGGACGATCGCCGATCAGGTCGACGAGGTTGGTTTGCGACAGGCGGCCGTGATCATGGTAGGCGAGGCGTTGCATGCTGAAGAGTTCGTCGAGTCCCACCTCTACAGCAAGCGCCGTCGCTAGCTTTTCTGATCAAGAGTGATGAGAACGGCTGGTCCACACTGTCTCGCCATGGCCGAACCGTGTCTGGCTGGAACCGATGATCAGCAGGCAGCTCATGTCGATGCTGTCGGGCTCGAGCGCTTCGAGGCTTGTGACGATGAGATCCTCACCTTCGCGCCCGACGTTGCGTCCCACGACCACCGGTGTGTCTGAAGCGCGAAGTTCGAGCAGGAGCTCGCGAGCTCGCACGAGCTGCTCTCGGCGGGTGCGCGAGGCCGGATTGTAGATAGCTAGCACGAGGTCTGCCCCGACCACTGCGCGCAACCGCTGCTCGATCACTGACCATGACTTGAGTCGGTCGGACAGGGACACTACGGCGTAGTCTCCGCCAAGTGGGGCGCCCGCGCGTGCGGCAACTGCCTGAGCCGCCGTTACCCCTGGAAGCACTGTGATCTTGATCCCGGCATAGCGATCGCCTTCGGCTGCCTCGAAGACTGCTGAGGCCATGCCAAAGACTCCCGCATCTCCACCCGAGACCACCGCAACCCGCTCCCCGGCCAGAGCAAGATCAAGAGCGTACCTTGCACGTTCCACTTCGACAGTGTTGCCCGAAGGATGCTTCCGGAGGCTTGGTCGGATCGGAAGCCGGGCGAGATATGGCCCATATCCCACGACATGATCAACCTCAGCAAGCACTGCCGTTACTTCCGGTGTCATCCAGCTATCCGGTCCGGGCCCCAGGCCAACGACGAAGAGCTCTGGCTCGACGTCATGATCAGGGCCTAAGGCCGGCTGCAGCGCTGCAGAACGCCCCGTCGAATCGAGACGCCGATCCCGGCCTGGCAGAACGATCATGGAGAAGTACGGCACAGCAGCGGCATCGACATCGGTCACAGGCATGACGCGCTGCTCGCCGGTGGTCGCCCGCTCTACATAGAGTGCGTCGGAGAGCCGCCCGGCCTGCCGCAACGCCTCGCAGACGGCAGCGAAGGTCCGGCCCAATTTCATGATCGCTGCCGCGTCGGTATCGGCCAGCCGACGTGCCAGCTCCGGTACGGGCAGCGTTCCGGGCAGCACGGTCAAGATGTCCTCGTGGCGGGCAAGCGGAGTCCGCAGCGCAGTGGCCGCGGCTGTCAACGAAGTGACTCCTGGCACGATTTCGCTCGGAAAACGAGGAGATAGCCGGTCGTGCAGGTACATGTACGAGCTGTAGAAGAGCGGGTCACCTTCGGCCAATACGACAACAGTCCGGCCGACGTCCAGGTGCTTGCCTAGCCGCTCAGCGGACTCGTCATAGAAATCATCGACAGCGCCGTAATAGCCCAGCGGGTGATCAGTCGGGCCCGTGGTGACGGGATAGATCAGCAGTTCCTCGATCACGTTCTCGTTGATCTGCGAGTCTGCGATGGTGCGAGCGATCGATCGGCCCGCCGTTCCTGAGTGGTACGCGATCACGTCGGCGTACTGGATCAGCCGAGCTGCCTTGAGAGTGATCAGCTCCGGATCGCCCGGCCCGACCCCGACTCCGTAGAGGCGCCCGGTCACCAGACCTCCGACTTACGAGCTAGCGCATTGACTGCGGCCGCGCACAAGGCAGATCCACCGCGGCGTCCGTGTACCACGAGCCATGGAATATCCCAAGGGTTCTCGACGAGCGCGATCTTGGACTCGGCCGACCCGACGAAACCGACCGGAATCCCGATGATCGCGGCAGGCCGCGGCGCTCCGTCAGCGATCAGTTCCAACAAGTGGAACAGTGCTGTGGGGGCATTGCCGATGGCCACCACCGCGCCCGCTAGGCGATCGCCCCAGAGCGAGACGGCGGCCGCCGATCGCGTTGTTCCCCACTGTTCTGCCAGTTCGGCGGCCCGCGGGTCGTCCAGCCGGCAGCAGACCTCATTGTCTGCCGGGAGCCGCCTTCGGGTGATGCCGGCGGCGAGCATGTGAGTGTCGGTGAGGATCGTCGCGCGAGCCTCGAGCGCCGTTCGGGCGGCGATCACCAGTCGTGGATGGAGGGCAAGATCGTGGACGAGTTCGACATCGCCACAGGCGTGAATCATCCGGACGGCGATTGTGTGAGCGTCCTCGGTCAACCTTGAGAGATCCGCCTCTGATCGGATTGTTGCGAACGATCGCCGGTAGATCTCGTTGGGGACACTCACGTAGTCGTAGCGCCGCGCTGGTGCCAACATCAATCTGCCTGGCCGACGAGGGTCAGTAGTTCGATGTCTCCGGGCGCCACAAGATCATGATGATCACCGGTCGGTGCGCCGCAGCGACGCTCGCAGCCGCTGATATGGGTTCTCCGCAAACGGGATCCGGATCTCGCCAGCGCCGTTGCATAGGCGCGAGTGCTGATCAAGGAGTTGGCGCAATAGGGAGCGCCGATGCATGCCGAGATTGCAGGCCATGGCGAGGCCGGATCCGCAACCAAACCCGCGGCAAGCAGCTGCGGCAGGTGGCCCGCCGCGTCCGGTAATACCAGCCCGCGCGATGGTGTGATCACGACAGGCCCGGCAGCGTGGCCCTCGACCGCTGCCGCTTGAGCTGGGGTCAGCAGTGCCAACGGGACGTGGAGTGAGGCGGCACCAGCGATCGCACCAAGAGGCGTGTCTGCCGTCAAGGCCGGCAAGTCGATCGCGTGTACGCCCGGAACGCTCGCCGCCCAGCCTGCTATATCCCGAACGTGCCAAACGTCCCGCGATCCCCGACCGGCTGCAAGGAACTGATTCGCGAGGTCGAGCAGCGTTTCTATGACATCGGCCGCCGGAACCAGTTTTCCTAGGCGCGTGTCGCCGCCGAGCAGCACCCATCCGTGGTCATGATCCACAGATCGATAAGCCAGATCGAACTGCGTTCCGCTGATGTCGCCACGGCCGTCATCGACAGCGAAGAGAAATCGCCCGGGGAGGCGCGCAAGCTGCGGCTGTGCGCAGAGCGCAGCGTCAAGGCTCGCGACCAGTGGGCGCACGTCAGACAGGCCACCACGGATGCCGGTGAGCGGTGACGCGACGATGTTCCGGACGCGCTCGTGGCTCTCGGATGGCAGAAACCCGATCTCTCGGACTGCATCGATGAAATCGGCAGGCACCGGGTTCGGCAGACCGCGAAGCTGCAGGCTGGCGCGAGAGGTGAGCTGGACGTCGCCACTGCCGAACTGCTGAGCGATTCGGCTCAGCCAGCCAAGCGCGCTGCCAGTCGTCTGCCCTCCGGGCACCCGAATTCGCACGACAGCGCCATCTTGCGCCAGGTGGGGCCGCAGTACCCCCGGGCACCGGTCCGCGCGCGTCACGCCCGCCATCGTAAGTGACAGGTTAGGCTCCCGTGGTGCCGCGGATCGCTCTGCTCTCCACCTCTGACACGGATCTGATCTCCGCGCGCGGCAGCGGTGCCGACTATTTCGTGGCCAACCCGGCGAGATCGTCGCACACCCAGTTCGGTGACGTGCTCGAGGCTTGTGACCTCATCGTCGCGCGGGTACTCGGCTCCCCCCAGCTCCTCTGTAACGGTTTCGACAGGTTCCGCGGCACAGGCAAACCGATGGTTGTGCTCGGCGGCGAGCAGACGCCGGACGCCGCGCTGATGGAGCTATCGACTGTCCCGATCGGAGTCGCTGCTGATGCCCACGTCTACCTTGCCCATGGCGGTCCGGACAATCTTCGGCAGCTTCACGCATTTCTCAGCGACACCGTGCTCCTCACGGGTGTCGGCTTCGAGGCGCCGGTCGAGCAGCCGGCCTGGGGCGTGGTGCCGCGGCGATTCCCGGCAGGTGCCTCCCGACCACGCATCGGCATCCTTTTTTACCGCGCTCAATACACTGCGGGGAACATCGCGTACGTCGAGGCGCTCGCCGACGCTGTCGAGGCGGCGGGCGGCATTGGCGTACCGATCTTCGCCACCTCCTTGCGTGATGCACCGTCGGATCTGCTCGACTATCTGGGCAGCTGCGACGCGTTGATCACCACGGTGCTCGCCGCCGGCGGCACCAAGCCGGCGACAGCATCGGCCGGCGGGGACGACGACGCTTGGGACGTACGCGCCCTCGCGGCTCTCGACATTCCGATCTTGCAAGGACTATGCCTCACCTGGGACCGGGCATCGTGGGCCGCCTCAGACGAAGGGATGACACCCCTCGACGTGGCCACCCAGGTTGCGGTTCCGGAGTTTGACGGCCGGATCATCACGGTCCCGTTTTCTTTCAAGGAAACCGACGCCGACGGCCTGCCGAGCTACGTTCCTGATCAGGAACGGTGCCGTCGTGTCGGCGAGATCGCCGTCAATCACGCGCGGTTGCGACAGATCCCGGCCGCCCAGCGGCGGATCGCGATCGTCTTGTCGGCTTACCCGACGAAGCATTCACGAATCGGCAATGCGGTCGGCCTCGACACACCCGTATCGGTGATCAGGTTGCTGCGGGCGCTGCGCGCGGCAGGTTATGACCTGGGTGCGCCCGGGGAGATCCCGGGAACTGATCGAGTCGATCCGGTCGAAGGCGAGCATCCGGACACGACCGCAGGCAACGCCCTGATCCACGCCCTGATCGCCGCCGGCGGGCAAGATCCCGAGTGGCTCACCGCCGAGCAACTTTCTGGCCAGCCTGTCCGCATTCCGGCGCAGACCTACCGCCGTTGGCTGACCGAGTTGCCTGCTGATCTTGTGGATGCGGTCACGAACGCCTGGGGCAAGGCGCCAGGAGAGCTGTTCGTGGACCGCAGCAGGGATCCGGATGGCGAGATCGTCGCAGCCACGCTCCAAGCGGGTAACGTGGTGATCTTGGTGCAACCGCCGCGTGGGTTCGGTGAGAATCCGATTGCGATCTACCATGATCCTGATCTTGCTCCGTCCCATCACTACCTGGCCGTCTACCGCTGGTTGGAGCGCGAGTTCGGCGCGCACGCGGTGATCCACGTCGGCAAGCACGGGAACCTGGAATGGCTGCCTGGCAAGAACCTAGGCATGTCCGCATCCTGCGGCACAGATGCAGCGATCGGCTCAATGCCGCTCATCTATCCGTTTCTGGTCAACGATCCAGGCGAGGGAACCCAAGCCAAGCGCCGAGCGCATGCCACGATCGTTGATCATCTAGTGCCGCCGATGGCGCGCGCCGAGACCTATGGTGACATTGCCAGGCTGGAGCAACTGCTCGATGAGTATGCGCAGGCCAATGCGATGGATCCGGCCAAGGCACCTGCATTACGTGGAGAGATCTGGACGCTGATCCAGGCGGCGCAACTAGACCATGATCTCGGCCTGGAGGCGGCTCCTGACGATGAGGTCTTCGACGAGTTCGTGCTCCATGTCGACGGCTGGCTGTGTGAGATCAAGGATGCGCAGATTCGCGACGGGCTGCATGTCCTCGGCCAGACACCCGAAGGCGGGGACTTGATCAACTTGGTGCTGGCGGTGCTCCGATCACCCCAGATCTTCGGTGGTCAGGTCAATGGAGTGCCTGGGTTGCGCGGCGCCCTCGAGACGCGCAGTGAGCCCTTCGACCAGCTCAGGACGGCGCCCGTCGAAGCCAGTGATGGTGCCGTTCGACAGGCTCAGCGCACATTGACACGAACCGACGCCGTCGAGGTGCAGGCACGCGAGCTTGTTGCGGGGCTTGCAGCCGAGGGGTGGTCGGCGGAGGCAGTTTCCCCGGTTGTTGAGCGCATCCTCGGAGCCCCGAACGAGCCCGCAGCTGCTGCACTGCGGTTCGCCTGCCAGGAGGTGGTACCGCGACTCGCCCGCACCGGCGACGAGATCACCGCGATCTTGCACGCCCTTGACGGTGGCTACGTGCCGGCCGGGCCGTCCGGTTCGCCACTGCGTGGATTGATCAATGTGCTGCCGACGGGCCGCAACTTCTATTCGGTCGATCCCAAGGCGATCCCTTCCCGGCTGGCATATCAGACCGGTCAGGCGATGGCAGATTCCCTGATGGAGCGGCATCTCCAGGAGACGGGGAAATACCCGCAGTCGGTGGGTTTGTCTATCTGGGGCACCTCCGCAATGCGCACCAGCGGTGACGACATCGCCGAGGTGTTGGCGCTGCTCGGTGTAATGCCCGTTTGGGACGACGCGTCTCGCCGGGTAGTGGGACTCGAGGCTATCGATCTCGCTGAGCTGGGTCGGCCCCGGATTGACGTGACGGTTCGCATCTCGGGCTTCTTCCGCGACGCGTTCCCGCATGTACTGGCGATGCTTGATGACGCCGTGCGCCTGGTAGCAGATCGCGATGAGCCGAGCCACCTCAATTTTGTCAGGCAGCACACCCGAAATGATCTTGCAGCACACGGGGACCAGCGGCGCGCCACAACTCGGATCTTCGGCTCCAAGCCTGGGTCGTATGGCGCAGGGATGTTGCTGCTGATCGAGGCAGGCAACTGGCGTAATGATCATGATCTTGCTGAGGTCTATTCAGCATGGGGCGGTTTCGCGTACGGCCGTGATCTTGATGGAATCCCAGCTCGCGAAGATATGGAAGCAAACTACCGACGTATCGCGGTGGCGGCCAAGAACGTGGACACCCGCGAACACGACATTGCCGACTCCGATGACTACTTTCAATATCACGGCGGGATGGTGGCGACGGTACGCGCGCTGACTGGTGCCGAACCGAAGGCGTATGTCGGTGACTCGACCGCTCCAGACAATGTCCGGACTCGATCACTGACCGAGGAGACCGCCAGAGTGTTTCGGGCCCGGGTGATCAACCCGCGCTGGATCGCCGCCATGCAGCGTCACGGCTACAAGGGGGCGTTCGAGCTTGCGGCGACGGTGGACTATCTCTTCGGCTTTGATGCGACGGCGGGGGTCGTGACGGACTGGATGTATGCCCAGCTGGCTGAGAGCTATGTGCTGGACAAGGACAACCAAGACTTCATGAAGCACGCCAACCCCTGGGCACTGCGCGGCATCATCGAAAAGCTCAGTGAGGCTGTTGATCGCGGGCTTTGGGAGGAGCCTGATCCAGAGTTGATCAACCAGCTACATCAGATCTATCTCGACGTGGAGGGTGACCTCGAAGACGTGTGACCGTCGCATGCGTGCTGACCCATCGAAGCCTGCCGGTGTGCCCCTTCGAGAAGCTCGGGGCACATTTCGCAATTACTAGTTTGCTGACTCCACGCGAGCGAGGACGGCATCGGCCACCGCATCCGGCACGGTCTCCGGTAGCCAGTGGCCAGCCTCCAGCTCGACAACTTCGTACGGCCCGTTCACATAATCAGCGGTCAGCTTGACCGCCGCCCGAGTAAGAGCGAAGTCATGCCGGCCCCAGACGTAGCTGGTCGGCACGTTGATCGGCCCAAGCGGCGATCGCATGGAGAACGGAATGCCGCGGTACCAGTTGAGGGCGCCGGTGAGCGCCCCCCGCTCGGCCATTGCTTCGGCATAGCGATCGGCAAACTCCTGTGGCAGGCCGTTATCGATCAACGACTTCGTGAACGTACGCCGGGCGAGCGCCTCTGGAAGCGCTGGCAGCTGGAAGAGCCCCATGTACCACGAAACCAAGCCCTGCTTACTGGTCCACAGCGATTTGGCAAGCGCCGCGGGGTGCGGCGTGGACAGAACCGTCAGCGAGGCGACTCGGTCGGAGTGCCAGCCTGCCGCACCCCATGCCTGATTGCCGCCCCAGTCATGACCGACAAGATGAGCCTGGGCAAGACCGGCGGTGTCGAGAAGTGCAACGACATCGGCGGCGGTCGCAGCGGTTCGATAGTCCCGCCGCCGAGTGGGTCGCGCTGCTCGCGTGTAGCCGCGCTGGCTGGGAGAAAGGGTTCGCAGTCCTGCCGCATTCAGCCGGCTTGCGACGGCGTCAAAGCTGGACGGCTGTTGCGGGAACCCGTGGAGCAGCACAATGGTCGGCGCGTCCGGCGGTCCGGCATCGGCAACCTCGAAGCGCAGCCCGGGCCGCACGAAATGGTCCACATTCTCTCCTTCCAAGCCTGAGGTATCAGGATGGCAGAGTGTGACGTACCCGTATCGCAGGGAGTGAGCGATGACTGACGAGCGAAAGATCTTGGAGCGCGTGCTCGAGGAGGCCACTTCCTTTCTGGACGGTTTGCCTGATAGGAGGGTTGCGGCACGTACCGATGTTGATGGTGTGGCGGCCGCCCTGCGGCGCCCGCTGCCCGACGAAGGCGCCGAGTCGCTGGAGGTCGTTGAGGAATTGATCGCCGGCGCAGAGCCGGGAATTCTGGCCATTCCGTCGGGGAGATTCTTCGGTTGGGTGATAGGCGGCGTATTGCCTGCCACGCTGGCCGCTGACTGGCTGACCTCGACCTGGGATCAGAACGCTGGACTACTGGTGTCCTCGCCAGCTGCCGCGGGCGTTGAATGGGTGGCCAGCGAGTGGTTGCTCGACCTACTGGGTCTGCCTGCCACCTCAGCAGTGGGTTTCGTTACAGGAGCGATGATGGCCAACTTCACCTGTCTCGGCGCGGCTCGTCATGAGGTGTTGCGCCGGGTGGGCTGGGATGTCGAGCGGGACGGGTTGCAGGGCGCGCCAGAGGTCACCGTAGTGGTTGGCGAGGAACGCCACGAAACCATTGACGTGGCATTGCGATTTCTCGGTTTGGGCGAGGCACGCCGCATCATGGTTCCGGCCGATGATCAAGGTCGGATCCGACTCGATAGTCTTGCGGACACACTCGGCCAGGCAGGCAACAATCCGTTGATCGTGTGCCTGCAGGCCGGAAACGTTCACAGCGGCGCCTTCGACCCGATAGCAGACGCTGTTGATCTTGCACATCGTCACGGTGCCTGGGTCCATGTCGACGGCGCGTTCGGGCTGTGGGCGGCTGCGTCGGCCCAGTATCGACAGTTGATTGCAGGAGCGGAGCAAGCAGATTCCTGGGCCACAGATGCCCACAAGACGCTCAACGTGCCCTACGACAGCGGGCTCGCGATCGTGGCCTATGCCGAGGCGATGTATGCGGCAATGGGCGTGCATGCCGCTTACTTGATTCAGGACGAGCGGCCTGATCCCTTCTCCACAGTGCCGGAGTTTTCTCGCCGTGCCCGGGGCTTCACGGTTTGGGCGGCGCTGCGTTCGCTCGGTCGTCGGGGGGTGGCCGAGATGGTTGAGCGATTCTGCGCGCGTGCCCGTCGTTTCGCTGCGGGATTGTCCGAGATGAATGGCGTGCGCGTCGTCAACGACGTGGTGTTCACCCAGGTGTGTGTGTCGTTCGGGCCTGACGAGGTGACGCGTGAGGTAGCCGCACGGCTGCTCGAGGACGGCACAGCATGGATGACCCCGTCGACCTGGCAAGGACAAGCCGTGCTACGGATCTCGGTTTCGAACTGGCGGACGACAGAGGAAGATGTGGACCGCACCCTCGATGCCGTACGACGAGTACTCGCCGACGTTCGCGCGGGCTGACTACATCAGCAAGCGGCCTCCGCGAATGTCAGTGCAGGCCAGCCTTGAGCCCGATGACCATGATTCCCAGCAGGGCTCCGATGCATGCGCTCGCCACGCTGCCCCCAATGCTGAGTCCACCGCGTCGGCCGGCTAAGAAGCTGTAGAGAGTCAACAAAGCAGTGCATGCGATCACGGCAATCCATGCCGCCGTACCGATTTCGACGCCAACGATTTGGAGCACGAGCAAGATGACCGCGGGCAGGGCGGCCGCCGCCAGGATTGGCCAGGTCTCTGCAAGCGACTCCTTCAATGCGTCTACCGGATGTGTGCGGTGTTTGACGGCGTCGCCCAGGGTCCGGGCATGGACGTGCGCTAGCCAGTAAATCAATGCAGTTCCGAGGATGGCGAGAATCAGGCGGGTCTCTTCAAAGTGTCCAGCCGCTGCTGCGATAGCTGCAGCGGAGACGACAGTGCCGGTGATCATGCCTTCGCCGTTGATCATCCTCAAGGGGTCGCGTTCGCGCTGAACGCCCGCGGCACGACGGCTTTCATCTGTGGTCATTTGTCGGCAAGTCAATCCAAGGCTCAGGTGCGAGTCAAGAAGATCGCCCACTGCATGCTTGCCTGCCTGAATCTGGCCAAGTGCTTCCGAGCTCACCGACTGTTGAGCACGCGAGCCAGCACGTCGGGCCGGTCGGTCATGATGCCGTCGACGCCGTAGCTCAGCAGCCGCCGCATTGCGGGCTCGTCGTCGATGGTCCAGACATCGACCCGAAGGCCACGGTCGTGGGCCTTGCGTACGAATCGGCGAGTGGTGATCGGCACCACGTCCTTGCACTTTTCGGGAGCCTGCAGCGCCTGGAACGGCGGGTCGTAAACGCCCCCGAGTCTAAGCACATGAAGGAGCCAATAGCCCACTAGCTCGACGCCGGAGGAAGCAGTGGCGACCTTTCCCTGGCTAGCTTTGCGGAAGCGTGTAATCGTGCCTCGATTGTCGGAAACGACCAAGGTGCGTTGCGCAGCCCCGGCGGCTTCGATTTGGCGGAACACGGCCTCCTCGATGCCAGAACGCCGGCCCTTGATTTCGATGTTGAACGGCGCGTCCGGAAATGCGTTGTACAGGGCTTCGAGTGTGGGAATTTTGATGCCCTTGGCTCGCCACGGGAACGTCGAACCATCCGGGCTGAAGCGGTAGCCGGCATCAAGGTTCTGCAGTTCCGGGACGCTCTTTTCGGCTACGGGTCCGGTGCCATCGGTGGTCCGGTCGACGACAGCGTCATGAATGACGACGATGGTGCCCTCGGCGGAGGCGTGGACATCACATTCCACGACTCCGCCGCCCAGGGCGAATCCTTCGCGAAATCCCTCGATGGTGTTCTCGGGCACGACCTTCGCGCCACCGCGATGGGCGAAGTTGATCGGCCAGCCGCGCGGCGTCGGCGGCTTGGGAGTGGCATCAGCCTTCGCGGCGAGCCGCCCGATAGCAGCAGTCACCAACGTGCCCGCCAAGGCACCCAGAATGAAAGAGCCCGCTCCGAGCCGAATCTCCCAGATGTTGTCGGCGACGACGCTCGCATCTCCCTGCTGCTTGATGATCGCATTGCTCATGCTGGACCTTTCGCGCGGAGTTCCCACCAGAAATGTGGGTGTGGTCCAACGTAGAGGCCGCGGCACTCCGACCGATACGCACCCTTGTCTCTTTACTCGCCCGCGATCCGGTGCGCTGTCAGGGTGTGGCCAGCGGCGCTCGCTGGCCGGCAGGTGCCATCCGGTGTCCGGTCAGGAACTGGTCAGGAACGACATCAAAGCGGCGATTTCTGCGTTGCCTTCGACCACTTTCGCCAGATCAGCCGATGATGAATTTGCCGATGATGCCGAACGCGGTGAGCAAGCCCGTAATAGCCGCGGTAGAGCGCGTACAGGAAAGCCCAGCCGCTCGCAACCAGACTTAGTGGCACCAGGAGCGATGGACGGAGTTCCCTGGAAACTTCACTCGAGTCGCGCATAAGTGCCCCAGTTTGGCCGTTTCGCCCCCGCTCGGGTGAAGTTTCCAGGGTTTCAGTCCGTTGATGTTTCGCGCGGCGAGTCGTCTTTGTGCCCTGACGGGCCTCGCCGTGGCGTCGCACGCCTAGATTCGCTGAGCGCGGAGATTCTCGTAGTCGGGCAGTTCGATGGCATCGGCCTTGCTGAATAGCCGCTGCAAAACGGCCCGCATCGGCCAACGCTGTGACCAGCGCATCGAGGCCCAACCCAAGGCGATGCGTAGTGTGCTCATCGGGGCGTATCCGTCCACACCGCCTGGAGGAAGCTCCTGGCCCTGCTCCACGTACGGGCGCATCCGGGCCTCATAGCGATCGAAGGCACTGTGGATGCCGTCCTCCTCGGTCATGACGCCGGGCGCTGTGGCCAGCTCACCAGCCAAGATGTACGCGCCCACCAGGGCCAGGCTGGTGCCGAGGCCGGTCAACGGGCTGGGGCAGTAACCGGCATCACCAAGCAGCACCACACGACCCCGCGACCACCGATCCAGCCGCACCTGTCCCACCGAGTCGAGGTAGAAGTCGTGCGCGTCTCGAGCGGCCCGCAGCAGCCGGGACGCCTCCCAGCCAACGTCGGTGAAGTGGCGCTCAAGTAGCTCGAACTGTGCAGTGAGGTTGTCTCGATCGAACGACTCAGTCGATCGCATGCTGAGTCCAGCTTTTTGTTCGCCGGCGAGGCGACCCGGCCGAATGGAGACCACGCGACCTCGAGGAGCGTTGTGCATGAGGTACCAGTTGTCCAGATCCGTTTCAGCGGGAATGGTGAACCACGCATTGAGCAGGCCCAGCGGACGCACTGCATGTGGATCTGGTTCGAAGGCGAGCCGGCGTACCACGGAATGCAGTCCATCGGCACCGACGACAAGGTCGAAGTCTCGGGGATCAGCCTTCTGGAAGGTCACCCGGATTCCGCCCGCGCGTTGCTCAAGCGCGGTGATTGTGTCGTCGAAGAGGTAGCTCACTTCTGCACGAGCTGCGTCATACAGGATGGCCCCCAGATCGCCGCGGAGGATCTCGTCGGCGGAGACGATGCCATTGCCACCGAACGCCTCGACTGGCATTT
>Ga0081455_10006235_pt1 | contig 12842 bp, 11 predicted proteins | sample TabmetS3T2R1_FD_70207 | JGI IMG/M metagenome (GOLD analysis project Ga0081455, IMG submission 70207) | Tabebuia heterophylla rhizosphere microbial communities from the University of Puerto Rico - S3T2R1 | ecosystem: Host-associated > Plants > Roots > Rhizosphere ... | reverse complement strand
GCGCGCGGACGTAGATCTCACCCGGCTCGCCGGGCTTCACTTCTTCATTGTCCTCGCCGCGCAGGCTCACGGCACAGGATGCGATGGGAAAGCCGCAGGACGAGAACAGCTCCGGCTGGCGTGGATCATGATCGGCCTTGCGCAGCACGCTCACCGGATAGCATTCGGTCTGGCCGTAGAGCTGGCTGAACACCGGACCGATCCGCTCCAGCCCTTCGACCAATCGCGTCGGCGACATCGGCGAGGCGCCATAGAGGATCAGCTCGATCGGATTGTGCATGGCCCTTGTCCAGTCTGCCCATCGGCAGGCATATGACACGCTGATGGAATCGACAGGAGATCGCAACCGCTGGGCCATGCTCGCGCTGCTGTTCGTTGCGCGGGTCGGTCTGGGGTTCCAGTTCCAGACCATGGGCTCTGTCGGCGATCCGGTGGCCCAAGACCTGCACCTCAGTTTTGCCGAGATCGGCACGCTGATCGGCTTGTTCATGATCCCGGGGCCGCTCGCCCTGCTCGCCGGCGTCGCCAGTAGATATATGTCGGATCGCATGCTCGTCGCGGGCGGCCTCCTGCTGCTTGCCCTGGGCGGCGCCAGCGCGGCGATCGCCGACGGCTTCGGCCTGCTGGCGGTCGGCCGCCTGCTCTGCGGCACGGGCTTCGTGATCAGCACGATCTTCTTCACCAAGATGGTCGTCGACTGGTTTGCCGGCCGCGAGCTTGCGACGGCCATGGCGATCGTGGTCGCGAGCTGGCCTTTTGGCATCGCCATGGGACAGGTCGGCCACAGCTGGCTCGCGATTGTGCAGGGCTGGCGGGCGCCGTTCGTAGCGGCCTCGATCTATTGCCTGGCCGCCGCTCTTTTGGTTCTGATCGCCTATCGTCCGCCGCCGACGACAACCGCGGCGCCGGCGTCCCCATCGACCATGCTGACGGCCCGCGAGTGGAGCCTCACGCTGATCGCATCCGTCGTCTGGGCCGCCTTCAACGCAGCCTATATCGTCTATCTCAGCTTCGCGCCGCGGGTGCTGGAAGCGAGTGGCATCGGCGCGCTGGCGGCCGCCTCGACCATCAGCCTTGCGAGCTGGGTGGTGATCTTTTCCGGCGCCGTCTGCGGCCATATCGCCGACCGCACCGGCCGCTCCGACCTCATCCTGGCGATCTGCCTTTGTTGCGGCATGGCCTCGCTCGCGTTGTTGCAGCATGCAGCTTGGGCGGGTGCCGTCAGCCTCGCCTTCGGCATGCTGGGCATGGCGCCCGCCGGCCTGATCATGGCGCTGACCGGCGCGGCGATGGCGCCGCAAAAGCGCGCCCTTGGCATGGGCATCTTCTTCGGCGTTTACTTCTTGTCGAGCGCGCCAGCGCCGGCCATCGCCGGCTGGCTATATGACCGAACCGGCGATGCCTTCACGCCCATCTTGTTCGCCATAGCGTTGTTTGCCCTGACGCTTGCCGCCAACTTCGCCTTCCGCTTCACCCAGCGCGCGCTGCCTCAGCCTCCCGCCGGGTGAACCTTGATCCAGTGGCGAGCGATCTCCTCGCGCGTCGCAACCCAGACCTTGGGCTTCGAAGCGACATAGTCGAGGAAGCGCGCGAGCGTTGCCGCACGACTCGGCCGACCAGCAAGACGGCAGTGAAGGCCGACCGACATCATCTTGGGCGAGCGCGCACCCTCGGCGTAAAGCACGTCGAAGGCGTCCTTCATCGCCTGCAGCCAGCCATCGCCCTGGCTGAAGCCCGGCGCCACGGCGAACTTCATGTCGTTCACTTCGAGCGTGTAGGGAATGATGAGGTGGGGATTGCCCTCCACACGCACCCAGTAGGGCAGGTCGTCGCTGTAGGAATCGCTCGAATAGAGGAAGCCGCCATGCTGCAGGACGGCTTTCAGCGTGTTCATGCCGAAGCGGCCAGTGTACCAGCCCACCGGCGCGCGGCCCGCCGTGTCCTTGATCGCCCTCACGGCTTTCTTGATGTGGTCGAGCTCCTGCTCGAGCGTAAAGTCCTTGTAGTTGATCCAGCGCCAGCCATGGCTTGCCACTTCGTGCCCTGCCTCGGCCATCGCCTTGCCGGCGGCGGGATTGAGCTCGAGCGCACGCCCGACCGCCCATGAGGTGAAGCGCATGTTGCGCTCGCCGAAAAGCCGCAGGATGCGCCAGAAGCCTGCGCGGCTGCCGTATTCGTACATCGACTCGGTCGAAAGATCGCGCGCACCCTGCAGCGGCGTGCCGCCTGGCGTCTCGGTCAAATAGACCTCGGAGGCGGGATCGCCGTTCAGGATCGTGTTCTCGCCGCCCTCTTCGTAGTTCAGCACGAAGCTCACGGCGATGCGCGCCTCATTGGGCCATTGCGGGTCCGGTGGATGGCCACCATAGCCGATCAGGTTGCGATCGAGATGATTATGCATGGCCACGCGCTCCCACAGACGATTGAAGCCCGACTATGAGGCCGGTATAGCTCCGACCACAAGATCAGGAGGCACCATGGAAGCAGCCGTCAAAAGAAGCTCGAGCGCGGTGCAAGAGGACCGGCTATGGCAGCGGCATGCCGACATGGCGAAGCTGGGCGGCACGCCGAAAGGCGGTGTCAATCGCCAGGCGCTGTCGGCCGAGGATGTGGCAGCGCGCAACCAGCTCATGAGTTGGGCCAAGGCCCGCGGCTTCGCGGTCTTCACCGATCCGATCGGCAATCTCTTCGTGCGCCGCGACGGCAGCGACGCCAAGGCGCCGCCGGTGATGAGCGGCTCGCACATGGACAGCCAGCCGACCGGCGGCCGCTTCGACGGCATGTTCGGCGTGCTGGCGGCGTTCGAGGCGCTCGAGGCGCTCGAGGATGCGGGCATCCGGACGCGGCGACCGGTGATCGCGGTCGCCTGGACCAACGAGGAAGGCTCGCGCTTCCAGCCCGGCGCCATGGGCTCGGCAGTGTTCGCCGGCACCTACAAGCTCGACGAGATGCTGGCGACCAAGGACTGGAAAGGCGTCGTGCTGGGTGATGCGCTTGAGGAGACCCTGAAAGCTGCACCGGCGCCGATGCGCGAGGGCAATCCTGGCTTCGACGTCGGCTTCTATATCGAGGCACACATCGAGCAGGGACCGCGGCTCGAGGCGGCAAGCAAGACGATCGGCGTAGTAACCGCGATCCAGGGCAGCCGCCGCTATATCGTCGAGATCGACGGCGAGGAAGCGCATGCCGGCACCACGCCGCGCGCCGCGCGCAAGGATGCCTTTGCTGCCGCCACGCGCGTCGCCAGTGCAATGTACGAGGCGACGGCCGACGCCGACGACACGCTGCGCTTCACCATTGGCCGTGTCGAGGTGTCACCCGGCTCGCCCAATACGGTGCCGGGCAAGGTTATCTTCACCATCGACATGCGCCATCCTGACGACGGCGTCCTGGAAGCGCATGAGAAGAAGCTGAACGACATCGTGAGTCGCCGAGCCAAGCCCTGTCCGGCCCGCATCGAGCGCGTGACCAACGTGGCACCGACGGCGTTCGATCCGCGGGTGATCGATCTGGTGCGCTCCAAGACCCAGGCGCTGAAGCTCACTCACATGGACATGCCCTCGGGCGCCGGCCATGACGCCATGCACATCGCCAAGCTCTGTCCCGCCGGCATGATCTTCGTGCCCTGCGAGCGTGGCATCAGCCACAACGAGATCGAGAACGCCACCCCCGCCGACCTCGCCGCCGGCACACGCGTGCTGGTCGAGGTGCTGCAGGAGCTGGCGAATCGCTAGTCGCGTCGCATAGATGCCGTGTCATCCCGAGCGCAGCGAGGGATCTTTAGCAACGCTGATCGAGGATCCCTCGCTGCGCTCGGGATGACACCGTTACTTGAGGAGTCATCGTGTCCAAGAAACTGTCGTCTGACCTCGTCTCGATCCTGTCCGACCTGGTCGCGCTGCCGAGCCCCTACCCGCCCGGCACGTCGGTCGAGATCTGCGCCTATGCGGCGAAGCGACTGAAGAAAGCGGGCTACAAGGTCGATACAGCGACCAAGGCGAAGGGCGTCGACAATGTCGTGGCGCGCCGCAAGGGCAAGGGCAAAGGACCCGTCATCGCCTTCAACGCCCATGTCGACACGGTGGGCGTCGGCGAGCGCGCCAACTGGAAGAGCGATCCCTACAAGGCGCTGGTCAAGGGCGGGCTGGTCTATGGGCTGGGCGCCGGCAACTGCAAGGGCAGCATGGCGGTGCAGATCTGGCTCGCCGAGGAGATCGCCCGTCGCGGCGGCCCGCAGAAGGGCGAGCTCATCTTCACCTTCGTGGCCGACGAGGAGAATCTCGGGCCCGACGGCATGGAGTTCCTGCGCAAGAGCGGCAAGGTGCGGCCCGACGCGCTGATCCTGGGCGCGCAGACCGAGAACAACCTGATCGTGGCCGAGCGCGGCGTGATGTGGGCGCGCCTTACCACCAAGGGCAAGGCAGCGCATGCCGGCAATCCGGCGGCGGGCGACAACGCCATCCTGCGCATGATGCGGCTCGTGGGCGCGCTGCAGTCCTACTATGACAAAGCGCTCGCCAAGCGCACGTCGGGCGCGATGAAATCGACCGTGAACATCGGCATGTTCCACGGTGGTCACAACACCAACGTCGTACCCTCGGCCTGCACCGTCGAGATCGATCGCCGCCTGCTGCCCAACGAGAAAGTCAAAGACGCCTTCACCGAATTGAAGCGCGTGATCGATGGCGTCGGCGAGCCGAAGAGCCAGTACAGCGTCGAATTTCTGACCGGCACCAACGGGTTCTTTGCGCCAGAGAACGGCCAGGCGGTCGCCGCGTTCGAGGCGGTCGTGAAGAAGCAAACGGGTCGCAAGGTGAAGTTCCTCAATGCGACCGGCGTCAGCGACGGCCGCTACTACGCCGACGACGACATCGAGATCATTAACTTCGGTCCCGGTTCCGGTGCCCAGGGCCACGCCGCCAACGAGTCGGTGCCGATCGCCGACATGGTTGAAGCGGCTCAAATCCAGCTCGAGGTTGTGCAGCGCCTGCTGTCGTAGCTAACGGGCGGCACTGGCTTTCGTCAGGACGGCAAGGACATCCGCGGCCTTGCGGTTGCGGACCTTCTTCCAGTCAGCACCCGCACGGCCTTCGGCTCGATCGATCAGGAACGCCCATTCGGGATTGGGCCTGACGTGATCGGCGACCGCTTTCAGCCATAACCTTGCAAACTCCGTATAGGTTGGCGCGCGGCCCTTGCTCCAGCAGGCGCGCGTGACTTCCTGGGCGATGGCGCCGAACTCGAATTTTCCGTCGGTCAGGCTTTTCATCAGACGCAGCGTCGCGGGATCTCGATTGCGATATCCGCCATACAGCACCCGATCGCCCTCCTTCGGCGCCCCCTTGGGCTTTGCCGACGACACCACCGACGCCGGAAAGAGCGTCGCGGACCTCACCGTCCCAGTCTTCAGGAAATGCACCAGCCGGTCGATCACAATGCCTTTGCGATCGAGGTCCCGGCTGCGGATGATGCGTTTTGCCTGCTCGACGTGGATGGCATAGGGAATGCCATGGGCATCGCAGAGCCGCTTCAGCTCCTGCATGTTGAGATAGGTGATGTCGCGCAGCACGGCAGATGCCTGTTCTGCCGTCAAAGAAGCAAGAAGCGGTCGGGCCATGGTCGATCGACCAGACGATGTCCCCTTCCGTCCTGTCAACCCGTTCCGATGCCCGAAACAGCTGCGACCGGCAGCACGGTTGGCAGGGATGGGCCGACTGCTATCCTGAGCGCATGGATTACGACGCAATCGTCATCGGCGCGGGCATCTCCGGCCTCTACCAGCTTTATCGCCTGCGCGAAGCGAGACTGAAGGTCCGCGTGTTCGAGGCAGGCACGGGCGTGGGCGGCACCTGGTACTGGAACCGCTATCCCGGCGCGCGCTTCGATTCGGAAAGCTATTCCTACGGCTACTCCTTCTCTCAGGAGCTGCTGGACGAGTGGCACTGGACCGAGCACTTCTCGCCCCAGCCGCAGACGCTCAAATACCTGAACTATGTCGCCGACAAGTTCGACTTGCGCCGCGACATCCAGTTCAGGTCACGCGTGACGGCGGCTCATTACAGGGAAGCGACGCGAGACTGGGAGATCACGCTGGAGGACGGCAGCCGGCATAGCGCCCGCTTCCTGATCACCGCCATCGGTCCGCTCTCGGCGCCGACCATGCCGAAGATCGAGGGCGTCGAGACCTTCAAGGGCCAGTCCTGCCACACCGCGCTCTGGCCGCATGAGCCGGTGAGCTTCGAGGGCAAGCGGGTGGCCGTGATCGGCACCGGTGCGACGGGCGTGCAGACCATCCAGGAGGTGGCCAAGACCGCGGGCAGCCTTACCATCTTCCAGCGCACGCCCAACTGGTGCGCGCCGTTGCACAACGCCATGATCGGCGAAGAAGAGATGCGCGAGATCCGGACGCGCTATCCCGAGATCTTCGCCCGCTGCCAGGAAACCTTCTCCTGCTTCCTGCACACGCCCGACCCGCGCGCGACAAGCGAGGTCACGCCGGAGGAACGCGAAGCGGTGTTCGAGAAGCTTTACGGCAATCGCGGCTTCGGCATGTGGCAAGGCAACTTCCGCGACATCCTCGTCGACCGCAAAGCCAACGCGCTGGTGAGCGACTTCGTGGCGCGCAAGATCCGCCAGCGCGTGAAAGATCAGAAGGTCGCCGAAAAGCTGATCCCAAAGAACCACGGCTTTGGCACCCGGCGCGTGCCGCTCGAGACCAAATATTACGAAGTCTATAACCAGCCGAACGTCAGGCTGGTCGACATCACGGAGACGCCGATCGAGCGCATTACGCCAACAGGCATCAAGACCAGCGATGCCGAATACGACTTCGACATGATCATCTATGCGACCGGCTTCGACGCCATCACCGGCAGCTTCGATCGCATCGACATCCGCGGCGCCGACGGTCTTCGGCTCAAGGACAAGTGGAAAGGCGGGCCGCAGACTTACCTGGGTGTCCAGGTCGAAGGCTTTCCCAACATGTTCATGGTGATGGGCCCGCACACCGCGCTCGGCAATATCCCGCGCAGCATCGAGTACAACGTCGAATGGGTGACCGGCATCATCCGCCACATGCGCGACCATGGGCTGACGCGCGCCGAATGCCGGCCAGAGGGCGTGAAGTCCTGGACCGACCACGTGAAGTCGCTGGGCGAGGGTCTGCTCTCCAACGAGGTCGATTCCTGGATGACTGGCATCAACCGCAACGTCGAGGGCAAGCAGACGCGCATCATCGCTCGCTACAGCGGTAGTGCCCCCGCCTATCGCGCGCGCTGCGACGAGGTCGCCGCGAACGGCTACAAGGAGATGGCGCTTTCCTAGCTGGCTGCGCGGTCAGCCCATGAACACCAGCGCGAGGGACGCCACCAGCAGCCCGGCCATCGCGTAGTTGAAAGCCGTCCGCACGCGCGGCCGCGCGAGGAAGCGTGCGATCGCCGCGCCGAAACCCGCCCATAGAGCCAGCGAGATGCCGCACCAGGCCGCGAGCATCCCGGCGATCACCGAGGCTTCGAGCACCGCGTCGCCGTCCACGGTCGTGAACGCCGCCAATGCCCCAGCCGTGGTCACCCAGCCTTTGGGATTGACCCAGGTGATGAGCATGCCTTCGACAAAGTTGATCGGCCGGGCCCGCGCCGATTGACTGCCGGTCGCACCGGCATTCGCGATGCGCCAGGCCAGGTAGAGCAGGTAGACAACACCCGCGTATTTCAGCGCCTCGTGCAGGCGCGGCTCGGCCTGGAACAGGCTGGCAAGGCCCAGTCCCGCCGCCATCACCTGGAGGCCGAAGCCCACCGTGACGCCCGAGATCTGCGGCACCGTGCGGCGGAAGCCGAAATTCACCGCCGAGGCTGTGGCCATCACGACGTTCGGCCCTGGCGTCAGGCACATGGCCGCGGCGAACAGCATCAACGGCCCCAGCATTTGCTGCATGCAACCCTCCCGTCGAATGTCGGGACAGGGTGCCGGCCGGGAGCGTCGGCTCAATTACCTATAAGGTACCTGACAAAGCAGAATCAGGCGGTCTTCTGCGCCTTCAGTCCGAGCTTGCTGATCGTCTGCTCACGCATGACGAACTTCTGGATCTTGCCGGTGATGGTCATCGGGAAGTCCGGCACGAATTCGATGTAACGCGGGATCTTGTAGTGGGCGATCTGGCCCTTGCAGAATTCGCGGATCTCGTCGGCCGTCGCCTTCTCGCCGTCGCGCAGCTTCACCCAGGCGCAGATCTCCTCGCCATACTTCTGGTCGGGCACGCCGATCACCTGGACGTCCTGCACCTTGGGGTGCCGGTACAGGAACTCCTCGATCTCGCGCGGATAGACGTTCTCGCCGCCGCGGATCACCATGTCCTTGAGCCGGCCCACGATGTTGACGTAGCCCTCGTCGTCCATGGTGGCGAGGTCGCCGGTGTGCATCCAGCCGCCGTCGTCGATCGCCTCGGCCGTCCTCTCCTCGTCGTTCCAGTAGCCCTTCATGACGGAGTAGCCGCGGGTGCAGAATTCGCCGGTCTCGCCGCGCGGCACCGCCTTGCCTTCGGCATCGACGATCTTGATCTCGATATGGGGCAGCACCTGCCCCACCGTCGAGACGCGACGCTCGACCGGATCGTCGGTCGCGCACTGGGTGGAGACAGGCGAGGTCTCGGTCATGCCGTAGGCAATGGTGACCTCGTGCATGTTCATCTTGCTCTGCACGCGCTTCATCACCTCGATCGGACACGGCGAGCCGGCCATGATGCCGGTGCGCAGGCTCTTGAGATCGAACTTGTCGAACTCGGGATGGTCGAGCTGGGCGATGAACATGGTCGGCACGCCGTAGAGCGCCGTGCAGCGTTCCTCGGCCACCGTCCGCAGGGTCGCCAGCGGATCGAACGCCTCGGCTGGATAGATCATGGTCGCGCCGTGCGTCAGGCAGCCGAGGTTGCCCATCACCATGCCGAAGCAGTGGTAGAGCGGCACGGGAATGCAGAGCCGGTCCTCGGGTGTGAACTTTAGCCCTCCGGCGACGAAGTAGCCGTTGTTCAGGATATTGTGGTGGCTGAGCGTCGCGCCCTTGGGGAAGCCGGTCGTGCCCGACGTGAACTGGATGTTGATGGCGTCGTCGAACTGCAGCTTGGGGCCGATCTCGGCAAGCTTCACCCGCTCGGCGTTGCCGCCGGCCTTGGCGACGTCGTCGAAGTTCAGCATGCCCGGCGTCTTCTCGCTGCCCAGCCGGATGATGTGCTTGAGATGCGGTAGCTTCCTGTCCTTCACGAGATCCGCCACGATCTCGAGATAGTTCGAGGTCTTGAGCGCGGGCGCGAGCACCAGCGCCTTGCACTCGACCTTGTTCATCGCGTACTCGAGCTCGGCCCGGCGATAGGCCGGATTGACGTTCACCAGCACCAGGCCGGCCTTGGCCGTCGCGAACTGCGTCAGGGTCCATTCGGAGGTGTTGGGCGCCCAGATGCCGACCCGGTCACCGCGCTCCAGCCCCAGCGACAAGAGGCCCGCGGCGAGGTCATCGACGCGGCGGCCAAGCTCACCCCAGCTCCAGCGCACGTTCTGATGCTTCACGACCAGCGCCTCGCGCTCGCGGTAGGTCTCGACGGTGCGATCGAAGAAATCGCCAATCGTCTCGCCGATCAGCTTCTTCAGGGAAACGCCGTGGTCGTAGGAAATCTGGGTCATGGCCGAATGTTTTTCCTCCCTTCCCAAGTTAATCTCGTTCGGCCCCCTTTCCGCAAGTCGATAGGGTCCGCGCCATGCAAGTTCCCTTCACGACCGTCGATGTCTTCACCGACCGCAAGTTCGGCGGCAATCCGCTCGCCGTCGTCACTGATGCACGCAGCTTGTCGGGCGAGCAGATGCAGGCGATCGCCGCCGAGTTCAACCTCGCCGAGACGACCTTCGTTTTGCCGTCCAAGGACCCGACGCATACCGCTGAGGTGCGGATCTTTACACCCAAGACCGAAATGCCGTTTGCCGGCCATCCCAATGTCGGCACCGCCTTCGTGCTGGCGAGCGCAGGCGAATGCCTGGGGCGCAAGGTCGCAGGCGATCGGTTGGTGTTCGAGGAAAAAGCTGGCCTCGTGCCGCTCGATATCGTGCGCAACAAGGGAGCGGTGATCGCAAGCCGCCTAGCGGCGCCGCAGCCGTTGACCCTCGGCGATGAGGTCGCCGTCGAGATCGTGGCCGAGGCCTGCTCGCTCAAGCCCGACCAGATCGTGACCCGCGCGCATCTGCCAATCATCGCCTCCTGCGGCGTGGGGTTCGTCATGGTCGAGCTGGCCTCGCGAGCGGCCCTCGCCGCGGCGCAGGTTCGAGCGGACGTCTTCGCCCGGCACCTGCCGATGGAGCGTGCCGTCGGCATCCATCTCTATGTCCCGGCCAAGGAGGGAGACCTCGACATCCAGAGCCGCATGTTCGCGCCGCTCTATGGCGTGCCGGAGGATCCCGCGACCGGTAGCGCCAATGTGGCACTGATCGGCCTGCTGGCGCACTTCGACGGCCGCGCCGACCTTACGCTTGACCGAACGATCGGTCAGGGCTTCGACATGGGTCGGCCCAGCATCCTGCAGGCCCGCGCCGAGAAGAAAGCCGACAAGCTGACCTCGACCTACATTGGCGGACGATGCGTGCCTGTCATGAGCGGGACAATCAATCTCTGACGAGCGCGCTCACTTGGTGGCGCGCAGCTTGCCCAGCGTGTCGGCAAATTGGGTCAATCGCGGCGAGTCGGTCACGGCACGAACGTTGGTCTCAAGCACGGCAAGCGCCTCGCCCAGATCACATCGGGTGCCCACCAGCCATTTGATGTTGGGAAGCTGCCCTTCGAGCTCGATGCCGGCCGAGATGTAATCCGACCGCTGCTGTGGCGAGACCTGAGTTGCTGCGGCCGCGAGTGCCTTGCCATAGGCTTGGCACAGCTCTGGCGTCGGCTCGACGTTGAAATTCCGCAGCTCCGTCAGATCGCCGATCCTGCCCTGCTGTAGCAAGGCGATCGCATCGGTCTGACGGCTCTTCACCAGCCGGATATCGGTGAGCGCTGCGTGGGCATGTTCGCCGTGCAGATAAGGAAGGTAGTCGCCGAGCGACGACTGCGGACCGAGCTGGGCGAACGCCGCCGCCTCGCGGGTCCGTACCTGTTGTGTCTGCCGCTGCTGCTCTTCCTGTCGCGCTCTTTCCTCCGCCGCCGATCGTGCCTTGAGCACCGGGTCGGGACGGTCGGCGTACCATTTCGCAGCGATCGGTCCCGCTGTCATGACGAGGACCGCAACGCCCGCATAGATGCTGGTCGATTGCGCCGGGAAGGATTTGTTGAGCTGCTGATGCATCCGTGCCCACAGCGCATAGAGAGCGATCACGAGCGGCAGCAGCGCTGGCACCAGGATCGGCCATCCTCCCTGCTGCTCATAAAGCTCCGCGGCGACAAAGGCCGCAACGGCTGAAGCGGGCAACAGGATCGCAGCCGCGATCGCTGCCAGCAGGGGCATATGCCCTTTGACGCCGCCCACCACCAACAGGACCGCCAGCACGATCCAAAGTAGAAGGCCGGCCAAGCCTGCGAAGGCACGATCGAGACCGCGACCGGCAGCATCGGTGCTGCCGGTGTTCACCAGGTTCGCCAGCATCAGCGCATAGAGCAGGGCGGCCACGCTGAGCAGCACGTAAGTACCGACCGGCGGCCGCGGCCGATGATCGATGGTCAACATGACGCGGGGCGCTTCCACCGGATGAATCTAGCAGAATTGGGCGGCATGGTGAGCCAGCCCATCGACTTTGGCCGGTGTTCTTTCGTGGTGCGTGCGTGTGTCCGGCCTGCGACGGGCTCCCTGCGACTGGCGCCCTACGGCTGACGCTTATTGGGCGGCCTCTTCCTGCATCACGTTGTCCGCTCGCGTCGGATAGATGATCCGTTCGGCGAAGCGATACATCCCCTCGATCTCCGCCTGGGAACGATAGGCGATGCGAGTTCCCTTGAGCGCCGCGATCTGCTCCGCGACGATCGAGCGGCGCACCTCGGCTGTGAGCGTATTGAGGCGATGATAGGCCTCCGACAGCGTACGCCCCAGCGTGGTGATTCCGTGACCGACCAGCACCACCGAATTGGTGTTCTGGATGAAGCTCTCGACCGAACTCACATCGGCCTCGACATCGACATGGGCCGGCACGAAATGCACCGGCTTGCCCAGCACGAACGGTGGATCCAGTGACAGCACCTTGAACTCGGGTTGATTGGCCTCCCCCAGGCCACCCAGAAGCGCGATGGTGGCGTCGTCATGGACATGGATGGTGGCGCTGATATCCGGCCGCAACCGCAGGATCTCGCGGCTGAGATTGTGGCCGACCGAGGTCATGCGTCCGCCCCACAGGATCCGGCTGGTCGGGATGTCGGTGATAACGATGTTCCCCGTCTCCATCTCCTCGAGTGAGACCTCGGCATGCTTGGTGTAGGCGAGACCGTGCGGATAGTCCGGATGAGCGACCCGCATCACGATGTTGCCCAACGTGTTGTGGACGTAACCGCGGCCGGCCAGCAGCCGTGCGTATTTCACGAAGTCGCGGCCGATGGCGGGATCGAAGACGATCGGGGTCGACATGGCGCTTTCCTCCCAGCGCCCGAGAGGCTATCAGCCGAGCGGCAGGGCTGTCCCCTGCTTTACTGGCCGTAGCGCGAAGGAACTCCTGATCTGGGCGATGCCCGGGATCTTGGTGAAATCCATGACGAAGCGCTCGTAGGCTTCGAGGTCGGGCACGACGACGCGCAGGAGATAGTCGCTGTCGCCGGTCATCAGGTAGCACTCCATCACCTCGGGCCGTTCGGCGGCGGCGCGCTCGAAGGCCTGCAGCGCCTTCTCG
>Ga0081455_10006234_pt1 | contig 12842 bp, 8 predicted proteins | sample TabmetS3T2R1_FD_70207 | JGI IMG/M metagenome (GOLD analysis project Ga0081455, IMG submission 70207) | Tabebuia heterophylla rhizosphere microbial communities from the University of Puerto Rico - S3T2R1 | ecosystem: Host-associated > Plants > Roots > Rhizosphere ... | reverse complement strand
CGGTCGCCGTTGACCGCCAGGCACATCGAGCAGCCAGGCTCGCGCCATTCGAACCCGGCGTCGCGGAAGACACGATCGAGGCCTTCCGCCTCGGCCTGTCGCTTGATGTTCTCCGACCCGGGCACGACCCACGCGCGCACATGACCCGCCACCTTGCGGCCCTTGGCGATCTCGGCGGCGGCCCGCAGGTCGCTCAGCCGGCTGTTGGTGCAGGAGCCGATGAACACCCAGTCGACCTTGGTCTCCTGGATCGGCGCGCCGGCCCTGAGGCCCATGTAGTCGAGCGCCGCCTGCATGGCCTTGCTCTTGTCGGCATCGCCCGCCGCTGCGGGATCGGGAACGGTCGCGGTGACGGGAATGACCTGGTCGGGGCTGGTGCCCCAGGTGATCTGCGGCGCGATCCTGCCGACATCGACTGTGACCTCCTGGTCGAACACCGCGTCGGGATCGCTGGCGAGGCTTCGCCAATCGGCCACTGCCTGGTCCCACTGCGCGCCCTTCGGCGCATAGGGCCGTCCGGCCAGGAATTCGAAGGTCTTGTCGTCGGGCGCCACCATGCCGATCTTGGCGCCGAGTTCGATCGAGAGATTGCAGATGGTGAGCCGGCCTTCGACCTCGAGGTCGCGAATGGCGCTGCCGGCGTACTCCACGGCATAACCCACGCCACCCGCTGCGCCGATCTGGCCGATCAGGTGCAGGATCATGTCCTTGGGCGTCACGCCGGGATGCCGTTTGCCCTCGAACGTGACGCGCATGCGCCTGGGCTTGCGCTGGACCAGCGATTGCGTGGCGAGCACGTGGATCACCTCGGTGGCGCCGACGCCGAAGGCGATGGCGCCCATGCCGCCGTGAGTGCAGGTGTGGCTGTCGCCGCAGACCAGCAGCGTGCCCGGCAAGCTGATGCCCTGCTCGGGGCCCATGACATGGACGATGCCCTGGCCCGGCTGGCCGAGGTCGAACAGCTTGATGCCCCAGCGCTTGGCCTCGTCGCGCATGTGATAGAGACGCTGCGCGTAGGGCTTCAGCGTCTCATGCGTGCGGCCGGGCTCGGTCGAGATGACGTGATCGAACGTTGCGAAAGTGAGATCCGGGTTGCGGACGCGATATCCGGCGTCCTTGATGGCCTGCAGGCCGCGCCCGCCGCCGTCGTGCATCAGATGGCGGCTGATGTGCAGGAGCGCGTAGTCGTCGCCCAGATCGGCGATGACGTGGCGGCCCCAGATCTTGTCGAACAGGGTTTGCCCGGGCATGTCGTTTCCTCCCGCTCGATGGTCTTCGCGCGGACCGACAGCCCATCATTTTTGGAGCGCGTCTACAAGCGGGCCAGATCGAAAGGACCGACCGCAGCGCGGTTCGACGTGGCCGCCCTCAGTCGAGCACCCAGCGAAAGGCATGCCTGAGCCGCGCCGTGCCGTCCGACTCGAACCAGCGGCCATGAGCGAAGATCACGCGATCGGGCTGCCAGGCGAGCATCTGCTCGACGGCCGCCCGCAGCTGCGCCTTGCGCGTCGCGAAGGTGGGCCGCATGTCACGCGGTGTCTGACCGTCCGGTGCAGTGACCCCGCCAAGTCGCAGCAGCCAGCGTTGCAGGAGGGAGTCCGTCTTGTGCAGCTCGAAGTTCTCGATGAGATCGGACAGCACGAGCGTGCGCGAGGGGCGATGGAAGAAGACCATTTCGGTCATGAAGCTGCCCGCCACCGGCAAGGTGGCGATCGCCTCATCCCAGGGATAGCCGGCGGCCTGCTCGAGGGCGCGGCAGTCGAAGTCGATGCGGCCCGCTGCCTGCCGATCGGCGCGCGGCGCCAGATACACCTCGGCATCGCGGAACGCCGCGTGCCATTCAGGTATCCACCAGTAGTGCAGGCGATTGGGGCCTAGGATCCAGCGTGGCGTGCCCTCGCTCTCGATCTCGGCCTTGAGGCTGGGCACGAGGGGCGTCGGCGAATGAACAAGGAGATCGCGGCTCAGGCGGATGACGGTCATCCGCGTCGGAAATGGCATCTTCGGCCAGGGCATGCCGAAGCGAATGATCGGGCCATCGACGATCCAGACGTCGTCGCAGACGCGTTTCAGCGTGTTGAGGGGCGGGTAGGTGCCTCCCTCGCGCGCCACCCCGCTCTCATTGCTGCTGCTGTTGTTCGGGCTGGCTCCAGCCCTTCTTCTCGGCTTCGAAGAACGAGGCGAACACCTTGCGGATGGTGCTCTCGCCGATATCGCGGGTGATGAACACGACGCGGCTCTTGCGGTCGTCGCCTTCGGGCCAGGCATCGAGCGTGGCCGGCGGATGAAAGACATGCTGCACGCCGTGGATCACCACCGGCTTGTCGGTGTCCTTGACGTTCAGGATGCCCTTCATGCGCAGCAGATCGGGGCCGCGATAGGTCACCAGCGCGTCGAACGCCGCCGCCACCGTCGACCAGCTCATCGGCTCGTCGAAGGTCAGGCAGAAGGCCCTGATGCGGTCGTCGTGGCGGTTGACGTTGTGCGGATCCTGCTCGCCATGGCCATGATCGTGGCCGTGATCATCATCGTGGTGATGGTCATGGTCATGGCCATGATGGTGGTGCCCGCCGCCATGATCGTCGCCGTAGGCTTCCTCGTGCAGCCAGCGTTTGACGTCGGCTGTCTTGGTCTCGGGATTGTACAGGCCGGCGTTCAGGATCTCGTTGGGATCGATCTCGCCGCTCGAGATGGCGTGGAAAGGTGCGCCGGGATTGAGCTGATGCAGGCGGGTCCTGAGCTCGTCGAGCTTGGGCGCGTCGGCGAGATCGCTCTTGGTGAGCAGCAGACGGTCCGCGACAGCGGCCTGTTTCACCGCTTCCTCATGGTTGTCCAGCGTGCTGGTCCCGTTCACGCCGTCCACGGTCGTCACCACGCCGTCCAGGCGATAGCGCGAGGCGAGCAACGGGTCGGTCATCAGGGTGTGCAGGATGGGCGCGGGATCGGCGAGCCCCGTGGTTTCCACCACCATGCGCTTGAAGCTCGTGACCTCGCCTTTGGCGCGCTTGAGGAACAGCTCGCTCATGGTGCGCACCAGGTCGCCGCGCACGGTGCAGCACAGGCAACCCGAGTTCAGCGTCACCATGCCTTCGTCGTTGGATTTCTCGACCAGCAGGTGGTCGAGGCCGATCTCACCGAACTCGTTGATGATCACCGCCGTGTCGGCGAGCTCTGGCCGCTGCAACAGCTTGTTCAACAGGGTGGTCTTGCCGCTGCCCAGGAACCCGGTCAGCACCGTGACCGGGATGCGCTGCTCGGCGGCGTTCTGCGTATCGCTCATGATCTCTCAGCTCCTCGGCGACGGTTCCTCGGTCGTCCACCAGAAGCACTCGGCCTTCCTGAATTCCTTCCAGGCCTGCTCGAGCTTGTGGCGGCGGCGCTTCTCGCCGCGCTCCGCCTGACAGGTGAGGTCCTTGAGGGGAGCCGCCACATCCTCGGTCGGTCGGGCCGCGGTCGCGAGGTCGGCCAGCACCTGCTTGGCGACCGCGCGATCGTTCATGGCGCCGAGCGCATTCTGAAGACGCATTGTCGCCTCGATATAGGGCTTCGCCAAAGGAGAGGCAAAGGCCGGCTGCAGGAAGGCGGCGGCGTAGCGCAGCTTCTTGATGGCGATGCGCAGCTCGTGCCGCCGCTTCTCGCCCAGCGACCCGAGCTTGCGCCCACGCTTCAGGACCTTGTCATGGCGCTTCTGCAGCACCGCCCGGGCGAAGTCGTCGAGCCTCTCCGCGGTGCCGACAGGCGGCAGGGCAACGAAGACGTCGAGTTGGCGGTGGAAGCCGTCGAAGCGCGCGCCGGACAGCGCGGTACGAGCGCGCTCGAGGTGGGCCTTGGCCAGCCGGTTGGCCACCCGCTTGATCAGCGGCGGCACCTCTTCGGCCGTCTCATGAAGGAAGACATGGAGATCGCGCGCCGGACCGCATTCTCCGGCCAGCCATTTCGCTTCGGCCGACAGTGCCCGAACGACCGGCCCGTCGATGGCGCTCTTGAACAGGCCGAAGGCCGCGCGCAGCCGGCGCAGCGCCACCCGGGTCTGGTGAATGCCGATCGGCCGACGGCTGTGCAGGGCGACGGTGCGATATTTCAGGAGATCGGCATGGCAATCGGCCACGATGTGCCGCAGCGCGACATCGGGGGTGGTATCGGGCGCGAGGCCGGTGTCGAGCGGAGCCATGGCAGGCCCGACCCTAGCGGCCGGAAAGACCCGGGCAACCGCAAAGTACGACGTTTCGATGAAGGTTTTATTGCAAGATTACCCCTGACCCCAAAGGGCATTTTCTGCTGTTTTCGCCGGTCGGCCATGCAGTTAGGCCATCCGCCTCAACAACCATTTCCGGTAGCCGCCATGGCCCGGCGTGCCCTAGAGTCAGGCCATGAGCATCGATGCGGCCGCCTTCAAGAAGGGCATGCGCCACCTTGCGGCGAGCGTCACCCTGATCACGACCCGCCATCACGACCTGCGGGGAGGGCTCACCGCAACCGCGGTCTGCTCGGTCTCAGCCGAGCCGCCCCAACTGCTGATCTGCGTCAACAAGACCGCCAGCGCCCACGACCCGATCGGCGAGGCCGGCTTCTTCTGCGTCAACATCCTCTCGCCCGGACACCGCAAGATCGCCGAGCGCTTCGCCGGCATGGATGGCGTGGAAGGCGACGACCGCTTCCGCGACATGGGCGACTGGTCGACCCTGTCCACTGGCGCGCCGGTCCTGAAGGGCTGTCCCGTCTCCTTCGACTGCCGGCTGGTCACGCGGGTCGCCGCCGGGACGCACACGATCTACATCGGCGAGATCGTCGACCTTGTGCTCGATCCGGACGCCCATGCTCTTCTTTACTGTGACGGCAGCTTCGTCCACGGCGACTTGCTGAAGAAGGCGGTGCAGGCGGCGTGAGACAACCGCCCGCAACCGGTGACACGCGCGGCGGATAAACGGCTTTCGCTGGTCCTCCTAAGCCACTATGTTCCGGCCGCCCAACGGCACGGTCCTTGGGGCGTAGCCAAGCGGTAAGGCAGTGGATTTTGATTCCACCATTCCCAGGTTCGAATCCTGGCGCCCCAGCCATCCAGTCGATCATCTGCCAGTCGATCATCTGCCAGTCGATCATCTACCGGTCGATGCGGCGGTGAAAACCGCCAATTGAGCATCAAAAGCACGCTTGTAGGCGGGCCGAGCTTCGCCGCGGGCGACATAGGCTGCGAGGTTTGGATGCTCCTCCAGCATGCCCGATCCGTGCAATCTGCGCAGCACCGTCACCATCAGAAGGTCGCCGGCGCTGAACGCGCCATCGAGCCAGTCGGCATCGCCAAGGCGATCGGAGAGGCCGGCCAGCCTCTTCCGGATGCTTTCCTCGAGGACACACAGGCGCTGCTCGTACCACGGCTCGTCGCGCTCGAGGATCTTGAGGAGATCGCGGTCGAAGATCGGCGGCTCCACCGTGTTGAGCGCCGCAAACATCCATGTGATCGCCCGCGCCCGGCCATTCGCATCCGCCGGCAACAGGCCCACGTGGCGCTGCGCGACATGGAAAACGATCGCCCCTGACTCGAACAGGGCGAGGTCGCCTTCTTCATAGGTCGGAATCTGCCCGAAGGGATGAAGCGCGAGGTGCGCAGGCTCCTTCATCGCTTCGAACGAAAGGAGGCGAACGTGGTAAGGCTGGCCCACTTCCTCGAGCGCCCAGCGAACGCGCATGTCACGGGCCAGACCCTTGCCGCGATCGGGCGACCGTTCAAAGGCTGTGATGGTGGGAGTCATCGGCAGGCTCCAAGCGTCGAGTTCCTTGCTTTGCATCCGGAGGACGAACGACCGGCGCTGCTCCCGACAACCAGGTGCCGGCTTGTCAAATCCAGGCCTCTCGGCTACGCAGAGCGCTGTCAGCAGAAAGCGGTCGAGTCCCCTTGCCTAAGTAAACGCCGGTCTCAGCAGTTCCCCGATCGTGCGGCGACGCTCCCGCGACGCCGTTTGTTCTTGCGCACAAGCTCGTCGGGGCGGCGGTTCGAGACCGGTTTGGCATTGCTTGACCGCGCGGGTCCTTCCGACCGCCGCCTGAGCTGCTCTCTGTCCGCTTCTCGATCGTCTCTGCCACGCCGCGCCCTCCGTGGGCCTCGCTCCTGCCGTCGCTCCGCTGAGCTTCCCAACGGGAAGAGCCAGCCGGCGTGTCCAATACCTTACGCGTGCAATGGACGATTACTCCTCGAACAGCCCCTCAACCGTGGCTCAACTGCAGCCGATGTCGCGGCCCCCGATGCTTTCGCAGCAGCGGCAAGATCAGGGTCAATGCGAACGGCAGGCGCATCGATGCCTGGCTCATCTATCGATGCATGGTCTGCGACAGCACCTGGAACCGACCGATCGTGGAGCGTCGAGAGGTCGCAGCACTCGGTCGTCAATTCCTGCTGTCGCTGCAGGCGAACGATTCCGATCTGGTTCGCGGCTTCGCCTTCGACGTCGCAGGGCTGAAGCGCTGGACCGCGCAAGTGCAGGAATTCGACGATGTCCTGGTGACCAGGCGCGTGCTCTCGGAGAGCTTGCGGCCAGTCCTGCTGCTGGAGATCGAGTGCCTGGTGCCCCGGCAGATCGGGTTGCGCGCAGATCGCCTCCTGGCGAGCGAGCTGCGGTTGTCACGCAGTTCGATTCAGAGGCTGGCGGAGGCGGCGCAGATCACCACGGTTCCGGCCGGATTTGATCTCCGCCGATCGCTGCGCGACGGCGTGCGGCTGATCATCAGCGCCGCGTCCATTCCCGAGAGCAGCGTCGACAATGCGGTTGGCCGATCTGGTTGCGGGGGCAACGCAACCAGCTTTACGTGCCTCGCAAGGCTGCAGCTTGGGTCCAAGGTCCGGCGTGGATCCTTTTAGATCAACATTCGTCGGTCATGCGTTCCGCCCCCAAAAGTTGCACTCGGAATTGTTATACAACTATGGTATTCTAGCCGCCAATTCCGACCCCGACCGCCAGCTCGCGAAAGGATGCCCGGATGGAAGTCCTGTTCCGATTCAACATCGTGCGCGACGCCAATCTGGCGGCGGACGAAGTGGCGCCCATAGAGCTCGGCGCCGACACGGCGTTCCAGACGGCGGCGGCCGCGATCCCGCCGGGCCGGACGCGCCGGGCGAAGCTGCACGAGCTGGCCCGCGCCTTCATCGACTCCCCCGGGTTCCGCAATCCCGTCGCGACGACGCCACACCTCGGTCCCTTGCTCGCGGTATCCGCGGCAGTCGACGGCCTGCTCGCCGCTGGTCACACCAGGCGAGCCCCCCTCGCCGCGGCGCTGAAGGCGGCGCTCGGGGCAGAGCCTGCGGATTTCCTGGTCGACGATGCGCTGCCGGGCGAGATCGCGGCGCTCAAGGACAGCATCCTGGCGATCAAGATCTCTCCGGCCGACCACTATCGCCCGATCCTGCGGCTCGCCTCCGTGCTGCGCGCCTACGAGCTGGTGCGGCGCTTCGTCGACGATCCGGGCTTCCCCGCCAGCGCAGCGGCGCTGCGCACGGCGCATCAGCGGGGCATGCGGCTGCCGGATGCGGTGCTGCCGACGCCACCGACCCCGCCGAGGCGTCCCAAGCCGCCCAGCGTCGTCGATCGGCTGAAGGAGATGGCCGCCCGCTATGACCGCCTGAGCGCAGCGATCCTCGAGTTGCGCGGCATTCGGCCCGCCGGCTTCGCCACCGTCGTGCAGCACGAGCGTCCGCAGGTGCTGCCGCCGGAGAAGTTCCGGCCGCTGCAGCTGTTCGAGCAGGAGCTTGCGATCCGCGAGGCAACGCTGAAGGCCACGCTGCAGGCGTCCGCCGGGGCGGTCGCTGGGACCGCGAGCCCTGGCCAGAGCCCCGGCACAGGTGGCGAAGCGGTCTCCAGGCTGGCCGCCGTCACCGTGGCCGCGCCCTTCCTCCGCTCGACGACCTTGGCGCCGCAGCCGGCCGCTATGGAGCTGGCCCGCGGCGCCCGCATCGCGCTGGGCGGCCGGTCGGACTTCCAGCCAATCATGCCCGGTCTCGTCGGGTTGCGCCTTTCCCAGGCCACTCAGGAGGGCCTCTCGGCGGCGACCCGCCAGCTGCTGGCCGAGCTGTCGCTCGACCCGGCCGAGCCCCTGTCGCGCACGATCGACCGGCTGATCCAGGAGCGCCGCACTCTGCATGAGCAGGCCCAGGCCCTCATGCGCCCGATCGCCCAGAAGAGCTTCCGGCGTGTCGGCGGCACCACCGTGGCGGTGACCTCCAACCCCTATCCGGCGATGTTCGGCCTCGCCCCGGCCGATCTGCTCGACCTCGCCGGCGTCCTGCCCTTCGAGCCCGAGCGCGTGCCGACCACCTACGCCGACATCAAGCCCTCGGGCGTCATGGAGCTCCTGCTCGTGCGCCAGCAGCTCAAGGGCTACGAGGCGGCCGAGGTGTCCCACATCGCCAATGTGCTGAAGGGCGAGAAGACCGAGCGCGCCTACCGCACCCGTCTGGAGACCGAAAGCATCACCGTCGTCGAGACCGAGCGGACGGTGGCCACCGAGCAGGAGCTGCAGACCACCGATCGCTTCGAGATCCGCCGCGAGTCCGAGCTCGTGCTGCAGGAGGAGACCGCCGCCAAGGGGTCCCTCACCGTCAAGGGAAAGTATGGCCCGACCGTGGAGTTCCAGGCCTCCGGCGAGGCCTCCTGGGCGCGCAAGTCCCAGGAGACCGAGCGGGCGGCCAGCGAATTCTCCCGCGAGGTCACCCAGAAGGCGTCCGAGAAGGTCACCGAACGGGTTCTTCGCCGCGAGACGCTGCGCATCAACCGCCAGGTCGAGGAGTCCAACCTCCACACCTTCGACAACAGCGTGACGCCGACCGGACATATCTCCGGGGTCTACCAGTTCGTCAGCAAGGTCTACGAGGCTCAGGTCTTCAACTACGGGCCGCGCACCGTCTACGACATCATGCTGCCCGAGCCCGGTGCTTTCCTGCTCGAGGCCTTCCGCCGCCGCCGCACCGCCGCGGTCGAGCTGGAGAAGCCTGCCGACTTCGAGCTCAAGCCCTCCGAGCTCAACGAGTCGAACTACCAGACCTACGTCGCCCTCTACGGCGCCACCGACGTGAAGCCGCCACCCGAGCCCTTCCTGATGGAGTCCTACGACTTCAATACCGGCGGCGAGGACAAGGACCAGGAGTTCACCAACTCCACCCGCATCAAGGTCCCCGAGGGCTACCAGGCGATCCGCGCCAGCGTGGGCCGGGTGGTCACGATCTGGGACGGCTGGTCGGTCGACGTGGTCGTCGGCCAGCGCGCCCACCGCTTCGACGGCGGCGCCTGGGTCTGGTCGACGCCGCTCGACGAGGAGACGAGCTCGGTGCCCTTCGCGGTCGTCACCGACAAGGTCGGCGACATCGCGGTCGCCGTGGAGGTGATCTGCGAATCGACCGACCGGGCCGTCGACCTGTGGCGCGCCGAGACCCACGCCAAGCTCTACAGCGCCTATCGCGCCCGCCTGTCCGAATACGAGGCCAAGCTCGCCGAGCTCGAGGTCCAGGCGCCCGCCGAGGTTCCCAGCGGCCCCAGTCAGCGCAACCGCGCCCTGATGGAGGACGAGGTCAAGCGCGCCTGCATCTCGGTGCTTACCGAGCAGCATTTCGACCTGTTCGACGCGATCGACGCCGACGCCTCCGGACTGCCGCAGCTCGACTTCCCCGAGGCGCGGGCGGAAGGGGCCTATGTCCGCTTCTTCGAGCAGGCCTTCGAGTGGGAGAACCTGTCGTGGGTGCCGTACTCTTATTTCTGGGGTCGCAAGTCGACATGGCTCGACAAGGTGGCGATCGAGGACGATGACGCCGACTTCCAGGCCTTCCTCAAGGCCGGTTATCTCCGCGTCCAGATTCCGGTCCGGCCCGGCTTCGCCGACGCCCTGGACCATTTCCGCCTGCACGGCGAGGTCTGGGGCGGCGGCCCCCTGCCCACCATCTCCGACGACCTCTACCTGCCGATCGCCACCGAGATCGCCGAGAAGCTCGGCCGGCCCGGCGACGAGACCCCGGTCGGAGATCCGTGGGAGGTCCGCGTCCCGACCACCCTGGTCAAGCTGCGCCCCGACGATCAGCTGCCGAGCTGGACCAAGCAGCCCGATGGGACCTGGGTCCCGAGCTAGGCCGCCGCCTGAGCCATGGCCGATCCGTTCTTCCAACCCGCCGTCGATGAGCTGAAGAACCCCCAGCATCACTCGGATCTCAAGCTCCTGATCGAGTTCCTGGAGGCGATCGACAAGGACAACACCGCCAAGCTTCCGATAACGGCGGCCAAGCTGCGCGGCATTCCCGCGACCAACAGCACCTATGTCTTCCTGCCTGACGCCATGTTCGTCGAGGCGCTGCGCCGCCTGCTGCTGATGCCGCAGGCGGAGGAGTTCAGGATCCTCTTCGACTGGAATGTCGACCGCATCAGGTCCGGTCCGTTAGCCGACACGGCCCGCGCCCGGCTGTGGACCGCCCTGCTTGCCACGGTTCCACTCCCCACGCCGGCGCTCAAGGACAGCCAGATCGCCAAGGAGCTCGATCGCACCCGCGACGCCCTGACCGTGATCCTGGGCTCCCACGCGGAGAGGGAGGCCGCTCCGGTCGCCAAGTCCCTCGGCGGCGAAGGCGAGCTCGACGCGATCGAGACCGCGCTGGTGCAGCTCTCCACCGCCCTGATGTTCCTGTTCGAGCGGGCCCTGGACCTGGCCCTCGTCGAGCTCGGAAAGGGCGGCAAGGACCGCGGCAAGGCACTCCTGGAGCTCCACCGCCGCTGGACCCAGATCCGCCAGGAGACCTTCGGCAAGCCCAAGCACATCCGGTCGCCGCGCCTCCAGAGGGTGGGGGTGGACCTGACGAAGACCAAGCTCGACGGCAGCAAGCGGCTCTATCTCGACGCCATCCCGCCGCACGACAAGCGCACCTTCGAATTTGCCGCCTACGACCGCAAGGCCACCGGCCTCATGGCCGCCGAGCGGGGCCTGCTCGATGAGCTCTTCCTGGTCCGCAGCATCCAGCTCCGCGTCTTTCTCTTCATCTTTGGCGAGTTCGTCGCGCTCGACGTCGCGCCGACGACCAAGCTCGAGCAGGACGCCGAGGACGAGCGCCGGAATGATTTCGCCGCCCGCCGGGCCCTGATCGACAAGATCGGCAAGAAGGTGAAGACCCTCGACATCCGGACCGAGGATGCCATGGCCGACTTCCTCTGCGCCTTCTTCACCGAGGCCGTGGCCGCGCGACCCAAGCTTCCGAGCGCCGAGGCGCGCCTGAAGGCGTGGGACGAGATGGTCCAGATCCTGGCCGTGTTCGTGCGCAGCCAGACCATGCACACCGACCTCAACCTCGCCGAGACGCCCAACTATCTGGACTACCTGTTCCCGCGGACCCTGCATGGCCAGCAGCTGTTCGACTGCGGTGTCTATGCGGTGAAGCTCGCCTTCATCCTCCTGAAGCTTGCGCCCTGCCTGATGCGCAAGGGGACCGATCCGCCCAAGCCCGAGGCCGCGTTCCTGCTCCTGCCGATCCACATCGGGCTGGTGGTCAAGATCGCCGAGTTCCCGCCGCTCTTCGTGCAGAACGACGTGGTCAAATGGCTGAAGCCGGAGGACGACAAGCGCTGGCGCAAGGAGTGGGACGACGGGGCCAAGCTCGACACCGACCCGGCCGCCGGCGCGGACAAGGACCGCAAGTTCGTCGAGGACGTCGCCTCCCAGCACTATGTCAGCGAGCTCGACATGCCGATCAAGCGGATCCCGCTGGACAAGGTGTCGAGCCCGGCGAAGAAGGCCGAGGTCTGGGCCGCGTTCCAGGCCGTCAACGACAAGGCCAAGCCCGTCCGGCTATTCTCCGAGGACGTGGAGAAGGCGACGGCCAAGAACTTCCAGTTCGACCTGAAGTTCCTGCAGGCCCAGGCCAACGAGAAGGTCTGGTACAACACCAAGCTGGTGCCCTTGTGGAACCGGGACCTCCACAAGCTCTGGACGGCCTCGGTGGCGAGCCTCCACACCGCCGCCGGGCGCACCAAGTACGCCAACGATCTCGAGGCCCTGCTGAAACCTGTCAAGGCCGCCTATGACAAGGACGTCCGCAAGTTCAAGCAGACGCTGTCGGACGACCTGCGCAAGTCCGGCGTCGTCGGCAAGGACGCCGACCGCATCACCGTCTCGAAGCGCCTGGCGAAGGTGGTCGAGGAGGACATCGGTCCCCTTGGCGCGATCAACAAGCACCTGAAGGAGGTCAAGGGCACAGCGGCCTTCGAAGCGCCGGGCTTCGCCACCGAGGACGGCTTCCTCCGGCGCGTCGGGGGAACCTAGAGCGGAATGGGATGAGCCATTGAGCCCGAACCGTGTGACTCGTCCGCGCTAAGCGATAGCGAGGGGCGAGACTGTGAACCGGCTGCTTCGACAGCGGCGCCAAGCTCGGCAGCCGTTGCCCATCGCGGATCCGTTCGCTCGTCCGAAGAGGAGTGGGCATGGACGTCGTCTGCGGTCGGCTTGATCCGGAACCACGCGGCATAGAGCGCAGGAAGGAACAGCAGGATCAGCACCGTGCCGACCGCCGTGCCGCCGATCAGCGTATAGGCCATCGATCCCCAGAAGACGGAGTGCGTGAGGGGGATGAAGGCCAGCACGGCGGCAAGTGCGGTCAGGATCACAGGCCTCGTGCGTTGCACCGTGGCTTCGATGACGGCGTGATAGTCGTCGAGGCCGGCAGCACGGTTCTCCTTGATCTGTTCGGTCAGGATCAGCGTATTGCGCATCAGGATGCCGGCCAGTCCGATCAGGCCCAGAATGGCGTTGAATCCGAAGGGCTGGTTGAAGGTGAGCAACATAGGCACGACGCCGACGAGGCCAAGCGGTGCCGTCAGCATGACCAT
>Ga0081455_10003382_pt2 | contig 12842 bp, 13 predicted proteins | sample TabmetS3T2R1_FD_70207 | JGI IMG/M metagenome (GOLD analysis project Ga0081455, IMG submission 70207) | Tabebuia heterophylla rhizosphere microbial communities from the University of Puerto Rico - S3T2R1 | ecosystem: Host-associated > Plants > Roots > Rhizosphere ... | reverse complement strand
GACGACCGCGACGAGGTGCTCGACGTCGATGAGCGAGCCGCTCAGGTAGCTCCGGGCCAGCCACTCCTGGCCCACCTCGGCCGCCAGCCCGCTGTCCCACTCGTCGGCGAACCCGGTCCTCGAGTCGCCCTCGCCGCCGCCGCAGTCGCCGACGATCAGCCGCGTGAAGGCCACGTGGGGGTGCTCGGACCGCCAGGCCTCGACCAGCTTGTCGAGCGCCGCCTTGCTGACCGCGTAGGCACCCAACCCCGGCCACGGCGGCGTCTGGGACGCGCTGACCGAGGAGAAGTAGACGGCCGTGCCGGCGGACGCGGTGAGATGGGGGAGCGCCGCGGCGGTGACGAGCGCCGCGCCCGTCACGTTGGTGTCGAGCACCCGGCGCCACGTGTCGGCATCGGTGTCCGCCAGGCGGGCCAGCGGGCCGATCCCGGTCGTGTAGACGAGTGCGTCGATGCCGCCCAGCTCGGCGGCCGCCTCGGCGACGGCGGAGCGGCAGGACGGCTCGTCGGTGACGTCGCACGTGATCGCCACCGCCCCCGGGCCCGCCTCCTTGGCGGCGTCGTCGAGCCGCCCGCGCCGCCGTGCGAGCAGCGCCACGTGCGCGCCCCGCTGGGCGAGTCCGATTCCGACGCAGCGCCCGAGCCCGCTCGACGCGCCCACGATCACCGTTCGCACCGTCCGCAAACCCCCTCTTGGATCGACTCGAATGTTAGACGTCGCCAGCGGGAACGCTCACTGGCCCAGGAGCCCCCGCTCGACGATGTGCGTGGCGGCGTCGATCGCCGGCGCCGTGCGGCCCCGGGCGCCGAACGCCCCGAGCAGCGCCACCATGACGACCGCGTCGGTGTCGACGTCACCGAACTGGCGCGGCGCCAGGAAGCGCGCCATCCGCCGCCGGCCCCAATCGAGCGCGGCCGCAGCGTCGGTGCTCAGGGCGGAGTTCTGGAGCGAGGCGTCGAGCCAGACGCGGAACATGGCCGCCTCGGGGGCGTGCGCGGCGTTGTAGCGGCGCAGCCAGCGGCGCAGGGCCGCCCTGCGGGCCGGGCCGTCGGCGCCGGCGCTCTCGGGGATGTCCGCGAACGCGGTCGCCACCTTCTGGATCGCCCGCGCCGCGAGCACCCGCGCGAACCCGTCCTTGCTCTCGAAGTAGTGGTAGAAGGCGCCATGCGACACGCCGGCGGCGGCGACCACGTCGTCGACGCGCGTGCGGTGGTAGCCGCGGGCCACGAACGTGTCCCGCCCGGCGTCCAGCAGCGCCTGGAGCGCCCGCTGGCCCGCGGCGTTGAGGGTGGGCGGCGCGTCGTCGCGCTGGAGTGCGTCCCGCATGCCGGGGCCGAACTCGATGGGGGGCGGCCGCCGACCGGCGGGCGGGTGCGCGTTCACGTCGGCCCGGAGGCCGAACAGCGTCCGGTGGACGACGTCGGCGAGCGCGTCGTCGACACGCGGCGCCGGAAAGGCGTCGGGTGCGGCGGAGCGCAGGACGACGGCGTCCTCGAGGGCACGCGGCACGCACTCGAGCAGGAGGGCGATCACGGGATCGAGCTGGCGGGGCGGCAACGTGGTCGTCGCCAGCTTCGAGCGGATCCCGGCGACGTCGCGTTCCCCCACGCGCGCCGACCCGCCCGCGACCGCCTCGTCGGTCTCGGCCGCGGCCTGGTACGCCTGGAAGACCGGGCGGTAGCGCGCGAAGACGTCGGCGTAGCGGGCGACCCATGCCCGGATCCCCGCCCATCCGTCGGCGTCCGGGGTCAGCGTGCCCAGGGCCTCGGTCGATGCGCTGAGCTGGCGTGCGACCTGTCCGGCCAGGTGACGGAACACGTCCTCCTTGCCGGAGAAGTACTGGTAGAAGGACACCCGCGAGCATCCGGCCAGCCTGGTGATCCGGGCGACGCCGCACTGCTGGTAGCCCTCCTCGCCGAAGACCGTGAGGGCGGCGTCGACGATGCGTTGCTGCGTCCGCTGCCCCCGGGCGCCGACGTGCGGGTTGTCCGAGAACGGCGCGCGGCGCGTCACCGACCCCGTGAGGTCGGCGGCGGGAGCGCGGTCGCCGTCGGGGCCGGGCCGGTCGGGTGCGCGCTCGGGGGTGGTTCGGCCTGGTGCCATCGTCGCCAGTCTCGTGTGTGGGTCGCGCCGGTTCGGAAGTCGACTCTACTGTTAGCCTGCGCCCCACGCGCCGGACCACCTGGGTGAGTGGGCCGGGGCGCGGGGGAGAGACGCATGATCCAGCGACTGATCCAGCGACGCGGAGGTGCCGACGTGGGAACGGGGACCCTGGCGTTCATGACGCTCCTGGGCGTGCTCGTGGCGGCGACGGCGTGCTCGTCGGCCGGATCGTCGGGGGGCGGCGGCGACGCGGCCAACGCCGGCGACTCCGGGGCCGAGGAGGAGTCCGGCCCCGTCCCCGGTGCGGGCGTGGCCCGGCCGGTCGTGACCGGTCCCGTCACGGGCGGGGCGCACGGCGGGCCGTTCAACGCGATGCCGGCGAGGCTCGCCGAGCGCTACGGCTACGTCGAGGAGGAGTACGTCCTGGAGGGCGAGGCGACCGCCTACGAGCCGGCCGGTGAGCTGGGTGAGGATGGGCGCTGGGCGGTCACTGAGGTGGGCACTGCGCCGTACCGGACCCGCATCCTCGTGCGCCGGCCCGCGGACCCCGACGCCTTCGACGGGACCGTGTTCGTCGAGTGGCTCAACGTGACGGCCGGCGTCGACGGCGACCCCGACTTCGGCCTCACGCATCCCGAGCTGTTGGGGCACGGCTCGGCCTACGTCGGCGTGTCGGCCCAGCGGGCCGGCATCGAGGGCGGGGGCGTGCTGCCGGTCCCGGGGGTGCAGGTCCAGGCCCTCAAGCAGTGGGACCCCGAGCGGTACGGCGACCTCACCCACCCCGGCGACCCGTACTCGTACGACATGTTCTCCCAGGCGGCGCAGGCCGTGCGCCGCCCCGGCGACGTCGACGTGCTGGACGGGCTGGCCGCCCGCCACGTCATCGCCATCGGCGAGTCGCAGTCGGCGGCCCGCATGGTCACGTACGTCGACGCGGTGCAACCGGTCGCGCGCATCTACGACGGCTTCCTGATCCACAGCCGGGGCGGCGGGGGTTCGCCGCTCGTCGACTCGCCGGCGATCCTGGGCGAGGGCGTGGCGCGGATCCGCAGCGACCTCGACGTGCCGGTGCTCCAGTTCGAGACCGAGACCGACCTGTTCGGCGTGCTGGGCTTCCACGCGGCGCGGCAGGACGACACCGACCGATTGCGGACGTGGGAGGTCGCCGGCACCGCCCACGCCGACCGGTCGATCCTCGACTACAACGCGGAGATGGCCCGGGAGGTGGCGGGCGGCGGCTTCGACCTGGCGGCGGAGTGCGGCTCGATCAACGAGGGGTCGCAGGCCCACGTGTTGCGGGCCGCAGTCGCCGCCCTACGGGCCTGGGTCGTCGATCGCGAGCCGCCACCGGAGGCGCCCCCGCTCGAGGTCGAGGGCGACGCCATCGCCAGGGACGACCGGGGCATCGCGCGGGGTGGCATCCGCACCCCGGCGGTCGACGCCCCGATCTCCGTCCTGACCGGCGAGGCGCCACCCGGTCGCAGCGTGCTCTGCCTGCTGTTCGGGGACACCCGGCCGTTCGACGAGGCCACGCTGGCGTCGCTGTATCCGACGCACCAGGACTATGTCGACGCCGTCACCGCGTCGGCCGATGCCGCCGTCGACGCGGGATTCCTGCTCCGGGCCGACGCCGACGACATCGTGGCCACGGCGGAGGACGCCGACATCCCCTAGCGGATTACAGCAGGATGTCCGGCGCCGAGTTGCTCGACGCTCAGGGGCCCGCGCGGCCCTCCGGGAACGGGGTCCAGAGGGCGACGAGTGCGCCGCCGGGGTCGGCGACCGTGACGGCGGTACCCGCGGGCCCGTCGGCCTTTCCGGTGACCACGGTGGCCCCGAGTGCGGTGGCTTTGTCTACGGCAACGTCGAGATCGTCGACCTGCACGTAAGGGATCCAGCGGCCGGATGTGCTCGCGTCGCCGGCCTCGACGATCGACGCCCAGGGCTGGTCGCCATCCATGATCCAGCCGCGGTACGGACCGGGCTCGGCGTTGGGGCCGATGGCCCAGCCGAGCAGCGAGCCGTAGAACTCGCGGACGGTTTCGGCGTCGGCAGACGTGGTGGCGACGTCGTACCAGACGAACGGTGCGCCCATATGTCTCCTCCTGTGAACGTGACTACACTTTTGATAGTGGATGCCGTAGAAGATGTAGCTGGTGAGACTATTGTCCGTCAAGGGCTAGCTATCGATGCTGAAGTCAACGGAGGCGTGCACCGTGGGTGACGGCTACGAGCAGGGCTGCCCCATCGCCGTCGCCCTCGACCTGATCGGCGATCGCTGGACACTGCTGCTGCTCCGCGACCTGGCCCACGCGCCGATGCGGTTTGCCGACCTCCAGCGAATCAACCCCAAGATCTCCCCGAACCTGCTCATCAAGCGGCTCCGCACGCTGCAGGCCGCGGGCATCCTCACCCGCCGTGAACTGCCACCCCCCGCCGTGGCTGCCGTCTACGAGCTCGATGTCGGGGCCCGCGAGGCGGTCCTGCCCATCCTCAACGGCCTTGGCCGCTTCGGCGCCTATCTCTTCGAGACCGCACCGGTCGGACCCACCGACGCCGTCTTCGACCAGATGCGACGCAACGGACACTGGATCCTCGCCAAGGGCGTCGACTTCGAGGCCACGTACCGCTTTCGGCTGGGGCCGCACGACATCGGTCTCACCGTCGCACCCACCACGTTCGAGCCCACCATCACGCCGCCCGACCGCCCCGATGCCACAATCACGTCGGACTCGGTGACCCTCACCAACCTCTTCAACGCCGGCCTCTCCCTCCATGACGCCGAAGCCGGGCGCCGACTCCGCATCGACGGGGACCGCCGCCTCGCTCTCGCCCTGCTAGAGAAGATGACCCTCGGCGACCGGCCGGGCTGAGGGCGACCGGGGCTTCGGCGACCGGCGGCAACGCCTCGACCAAGACCTGGAGTCACCGTGACCGCTCACACCGGCCAAGCCACGTTCGATGCCCTGGCCGAGGCGTTGCTGACCTCCAGGCCCGAGGTGACACGCTCAACGATGATGGGCCTGCCCTGCCTACGCGTGAAGGGAGCGTTCTTCGCTGCCTGCGATCGTCGCACCGATCACCTGCTGGTGAAGCTCCCCGAGCACCGCGTCGTCGCCCTCGTCGCCGCCGGCGAGGCCGAGCCCTTCGCGCCCGCCGGCCGCCGCTTTCGACAGTGGGCCGCAATCCCCCTCCCTCTCGTAGCTGGGTGGCCGGCGCTGCTGGGTGACGCCCTGGACTTCGTGGACGGTGGCGGGCGATGACTTGACCACGCCACGGCGTGCACACGGCCGCCGCTCACGCCGGCTGTCGCAGCCGGGGGAGCACCTTGGCGGCCACGAGCTCCAGGCTCTCCCAGGCGAGCTCGGGCGGGAGGCCGCCCATGAGCGGGTGCAGGCGCAGGGCGCCGGCGGAGCCGGCCATCGCCACGCACTCGTCGGGGGTCAGGACGGCGTAGGCGCCGCCGGCGCGCAGGGCGTCCGCATCGTCGGCGGGCGTGTACCGGGCGATGCCCTCGGCGCTGGCGAGCCAGGCGCCATAGGAGTTGGTCTCGTGGAGCGCGTGGGGGGCGATGCGCGCCCACGCCCGCTCGGGGTCGTCAGCGACGTGGACGAAGAGCGGACCCGACATCGGCGGTGGTGGTCCGGGCTCGCGCCCGAGCTCACGGCACGCCGCCTCGTACGCCGGCCACAGCGACGGGTCGACCGGGACGAAGCCGTCGCCGAGCCGCGCCGCCCGGCGGGCGGCCGCGGGCGTCGCCCCGGCCATCAGCAGGGCCGGACCCCGGGGACGGGCGGGCCGGGGCGTGACGCGCACGCGCCGGCCCCGGTACTCGAACTCGTCGCCCGACCACGCCGACCGGAGCACGCCCACGCCCTCCTCGACGAGGGCGACCCGGTCACCCATCTCCCTGCCGTACATCGCCAGCTCCTCGGGCCGGTAGCCGGCACCGATGACCAGGTCGACGCGACCGCCACTGGCCAGGTCGAGCACGGCCAGGTCCTCGGCGAGGCGGATCGGGTCGTACAGCGGCAGCACCAGCGCGGCGATCAGGACGCGCAGCGAGCGGGTCCGACCGGTGATCGCCGCCGCGAGCACGAGCGGCGACGGGCAGTAGCCGTCGTCGGAGCAGTGGTGCTCGGTCAGGTGCACGAGCTCGAAGCCCTGGCCCTCGGCCCACTCGCACTGCTCGAGGGCGGCGGCGTACAGCGCCTCGGCGGGCGGTCCGAACGCCGGCGCCCGCAGGTCGTAGCGCAGCGACAGCCGCACACCCTCGTTGCTCCCCATCTGACGGGCTCCCTTCCCCTACGTGAGCGGCGGAAATGTAGTTCTACATAACGTATAGTCTTGCTCTTGCCCTTGCCCCAGGCGAGTGGAGGGGAGGACGACATGCGCCGCACGGCGGATGGGCCGCGGATCCGGCCCCTGCCCCCGCGGGAGTGGCCGGACGCGATGCGGGAGGCCATGGCCGCCCTCCGGCCGCCCGAGCCCCGCCTGCCCCTGCCGCAGCGGGGCGGTGGCCGGCCGAAGGCGCTGAACGCCCTCGGAACCCTGGCCCGCCACCCGGCGTTGACGCGCGCCTTCAACACCTTCAACGGTCACGTGCAGTTCGCGACCACGCTGTCGGCGCGCCAGCGGGAGCTCCTCGTCCTCCGGGTCGCGTCGCGCCGGCGCTGCGCCTACGAGTGGGCGCAGCACGTGGTCCTCGCCGGCGACGCCGGCCTCGGCCGCGACGAGATCGCCCGCATCGCGGACGGGCCCGACGCCCCGGGCTGGTCGCCGCTCGAGCGGGCGATGCTCCGGGCCGTGGACGAGCTGCTCGACGACGCCATGGTCGCCGACCCCACGTGGCGGGCGCTGGCCGCCGAGCTCGACGACCAGCAGCTGATGGACCTCGTGTTCACCGTCGGGGCCTACGACGCCGTGGCCATGGCGTTCCGCTCGTTCGGGGTCGAGCTCGACGACGACCTCGCAGCCGCCACCTGACGCCCACGGCGCTCAGCGGCCCCGCCACACCGGCACCCGCCGTTCCACGAATGCCGTGGCGCCCTCCCTGGCATCCTCGCTGCCGAACACGACCGGCTGCAGCTCCCGCAGGCGCTCGGTGGCGCGCGCCGCGTCGGTCACGCCGAGCCGGACGAGCTCCTTGGTCGCCGCCACCCCGAGCGGGCCGTTGGCGGCGATCCGCTCGGCGAAGCCCAGGGCCGTGGGCAGCACCTCCTCGGGCGGGAGCACGGCGTTGACCAGGCCGAGCGCGTAGGCGCGCTCGGCGTCGACGGTGTCGCCCGTGAGCGCCATCTCCAGGGCGACGGCCAGCGGCACCCGGGTGCCGAGGAACGTGCCGCCCCCCGCCGCGAACAGCCCGCGCTTGACCTCCGGCAGGCCGAAGCGGGCCTCGGAGGAGGCGACGATGAGGTCGCAGCCGAGCAGGAGCTCCAGGCCGCCGGCGACCGCGCTGGCGTTGGCGGCGCCGATCAGCGGCGTCGTCACCTCGCCCCGGACCAGGCGGAAGAACCCGGCAGTGGCCTCGGGGTCGCCGCCGGCCGGTGCCTCGCCGCCGGCGAAGGCCCGCAGGTCCATGCCGGCGCAGAAGGCGCGGTCGCCGGTCCCGGTGAGGACGACCGCCCGGACCTCGCGGTCGGCGTCGGCGTCGTCCATCGCTCGGCTGATGGCCCGGATCAGCGCGGCGTCGAGCGCGTTGCGGGCCTCGGGCCGGTTCAGCCGGGCGACGAGGACGTTGCCGCGCCGCTCGCGCACGAGCACCTCGCTCACGTTCGGTAGTCCGTGGTCTCGGCCAGCTCCGCCGCACCCTTCATGAGGTCGAGGACGATCGGGCCGAACGCCAGGAGCTTCTCGTCGTCGCCGGCCCGCTGGTAGCCCTGCTCGAGCACGACCCCGAGCTTCCATCGGGCGAGGATCACGTAGTAGTCGAGGTCGTCGACCTGGCGGCCGGACGCGTCGGCGTAGCGCTGGGCGATCTGGTCCCGGGACGGCATGCCGTACAGGTCGGCGTAGCCGAGCCCCGAGACCCCGGGCGCCTGCGTGTCCTCGGGCCAGCCCTGCAGGACCCAGCCGAGGTCGAGCTTGGGGTCGCCGACCGTGCCCATCTCCCAGTCGACGATGGCGGCGAGACGCGCCGGCGCGCCGTGCTCGTACATGACGTTCGCGAACTGGTAGTCGCCGTGCATCAGGCCGGGGACGAAGTCGATCGGCCGGTGCTCCCGGAGCCAGGCCGCGGCGACGTCGAAGCCGGGGAGGTCGCGGCCCCTGATGCGCTCGAGGAACGCCGTCCACCGGTCGACCTGGCGCTCGTGGAAGCCGTCGGGCCGGCCGAGGTCGTGCAGGCCACGGGCCCTCCAGTCCACGTTGCCGAGCAGCGCGATGCCCTCGACGAGCTGGTACGCGAGGCCCCGCCGCGCCTCGAGGTCGGTGTCGAAGGGCGGCGGCCAGCCGTCGGTGTTCATCGGCGACCAGCCGTCGACGAACCCCATGAGGTAGAAGGGCCGGCCGAGCACCGACGTGTCGGCGCACATGCCGATGGCGGGCGTGCAGGGCACGTCGGTCCCGTCGAGCGCCTCGATGATGCGCCACTCGCGCAGGATGCCGGCGTCGCGGCTCTCGGGCGCAGGCGGCGGCGGGATGCGAAGGGCCGCGTGCAGGTCGCCGCGGCGGATCTCGTAGATCTCGTTCTGCGAGCCGCCCGACACGTAGCCGGCCTCGAGCGGCTCGCCCTTGCCCGGCAGTGCAGCCTCGTCCATCCAGGTCGCGAGGCGCTCGACGTCAATCACAGGTTCCCGACCTCGTGCTCGAGGTACTCGGCGAAGCGGGCCTTCGCGGCGTCGATCTTCTTCGGGATCCACTCGGTGGGCCACGTGTCGTCGCTCGGCTTGTAGTCGCGCAGCACCTGCCGGGCCACCGTCACCTTGTGGACCTCGGTCGGACCGTCGGCGAGGCCCATGACCCCGGCGCCGTGGATCATGCCGAAGAACGGCATCTCGTTGGTGGTGCCGAGGGCGCCGTGGACCTGCATCGCCCGCCAGGCAATGTCGTGGAGCACGGTGGGCATGACGACCTTGGCCGTGGCGATGTCCTTGCGGACCCGCTTGTAGTCGTTGTACCGATCGATCTCCCAGGCCGTGTAGAGCACGAACAGCCGGAACTGCACGAGCTGGGCGTACGAGTCGGCGATGTAGCCCTGGACGAACTGCTTGTCCGCCAGCAGGCTGCCCTGCGTCTCGCGGCTGAGGGCCCGCTCGCACATCATGTCGAGCGCCTTCTGGGCCATGCCGATGGTCCGCATGGCGTGGTGGATGCGGCCGCCGCCGAGCCGGGTCTGGGCGATGACGAAGGCCTGGCCCTCGCCGCCGAGCAGCGCCTCCTCCGGCACGCGCACGTCCTCGTAGTGGATCAGCGCGTGGGATCCCTCGTTGAGCCGCTCGCCCCACAGGCCGATGTTGCGGACGATGTTGACGCCGGGCGTGTCGGTCGGGACCAGGAACATCGACATGCCCTTGTAGGGGCTCACGTCGGGGTTGGTCACCGCCATGACGATCAGGAAGCTGGCGGACTTGGCGTTGGACGAGAAGAACTTCCAGCCGTTGATGACCCACTCGCCGCCGTCCTTGACCGCCTGGGTCTTGAACATCGTCGGGTCCGCGCCGGCGTGCGGCTCGGTCATCGAGTAGCACGAGAACATCTCGCCGTCGAGGAGCGGCCGGAGGTAGCGCTCCTTCTGCTCGGGCGTTCCGTAGTGGGCGATGATCTCGGCGTTGCCGGTGTCGGGCGCCTGGCAGCCGAACACGATCGGCGCCCACTGGGAGCGGCCCAGGATCTCGTTCAGCAGCGCCAGCTTCAGCTGGCCGTGGCCCTGGCCCCCGAGCTCGGGGCCGAGGTGGGTGGCCCACAGGTCCTGGCGGCGCACCTCGTCCTTCAGCGGGTCGACGACCTTGCGCCGCGCCTCGTCCAGCGGCACGTATTGCTGGCCGCCCCACACGTAGTCGAGCGGCTCGACCTCGTCCCGCACGAACTCGCTGGCCCAGTCCAGCTTCCGCTGGAACTCGGGCTCGGTCTCGAAGTCCCACGCCATCGGGTGCCTCCCTCGGTTGTCATTTCCCTGCGTTGAGTGCGGCAAGGCAGAACTGCACGATGTGCTCGATCTCGCGCCGGGTCGGCCGGGCCCGTCGCCACAGGTGGTCGCCGAGCCTGCCGACGGCGGCGTGCGCGGCCAGCGACGCGTCGAGCTCCGGATCGACGCTGCCCAGCTCGGCGAACGGCTCGCGCAGCAGGAACGCCAGCGGATCGCTGGCCGACGGGGGCCCGGACGCGAGCCCCGCGCCGATGCTCCCGGCGTTCCAGAGGACGGCCAGGGTCGCCGCGGCGATCTCGTCATCCGCCGCCTGGGACAGGACGCCTGCGACCCAGGCCCTGACCCGGCCCTCGGGCGTCGACTCCTTGGCCATCTGGTGGGCCAGGTAGTCGGCCAGCCGCTCGGTGCCGTCCTCCAGGATGGCGGCGACGAGCGCCTCCTTCGACGCGAAGTGCCGGTAGAAGGCGTCGTTGGACAGGCCGGCCGCGGCCACGATGTCCGCCACCCGGGGCCGCGAGGTCGTGCCGCACGTCCGCATCACGTCGAGCCCGGCGTCGAGGAGCCGGCGGACCTCGCCCGCGTAGTCGGGTCCCCGCTTGGCCAGCGTCTGGCGGGCGATCCGGTCGGCGACGCCGCTCGGCCCGGTCGCCGCTGGAGGCGCTGAAACCCCGTTCTCCATCACCAGAAGGACATTCTGGCACGCCTGCGCCCGGCGGTCAGCCGGTCAGCGGAGCGTCGGGACGATCAGCGGCAGGTCCAGCGAGGACCGGATTCCCGGGGCGGCGGCGCAGACGGCGGGGACGGCGTTGACGGCCCGGTTGGCCGTGTAGGCCGGGGTCGTGGCCGCCATCCGCTCCGGGGGTATCGGGAACCGCATGTCGACGTCGAGCGGTGCATCGCCGTCGACCGCGATGCGCCAGCCGGTGGGCAGGAGGTCCCAGGCGGGCTCGATGGCGGTGGTGCAGTACCAGTTGGCCCGGAAGCGCAGCAACGGCCGGCCGCCCCGCATGCCCGCCACCGTCAGGCGCTGGGCTGCCACGCTGCCGGCCTCCAGCGCGCCGGCGGCGATCTCGACGTCGTGGCGGGCCGTCGCGACCTCGCCGCTCGCCTCCAGGGAGTCGAGCGGCAGCGAGAGCGCGTCGGCGACGACCTGCAGCGACGGGCCGAAGGCGTCGCGGAGGTGGGACAGCCGCCGCTCGTCGAACGCTGCGGGGGGCTTCCCGAAGCCCATCACGTCGAACAGCAGCTCCGGCGAGTCGCGGCGCGACAGGTCGGCGAACTCGTCGATCGTCAGCGAGTCGAGCCGCCGCTGGATCGACGACAGCACCAGGGGGACGGCCTCGGAGATGAAGCCCGGGCTGCTGCCGGTGCTGTGGATCGATGTCCCACCCCGGGCGCAGGCGGCCTCGACGCGCCCCCGCACGGCGGGCTCGAGGCTGGCGGCGCGGTGGAACTCGCCCCGGGTGGCGACGATGTTGGCGCCCGACCCGAGCAGCCGGCACACCTCGTCGAAGTCGCAGCGGGCGGGCATGTAGAGGACGCAGTCGGCGCCCAGGTCGACGATGTCCTCGATGTCCCGCGTCGCCGCCACGCCCACGGGGTCGAGCCCGCAGAGCTCGCCGGCGTCACGCCCCGCCTTGGCCGGCGCGTAGACGTACACGCCGGCGAGGTCGAGCCGCGGGTGCTCGATGACGCTGCGCAGGGCGTAGGTGCCGATGTTCCCGGTCGCCCACTGGACGACACGGAGCGTCATCGTCCGCTCCCCTCACCCGCGGCGAGCGACGCCTTGTGGAGGACGTTCGCGGCGAGCCGCATGTGGGCGGCGTCCACGAGCCGCCCGTCGCGCCCGATCGCGCCGACGCCCCCGGCCTCGGCGGCCCGGTACGCCTCGAGGGCGGCGCGGGCGTCCTCGACCTCCGCGGGCGTCGGGGCGAACACCTCGTTCGCGATCGCGATCTGGTCGGGGTGGATCGCCCACTTGCCGTCGAAGCCAAGCAGGCTGGCGTGGACGGCGCTGCGCCGGTAGCCATCCGGGTCGCGGTAGGCGGGGAAGGGGGCGTCGATGGCGTCGATGCCGGCGATGCGGGCCGCCATGACGACCTGGGTGCGGGCGAAGTGCCAGAAGTCGCCGGGGTACTCGCCGACCGGGTCGAAGTTGCCGTCCACGCGCGCCCGCAGCGACGCAGACAGGTCGCCGGCGCCGAAGATGAGCGCCTCGATGCGCTCGCTCGCCCGGGCGATCTCCACCGCGTTGGCCAGCCCCTCGGCGTCCTCGATGAGCACCTCGAGCGCGATCCGCCGCTGCAGGCCGAGCTTCGCCTCCAGCTGGGTGAGGAGCACGTCGAACCACCAGACATCCTGCGCCGTGCGCGCCTTGGGGACGATCAGCACGTCCAGCGCATCGCGGGCGCCTGCGACGACCTCGATGACGTCGCCGTGGCACCACGGCGTCTCCAGCCCGTTCACCCGGACCGCCCGGAGCGTCCCGCCCCAGTCGAGGCCCGTGAGGGCGGCGACGGCGGTCCGCCGGGCGCCCTCCTTGGCGACCGGCGCGCACGCGTCCTCGAGGTCGAGGAACACGAGGTCCGCCCCCGACGCCGCCGCCTTCTCGCACATGCGCTCGCTGCTGGCGGGCGTCGCCAGCTCGGATCGC
>Ga0081455_10006233_pt1 | contig 12843 bp, 12 predicted proteins | sample TabmetS3T2R1_FD_70207 | JGI IMG/M metagenome (GOLD analysis project Ga0081455, IMG submission 70207) | Tabebuia heterophylla rhizosphere microbial communities from the University of Puerto Rico - S3T2R1 | ecosystem: Host-associated > Plants > Roots > Rhizosphere ... | reverse complement strand
GCGGAGATGGTCCGGTCCGAGCGAGACTTTGTCGTTTACGATGCCAAATCCGGCGAAGACTTGACCCACTCGGTATTGACCCAGATTATCGTCGAGCAGGAGAGCCGCGGCACCAACCTCCTGCCCATCGGGTTCTTGCGCCAGCTCATCCGCTTCTACGGCGACAGCATGCAGAAGCTCGTGCCGAGCTATCTCGAATTCAGCCTCGACTCGCTCACCCGCCAGCAGGAGCAGTACCGGCGGCGATTTGCCCATGCCTTCGGCACGGCGGCCTTCGAGGCGATGCAAGAGCAAGTGCGGAAGAACTTCGACACCTTCGAACGCGCGCTCGGGATGTTCACCCCCTTCAGCTCAAACGAGGCAGCCGAAGGTAAGAGCGCCCCTCAAGCGGAGAAAACCGAAGCCGGTCCCGTGGCCAAGCCCGGCGAGGACGAAATCGCGAACCTGAAGGCCGAGCTCACCGCCATGCAAGCGCGGCTCGAGCAACTCTCCCGCCGCTAGCCATCCCTGCCGACAGTCGTCCTACGGGCTGTTTGCCATCAAGAGATCGTCGCGCGCCTTTTCCAGATGTTGGGTGATCAGCGCGAAGGCGCCTTGCGCGTCGCGCGTGTTGAGCGCGTCGAAAATGGCGCGGTGCTGGCGGTTGTAATCGGCGATGACGTCGGGCGTCAGGATCTTTTCCTTCATCGCGTCCCATTGTGCGTGAAGCCGCACATGATTGATCTGGCGGTAGACGTAGATGAGGAGGGGGTTCGACGAGGCATGCGCGATGAGGAGATGGAACTCGCCGTCCCATTTCGAGAAGGAATCCTTGTCGCTCTCCGACTCTTCGGCGTGGCCGAGCACCGCCTCCATGTCGTCGAGATTGCGCCGGGTCGCATGCAAGACGGCAAGCCGCGTGGTGAAGGGCTCGACCGCAAGCCGCGCCTCGATGAGCTGGAGCGGACTGACCTGATCGGCAAGATCGATGTTGCGCCGCGCCGAGGTCGCGCTCGCGCCGACGAAGGTCCCGCTGCCGAGGCGGCGTGACACGAGCCCGGCCTTCTCGAGTTGGTCGAGCGCGCGCCGCACCGTGCTTCGCGCCGCCTGGAAGGTCTCGGCCAATTGCCGTTCGGGCGGCAGCCGGTCGCCCTCGCTGTAAGCGCCAGTCTCGATGGCGCGGCGGATATAGGCGGAGATGGCGCGCGGTCCCCGGCTCGGTTTTTCGAACCCTGCGGGGATGGCTTGCGCTAATCGAAGACGCTCTTCAGTCAAGGTCTGTCCCTCCACACTGGAGGCCCACTTTGGACCCAAACTAAAAAATTGGTTTACAGCAGCTCCACGTGATGCGCTATAGTCATCATACAAAGGTTCCTCGATTGGGTCCAGTAGTATGGGACCAAAACCGGACCAATCCTTCCATCGCGGGGGCGTGCCGATGAGTGTCCCACAGGGTGTCAAATACGCCATCATCGGGGCCGGCGTTCACGGCCTCAGCACGGCCTTCCATCTCGCGCAAAAACTGAAAGCGGCGGGCAGGGGCTCGGGCGCCGACATTCTCGTCGTGGACAAGACCGGCGTCGGAGCGGGCGCCTCGGGCATCGCCTGCGGCGTCGTCCGCAACAACTATTTCCAGCCGGCCATGCGCGAGTTGATGGCCCACTCCGTCGAGGTGTGGGAGAGCGACCCCAAGGCCTATTCCTACCATCCCGTGGGCTACATGCAGATCAGCCCCGAAAGCATGCATGCCGACGTCGCCTCGATCTACGAGCAACAGAAGGCGATCGGCTATGAATCGACCTTCGTCGAGGGCGCGGACGATTCGATGCGATACATGCGCGGCCTGTTCGACGATTGGCAGGCGCAAGGCATCACCTCCGTGCTGCATGAAAAGCGCGGCGGCTACGCCAACAATCAGGCGAGCATGCGCGGCCTTGCCGCCAAGGCGCAGGAAGAGGGCGTGCGCATCCTCTCCGGCGTCGAAGTGAAGAGCTTCGAGTTCGGCTCAAATAGCGGGGCGGTGACCGCGCTCAACACCAATCAGGGCCGGATCGCCTGCGACACCGTCGTGGTCGGCGTCGGACCTTGGGTCAACAAGATTTGGAACCTGCTCGAGCTGCCGAAGAAGATTACCGTCAAGTCGAACGGCAAGGTTCGCGACGACGTTCCGATGTGGAAGTTCTGGTGCCTGGAGGAAGGCACGCTCGGCGTCGATCCGCACATGCACCGGACCAATGACGGGCGCTTCCCGCCGGTGCTCCATGTCGATACCGACGCGCCGCTCTACTCCGACCGCGACCGCAAGCTCATCACCGACAAGATCTGGGGCATCTACTACAAGCCCGATTTCAATTTCGGCGGGGTCCAGGGCGGCGCCTCGCCCTACAAGGTCGAGCAGGATCCCGATCAGGTCGCGGTCGATCCTTACGGGCCCGAATCGCCCGAGTTCGTCGTCGGCGAGGACTTCATCGAAATGTGGTGCTCGGCGCTCGCCCATTGCCAAAAGCGTTTCGAGGGCCAGATGCCGCTCTACAAGCGCGATGAGAATTCGGGCGGGCTCGGCTGCTTCACCCCGGACAATTTCCCGGTGTTCGACCGGTTCCGCGAGAACGTCTATGTCATCGCCGATTCCAACCACGGCTATAAGATGATCGGCGTCGGCAAGCTCGTGGCGCAGGAGCTCGTTGGCGAGACGAGCATGCTGCTCGAGCCGTTCCGGTTCGCACGCTTTGCCAAAGGAGAACTTCATCCGACTTCTCACAGCCCGTTTCCTTGGAGTTGATGAGAGCGTCGTCGGTTTCACATTTGCGGTGGTCAGCGGGAGAGTGGCATGGATCGACCCGTCGAAACGAAGAAGGCAAATAGAGCGAAACGCTCGAAACCCATGGATATCGAGCAGTTCGTCGAGGCGCCGGGGCGGAGCAAGCTCGTCGCCGAGGTGCGGAAGAAGATCGATACGCTCGGCATCGACTATCTCTATCTCCAATTCATCTCGGTCACGGGCCGGATCATGGGCAAGGGCATCCCGGCCGACCACTGGGAGTCGATCGCCGAGAAGGGCTTCCAGCTCGTCTACGGCGCCACCATGAACCTCTTCCTCAACCGGCGCGGCGAATATCTCGGTTACGGTCCCGAAGCCGCCGAACTCGTCGGCATCCCCGAGCCCGAGACCTTCATGCAGCTGCCCTGGGACAAGCGGGTGGCGCGGCTCTGGTGCACGCTGTTCCGCAATCGCGAAGAGCGCGAGGATCCCGGCGCGTTCCTCACCGCGGATGCGCGCGGCAATCTTCGCCGCCTGCACGACCAGTTCCAGAAGGACCACGGGCTCCAGCTTCGTCACGGCACCGAGCCCGAGATGATGTGGCTGAAGAAGGACGCCGACGGCCAGCCGAACGGCGGCTACTCCAACCCCTATTGCTATCACATCGATCAGTTCGAGAGCTTGCGGCCGGTCTACATGCAGGTGATCGACTATTGCCGCAAGATGGGTCTCGACATGATCCAGGGCGACCACGAAGATTCGCCCGGCCAGCTCGAGCTCAATTTTACCTTCGACGACGCGCTGCGGACCGCCGACCGGCTGGCGACCTACCGGCAAATCTGCGCGCAAGTCGCGCGCGAGTTCGGCATCATCGCCTGCTTCATGTGCAAGCCGTTCATGGGCGTGAGCGCCAATGGCTGCCACCACAACATCTCGCTGTGGCGCGGCGGCAAGGACGTGCAGAAGACGCTCGGCAACGATCCCAAGAAGCTGCCCGGCATGGCGCAGAACTACATGTATTCCAAGGGCGGCGTGAACACGTTCATGCCCGACACCGACGACGTTCAGCTTCCGGGCAAGATTGGGCTCATGGCGATCGGCGGCATCGTCAAGCATCTCGGCGCGCTGACGGCGATTGGCTGCTCAACGGTGAACTCCTACCGGAGGCTATGGGACACGGGTTTTTGGGCGCCGGTGTTCTCCGATTGGGGCTTCCAGAACCGCACCACGGGCTTGCGCGTCTCGGCGCCCGGCCGCTTCGAATACCGCGCGGTGGACGCCATGGTGAACCCGCACCTGATGGCCGCCGGGCTTATCATGGCCATGGATGACGGCATCAAGAACAAGCTCAATCCGGGGAAGCCCGAGGAGCGCAACATCTATCAGGCCATGGAGGCGGGAAAGCAGGTCAAGCGACTGCCGATGACGCTCGGCGACGCGCTTGCCGCGCTGGAGAAGGACCCGGTGATCCGTTCGGCGATGCCGGGCGAAATGTACCGGCTCTACGACGAGTACAAGCGCGACGAGTGGGAGCGGTTCCTCCACACGACGACGGAATGGGACATCAAGACCTATCTCGACTGCCTGCCATAGCGGCAAGCTTGAGCAGAGGAGACATCATATGTGCGGAATTGCCGGCCTCATCCACCGCGACGGCGTGACCAATGTCGGCCGTGAGATGACGGCCATGCTGAGGAGCCTCAAGCATCGCGGTCCCGATTCGACCGGGTTCGCGATCTATGGCGCCTCCGTCCCCAACGAATATGTCATGCGCCTCAAGCTCGCCGAGCAGGAGGACATGACGCGGGACCACCGCATCCGGCCCAAGATCAGAGAGCGCCAGGCCGAGGTCGACCGGCGCCTCGCCGAGCTCGGGGCGGAAACGATCGAGATCGCCGAAGCCACGCCTTACGCCTTCCGCTATCGCCTGCGCTACGCCGGCGATACGCGGGGGCTCACTACCGAGATCGAACAGATCGAGGGGGCCGAGGTGCTGTCGTTCGGCTCGGCTCTCGAGCTGATCAAAGACCTTGGCGATGCGTCGGTCGTCTCCGAGCAATACGGGCTCGGCGGCTTCCGCGGCACGCACGGCATCGGGCACACGCGCATGGCGACGGAATCCGACGTCGATATTCGCTCGGCCCACCCCTACTGGGCCTATCCCTATAACGACATCGCGGTGGTGCATAACGGCCAGATCACCAATTACTGGATCATGCGGCGCGAGATGGAGCGGCTCGGACACCGCTTCATGTCGAATTGCGATTCGGAGCTGCTCGCGGTCTACACCGCCAACAATCTCGAGAAGGGGGCAACGCTGGAAGATTCGCTGAAAGCCTCCATCAAGGACATCGACGGCGTATTCACCTATGTCGTGGCGACCGAGAACGAACTCGGCATGGCCAAGGACACCATGGCGGCGAAGCCGATGGTGCTCTACGAAAGCGACAACCTCGTCGCACTCGCCTCGGAGGAAGTCGCCATTCGCGCCATCATGCCGCGCGAGATCGACACGTTCGATCCATACGATGAGGAGATTCGCGTATGGCAGAGATAGCGCGATCGGAGCTTAGCGAGCAGGAGCGCCGCTCCTACGAGATGGGTCTGCATACCGAGCAGCTCAAAGGCCGCTCGATTCAAAAATTCTTCGATGTCGATTTGAGAGACGGGCACGACGGCTTTGCGCTGCCGAACGCTTTCGAGGTCGATTTCAACAAGCGCGCCGAAATCGACGCCGGCAACCTCGAGACCAAAGCCGTCAACCTGCGCATTCGCGAATTGATGGCGGACGGCTACGGCACGATCGTGATCCGCAATCCCGGCGCCAAGCATTCGATCGCGGTCGGCATTTTGAACCGGCTCAATCTCATCATCGACGGCTCGCTCGGCTATTTCGGCTGCGGCCTGATCGACGGGCCGACTGTGAGGATCGCGGGCCGGGTCGGCTGGTCGTGCGCCGAAAACATGATGAGCGGGACGATCCTGATCGAAAAGAACGCGGGCTCGCAATTCGGCGCCGCCATCCGCGGCGGCGATCTCGTCTGCCGCGGCAATGTCGGCTCGCGCACGGGCATCGACCAGAAAGGCGGGACCATCATCGTCGGCGGCGATACCGGCGCTTTCACCGGCTTCATGATGCAGCGCGGTCGCATGGTAATCTGCGGCAATGCCGGGAAAAATCTCGGCGATTCGATGTATGACGGCACCATCTATCTCGGCGGCGAGCCGCAGAGCCTCGGCGTCGATGCCGTGTGGGGCACGATGACCGATCTCGACAAGAGTTGGCTCGAGACCAAGCTCCGCCGCTACGAGCTGTTGCCCAAGGGCGGCGTCGGCGCCTTCCGCAAGATCGTCGCCGGCAAGCAATTGTGGAACTACGACAATCTCGAGCCGACGGAAAAGAAAATGGTGCTGTGAGGCGAGAGGCTGGGCGGAAACGATGAAAAAAGACAAGAACGGCAAAAACGGTAACGGCGGCGCCAGGGCGCCGGCCGAGTCCGAAAGATTCATCCTCGGCAAGAGCCAGATTTTCACACCGGAGGTCATCAACGACATCCATGTGAAGTCGGAACTCGGCCGCTATCGCATGCGCGGCTTCTCGCTGTTCAAGAAGATCCCGCATTGGGACGATTTGACCTTCCTGCCGGGCACGCTCACCCGCTTCGTCATCGAGGGCTATCGCGAGAAATGCGAAACCAAGACGGTGATTGGTCCCAAGGCGAAGCGGCCGATGGTGCTCGACATTCCGGTCTATGTGACCGGCATGAGCTTCGGCGCGCTCTCCTACGAAGCCAAGATCGCGCTCGCCCGCGGCGCCACCATGGCCGGCTCGGCCACGTGCTCGGGCGAGGGCGGCATGATCCCCGACGAGCGGCGCTACTCGGTCAAGTGGTTCTATCAGTGCATCCAGTCACGTTACGGCTTCAACCCGCATCATTTGCGCCTCGCCGACGCCTGCGAGTTCTTCATCGGCCAGGGCTGCAAGGTCGGGCTTGGCGGCCATCTGATGGGGCAGAAGGTGACCGACCAGGTCGCCGAGATGCGCTCGCTTCCCGCCGGCATCGATCAACGCTCGCCGGCGCGCCATCCCGACTGGCTCGGGCCCGACGATCTCGCGCTCAAGATCGAGGAGGTGCGCGAGGCGACCAACTGGGAAATTCCCATCCAGCTCAAGCTCGGCGCCGCGCGCGTCTATGACGACGTGCGCATGGCGGTGAAATGCGGTCCCGACTCCATCTATATCGACGCCATGGAAGGCGGCACGGGCGCCGGCCCACACATCGCGACCGAAGATACCGGCGTGCCCGGGATCGCCGCCATCCGCCAGGCGCGGCGCGCCATCGACGAGCTCGGCAAGCGCGGCGAGATCAGCCTGGTCTACGCCGGCGGCATCCGCAACGGCGGCGACGTCGCCAAGGCGATGGCGCTCGGCGCCGATGCGATCGCGATCGGCCACTCGGTGCTGATGGCGCTCAACTGCAACAAGGAGATCCCCGAGTCGGATTTCGAGAACGAGATCGGCGTTCCGGCCGGCTATTGCTATCATTGCCATACCGGCCGCTGCCCGGTCGGCGTCGCGACCCAAGACCCCGAACTCCGCAAGCGGCTCGATCCCGACGAAGCGGCCGAGCGCGTCTACAATTTCCTGCACACGCTGACACTGGAAGCGCAGATGCTTGCGCGCGCCTGCGGCAAGACGTCGGTGCACAGCCTCGAGCCGGAGGACCTTGCCGCGCTGACGATGGAGGCCTCGGCGATGGCGCAAGTGCCACTGGCGGGGACCGACTACACCGTCGGCGTCGACAACTACCACAAGATCGGATGAGCGGAGCCGCCATGTCCCGCAAGAACAGCAAGGACAGAAAGGGCGCCAAGGGCGCCAAGAAGTCCAAAACCAAAGACGATATTGATAAATATTTGAAGGACGCGAGCGGACTCGACACCGCGCGCGAGCAGGCGATCGGCCAGCACATCGGCTACCGCTACGACGTCAATCTTCTTCCTGATTACAGTCGGCTCACGCCTTACCTCAAGGACTACATCGAGTTCATGGGCTGGGACGACCTCAACTGGCTCGAAGACGTACACATGGGATACGAGGCGGGCCAGCCTGCGATCTTCGACCGCAACATCAATGGCTGGGTGCGCATCCCCAAGGAGATGAAGCTGCCGGACAATCAACAGGACCGCGACATGCTGGCGCGCGAGCTTCTGGTCCGCTTCCAGACCTCGCCCAACCATCCGCTGGTTTTGCTGAACAAGGCCTACCGAAAGTTCTGAGAAGTATTTTTGACCTGGGCCGAGGCCCAAATGGGTTTGAAGGCGAGTACATGAACCGTATCGGGCAGGGCCGGATTGAACAGGCGGTTATGCCAGATGGCGGCCTCGCGCGCGGTCTCGCCCGGCTCGAGTTCGAACACCGCGCAAGGCAGGCGATAGGCTTGGCCGAACTGGGCGAAATCGAGGACGCAACGCCCCTCGGCTGTAAGCGCCGCCGCGAAGGACGAATCTGCGGGAACAACGGCCGCGAGTTTGTCGCTGAAATTCTCAGGGCTCTGAAAGTAATCGGCCTGCAAATAGCTCAAGGCGCGCTCGTAAAGCTCGCCCGGCTCGGCGGACTTCATCACCTGGAAGCGAAAGAAGGCGGTGCTCTCGGACGGGTCCTTCGGGATCAGAAGCACCGTCAGGGCCGGAGCGATTTCACGGACGCCGCCGCGGTCAAAGAGGCGCGGGCGCATGCCGGGCGAGGGACGCCCGCCGTCCTGGCGCATGGCAATCTGCCGAATGCGGCACTGCCAGGCGAGGAAAGCATCTTTGAGACTGGTTTCGGCCTTTGGCGCCACGGATTGTTTGCGAACGGAGGACTTCAAACGGCTGTTTCCAAGCGAGAAATTCGTCGCCGGGGACCGGGGGTGGACCCGAGAAAGAGATTGATTCTCAATGAGTTTACCCGGGAGAAAACGAATTTCATAGCGATTGACGGCTCACTGGGCACGGGCCTAGCATCGGGGTTCACAAGGGGGGAGTTCTCGGAAAATGGACTTGGGTAGCGCTGGCCCGTGAACGGCAAGCGTACGCCTTCGACTGGGGAAATAGTTCGTAGGGATCCTTTGGGGGCCGCGCGATTGCGTCCTAAAGCGACGTTTTCCACGGCGTTGAGAGAAAAGGGGTAAATCGCATGGAAGGCAATCTCAATGCACTTACGACGATCTTCACCGAATTCTACTACTGGGTGACGATCGTCTTCATGTTTCTCATTCATGTTGGCTTCTGTACGTACGAAGTCGGCGCGTCGCGCCGGCGCAATCACCTCAAAACGCTGATGAAGAACGCGATGGCGATTCCGATCGTCACCATCACCTTCTTCTTCTTCGGTTGGTGGATCTACTTCGCGTTCCCGAACGGACCGGGCATTACCGGCGGGTTGATTGCGGCGCCGTATGCCGAGCCTTGGAATCCGCTGATGGCGACGCATCTGTCCGGCGTCAACGCGAACGAGGCGAATTCAGTCACGGCCGCCGAAGCCTTGCTCTGGCACCGCCTCAATGGCGTGTTCTGGGGCGCGTTCCTCCTCTTCTCGATCACGACCGCCTCGATCATATCGGGCGCGATCATCGAGCGCGCCCGCTCTGGCGCATTCTGGATCATCGCCGTGCTGATCGGCTCGGTGATGTGGATCCTCGATGCGGCTTGGGGCTGGCATCCGCTCGGTTGGATGGTCAAGATTCTGGGCTATCACGACGCCTATGCTTCAGGTGTCGTGCATGCCATCGCGGGAGGCGCGGCGCTCGCGTTCCTGATCGTTCTCGGTCCGCGTATCGGCAAGTTCCGGCCCGATGGGACTCCGCGCGAGATACCGCCTCACAATGTGTGGCTCGTAACGATCGGCCTGTTCCTGATCTATACGGGCTTCTGGGGCTTCTATGCCGCATGCAACATTCCGATCATCTCGCCCGCGACCATCGCCGGTCAGATTACCGGAGACACGTGGACGGCGACGAACATCTATCTCGCGCCGACCACGCTTTCAGCGATCACGTTCAACTTCCTGATGTCGCTGTCGGGCGGCATGTTGGGCGGCTATCTCGTCTCGAGGGGCGATCCGTTCTGGACGTTCTCTTGCGGCCTGTGCGGCATCATTGCCGCCTCGGCCGGAAATGATCTCTACCACCCGATCCAGGCCATGTTGATCGGCGCCATCATTCCGCCGATCTGCTACAAGCTGCACTACTTCGTCGAACGCCGGTTCAAGATCGACGATGCGGTCGGCGCCGTGGCCGTGCATGGCTATGGCGGATTCCTCGGCGTGGTGGTCGCAGGCTTCATGCTGGCGGGACAACCGTCCTCTCCGTATGAAGGCTATGCTGCTATCAGCCCGTGGGGCAACTTCATCGGCGCTGTCATCATGTTCGCGCTCGGCTTCGTGCCGACCTTGATCGTCTGCAAGATCTTGGATGCGATGAACCTGTTGCGCGTGCCGCGGAAGGTCGAGCTCGAGGGTGTCGATTTTGCCCTCAATCACGCCTTCATGGAGTCGGTCCGCGAAGTGGGCGGCGCCGAGAAAGCAATGATCAAGTAGAGATCCGAGAGGAGAGAGAAAATGTCCACCAATGGAATGACGAGCTGGGCCGTCGACCTCAAGGATGTCGGCGCGATCTATCCGTTCCAGGGAACGGAAGTGCTCCTGGTGATCATCGGCCTTGCCTTCTGGATCGGCTGGCACATTGTCCAGACGCGCCAGGAGAACGCGGAGATTGCCTCGGACATGGCGGCCGACCGGACTGGCGAGGAAACCAAGGCGGCGATCGACCGCTACTACTAGAAGGATTCGCATGGCCAGGCCCGTTAGGGACGCAAAAGGCGCCCTAACGGGCCTGAGCATGTTTGGACTAGAAGCTTTCAGGGTTCCAGCCCAACAGCGCAAGCATGAGAAAGAACCCTGCGACATAGGCAAGGGCGACGGGCCAGCCCTCCTTCAGCCAGCGAACCGTGGATTTCGCTTCGGGCATCAGGCCCGCGACCGCTACGCCTGCGGACGATCCGAACCAGATCATCGAGCCGCCGAAACCCACGGCGTAGGCGAGAAACCCCCAGTCATAGTTGCCCTGTTTTATGGCAAGCGCGGTCAGCGGAATGTTGTCGAACACCGCTGAAAGGAATCCCAGTCCAAGCGCCGTTTCCCAACTCGGCAAAGGCAACGATTTAACCGGCATCAACGATGCCGCGGAGACGAGCGCAATAAGGAAGATCGCCCCGCGCGCGGCCCGCGGAACAATCGACCAATCGGGTCGCGCCATCGGGATAGTCAGGAGGATGGCCGCCGCGACTGCAAGTCCAATCAGCGGCACCTTGTCCAGAATATCGGCGTCGAGGAGATGCGCGCCAACATTGGCCGCGATAGCCGAGGCGAGCACAATGACGACCACGGCAACGTGCCGATAGGAGATGCGCAGATCCGACGGCGGATCCTTGACGATTGGCGCGTATTTCTGCTGCGCCCGCGCGGCGGGAATGCCCGCGACGAAGAGCGCGCATCCGGCCGCGACATAAGCATGCAGTACCGAAAGAGGACTGACGCCCGCGATCCAAAGCATCGTCGTCGTGGTGTCGCCGATCACACTGCCCGCACCGCCGGCGTTCGAAGCCCCGACAACCGCAGCGAGGTAACCGACACGGACACTGCCCTTGAACACGTGCTTCGCCACGGTCGCGCCGATGAGGGCTGCTGCGATATTGTCGAGAAATGAGGAGATAACGAACACGAGGATCAGCAGCATTAGGCCACCCGTCCAATTGTCAGGCAGGGCGGCCGGCATCCAGTCAGGGATGCGGCTTGCCTCGAAATGGCGTGCAAGGAGAGCAAAGCCGATCAGAAGCAGAAACAGGTTGGTAAGCAGAACCCATTCATGCTCGAAATGCGCAAGGAGACCGGGCAATCCCGCGCCGGCGACGAACCCGGTACCCAACAGCTTCTTTAGTATGATGGCGCTCAGGCCGCTGAGAGCGACGGCGAGCGTATGCCGATGAAAAATGGCAACGCCCGCGAGCGTGAGGGCGAACAGCAGAAAATCGATGCAGACCGAGACGTCGTGAGCGCTGAGATAGGGAGCGAGGCTGAGGGTCACGTGAAAGGTTCCTACCGGCTACCCGGACTTCCCACTCTGCCGCTCAGCCCAGCAAAATCCGGTAGCGGACGAAATCGTCGGCCTTGGCGAAGCGGTCGTAGAGAGCCCGCGCCGTCGCATTCCCTTGCTGCGTGTGCCAATAGAGGCCCGACCAGCCGCGCTCGCGGCCAAGCGCGACGAGGTCCTCGATCAGCGCGCGCCCGAGCCCGCGCCCGCGTAGCTCCGGATCGACAAACAAGTCCTCGAGGTAGCAAATCGGCGCAAGCGCCCACGATCGCGGATGGACAATGGAGATGGTGAAGCCCGACACGGCGCCCTGCCATTCGGCCATGCGCCCGATCATGTGTGAACCCGGCATAAACAGCCGCTGCCAGGTCGCCGCCGTCACCGCCTCGCTCACTTCGCTCTTGTAGAAGGCGACATAGCCGGCCCACAGGCGCCGCCAGGCAGCCTCATCCCCGGGCTTGGGGTCGCGAATAACGAGTGCGGGGGCGGACATCCGCGAACGCTAGCAGTCGAGCGTTGCGGCTCGCTCCCAGGACGAGAGATGCCCGGTATAGTCGTTCCACTCGCGCATCTTGAGCTTGACGTAGGAATCGACGAACTCATCGCCGAGCTCCCGGCGCAAGAGCTCCGACTTCTCCGTCACGCGCAACGCATCGAGCAGATTGAGGGGAAGCTTCTTGGTGCCGGGCGGAGCCTTGTGCCCCTCGGCGTACATGTCGATATCGAGCGGCTTGCCGGGATCGATGCTCCGCGCGATGCCGTCGAGGCCCGCGGCGAGGATCGCCGCCGGCAGCAGATAGGGATTGGTGGCGCCGTCGGCGAGCCGGAACTCGAAGCGGCCGCCGCCCGGGATGCGGATCATATGGGTGCGGTTGTTGCCGGCATAGGTCACGGTGTTGGGCGACCACGTTGCGCCCGACAACGTCACCGGCGCGTTGATGCGCTTGTATGAATTCACCGTGGGATTGGTGA
>Ga0081455_10006232_pt1 | contig 12844 bp, 2 predicted proteins | sample TabmetS3T2R1_FD_70207 | JGI IMG/M metagenome (GOLD analysis project Ga0081455, IMG submission 70207) | Tabebuia heterophylla rhizosphere microbial communities from the University of Puerto Rico - S3T2R1 | ecosystem: Host-associated > Plants > Roots > Rhizosphere ... | reverse complement strand
TTCGCGGACATCAGAAGCTCTACGAAACTCATCGAAGAGCTTGATCCTGAAGAGGCGCAGAAACTGATCGATCCGGTACTGCGGGTCATGATGGATGCGGTGCATCGATATGAAGGAACCGTCAACCAAGTGTTAGGTGACGGCATCATGGCGCTCTTCGGCGCTCCTTTAGCGCATGAAGATCACGCTTTGCGGGCTTGTTATGCCGCCCTGGCAATGCAAGAGGAAATGCGGCGGTATCGTGAGAATCTTGGGCAGTCGGAAGAAGATGCCCTGCAGATCGGGATCGGGTTGAACTCCGGCGAGGTTGTGGTGCGTTCCGTCAGTAACGATCTCAATGTTGACTATTCTGCTTTGGGCCATACAACGCACCTCGCGGCCAGGATGGAAGAACTTGCAGGTGGTGGAGCGGTCCTGATGACAGGCGCTACTTTGCGGGAGGTCGAGGGTTTCATCGAGGTCAAATCTCTCGGTACTGTGCAAGTAAAAGGAGTTTCGAGGCCGGTTGATGCATACGAACTAGTTGGCGCCACCACCGTTCGCAAACGTCTTCATGCCGCGGTTAGCCGCGGGCTCACTCCGTTTGTAGGACGGAAGACCGAAATTGAGATCTTCAAGGGCCTTGCGGAGCAAACGGTGACCGGGCGCGGCCAAGTCCTATCCCTGGTTGGCGAGGCCGGCATGGGAAAGTCTCGCCTCGTCCACGAGTTTGTTCATTATCACGTGCCGTCAGATTGGCTTGTCATTGAAGCAACATCCGTGTCCTACGGTAGGGCGACCGCCTATTTTCCGATTATCGAGTTGTTGCGCCGATACTTCGCAATCTCGGAGGGAGAGGAGACCGAAAGCATCCAAGCCAAAGTAATAGACTATGTGCTGAAATTGGATGAAATGCTGAAAGATGCAATCCCTCCAATTCTAGCTTTGCTCAACGCTTTCCCAGATCATAAAGAGGACTTTCTAGCGGGCAACGGGTCGAATGGTCAACGGCAAGAGATCATCGACGCGATCACTCGATTCAATGGCATGGAACCTCAGCAACGACGGCGCAACACATTCGACGTTCTCAAGCGAGTTTTTATGCGTGAAAGTCAAAAAAACTCGTTGATCCTAGTCTTCGAGGACCTGCATTGGATCGACAGTGAAACGCAGGCATTTCTAGACAGCCTTGTAGAAAGCCTGCCCATGGCTCGAATTCTGCTCCTTGTAGATTATCGGCCCGGTTATAATCAGACGTGGGCTGACAAAACCTACTACACTCACATTCGGGTGGATCCGCTATCAGCGACGGGCGCGAAAGAATTGTTGCAGCATCTGTTGGGAAACAACGAAGACTTGCTGCCGCTAAAAGCGCTGTTGATCAAGCGTACTGAAGGAAATCCCTTCTTTGTAGAAGAGAGTGTGCGATCGCTTGCAGAAACCGGGATTTTGATTGGGGAGAAAGGCGGATATCGGCCTGGACTGCAAATCGAAAGCATTCGTATACCGAGCACTGTGCAGACGGTTCTCGCGGATCGCGTCGACCGCTTGCCTTTCGAGGAGAAGCACCTTCTACAAACGGCTGCCGTCATTGGCGTGATAGTTCCCTTGCCTTTGCTGCGTTCTGTTAGTGGACTGCCTGACGATGAGCTGTACCAGTACCTGGCCCGGCTGCAGGCGGCAGAGTTTCTGTACGAGACCAATCTCTATCCTGAGCTCGAGTACACCTTCAAACATGCCCTTACCAATGAGGTTGTTTATGGCGCTCTACTGCACGAGCGGAGGACTGCTCTCCACGGGCGGATTGTCGGCGCGCTTGAGCGTATTGCAGGCGACAACTTGCAAGACCATATCGAAGAGCTTGCTCACCACGCGTACCGCGGGGAACTCTGGGAGAAAGCGGTGGTCTATTCAAAGGAAGCTGCCGCCAGGGCTGTTTCTCGATCGGGCTTTCGCAACGCGGTGTTTTGCTTCGAGCAGGCCTTGGAAGCTGTACGGCATCTCCCGCAAACTCCTGACACGCTTAAACACGCCGTTGATTTTCGTTTCGAGATACGCAACGCCCTATTCATGCTCGGGGACTTTGAGCAAGGGCTTAGCTATCTAGAAGAGGCGAAAGCGCCGGCGGTCGCGTTGAATGATCGAACGCGGTTAGGAATGCTGTTCAATTTTATGACCGCGCACGCGCAAATCCAAGGGAACTCGGAGCAAGCGATCAATTATGCCAATCAGGCTCTGGACCACACTAAGGCGGCGGAGCATCTCGATCTCCACATCGTGGCCCATTATTTTTTGGGCGTAGCCTACCACAACGTGGGTCAATATGATCAGGCCATTGGCGTACTTGAGCGAGCGTTGTCTTTAATAGGAAATCGTAAGTATGAAAGATTCGGTACGCCAGTGATTGTTGCTGTGGTTTGCAGGGCTTGGTTAGTTCGTTGCTTGGCCCAAATCGGAAAGTTTAGAGAAGCGGTCGCCTATGGAGACCAGGCAATCCAGATCGGCGTGGAGAGAAATCACCCCTACAGTATGATCTATGCTTATTATGGTGTCGGAGTGCTCTTTCTTACCAAGGGAGACTTCGATAGAGCAATCGCTGAGCTTGAGCGTGGATTGCAGGTATGTGAGGCTGCCGATATTCCTGTCCATCAACCCTTGATTGCTTCCTGCTTAGGTGCCGCGTATGCCTTTGCAGGACGGCTGGACGATGCGCTGCGGCTCTTAGATCGGGCCGTAGGGCATACGGCATGGATGAAGAGAAAAGGCGGCCTAGCTCTGCGAATGGCTGGGGTCAGTGAGGCTTATATGCTAGCAGGTCGGTCGGAGGCCGCAGAAGGGCTGGCTCGGCAGGGGTTGGAAGTAGCTCACGAGACTAGCGATAAAGGGAGCCGTGCATGGCTCTTGCGTATTTTAGGAGATCTTGCAGCTCGGAGCAGTCCTTCAAAGGCAGAACAGGCTGAAGCCAATTACGCAGAGTCGCTAGGTTTGGCTCATGAACTGGGGATGCGTCCTTTACAAGCACACTGTCATCTGGGGCTCGGACGCGTTCATGCCCAGGCCAGGGAGCTTGAAAAAGCGCACTCCGAACTCGTCTCGGCAGCTCAAGTCTATCGAGTGTTGTCGATGCCGTTCTGGCTGTCTAAGGCGGAGGCCGCTCTGAACGAGTTGAGTTAACAAACCCAAACAATCGAGAGTATGTATCAGCGAGCTCTGCGCATTTCTGCAAACCCGCTTTGCCGAGTTTGCGAAAGGCGATTGGCGTTTGTAGTGAGGCGAGCATCCAATATTGGAACAAATCCTTTTACTTGCTTTCGCCGTAGCCTGGTACTATACACTGCTTGCTTCCTTCGCTGTCCACACTTAGCTCCGGTTTAAATAGAATTGGGTGCGATGCAACCCATTTGGGATTGATTCCCATTATGATTTGCACGGAATGTCAGGCCGAGAATTCTTTTGATGCGATTTTTTGTGACCAGTGTGGGGTGCGTCTTGAGACGGCTTGTCCTGAGTGCGGCGAACCCAATCGCGGGGGAGCCACGTTCTGCAAAAAATGCGGGCAACGCCTCGATCGGGTCGGAGCTGTAGCACCTAAGACGGAGCAAAAGTCTGCCGCTTCAGACGTTCGAATTCCCGAGCATCTCGCCGAAAAGATACTCGCCTCCCGTGATTTCATGGAGGGTGAACGCAAACAGGTGACGGTTCTGTTTGCCGACATCAAAGGGTCCACTAGCCTCATCGAAAAACTAGATCCTGAAGAAGTTCGAAAGCTGCTGGATCCTGCGTTGCAGGTCATGATGGCGGCAGTTCATCGCTACGAGGGAACCGTCAACCAGGTGCTGGGGGATGGGATCATGGCGCTTTTTGGCGCGCCGGTGGCTCACGAGGACCACGCTTTGCGTGCCTGCTATGCCGCGCTTGCTATGCAAGAAGATATGCGTCGTTATTCGACGACAGCTCTTGGTTCCCATCAAATAAGGATCGGCGTGGGACTGAACTCGGGCGAGGTGGTGGTTCGCTCTATCACCAACGATCTGAATGTCGATTACTCCGCGATCGGCCCTGCAACACATCTGGCAGCCCGGATGGAGGAAATGGCCTCTCCAGATTCCACCCTGATGACTCGTATGACTCTCCGCGAAGTTGAAGACTTCGTCCAAGTCGAGTTTCTTGGCGATCTCTCCCTCAAAGGATTCTCGATCCCGGTCGCAACTTACAAGTTGACCGGTGTCACATCCTTTCGTAAGCGACTCCACGCTGCCGCCGCCCATGGACTTACTGGGTTCGTCGGACGCAGCAGCGAGATCCAAATTTTCAACCAGGTATTACAGCAAGCGAAATCAGGGCACGGTCAGATTTTGGCCTTGCTGGGTGAGCCGGGAATGGGCAAGTCACGCCTCGTCTACGAATTTACTCGTAACTACCTGCCGGCAGAATGGACCGTTCTCGAAGGCATCTCTGCGTCCTATGGCAAAGCGACCCCTTATTATCCCCTGATCGAGCTGTTTCGGCGTTATCTGCAAATTCGTGAAGGGGAAAACGACGAAGCAATCCGGACCAAGGTGGAAGACTACCTGGTCAATTTGGACAGCAGACTCACGGACGCGATTCCACCGGTTCTCGCACTTTTGGGTGCCCTGCCGGATTACAAGAAAAACGGATCAGCAGGTGTTTCTGTCGCAGGAAGCGAAAACTTAGACATTACACGAGCCGTTGAGACATTTCACAATTTGGAACCACGGCAACGACGAAGAGCCACCTTGGAAGCACTCAAGCGAATTCTAATCCGTGAGAGCTTAAGGCAACCGTTGATCCTCCTTATGGAGGATCTCCATTGGATTGACGGCGAAACGCAAGCATTCCTGGACGGCCTGGTAGAAAGCCTTCCGACGGCTAGGATAATGCTCCTTGTAAACTATCGACCCGGATATATTCATGGCTGGGGTGACAAACCCTATTACACTCTGATTCGGGTCGATCCGCTGCCATCCGACGGCGCGCACGAACTGCTGCAACTTCTGTTGGGAAGCAGGGAGGATTTGGTAGCGCTTAAAGAGTTACTCATCAATCGCACCGAGGGAAACCCTTTCTTTTTGGAGGAGTGTGTCCGATCTCTTGTCGAAACCGGCGCTCTGGAAGGCGAGAAAGGCGCGTACAGATTGGTGCGGAGTACACAAACCATCAGTGTGCCGGGTACTGTCCAGGCTGTTCTAGCGGAACGCATTGATCGCCTGTCTGTCGAGGAGAAGCAACTCCTACAGACCGCTGCTGTTATTGGTATCGAAGTTCCATTGTCTCTCTTGCGGGCGGTAGCAAATCTCCCTGAAGAAAGATTGTACCGACACCTTTCTAACCTTCAGTCGTCGGAGTTTCTTTACGAGACAAGTATTTTCCCCGAGTTGGAGTACAGCTTCAAACATGCTTTGACCAATGAGGTCGTTTACGGCTTTTTGCTTCACGAAGGTAAGACTTTACTTCATGCACGCATCGTAGGGACTCTCGAGGAAATGGCGGGCGATGATCTGGAAAACTATATCGAAACGCTTGCCCGCCACGCCTTGCGTGGGGAACTTTGGGACAAGGCTGTTGTCTATCTAACGAAGGCTGGCGCCAAGGCCGTTTCTCAATCCTCCTTTCGCAATGCGGTATTGCGCTTTGAACAAGCATTGGAGGCTCTACGGCATATGCCGGACACCCCTGACACTCTCAGGCGCGGCGTCGATTTGCGTATCGAAATGCGTAACGCACTATTCATGTTCGGGGACTTTCAACAAGGTATGAAGTATCTAGAAGAAGCTAGAGCCGCTGCGGTCGCGTTGAACGATCAAGGTCGACTGGGCACCGTGTTCAATCTCATGACCGCCACCTGGCAACTCCAGGGGAACTCAGACCAGGCGATCACATCTGCTCGCGAGGCGCTGAATCATACAAGGGCCCCGGAACATCTCGATCTTCACATTGTGGCGAATTATTTTCTAGGAGTAGCCCATCATAACATCGGTCAATATGATCAGGCTGTCGGCGTACTTGAACGAGCGGTATCTTTGATCGGTGAGCGAAAATATGAACTATTTGGTACTACGGGAATGGTATCTGTGGTTTGCAGGGCTTGGTTGGCCCGTGGACTCGCACAACTCGGGAAGTTTAGCGATGGCATATCCCTCGGAGAAGAGGCAATCAAAACTGCCTTGGAAAGGAATCATCCGTATAGCATTGTCTATGCGTATTACGGCCTTGGAGTGCTCTTATTCATTAAGGGAGACTTCGAGAAAGCAGTGGAGGTGCTAACGCGTGGGTTGGAAGTATGTGAGTCTGCAGATATCCCGGTTCAGCGGCCTTTAGTAACATCGTTCTTGGGTTCGGCGTATGCCTTTGTCGGACGATGTAACGAAGCGCTGCAGCTTTTGGATAGGGCTGTCGAGGATGCAGCGTGGTCCCAGAGAATGGGAGGTCAGGCACTCCGAATGGCCTGCGTGAGTGCGGGTTATATGGTTGCAGGTCGACTTGAAGCCGCAGAAGCATTTGCCGAGCGTGGTTTGGAATTCTCACGCGAGAGTAAAGACCAAGGAAGCCAGGCATGGTTGTTATGCATTTTAGGAAATCTCGCTTCTCGGCGAAGTCCAGTCAATGCCGAATTGGTCAGGGCCAACTACGCGACTGCTCTAAGTCTAGCCCAGGAATTAGGCATGCGTCCTTTGCAAGCACACTGCCATTTAGCGCTTGGCAATTTTTCTGCTCAGGCAAATGACCGCTCAAAAGCCCGCGCCGAACTTCTCGAGGCAGCTCAACTCTATCGGCTGATGTCAATGCCGTTCTGGCTGTCTCAGGCGGAAGCCGCTCTGAACGAGTTGAGTTAACAACCCCCCACAATCGAGAGTATGTATCAGCGAGCACTGCGCATTTCCGTAAACCGCTTTGCCGAGTTTGCGAAAGGCGATTGGCGTTTGTAGTGAGGCGAGCATCCAATATTGGAACCAATCCCTTTACTTGCTTTCGCCGTAGCCTGGTACTATACACTGCTTGCTCTCTTCGTTGTGCACACTTAGCTCCGGTTTTAATAGATTGGGTGCGATGCAACCCATTGGGATTGATTCTCATTATGATTTGCCAGCAATGTCAGCGCGAGAATTTGCCTGATTCGGCCTTTTGCGACCACTGCGGGGCGAGGCTCGAAGCGGTCTGTTCTCACTGTGGTGAACCGAATCGTCGTGGAGCCACGTTTTGCAGAATGTGCGGCCAAGCCATAAATCAGACCGTAACTATCGCAACAGTCCAAGTTCCCGGGGTGCCTTCGCCAGATAGCTATGTTCCCAGGCACCTCGCTGAGAAGATATTAGCCTCGCGACAATCCCTGGAAGGAGAGCGGAAACAGGTAACGGTCCTTTTTGCCGACATAAGAGGTTCGATGAAACTGCTAGAAGGGACCGATCCCGAAGACGCGCAGAAACTAATCGATCCAGTTCTGCATGTAATGATGGATGCGGTGCATCGCTACGAGGGAACCGTCAACCAGGTGTTGGGGGACGGGATCATGGCGCTCTTTGGGGCACCATTGGCTCACGAAGATCACGCCTTGCGCGCCTGTTATGCAGCGCTGGCCATGCAGGAGGAGATGCGGCGGTATCGGAGAAAACTCGGGCAGTCCGAAGAATCCGGATTGCAGATCGGCATCGGCTTGAACTCTGGCGAGGTGGTGGTGCGTTCGATCAGCAATGATCTCAACGTGGACTATTCCGCCCTCGGCCAGACGACGCATTTGGCAGCCAGGATGCAGGAGCTTGCACGGGGTGGAAGTACTCTGATGACGGCTTCCACTTTACGGCAGGTGGAAGGATTCGTTCAAGTAAGATCGATTGGTGCGGTGCAAGTAAAAGGCGTCTCTCGACCCGTTGAGGCCTTCGAGGTCGTCGCTGCCACGGCGGCGCGGACGCGGGTCCAGGCGGCGGCCGTGCGAGGGCTGACGCCGTTAGTGGGGCGGCGAAGTGAAATTGAGGTTTTCAGCAAGCTTGTTGAAGATGCAGCATCCGGCAAGGGGCAGCTTTTGGCGATGGTTGGCGAGCCTGGGCTGGGAAAATCACGCCTGGTGCACGAGTTTACGCGGCACCAGCTGCGGCCAGGTTGGTTGGTGCTGGAGGGCGCATCGGTTTCTTACGGGAAAGCAACGCCTTATTTTCCATTGATCGAAATGTTTCACCGTTACTTTCAAATCGCCGATGACGAAGCAAGCGAAGGCATCCAGGATCGAGTGATCACGCATATTTTGGAACTCGACAATATGCTCAAGGATACTATCCCACCGATCCTTTCCCTGCTGGGGGCGTTGCCTGACCAAGTTCATCCATCGGCAGGTTTGGCGCAATTCAAAGACGTAGTCGACGCGACGGAACGATACCTCGGGATGGACCCCCAACAGCGGCGTCGTTATACCTTCGATGCGATCAAGCGGGTGCTCGTCCGCGAGAGCCAGCGGCAACCCTTGTTGATCGTCTTTGAGGACCTGCATTGGATCGACAGCGAAACCCAGGCGTTTCTCGATAGCTTCGTAGAAAGTCTGCCGTTGGCGCGGATTGTTGTGCTGGTCGATTACCGACCCGAGTATAATCATGGCTGGGGCGATAAAACGTATTACACGCAACTTCGCGTCGACCCATTGCAGCCAACCAGCGCGGATGAACTCTTGCAGCATCTGTTGGGAACCAACGCAGATCTGGCTCCACTCAAGGAACTATTGATCCGGCGCACGGAGGGAAACCCGTTCTTCGCTGAAGAAAGTGTGCGGTCTCTTGTGGAAGCTGGAGTTTTAGTCGGTGAGAAGGGGGCGTACCGGCCAGGCTTGAGAATCGATGAGATTCGGATTCCGAGCACCGTGCAAAACGTTGTGGCGGATCGTATCGACCGGTTGCCTGCCGAAGAGAAACATCTTCTTCAGACTGCCGCCGTAATCGGGGTAATTGTTCCTTTTGAATTGCTCCAGGCTGTATCGGAACTGCCGGAGGACTCGCTTCTTCAATATCTGGCCCATCTTAAGTCCGCTGAGTTTATTTATGAAACCAATCTCTTTCCGAAACTGGAGTATACATTCAAGCATGCTCTCACCACCGAAGTTGCGTATAGTGCGTTGATCCGCGAGCGCAGGAATTATCTGCACTCAAAGATTGTTACGGTTCTCGAAAAAAGCGCGGTCAAAAATCTTCGCGACCACGTTGAAACACTCGCCCATCACGCTCTTTGCGGGGAAATTTGGCATAAGGCCGTCCTTTACCTTAGGGAAGCTGGCACAAAAGCACTATCACGATCATCCTTCCGCAACGCGGTACTTCATTTTGAGAGGGCGTTGGAAGCTTTGCGGCATCTTCCGGAATCGCCTGACAAAGTCAGGCAAGGCATCGACCTGCGGATTGAGATCCGCAGCGCGTTGTTTGTATTCAACGAGTTCAAGCGCGGATTAGAATTCTTGGAGGAAGCTATTGAGGCAGCGAAGGCGCTTGACGATCACGAGAGATTAGGGAAGTTGCTCACATTCATAACCGCCCACTGGAATCTCGCGGGCAACTCAGAACAGGCGGTGATCACCGGAAAACAGGCCCTCAAGTACATCGTCGGGCAGAGAAATATCGACTCGAACGTTGTAGCCCACAATTGGTTGGGCGTTGCGTACCATAATTTGGGACAATTTGAGTCGTCGATTGACGAGCTTAGGAAGGCGCTTTCGCTAATACCCGAGGCTCGGAACGCTGAGTTTTTTGGGACCAACGGAATAGTTTCAGTGAACTGCAAAGCCTGGTTGATCCGAAGTTTGGCACAGATCGGAAACTTCAGCGAAACTCTTCGATACGGGGAAGAGGCGATTCAAACCGCAAGGGAACGTGATTATCCCTTAAGTGTAGTCTTTGCCTATTTTGCTGTCGGCGCGGTTGCTCTGATCCAGGGCGAATTCGATCAAGCGATCGTGGCGCTCGAGCACGGCTTGAAAGTGTGTGAAGCCGCGGAAATTCCGGTTCAGCGAGCACAAATCGTCTCCGGTTTGGCTGCCTCCTATGCTTTCGTCGGTCGTTTTGACGAGGCGCTGCGGCTTTTGGAGAGCACCACGGATCGTCGCGCTTGGATGACTGGAGCGGGAAGCGGACAAATGCCTCTCGGCAGGGCTATGGGTATGGTTTGGGAGGTAGAAATTTATATGCTAGCGGGTCGGCATAGCGAAGCCGAGGCCCTTGCGCGCCGGGCTCTTGCGGTGCTCGCAGACAGCAAACACAGAGGAAGCGAGGCTTGGTTGCGCTACCTATTAGGAGATCTTCTAGCTCGCCATCATCCGGTGGACTTGATGCACGCCGGGGTTAGTTACAAAGAGGCTTTAACCCTAGCTCAAGAGCTTGGAATGCGTCCTGTGCAAGCGCACTGTTGTCTTGGGCTTGGACGTGTGCATGTTCGTCTAAATGATGTTGAAAAGGCCCGCTCCGAACTTCTCGTAGCAGCTGAGCTCTATCGGGTGATGTCGATGCCGTTCTGGCTTTCTAAGGCAGAAGCCGCTCTCGGCGAGTTGAGCTAACAAACCCCATATCGAGAGCATGTGTCGGGGAGCACTGCGCATTCCATAAACCGCTTTGCCGAGTTTGCGAAAGACGATTGGCGTTTGTAGTGAGGCAAGCATCAATAGTGTAACTCATCCTTTAACTTGCTTTTTGGTATAGCCCGGTACTATACACTGCTTGCTCCCTTCGTTGTGCATACTTAGCTCCGGTTTAATAGAATTGGGTGCGATGCAACCCATTTGGGATTGATTCCCATTATGATTTGCCCGCAATGTCAGCGCGAGAATTTGCCTGATGCGATCTTTTGTGACCACTGCGGGATGCGGTTCGAAACGGTTTGTTCTCATTGTGGTCAACTGAACCGTTCCGACTCAAGGTTTTGCAGAATTTGCGGTCAAGCCATAAATCTTACCGCAACAATCGAACCTGCCAGAGTTCCTGGAGTTCCCTCGCCGGACAGCTACGTTCCCAGACATCTCGCTGAAAAGATATTAGCCTCACGACAGTCCCTGGAAGGAGAACGGAAGGAAGTCACCGTGCTCTTTGCGGACATCAGAGGTTCCACAAGATTGTTAGAGGGACTCGATCCGGAAGATGCGCAGAAACTGATCGATCCGGTTCTGCGGGTGATGATGGATGCGGTGCATCGCTATGAAGGAACTGTGAATCAGGTTCTAGGGGACGGGATCATGGCGCTCTTTGGCGCACCGTTGGCCCACGAAGATCACGCGCTGCGCGCCTGTTATGCCGCGTTGTCCATGCAAGAAGAAATGAGGCGTCATCGTGAAAGGCTGGGGCAGCCGGAAGAGTCGGGATTACAGATCGGCATCGGGATGAACTCCGGCGAAGTCGTGGTTCGCTCCATTGATAACGATCTCAATATCGAGTACTCCGCACTTGGCCACACGACGCATCTGGCCGCACGGATGGAGGAGCTTGCGAGCGCGGGGGCGATTATCATGACGGCGACGACGCTTAGGGACGTAGAAGGTTTCGTGGAAGTCAAGCCGCTCGGCGCCGTGCAAGCCAAAGGGGTGACGCGAGGCGTTGAAGCCTACGAGCTCACCGGTACGACTGCCGCGCGCACACGGGTGCAGGCCAGGGCAACTCGTGGATTAACGCCCCTGGTCGGGCGCCAGAGTGAAGTCGAACTTTTCAATAAACTTGTCGAACAAACCGCGGCCCGTCGCGGCCAGATTTTCGCGCTGGTCGGAGAGCCCGGTATGGGGAAATCGCGTTTGGTGCACGAATTTACTCGCCACCAGTTGTCGCCCGCTTGGCTTGTGTTGGAGGCTGCATCGGTTTCTTACGGGAAGGCTACGCCCCATCTTCCCTTGATCGAAATGTTGCGCCGTTACTTCCAAATCACCGATAGGGATGGCAGTGAGAACATCCAAGAGCGAGTCGTGACGCAGGTTTTAGAACTGGACAACATGCTCAAAGATACGACCCCGCCTATCCTTTCGTTACTCGGCGTGTTGCCGGACGAACGGCGTTCGCCGGCATCAGGCGGGCAAGACTGGCTATCACAACGTCAAGACTTGATTGACATGGTTAAACGATTCAGGGCGATGGACCCGCAACAGCGGCGTCGTTTTACCTTCGAGTCGTTAAAGCGAGTGCTCATCCGTGAGAGTCAACGGCAACCGGTGCTACTCGTTTTTGAGGACCTGCACTGGATCGACAGCGAAACGCAGGCATTTCTCGATAGCTTCGTGGAAAGTCTGCCAATAGCGCGTATTCTTCTGCTGGTCGATTACCGGCCCCAGTACAGTCATGGCTGGGGCGATAAAAGCTATTACACGCAATTTCGTGTGAACCCGCTACAACCGACCAGTTCGGAGGAGCTCTTGCAGCACCTGTTGGGACGTAACAAGGACCTCGCGCCACTGAAGCAACTGTTAATACAACGCACTGAGGGAAATCCTTTTTTTGCGGAAGAGAGCGTGCGATCTCTCGTGGAAGCTGGAGTTCTGGTCGGTGAGAAGGCGGCATACCGGCCGGGATTGAGAATCGATGAAATTCGCATTCCGAGCACCGTGCAAAACGTCGTGGCGGATCGTATCGACCGACTGCCGATGGAGGAGAAGCGCGTTTTGCAGACCGCTGCGGTCATCGGTGTCATCGTTCCGTTTAGTCTACTTCAAGCCGTGGCCGAGGTTGGGGACGAAGATCTGCGCCTCTACCTTGCGCATCTGCAAACGGCGGAATTCCTTTATGAAACAAACTTGTTCCCCGAGCAGGAGTATTCGTTCAAGCACGCGATTACCAGTGAAGTAGCTTACGGCGAGCTGCTTCGCGCCCGAAGAGTCGCACTTCATTCGCAAATTCTCAAAGCG
>Ga0081455_10006231_pt1 | contig 12844 bp, 12 predicted proteins | sample TabmetS3T2R1_FD_70207 | JGI IMG/M metagenome (GOLD analysis project Ga0081455, IMG submission 70207) | Tabebuia heterophylla rhizosphere microbial communities from the University of Puerto Rico - S3T2R1 | ecosystem: Host-associated > Plants > Roots > Rhizosphere ... | reverse complement strand
CCGTCCTGCAGCCGATCCAGAACCTCAATCTCAATGCCGGGCGGCCGGCGCGGGCGCAGTATCAGTACGCGCTGCAGGGGCCAGAGCTCGGTAGCCTCTTCGCGACGGCCCCGCGCTTGCTGGAACAGCTGCAACAGCTGCCGGAGCTGCGCGATGTCGGCATGGACCTGCAGCTCAAGAACCCGCAGGTCACGGTCGACGTCGATCGCGAGAAGGCCGCCAATGTCGGCGTGACGACGGACCAAATCCGCCAGACGCTGTTCAACGCTTTCGGCGCGCGTCAGATCGGCACGATCTATACGGCCTCAAGCGACTATCAGATCATCATGCAGGCGGACCGCGACTATCAGCGTGACCCTGCTGTGCTGTCGCGGCTCAGGGTGAAGACCGCCGGCGGCCAGACCATCCCGATCGAAGCGGTCGCCAAGATCACCCCGACGGTCGGCCCGCTCGCCGTCTACCGCATCGCCCAGCAGCCTGCGGTGACCATCTCGTTCAACACCGCCCCCGGCGTGTCGCTTGGCGAGGCGGTGGACGCGATCAAGCGCGCCGAGCGCGGCATCAGTATGCCGGCCACCATCAGCACGAGCTTCGCCGGCTCGGCGCAATTGTTTGCCGACGCGCTACGCGGCCAGGGCCTGCTCATCCTCGCCGCCGTGCTGGTCATCTACATCGTGCTCGGCGTGCTGTACGAAAGCTTCATCCACCCGATCACCATCCTGTCAGGCTTGCCAGCCGCCGGTTTCGGCGCGCTGCTCGCCCTGATGGCCTATGGCATGGACCTGTCGGTCATCGCCATCATCGGCATCCTGATGCTCGTCGGCATCGTCAAGAAGAACGCCATCATGATGGTGGACTTCGCGATCGAGCGGCGGCGCGAGGGCATGGATGCGATGACCGCCATCCGCGAAGCGGCGCTGATCCGTTTCCGGCCCATCATGATGACGACTTTCGCGGCGATCTTCGGCGTGCTGCCCATCGCTGTCGGTCACGGTGCCGGCTCGGAATTGCGTCAGCCGCTCGGCATCGCCGTGGTCGGCGGCCTCATCGTTTCGCAGCTCCTGACCCTCTACATCACGCCGGTGGTCTACGTCTATCTCGACAAGATCGACGCGTGGCTGAAAGGCGAGCGCCGTCGCACCCGGACGGCCCAGGAGGGGTTCGCCGGCACGGCCACGCCCCAGCCGGTACGCGAGCCGGCCGAATAACCCTTTTTTCTTGAGCCGGCCTCTCGGGTGCGCCATTGATGCCGGACGGGGCGTCAGGGGGCCGCCGGCATGGGGATTGGCGTGAACGGCAGCAAACGCGACCGGCCGTCGTTCGTGGCCGGGCGACGCGCGCGTCCCGCCGCCGCTCCGGTCGTACGCTATGTGGCGCTGGCGGCCTTGGGGCTCATCGCAGGGGCCGGCGGGGTCGCCCTCGGCTCATTGCTGGTGCCGGAACACAAGACGGATAGCCAATACACAGCGCCGATCGCGTCCAATGATGAGCGCAGGCATACCGCACGGGCCAATGCACCGGCCGAAAAGGCGGCCGATGACGCTCCCGCCGCCCAGCGTGCCGCCGGCGCAGCGCCGGAGGAGGCGGAGGCGGTGGCGTCGGCGGCACGAACGCGGCCCAGCCATCTCTCGAACAGTTCGCTGCGTCCGGCTTCTTCCATGACGGTGTCGTAGACCATGCTTTCGACCGTCCCCGAATTGAGCGCGAAATAGACGCCCAGCAGAGTTGCGCCGCCGATGTAGGTGGCGACCCCGTGGCTGAGGCCGCCGATCGCCGTGCCGGCGAACAGTGCGATGACCGAAAGCATCAGCAGGGCTTTCCGGCTCCATCGGTCTGCCAACACCCCAGACGGAACCTCGAGGATCGGCACGACAGCGGAGTAGGCGGCAGCCATGACACCGATGGAGATCGGCGTGAAGCCGATCTCGGTAAGGAAGAGTTTCTCGACCGGCACCCACAGGAGCAGGCCCTGCAACGAGATCGCGATGACCAGAGGCCGTAGGCGGCGGGTCAAACTGTGCCCGTCGGCGAGCACGAGCGCCACCATGCTTACGCCTCCTTCAGGGGCGTTTCGTGGCCCTCTCGTCTTCGACGGTATCCGCCAGCAAGGCATTCCGGGCGGGCTGAGGTCTTACGAAGCGGGAACGAATCGGGCGTCGAAGCCGTCGATTCCCCGGTCGGTCACCCAGTTCTGGGCTTCGGCTCAAAGAGCTCGATGGGGTTTGCGGACGCGTCTTCAATGAGAACCTGTCGCCCACCAATCCCATCGATGACTTCGCCGCGGGCCGTCACGCCCGCTTCGGTCAGGCGTTCCAAGGCCGCGTCGAGCGAGTCGACTTCGACCTGGATGCGGTTCCAGCCGCCGGGTTGTGGCATGTTTCCGCCGACGGGCTGGCCGGCGCCGCCCTCGCCGCCCGGCACGTTCAGGTAGAGCTTGACGCCGTCGCGCTCCAATGCGGCGAAGTCTGGACTGGGATGCATGATCACCTTGAAGCCGAGCAACTCATAGACCGTGAGGTCCGACGTCGTACCAACGATGTATCGCATGTTTGTGGCCATCTCTGCCACCTCCACCTTCGACCGTACCCACCGCGGGTGGCTCTGTCGCACGCCAGCGAGAGCAAGGGTTAGCCTTGGCTGTCGCGAGGAGTCCACTGTGAGTAATGGGCCGAAGGTTTGCATCATCGGAGCTGGCGCCAGCGGGCTGCGAGCCGCCAAGTCATTGACCGATGCTGGTGTTGACTTCACTTGCTTCGAGGCATCCGACCGGATCGGCGGAAACTGGGCGTTCAAGAATCCCAACGGCCGTAGCTCCGCCTACCGGTCGCTGCACATCGACACGTCCAAGGGTCGGATTTCGTTCTCCGACTTCCCGATGGGCGACGAATATCCCGACTTCCCCCACCACTCGCAGATCTTCGAGTGGCTCAACCGGTTCGTGGACACGTTCGGGCTGCGGGAGCGAATTCGCTTCGAGACCTCGGTTGAGAAGGCCCAGCGATTGCCCGAAGGCGGCTGGTTGATTCGCACGGACGACGGCGAGGAACATTCCTTCGACGTGCTCGTCGTCGGCAACGGCCATCACTGGGACCCGCGGCTACCCGGCTTCCCGGGCACGTTCGACGGGCCAACGCTGCATTCGCACCACTACATCGACCCGACCGAACCGGTGGACATCGCCGGCAAGCGGGTCCTGGTGGTGGGAATCGGAAACAGTGCGGTCGACATCGTCTCGGAGGTGTCGCGGCCGGGTGTGGCGGCCGAGACATTCGTGTCGACGCGCAGTGGCGCATGGATCATGCCCAAATACATCTTCGGCCGGCCGCTCGACACGCTGGTGAAGACGAACCCGCGCGTCCCGCTCAAACTGCAGCGACGGATTTCTGGCCTCACCGCGAAGCTGATTTCGGGCAATCCGGAGGACTTTGGTCTTCCCAAGCCCAATCACCGCTTTCTCGAAGCGCATCCGACCGTCTCGAGCGAGTTCCTGCTGCGGCTGGGTTCAGGCGATGCGACAGCCAAGCCGGACGTCGAGGAGCTGCTGGGTGACAAGGTGCGGTTCGCCGACGGAAGCATCGAGCAGATTGACGTCATCATCTACGCGACCGGCTACAACATCACGTTCCCGTTCTTCGACCCGGAGTTCATCAGCGCACCCGACAACAAGCTGCACCTGTACAAGCGAATGTTCATGCCCGGCATGGACGACCTCGTGTTCATCGGCCTCGCACAAACGATCCCGACACTGTTCCCGTTCGTCGAACTGCAAGGCAGGCTGCTCGCCGACTACGTGAGTGGGTCGTGGGCGCTTCCGTCGAAGTCAGACATGGAGAAGTCCATCCGCGACGACGAGGCGAAGTTCGTCAAGCACTATTCGAACCGCCCGCGGCACACCATGCAGGTCGATTTCTACCTTTACGAGCACGACATGACGAAGCGCATCATGCCCGAGGGTCGACGCCGCGCGCGCCGAGGCGGCGCAGCTCATCTGGGCGGGCGAGCGCGTTCGGTGGATCCGCGTAGCTAGGACAACTCCGTGATCAGTTTTTCGACGCGTTCACGGATCTCATCGCGGATCTTGCGCACGACCTCGATGCCCTGTCCCGCTGGGTCGTCGATTGTCCACTCTTCGTAACGCTTGCCTGGGTAGACCGGACAGGTGTCACCACAGCCCATCGTGATCACCACGTCGGAGGCCTGTACCGCCTGTGGTGTCAGTACCTTCGGCAAGGCGGCACTGATGTCGATGCCGTCCTCCCGCATCGCCTGTACCGCAACGGGATTGAGTTGCTCGGCGGGCGTAGACCCGCCGGAGAGCACCTCAATCCGATCGTTGGCCAGATGCCGTAGGTATCCCGCGGCCATTTGGGAGCGTCCGGCGTTGTGGACGCACACGAAAAGAACGGTGGGCTTGCCGCTCATGCTTGCTCGGAGCCGCGGCCACAGAACGTCACGACGCTGTGCCGATCAGGGCGCTGAGGTCTGCGAGCGCTTCGCGACGAATCGAGTAGTAGACCCAGACGCCGCGCTTCGTACGATCCACCAGGCCCGCCTCGTGAAGCACTTTCAGATGGTGACTGATGGTGGGCTGAGTCAGATTGAACGCGTCGTGAAGATCGCACACACAGGCCTCGCCGTCGGCTCGTGAGGCGACCAGCGAGAGAAGACGCAGGCGGACCGGATCGGCCAGCGCCTTCATGAGAGGTGCGACCCGTTCGGCTTGGTCTCGGGAAAGGGGCTCGGACGTCAACGGCGAGCAGCACGCAACAGTTTCGGCGGGCGTAAGTTGCAGTGCAGACTTCGACACACATCTATGTTGACAGACGTCTATATAAAGGCGCAAACTTGATTCATAGACACCCGTCAATATCTAGGAGATGACCGATGCCCCGATTCTGCGACACCATCACGCGCGGCGGCGAGGACGACTGCTGCGACGACGACTGCTGCGACACGGGTTGCTGCTGAAGGGCCTTCGACGGTCCCTCGCCGTGCAAACTACGTGCCTGAACTGCGCCGATACGGTGTGCGTGTGAGTCGACTGCCTCCCGGCCCTCGGTGGCCGGATTTGATCCAGGCGGTCGCGACTATTCAATTCCGACCGTCCGTGATGCGTCGCTTCCACAAGCGATACGGGGACATGTTCAAAGTCCGCATGCCGTACGGACCACATGGCTCGATGGTCACGGTCGTCCTCTTCGCAGATCCCGAGCACATCCGGGAGATTTTCGCCGGCCCAACGGATGTGTTTCATGCGGGCGAGGGAAACGCAGCCTTGCTGGACGTCATGGGTGAGCATTCGCTATTGCTTCTCGACGAAGGCGGGCACGTCCGCGCCAAGCGCCTGCTGATGCCTGCCTTCACGGGCCGCGCGATGGAGGGCTACCGCGACATGGTCGTCGGCCTCGCGGTCGAGGGGATTGATCAATGGCCTGAACAAGGCAACATCGTCGCGGCGGAGCGCATGCAAGCCATCACGCTCGAAATCATCATTCGCGTCATCTTCGGAATCCGCGATGGTGATCGACTGGCAGAGCTCCGGCCCCTTGTGGCTCGTGTCGCCGGAGCCGGCATTCTCGACATGTTCGGCTGGACGTACCCGGTGCTCCAGCGCATCCCGCCGTGGTCACGGTTCGCAGCCGCGCTGGAGCGGCTGGACGAGTTGCTGTATGAGGAGATTGCCGAACGTCGAAGCGATGCGGACGTCGGGGAGCGGCTGGACCTACTGTCGCGCATGATGCGGCCGAGCGAGGACGGCGAGACTTTGACCGATGCCGAACTTCGCGATCAACTGGTCACATTCCTTCTGGCTGGACATGAGACCACTGCGACGACGTTGTCGTGGGTCTTGCACGAGCTGGCACATCGACCAAACATGTTGGCCCGTGCACGCGCGGCGGCGAGCAGCGGTGATCTTGATGGGGATGCCTTCTTGGAGGCAGTGGTCAAGGAGACAATGCGCCTGAGGCCGGTGATCTTTCAGGCCACGCGTACGCTGACCCGCCCGACTGAGATCGCCGGATACACACTGCCCGCTGGTGTTGTCGTGTCGCCCGCGCTCGGACTCATGGGTACCCACTCGGCACACCATGACGACCCGCTGTCGTTCGTGCCCGAGCGGTTCCTGGGGACCGCCCCTGCACCGAACACGTGGATTCCGTTCGGGGGTGGACCCAGGCGGTGCATCGGCGCCGCGTTCTCGCTCATGGAGTCAGTCGAGATCCTGCGCGAGATCTTGACTCGTTACGACATAGCCCCGCGCGATGCCGATGAAGATCAACTCCGTCCGCACAGCATCATCAATGCACCCCACCGCGGTACCCGGCTGGTCGTGTCGCGGCGGTAATCCCCCCAGGCCGCTGCTGGCCGGGTATGGCGCCCGTGGCGAGCTCAAAACAGCGGCTCAACTATCTTGTTTGTGTGGAGACGAGGCCCAATATCTTCAATCGGCCTCTCACCGAAGAAGAGATTCGCCAAATCTTGCGTGAACGGGACGAACGGCTCGATCCGGCCAATCGTCCGGCAAACTCCCAAGTGGACAACACGCCTCGTGAGTGGGACTACGACCACGAGGACTTCGCCGACATGGTTGGACGCCGACCAGCGTCTGACCACGGAACGTGGCACGGACCGGCCGTTGAGAGGCCGGCGTTCCTCCGCACGCTTGGGGTGGCACTGGCCCTGGTCGGCTGCTTCTTCGGTTGGCTGACCTGGGCGTTCTTCAGCAAGGCGTTCACCGAGTACGACAACGTCACACTGACCACGACGAAGTCCGGTCTGGCGCTGCCCAGGCGGGCCGACGTGAAACTTCGCGGCATGATCGTCGGGGTCGTCCGCCAGACCAAGGTTGAGAACGGCAAGGTCGTCCTGACCTTGGGCATGGATCCGAACCTCATCGACCGTGTCCCGGCCGACGTTCGGGCGGAGATCATCCCCAAGACGCTTTTCGGCGAGAAGTACGTCAGTCTCATCCCGACTGGCCAAGGAAGCACCGAACACCTGAAGGCCGGCGACACAATCACCGACGCCAAAGTCCCCGTCGAGTTCGAGGAATTCTTCAACGACGTCTACCCGCTGCTGACAGCGGTGCCGCCAGACAGAGTCGCGTACACCCTGACCGCATTGTCGGATTCGCTGCAGGGCAGAGGCGACAGCCTGGGCGAAACACTGGAGCTGTCCAACGCCTACTTGAGGAAACTCAACCCCGACGCCCAGCAGGCGGCGTCCGACATCATCGAATTGGGGCGGGTTTCGGGCACCTACGCCGACTCGATGAGTGACGTCGGCAAGCTCCTGAGGAACTCGTCAAAGGTCAGTCGCACCGTGGTGGACGAACGCAGGCAACTGGCCGACGTCTTCGACGAGACGGACAAGCTGGCCGATGTCTTGCGGGCGTTCGTCGACGCTGCCGGCGAAGACCTCGTGGCCACTGCGCACAACAACGTGGGGCCCTTGGAGGTCGCGGCGAGGTACGCAACGATGTTCCCCTGCTGGTTCAAGGGCGAGAATGCGTTGGTCGATCAAGTCGTCAACGAGGTCTTCGGCAACAACACGCTGCACATCGCCTTGCCCATCGCCAACCCGCAGCCATCCAAGTATGGCCAGCCGGGCGATCCGCAGCCCGAGCGTCCGATCATTCCGAGCCAAGCCGTGCTGGATTCCGTCGGCCTGACGCGCCCGGAGATCCATGGCTACGACGGCATCTACCCGGCCGGTCTCGGCACGATCTGCGACGAGCTCTACGCAGCCGCGGCCGGCAACCCTCGGACCCCTGACCAGCCTTTGCCGTACCCGAGTGCGTTCTGGAAGGCGTTCGGGGTCAGGAACACGCACAACGGCAAGCTCGCGGGCACGGATGCCGACTACAACCGGGCTCGATCATCCAACTCGACGGACATCGATTCGCCAGCGCAGAAAGATGTGCTCAACCGTTTGGTCACGGCCCTGACCGGCGTCGAATCCACCAATGTTCCCGACGTGGCATCGATACTGATGAGCCCCGTTGTTCGGGGAGCCGCAATCGAGGTGTCACCGGCTGCAAGCCGAAGAGCACCTGGGTGAGTTCGCCTGATGACGTCGGCCAGGCCAAGCCTGCGCGCGATCGGCGCCGATGGATTGGCCTCTTGGCAGCCGTCGTGTTGGTCGCCGCGATCGTGTCTTGGATGGTCCTGCATCGCACAAGCGCCGATGAGCCGGCGGCTGGCCTGACTGCTGGTTGGGGCGGCCGCGAAGACCACCCCAGCTGCGTGTACGCCTCGAACAGACACACCGTCACCTGCAAGATCATCATCCAAGGCAGCGCGTCCCGACGCCGCACGGTGACCGTGAAGGTCACGGCGTATGCAGACGAGAACACCTCCGAACCTGTTGGATCTGCCACGAAGAGTGTTCGGGTCGAAGGGGTCGTGCACGTGCCGGTATTCGTGACGATTCCGGTTGAGGGGATTCCCCACGTCGACGAAGACGGCGAAACGGCATGTCGACTCTCGGTGAAGTACTGAGACCGAAGACACACGCCAAATGGCTGTGTCCTGCGTCATAAGTGCTGTCTTTGGTGGCTTTTCGGGTGGTACTCCGGAGATATACGGACGGCGCGAGGAGCAGCCATGACCATCGTTCTGATCTTCTTAGTTCTTTACGTGAGCATGTCGATGTGGGACGTGATGCACGTCAACGAGTTGTTCGACAACCTCGTAAACCCGGGCCAGCGGAGGAAGGCGAGCGCCCCAACTGTGCCGGCGCCGCGGCTGGTCATCAACACGCCAGCATCTAACCGCCAGTCGTCCTGAACCACCGGTAGCTGACGCAACGCTTTCAGCTGCGCCCGCACTTTCGCAGCCCTAGGCTCAAGCGCGTGAGGCGGAAACCACGAGCGGATTTCTGCTGACCCCGAGGAGCCGTCATGAACTCGCAGGAAATTCAGGATCCAGACAACACGCCGAACGATCGGGCGTCGGCAGGCGGTGTTGTGGCCCCCGAGGCTGCGAAGCCGTTCAGCGCGCGCAACGTCACGATCTTCAGCGTTCTCGTCATTGCGATGAGCGCGAGTTTGGCCCGGTTCGTCGCGAGGCCGCCCGATCTCCTCACCATGGCCCTTCCAACCATCGCTGCGGTGCTGATGCTCGTCGTGTTGTCGCGTGAGGGCTATTCGAAGGACGGGTGGACGGGCCTGGGACTGCATCGCTCGGGCGCCAAGTATTGGCCCGTCGCCATCTTCGGGCCTCTGCTCGTGGGCGCATTCGCCGTTACGGCCACGGTGGTGATCGGCCAGGCCTCGCTGACATGGCCGGACGAGTTCCGGGGTGCCAACGGCTTGAAGCTCGTCGGCGTCGGGCTCGCCTTTGCCTTGGTGACGTCGCTGGCCGAGGAGATCGGATGGCGGGGCTATCTCCTTCCCCGGCTGATGCCTCTCGGTGAGACTCCCGCCCTGGTGATCAGCGGGTTGGTTTGGGCCACCTGGCACGTGCCGTTCATCCTCTGGATGGGCTACCACTCAGATGGCAACCTCCTCTTGGTCTTGCCGCTCTTCTACGGCACGATCGTGGCGGCTGCCTTCTTCTTCGGGTACATGCGCCTCTATTCCGGCAGCGTGTGGCCTGCGGCGATCGGGCACGGGATGCACAACTTCTCGTGGGGCGTGCTGTCGATGCTGACGGTGAGTTCCAACCCGGTCGTGGTCGAGGAGTACCTCGGTGGTGACAACGGGATATTCATCCTGGCCGCAACAATCGTGCTCCTGATGTGGGCACGGCGACACTACGGGTGGGGTCAGGCGCGCACTTCGCCGCTCGCAGCGCTCTAGCCTGTCAACGTGACGTCAATCCTGAGGCGCGGGTCTGCGCTCGCCCCGTTTGTGCGAGCCGGCTCGGGCGAGCCTGTCTTGCTGATTCATCCGTTTGCGCTGAGCCACGATGTTTGGCATGACGTGATTCCGCGGTTGGCTGATGAATACGACGTGGTCGCCATGACCCTTCCCGGGCACTGGGGTGGCCCGAAGTTGCGTCGACGGGAGATGACGCTTCGTGGCTACGCCGATGCCGTCGAAGTGTTTCTCGACAAGTTGGGTTGGGACACCTGCCACATCGCCGGCAACTCGATCGGCGGCTGGCTCGCGTGCGAACTGGCGCTCCGCGGTCGCGCTCGATCGATCGTGGCGATCGCTCCAGCGGGTGGCTGGACGCGATTTTCAACGACGCAACTCTTGTGTGGCCTGAAGTTCCTCCTTGTTGCGCCGTTTGCGCTTCTCGGATGGGCGACGGGTGAGCTGGGGGCCCGCATCGGTTGGATTCGCCGGCTTGCCTTGCGAACGTGTGTGATGGACCCCAGAAGGGTTCCCGACGACCGCGCCGCGAACTTCGTCAGAGCGTCCTCGCGCTGCCCCTCCTTCATGCCGTTCATGCACTTTCTGTGGGCAGATCTGGTCTACGGCGGAGTCAAGGGGCTCGACAGGGTGGACGTGAAGTCAACGCTCATGCTCTGCGATTCCGATTGGATGGTGCCCCCACGACGTTACGGACGCTTCTATGCCGATGGCCTTCGCGACGTCGTCGTGGTCAATCTCCCGGATGTTGGCCATTGTCCGATGCTCGAGAATCCTGAACTGGTGGCAGACGCACTTCTCGATCACCTCAGACGGAACAAAGGCGACGGCCTCACCGAAGGTCAGCCGATCTCTTCAGCCAGGGCAACGATGATGCCCGAGGGGCCGCGTAGGTAGCAGAGCCGGTAGATGTCCTTGTAGTTGGCGACTTGGCCGAGAAGCTCGGCCCCGTGGGTGCTCAAGCGACGGATCGTGTCGTCTATGTCGTCCACCGCGAACATCAGGCGATGCAGGCCCAGCGTGTTGGGCGGTGCGATTTCCGGATCGGGCGCCGAAGCTGCCGGTCGAATGTACGTGGTCAGTTCGATCCTGCCGTGACCATCCGGCGTTTGCATCATGGCGATATCGCTTTGGACGCCGTCGAGGCCGACGGTCTGGTCTGCGAACGGGCCTTCGATGTACGCCTTGGTCTCCAACTCCATGCCCAACTCGGCAAAGAACGCGATCGCTGCGTCAAGGTCATCAACGACGATCGCAACGTTGTCCATTCGAAGGATTGCCATATCGCCACACTATGTGAGGGGGTAGTTTCGGCTTCCGAGCAACAGGGTGGGGCAGTCATCGTCGTCCAGTAGCCGGGAGTTTCCGTGGGATTTCTGAAGCCGCAGACGCCTGTTGTCGACTACGCCAGCTGGAGCAGAGGGACCCGTTCGGAGAAGATCAGGCCGATGGCCAAGCACTGGGCCGAGGTGGGCTTCGGCACGCCGGTGGTGCTGCACGTCTTCTACGTCGTCAAGGTTGCGGCTTACATCTTGGGCGGGTGGCTCGTTGTCCTGAGCACGGATGGCATCGACGGCTTCTCCAACGTCCAACATTGGTACGGCGAACCGATCGTGTTCGAAAAGGTCGTCCTCTACACGATGTTGGTCGAAGTTGTCGGGCTCGGGTGCGGGTTCGGACCGCTCAACAACCGATACATGCCGCCGATGGGGTCGATCCTTTATTGGGTCCGCCCAGAGACGATCCGCCTTCCGCCTTGGCCGAACCACATCCCCCTGACGAAGGGTGACACCCGTACCCGGCTGGATGCGCTGCTCTACATGTTGCTCATCGCGGCACTGACGCTTGCGATCCTTTCGGACGGCACGTCCGCCCGCCCGGCTGCCGCCGCCGGGTTGTTACCCGTGTGGCAGATCTGGACGATCCTCGGCCTCCTCGCCGTTCTGGGCCTCCGCGACAAGGTGATCTTCCTGGCTGCCAGAGGCGAGGTATATGGCTCGTTCACGGTTGCGTTCCTCTTCGCCGGCATGGCAACCGCCGACATGATCTTGGCGGCGAAACTCGTGTGCCTCGTCATTTGGGTGGGCGCGGCGACTTCGAAACTGACCAGGCACTTTCCGTTCGTGATCTCGACGATGATGAGCAACAACCCGGTCTTGCGTCCCCGATGGATCAAGCGGCGGTTCTTCGCCGACTTCCCCGACGACCTGCGCCCTGGCTGGCCGTCACGCCTGTTGGCGCACGTCTCGACCGCGATCGAGGGATTGGTACCGCTGGTGATGTTCGCCGGTCACGGCACCAAGGCCGGTCTGATTGCCGCGATCGTGATGATCGTCTTCCACTTCGGAATCCTGTCGTCAATCCCGATGGGTGTCCCGCTGGAGTGGAACGTCTTCATGATGTTCGCCGTAGCGGCGCTCTTCGTCGGGCATGCCGATGTCGGATTCGGGGACGTGACGTCGCCGCTGCCGGTGCTCCTTGCCGCGTTCCTCGCCACCGTCGTGATCCTCGGGAATCTGTTTCCGCGAAAGATCTCGTTCCTCCCCGGCATGCGTTATTACGCGGGCAATTGGGATACGACGCTGTGGTGCATCAAGCCTTCAGCCGCCGCGAAGATCGAGAAGAACGTCGTCTCGATCGCGAGCATGCCCCAAGCCCAGATGCAGAAGTTCTACGGGAGTCCCGAAACGGCGGAGATGTACCTCTACATGGGGTACGCCTTCCGCGGATTCAACAGCCACGGACGCGCCATGTTCGCGCTCGCCCACCGAGCCATGACCGGGCACGACGAGAGCGACTACGTCCTGACCGACGGCGAGCGCATCTGCAGCACCACCGTCGGCTGGAACTTCGGGGACGGCCACCTGCACAACGAGCAGTTGATCGCGGCGTTGCAGCGCCGGTGCCAGTTCGAACCCGGTGAGGTGCGCGTCGTATTGATCGATGCGCAGCCGATCCATCGACAGCGCCAGGAGTATCGGCTGGTCGACGCAGCAACAGGCGAGTTCGAGCGTGGATACGTGC
>Ga0081455_10006230_pt1 | contig 12845 bp, 11 predicted proteins | sample TabmetS3T2R1_FD_70207 | JGI IMG/M metagenome (GOLD analysis project Ga0081455, IMG submission 70207) | Tabebuia heterophylla rhizosphere microbial communities from the University of Puerto Rico - S3T2R1 | ecosystem: Host-associated > Plants > Roots > Rhizosphere ... | reverse complement strand
CGAGCGCCGCGCGCATGGCGTCTTTCACCTCGGGCGTGATGATTTTCGGTCCGGTCAGGTATTCGCCGTACTCGGCGTTGTTCGAGATCGAGTAGTTCATGGTGCCGATCCCGCCCTCATACATGAGGTCGACGATCAGCTTCAGCTCGTGCAGGCACTCGAAATAGGCCATCTCTGGCGCGTAGCCCGCCTCCACCAGCACTTCGAAGCCGGCCTTGACCAGCTCGACGCAGCCGCCGCAGAGCACGGTCTGCTCGCCGAAGAGGTCGGTCTCGGTTTCCTCCTTGAAGCTCGTCTCGATGATGCCGGCGCGGCCGCCGCCGATCGCCGCGCCATAGGAGAGCGTGAGGTCGTGGGCGTTGCCGGAGACGTCCTTGTGCACCGCCATCAGCACCGGCACGCCGGCGCCGCGCTGGTACTCGGCGCGCACGGTATGACCGGGACCCTTGGGCGCGATCATCATCACGTCGAGATCGCCGCGCGGCTCGATCAAGTTGAAATGGATGTTGAGGCCGTGCGCGAACATCAGCGCCGCGCCTTCTTTCATGCTGTCGGCCAGGTGCTCGCGATAGATGTCGGCCTGCAGCTCATCGGGCGTGAGCATCATCATCACGTCCGCCCATTTGGCGGCAGCGGCGACCTCCATCACCTTGAGCTTTTCGGCCTGCGCCTTCTTCACGCCTTGCGAGCCCTTGCGCAGCGCAACCGCGACGTTCTTGACTCCGGAGTCGCGCAGGTTGAGCGCATGGGCGTGCCCTTGGCTGCCGTAGCCGATGATGGCGACCTTCTTGCCCTTGATCAGGTTGATGTCGGCGTCGCGATCGTAATAAACGCGCATGGTTACTCCCCCTGCTTGGATCTTGGCCGCTGCCTCGTGCTGCTTCTAGGTTCAATGAAACGCCGCGACAAGCCCGGCGACGGGATCACATCCCCTCCGGGCCGCGACCGATGGCCACGATGCCGGTGCGCGAGACCTCGACTAAGCCGAGCGGGATCATGAGCGCCACGAAGCTCTCGATCTTCTCGCTCGCGCCGGTGATCTCGAACACGAAGCTTTCGGTCGAAGCGTCGATCACTCGGGCACGGAACGCGTCGGCGAGCCGCAGCGCTTCCATGCGGTGCTCCCCCTTGCCGCGCACCTTGACCATGGCGAGCTCGCGCTCGATATGCGGTCCGGCCACGGTCATGTCGACGACGCGGTGCACCGGCACGAGCCGGTCGAGCTGATTCTTGATCTGCTCGATCACCATGGGCGTGCCGCGCGTCACGATGGTGATGCGCGAAAGGTGCTTCTCGTGTTCGGTTTCGGAGACCGTGAGCGAATCGATGTTGTAGCCGCGGCCGGAGAACAGCCCAATCACCCGCGCCAGCACCCCCGGCTCGTTGTCGACCAGCACCGACAAGGTATGCGCCTCGATCTGTTCCGAGACCGTCGCGGCGGGATAGTGGGTGGTGTTCACGCGTGAACTCCAGACTCATACCCAGTCGTCCCCGCGAAAGCGGGGACCCATGACCGCTGCCTCTGGAATATTGGTCCCCGCTTGCGCGGGGACGACAGCAGACAACGTGATGCGGAACCAATCGGTCGAATGCGCATCACACCATCACCTTGCCTTCCTCGGTAATGGCATCTTCGACGCTCACGGTGGCATCGCCGAGCAGCATCTCGTTGTGGGCGCGGCCGGAAGGGATCATCGGGAAGCAGTTCTCGTTGGGATCGACCACGCAATCGAAGATCACCGGCCTGTTCACGCCGATCATCTCGCGGATCGCGCCATCGACGTCGCCGGGGCGCTCGCAGCGGATGCCGACCGCGTGATAGGCCTCGGCCAACTTCACGAAGTCGGGCAAGGCCTCGGTGTAAGAATGCGCGTAGCGGCCGCCGTGCAGCAGCTCCTGCCATTGCCGCACCATTCCCATGTATTGGTTGTTGATGATGAAAATCTTGATCGGCAGGTCGTATTGAACCGCCGTCGACATCTCCTGCATCGTCATGAGCACCGAGGCCTCGCCGGCGATATCGATGACCAGCGAGTTCGGATGCGCCAGTTGCACGCCGACCGCCGCCGGCAGTCCATAGCCCATGGTGCCGAGGCCGCCGGAGGTCATCCAGCGGTTCGGCTGCTCGAACCGGTAGAACTGCGCCGCCCACATCTGATGCTGGCCGACCTCCGTCGTGATGTAGGTGTCGCGGTCCTTGGTCAGTTCGTAGAGGCGGCTGATGGCGTATTGCGGCTTGATCACCTCGTTCGAGTTCTTATAGGCCAGCGACTTTCGCGCGCGCCACTTGTCGATCTGCTTCCACCAGGCCTCGAGCGCCGCTTTGTCGGCATGCATCGCAGCCGAGCGCCAGAGCCGCACCATGTCGTCGAGCACATGGGCGCAGTCGCCGATGATCGGAATGTCGACCTTGACGTTCTTGTTGATCGACGACGGATCGATGTCGACGTGGACCTTCTTCGATCCGGGTGAGAAGGCATCGAGCCGGCCGGTGATGCGGTCGTCGAAACGCGCGCCGATGCAGATCATCAGGTCGCAATCGTGCATCGACATGTTCGCCTCGTAGGTACCGTGCATGCCGAGCATGCCCAGCCATTGCGGATCGGCGGCTGCATAGGCACCAAGCCCCATCAGCGTCGAGGTGATGGGAAACCCGGTGAGCTTGACCAGCTCGCGCAGGTAATGGCTCGCCTCCGGACCGGAATTGACGACGCCGCCGCCGGTGTAGAACAGCGGGCGCTTGGCGTGGCGCATGAGCTCGATCGCGGCTTTGATCCGGTCGAGGTCGCCTTTGACCTTCGGCCGATAGCCCTGGTGCTGGAAGTCCCTGGGCCGCGAGTAGATGCCTTTGGCGAACTGGATGTCCTTGGGGATGTCGACCACCACCGGCCCGGGCCTTCCGCTCTTGGCAATATGGAACGCCTCGTGCAGCACGCGCGGAAGGTCGGCGACGTTCTTCACGAGATAATTGTGCTTGGTGCAGGGGCGCGTGATGCCGACCGTGTCGCATTCCTGGAATGCGTCGTTGCCGATGAGGTGGGTTGGCACCTGCCCGGTCAGGCACACCAGCGGTGTCGAGTCCATGAGGGCGTCGGTGAGCCCAGTGACCGCATTTGTGGCGCCGGGACCGGAGGTCACCAGCACGCACCCCGGCTTGCCGGTCGAACGCGCATAACCTTCGGCCGCGTGCACCGCGCCCTGCTCATGACGCACCAGGATGTGCTGGACCTTCTGCTGTTGGAATAACGCGTCATAGATCGGCAGCACCGCGCCGCCAGGATAGCCGAACACGTGCTCCACGCCTTGGTCGGCCAGCGCCTCGATCACCATTTCCGCCCCGGTCATTTCCTTGGTCATCGCTCTGCTCCACGCGTCTTCCACTCGAGAAAATCAAAAAGGGCCGCGAGGGCCCTTTTGCGCACCGCCTCGTTCGCGGATGATCTAGCCATCCACGGCGGTGCGCCTTCCCACAACTACGAGCGCTTGAGCAATAAAATTGCGCATCAGGCTGCTCTCTCGCCACTTCCTTGCGCTGGCACTTATATGGTTTGGAGCAGTACCAGTCAAGCGAACCTCTCTTCGAGGTGGCCGCGAACCAATCCAACCGCGCTGCCAAGCACGCTCACCCGCGCCCCGGAATGGTCCCTCCTCAAATCGTGACCGCCGGTGCAGCCCGCCCGCTCCGCATTTGATTGGGCGTTATCTTGCAGGCCTGTATTTTCGCCGCCGGTGCTGGAGCGGGCCTCATGCCATTCCTTCGCGAACGATCCGGGCGCTGGTCGCCGGTGAAGGTCGCTGCCTTCATAGCGGCGGTGCTTCCGGCGCTGTGGATTGCCTATCAGGCCGCCGCCGACGAACTCGGTGCACGGCCGGTCACCGAGGCCATCCATCAAGCCGGCGATTGGGCGCTGCGCTTCCTGCTGATCACGCTGGCGATAACTCCCGCGCAGCGCATCTTCCATTATCCCCGCGTGGGCCTCGCCAGGCGCACGCTCGGCGTTGCTGCGGCGAGCTATGCCGTCCTGCATTTTTCGCTCTACGTCTTGGACCAGCATTTCGATCTTTTGAAAGTGGCAAGCGAGGTCGTCTTGCGCATCTATCTGACGATCGGCGCGCTTGGATTGATCGGTCTCATTGCGCTCGCGTCCACCTCGACGGACGCTGCCATCAGCCGTCTGGGTCCGGGACGCTGGCACGCGCTTCATCGCTTCGTCTACGCTATCGCGGTGCTCGCGGTGGTGCACTTTTTCATACAATCCAAGCTCAACACCTATGAGCCGGTGCTGATGACGGGGTTCCTGATCTGGCTGCTGGCATACCGCGCGCTCTACCGACGCAACGGCGAGGTAACTCCGCTTTACCTCGCGCTTCTTGCCGTCGGCACCGCCGCGATGACCGCGATCGGCGAAGCCACGCTCTACCTGTTCACGAGCGGCGTCGACGCACGGCGCGTTCTGCTCGCCCATTTCGACATCGACATGGAAGTACGGCCGGCGTGGTGGGTCCTCGCCGCCGGCCTTGCCGTCGCCGCGGCGGGCTTCTGGCGGCGAAACCGCTCGCGTCAGCGGCCGAGCGCGCGGCGGATTTCGCCAAGCGCGCTCCCGGGCGCGATCCACGTCCAGTCCGGCAACTGATGGCGAAACCAGGTGGCCTGCCGCTTGGTGTAGCGGCGGGTGTCGCGCTTTGCCGCGTCCACCGCCGCCGGCAAATCGATCTCACCGTTGAGATGGCGGATCAGCCAGGGCACGCCGTGCGCCTTCATCGCCGGTAGTGCAGGGTCGAGGTGACGCCCGGCGAGCGCGCGTACCTCGTCGAGCGCCCCGGACGTCAGCATCGCGTCGAAACGGGGATCGATGCGGCCATAGAGTTCCGCTCGATCGACATCGAGAAAGACCTTGATCGCGGCGTGGGGATCGAGGGCGGGTCTCATACTCTCCGCGTGCCAATCCGTGATCGAACGGCCGGTCGCCAACACGACCTCGAGCGCGCGGCTGATGCGGGCGCGATCTCCGGGCATCAAGCGGCGGGCGCTGGCATCGTCGCGGGCGCTGAGTTCGGCATAGAGCGCGGCGGTGCCCTCGCGCTTGAGACGCTCTCTGACCAGCGAGCGGATCTGGCTCGGGATCGGCGGAATGGAGGCAAGCCCCCGCGTCAGCGCCTTGAAATAGAGGCCGGTGCCTCCGGCCAGAATGGGCAGGCGCCCTGCCCGCTCGACTGCCGCGAGCGCCGCGCTCGCATCGACGCACCAGCGGCCTACCGAGTAGTTCTCGGCGGCGTCCACATGACCGTAAAGGAGATGGGGTGCGCGCGCTTCCTCCGCCGGCGTTGGACGGGCCGTGACGATGCGCAGGTCGCGATAGACCTGCATGGCATCGGCGTTGATGATCGTGCCGCCGAGCGCTTCGGCCAGCGCCAGCGCCAGCGCCGACTTGCCGCTGGCGGTCGGGCCTGCGATAAGCACCGCCCGCTTTGCTGCCCGATCGGTCATTGCATGACCTTCGTTGCGACGCTGATCTCCAATCCCGCGGCGCCGTCGCTCGATGCCGCCGCGATCGAACGCGCACGGCGCGCGCTTCCCTTGGCGGAGACCCCGATCTGGCTCGATTTCGGTATTGCCGCCGATATTCCCTTTACCGGGGCGCGAGAGAATACCCAAGCAGCCGACATGCGGACGCTCACCGAGCACGTGCGCGCCGCGCTCGCTCCCGCGCCGGTCGACGTACTGCTGCAGCCCGCGAACGGCCGACGTAAGCGGCTATTTCTTGCCGACATGGATTCCACCATGATCGGACAGGAATGTATCGACGAGCTCGCGGATTACGTCGGGGTTAAGCCGCAGGTCGCCGCCATCACCGAGCGCGCCATGCGCGGCGAGATCGAATTTGCGGCGGCACTGCGGGAACGGGTCGCGCTGCTCAAGGGCCTCCCTGCATCGGTAACAGACAAGGTGATTGCCGAGCGGATCAGGCTGACGCCCGGCGCGCGCACATTGGTCGCGACCTTACGGAAGAACGGAGTCTATAGCTGCCTCGTGACCGGCGGTTTCACGCTGTTCACCGAGCGCGTGGGGGCCATAATCGGCTTTCACGAGAACCGCGCCAACACGCTCGTCGTCGATGCCGGCGGCCGGCTGACCGGAGAAGTGATGGAGCCGATCTTCGGGCGCGAGGCCAAGCTCGCCACGCTGATCGAACTCAGAGTGCGGCTCGGCATCGCGCCGGACGCCACCCTGGTCGCGGGCGATGGAGCAAACGACATCGCCATGATCCAGGCGGCAGGGCTCGGGGTCGCCTATCGCGCCAAGCCGAATGTCGTCAGAGCCGCAGCCGCCCGCATCGATCACGGCGATCTCACCGCGCTGCTCTACGCGCAAGGATATCGGCGGGAGGAGTTCGTGACGGAAGACGTCGAACGATAGTGGTCATGCGCGGGCAGAAGCGCGTCGAAGACGCGCGTAACCGCGCTTACGCCCCGCGCATCCGTTTACTGCAGGCTCAGCGCCACGAAACGAAGTTCGCCGTCGGCGCTCGCGACGAGCAGCAGCGCCGACTTGCGGCCGTCCTTCTTGAGCTTGTCGATCTTGGCCTGCAAATCGCCGGTGCTTGCTACCGCCTCCTGGGCGATCTCCACGATCACGTCGCCGGGGGACAACCGCTTGTCGGCCGCGGGCGAGTTGCCATCGACACCGGTGATGACGACACCTTTGACCGTGTCCTTGATCTTGTAGCGCCGGCGCAGATCGTCGGACATGTTGGCAAGCTCGAGGCCGAGCGTCTTTTTCACCACGGGCTTATCAGTCGTGCCGTTGTCTTTCGGACTCGCCGCCGCCACCCGCTCGCCGTCCTCGAGCCGTCCGAGCGTGACGCTCTTGGTGTCTTCCTTGCCCTTGCGAATGATGACGACGGGGACCTGCTTGCCGACGGGAGTATCGGCGACGACGCGCGGCAGGTCACGCATTTCCTTGATGTCCTTGCCGTCGAACTTGACGATGACGTCGCCCGGTTCGATGCCGGCGGGCTTGGCCGGACCTTTGTCGTCGACGCCGGCGACCAACGCGCCGCGCGGCGGACTGATCTTCAGACTCTCGGCAATCTCGTCGGTCACCTGCTGGATGCGCACGCCGAGCCAGCCGCGACGGGTTTCACCGAACTGCTTGAGTTGATCGATGATCGGCATCGCGGTTTTCGACGGCACCGCAAAGCCGATGCCGATCGAGCCACCGGAGGGAGAAATGATGGCGGTGTTGACGCCGATCACCTCGCCATTGAGATTGAACAAGGGCCCGCCGGAATTGCCGCGATTGATCGCGGCGTCGGTCTGAATGTAGTTGTCGTACGGGCCGGAATTGATGTCGCGGTTGCGCGCCGAGACGATGCCGGCCGTCACCGACCCGCCGAGGCTGAACGGGTTGCCGATGGCGATGACCCACTCGCCCAGCCGCAGGTTGTCCGAATCCCCGAATTTCACCGCCTTGAGTGGCTTGTCCGGCTTCACCCGCAGTAGCGCGAGATCGGTCTTCTGATCTCTGCCGATGACTTCGGCCTTGAGCCGCGAACCGTCGTTGAGGATGACCGTAACCTCGTCGGCCTCCGAGATGACGTGATTGTTGGTGACGACGATGCCGGACGGATCGATGATGAAGCCGGAACCGAGCGAGCTCACCCGGCGCGGGCCGCGGTTCTGCGGCTCGCCTGGGCCGCGCCGATTGAAGAAGTCCCTGAACAGCTCGTCCAGTTGTGGATCGTTGGGCAATTGCGGCAATGGAGAGTTGCGCGTCTCGACCTTCTGCGACGTGGAGATGTTGACGACCGCATCGATCACCTTCTCGGCGGTGTCGGCGATGGTATCGGGCCCACGCGCGGCGGCTGAAGTCGATAGCGCCGGCAAGGCCATTGCCGCCACAGCGAGCACGGCGAAGACTGGCTGGCGGATCTGCCGGACAAATTGGACGAGCGTGCCGAGCATGGACGTCTGAGCTCCTGCGGTGATGAGGCGAGACAGTGCTCCCGTCCGGACATGGACGCAAGGGCGATCTCGCGGCGGCGAATTACACTTGGGATTAGGGCGGAATCGGGACGCGGCTGGCGCGGCGCCGCGCGAAAAGTACGCCCGCCGACTTTACCCGCGCACAAGCCAGATCAGTAAAATGCCGAGCACGGCAGAGGCGATCCCCGCGACCCGCAAGGATGTCTCCGGACTCTCGAGCGCACTCGCCGCCAGCCGTTTTGCGGCACGGGGGAAGGCGGCGAAAAGCAGTCCTTCAATGACGAGCACGAGTCCGATCGCGGCGATGAACTGGGCCATCTTTGCCTAACCGGTGCCGTGATGGCGAAGACTACCTCGCAGGCGATGTGGCCCCCGACGTGGAGTTACCCTCACGCGGTTTGCCCGATGGATCCACGAAGAATCGGAAGAACTCCGAGTCCGGCTTGAGCAGCATGCGGGTATCGTTGGCGCGCAGCCCCGCTTCGTAGGCCTGCATCGAACGATAAAACGCGAAGAAGTCGGGATCGCGGCCGTAGGCGTCGGCGAAGATGCGATTGCGCTCGCCATCGCCCTCGCCGCGGGTGCGCTCGCCCTTCGACTGCGCCTCGGCGAGCAGCACCGTGACGTCGCGGTCCGCCTTGGCGCGAATCTCCTGCGCCTTTTGCGCGCCCTCCGCACGATATTGCGCCGCTTCCTGCTGACGCTCGGTCTGCATGCGCTGGTAGACCGCCTGGCTGTTCTGCTCCGGCAGGTCGGCGCGGCGAATACGTACGTCGACCACGGCAATGCCGTAGCCTTGCGCCTCGGTATTGAGCTGGTCGCGCACGCGCGCCATGAGATGCTCGCGCTGATCGCGCACCACCTGCGTCAGCGTGGCCTCGCCAAGCACGCGCCGCAGCGCCGAGTTGAGCAAGATCGAAAGCTGCGAGTTCGCGAACTCGACGTTGCCTACGGTCTGATAGAACTTCAGCACGTCCTTGATGCGATAGCGCGCGAACGCATCGACCACCAGCCGCTTCTGGTCGGAAGCGATCACTTCCTGTGCCGGGTTTTCGAGATCGAGAATGCGCTTGTCGATGGTGATGACGCTGTCGATCAACGGGACCTTGTAGTTCAATCCCGGCTCAGTGATGACGCGCACCGGTTCGCCAAGCCGCACCACCAGCGCTTGGCGGGTCTGGTACACCGTGAACAGCGTGCCGTAGGCGACGATCAGCGCCAGGACGACAAGGGCGGCGACAAGCCCGCCGACAAGATTGAGTCTCATCGGCTGCCTCCGGTCTGCGGCGGTGTCTGCGGCCGGCGGGTCAGCTGGTCGAGCGGCAGATAAGGAACGACCCCGCCTCCGCTGCCCTGGTCGAGGATGATCTTGTCGGTGCCGCCGAACAAGCGTTCCATGGTCTCCAGATACATCCGCTGGCGGGTGACGTCGGGCGCCTTCTTGTATTCGTCGTAGACCTGGAGGAAGCGCGCCGTGGCACCCTTGGCCTCGGCGACCGTCTGCTCGCGATAGGCTTCCGCGCCCTGGGTGATCTGCGCGGCGCGTCCGCGCGCTTCCGGCACCACCTTGTTGGCGTAGCTCTGCGCCTCATTCTGCGCCCGCTCGCTGTCGGCGCGGGCCGCCTGCACGTCGCGGAACGCATCGATCACCTGCGAGGGCGGGTCCACCTTCTGCAATTGGACCTGGGCGATCAGAACGCCGGCGCCGTAGTTATCGAGTACCTTTTGCATCAGGTCGTGCACGGCGGTTTCAGTGTTCTGCCGCGCCCCCGTCAGGATCGGCGTCAGACTCGAGCGGCCGATGACCTCGCGCATGGCGCTCTCGGCGACTGCCTTTACCGTGCCTTCGGGCTGCTGGATGTTGAACAGATAATCTTCAACACCTTTCGCCTCCGGCTTGATCTTCCACAGCACCGAGAAGTCGACATCGACGATATTTTCGTCGCCGGTGAGCATGAGGCTTTCCTCAGGCACATCGCGAATCGTGGTGCCGCGGCGCAGGTCCTCCACCACGCGCATACCAATGTCGATCTTGTTGGTGCGAGTGACTTTCGGAGTGAGCACACTCTCGATCGGATACGGCAGATGATAGTTCAGCCCCGGCTGCACCTCGCGCACGGCTTTGCCGAAGCGCAACACCACGCCGCGCTCGTCAGGCTCGACGCGGAAGAAGCCGGAGAACAACCAGATCGCGACTGCGGCCAATACGATCAGGCCGAGGCCCTTGCCGCCGAGGCTGCCGCCCGGCAGCACCGTGCGCAACTTGTCCTGGCTGCGGCGCAGAAACTCCTCGAGATCGGGCGGCGTCGGACCGGACGGCGGCGGCCCCGAGCCCCAGGGACCCTTGCCTCCGCCCGTCCCCCACGGCCCGCCGCCCTGATTGCTCCATGGCATCGGCTGCCTCCTCGCTGTCTCCGCCCGCCCGCTTCGAGTTGATGGGGTTATACGGGAGGTGTCATCACGTTACAACGCGGCTCAACCGCGTGCGGCGCGACAGCGCACGGCCTTGAATCCCGGTCAGTGGCCTTCATGCGTCGGGTCGGCCGCAACGCGCCGTTCATATGTAAGCGTGCTGAAGCTCGCGTCGTCGCCGGGCCCGGCGCGATGTTGGGTGCGCTCCGTTTCCCGCCAAGTATCCGGATTGATGACGGGAAACGTCACGTCGCCCTCGGGTTGCAGGTGTACGCGCGTGATCAGCAACCGATCGGCAATGTCAATTGTTTGCGCATAGATATCGGCTCCGCCAACCACAGCGATCATATCGACGCCGCGGCGCAGCGCGTCACCGCGCGCCGCTTGCAAGGCGGCATCGAGCTTCGATGCCACCACCACGCCGGACGCGGCAAAATTCCGGTCGCGGCTGAGCACGATGTTGGTGCGACCGGGAAGCGGTTTCGTGGTGAAAGAGAGAAATGTCGCCCGCCCCGCCACGAGCGGCTTACCCCAGGTGATGGCGCGAAAAAGTTTCATATCCGACTTGAGCCGCCACGGCAGCGCCCCGCTCCGACCGATCACGCCGTTCTCGGCAACCGCGGCGACGAGGACGATGTCGATATGCGATCCCGCACGCGCTCCGCTCACACCGCCACCTTGGCCTTGATGTGCGGGTGGGGGTCGTAGCCTTCGAGCGAGAAGTCCTCGTAACGGAAGGCGAAGAGATCGCTCACGGCCGTATTGAGCGTCATCCTCGGCAACGGCCGGGGTAAGCGCGAGAGCTGCAGCCGCGCCTGCTCGAGGTGATTGAGGTAAAGATGCGCGTCGCCGAGCGTGTGCACGAACTCCCCGGGCTTCAGTCCGGTCACCTGCGCCACCATCAGCGTCAGCAACGCGTAGGAGGCGATATTGAACGGCACGCCGAGGAACACGTCGGCCGAGCGCTGGTAGAGCTGACAGGAGAGCCGACCTTTTGCGGCGTAAAACTGGAACAGGCAGTGGCAAGGTGGCAATGCCATCTTGTCGACGTCGGCCGGATTCCACGCCGTGACGATGAGACGCCGCGAATCCGGATTGCGGCGGATGGCGGAAACGACGTTGGCGATCTGGTCGATGGCGCGGCCGTCGGCCGTCGGCCAGGAGCGCCATTGCCGACCGTAGACCGGCCCCAGTTCGCCGCGCTCATCCGCCCACTCGTCCCAAATGGTGACGCCATGCTCGTTGAGATATTTGACGTTGGTGTCGCCTGCGAGGAACCACAACAGCTCGTGGATGATGGATTTGACGTGCAGCTTCTTGGTGGTGGTGAGGGGAAAGCCGTGCGCGAGGTCGAAGCGCATCTGGTGACCGAACACCGACAGTGTGCCGGTGCCGGTGCGATCGTGCTTCTCGGCGCCGTCGGCGAGGACCCGTTCCATCAAGTCGAGATATTGGCGCATGGCTCCGATCCTCAGGCGACAAAGAGCCGAGTCGGAAGGCGGAGTCTACCGCCCCCCGCCCGTGAGGGAAATGCGCAGAATGACTTGTGAATATCAGTTCGCGGGACCGGCCGCCTTGATGATCGGCGTCCAGCGCTCGATCTCTCTCTTGACGAGAGTCGCCAGTGCCTGCTGACCGCGCTCGGGCTTGCCCGGCAGCACACTCCCGAGTCCCAGCAATCGTTTGCGCGTCTGCTCGTCGTCGAGCGCCTTATCGAGTGCGTCAGTGAGCTTGTCGAGCACGAGCTTGGGTGTCTCTTTCGGGGCGAACAGGGCATTCCAGGCCTGCGCCTGAAATTCCGGGAGCCCTGCTTCCTTGCTGGTCGGCACGCTGGGCAGCACCGGATTGCGCTCGGGCGTGCCCACGGCGTAAGCCTTGATGTGGCCCGCGTGCACCTGTTGCATCACGTTGACGCTCTGGTCGCACATGTAGTCGACCTGTCCGGAGATCAGCGCCGTCAGCGCCGGTCCGGTCCCGTCGAACGCGATCGATTTCGGCTTCACGCCGAGGATCGAGTTGAGCAACAAGCAGGTGGTGAACGATACCGATCCGACCCCGGCATGGGCCATGTTCAGCTTGTCGACCTTGGCTTTGACATAGGTGACGAAGTCCTTGAGGTCTTTGGGAGGAAAATCCTTCCTGGCTAAAATCACAACCGCCGTGCCCGCCGACAATCCTATGGGCGCAAAATCCGCATCCGGCTTGTAGACAAGGCTCGGGTAGAGCGCGACCGAGGCGCCGTGGGTTCCCATGTGGCCCATCTCGATCGTGTAGCCATCGGGATTGGCGCGCGCCGCCCGGGTCGAGGCGCTCGTGCCGCCGGCTCCCACCATATTCTCGATGATGATCGGCTGACCGAGCGTGCGTGTCATATGATCGCTGATGATGCGAGCGATCGCGTCGGTCGGCCCGCCGGCGGCAAACGGCACAATCAACGTGATCGGGCG
>Ga0081455_10006229_pt1 | contig 12846 bp, 14 predicted proteins | sample TabmetS3T2R1_FD_70207 | JGI IMG/M metagenome (GOLD analysis project Ga0081455, IMG submission 70207) | Tabebuia heterophylla rhizosphere microbial communities from the University of Puerto Rico - S3T2R1 | ecosystem: Host-associated > Plants > Roots > Rhizosphere ... | reverse complement strand
GAGAGCAAGCGCCCGACCGCAGCCATGAGCTCGTCCGTGTGTTCGGGCTCACCCGAGCCGGAGAGGCAGTGGCGGACATGGTCGTCGAGCAGGCCGAGCGCAATCTTGTCGAGCGCCGCGCGCGCTGCGTTGATCTGCGTGACGACGTCGATGCAGTAGCGCTCGTCCTGCACCATCCCCGAGATTCCCCGGATCTGTCCTTCCACGCGGGCGAGCCGCGTCAAAAGCTCATCCTTCGACGCTGAGTAGCCGCGGCTAGTGGGCATGGTGGGCGTGGACGACCGCGTGGCCCTTGCCGCGGGCGATCAGCCAGCGATTGACGGGGAAGGCGGCCATGAACGCGATGACGAGCGAGAGCGCGAGGCTGCCCCAGAAGAGCAGGTCAGAGAGCCCGGCCGCCATCGCACCCGGGATGACGAGGATGATCGCGTTGTCGACGATCTCCATCACGGTGATCGACAGCGTGTCCGAGGCGAAGGCGAGGGGGAGCGCAGCACCCAGGGCCAGGCCCGCCCTGAGCAGCGGCAGCATGGTGAGCGAGTAGCCGAAGAAGAACGCGAGCACGATGGCCAGCACGATCGTTTCGAAGTTGCCCCAGCCGAGGATGGTTCCGATGACGACCCCGAGCACCTCTCCGATGGCACAACCCGTCAGGCAGTGCGAGGTCGCCGAGAACGCGAGTCGGTTCAGCGACGCGGGTGCGTGAGCGGAGTGAGCGTGGTGAACGTGGCCGGCGTGTGTGTCCTCTGCCATACCCCCGGAGGGTATCAGCAGTCTTCGCGGGCTAGAGCCTGCGGGCGCCCACGTAGGTCGACGCGTACCAGCCGGTCATGCTCGAGATCTTCACGACGTCCCCAGTGTGGGGCGAGTGGATGAAGCTGCCGCCGCCAACATAGATCCCGGCATGCCCGAGGCCGTTGAAGAAGACGAGGTCGCCGGGCTGCAGCTGGCTTCGGTCGACCGGAGTCCCGTAGCCGTACTGCGCCGCGGCGTTGTGCGGCAGCGCGACTCCGACCTGCGCGAAGACGTACATGATGAACCCGGAACAGTCGAAGCCCGAGGGGCTGGCACCGCCGTATACGTAAGGCACCCCCAGGTATCCCATTGCGATGCCCACGACGCCTCCGTAGCGCGACGGCGGCGCGGCAGGTAGCGGGCTCGCCGCGGTCGGGGCGCTCGGATCGGACGCCGCCTCGGCCGGCGCCGCGCTCGGCGTCAGCGTCGGCATCAGCGGCTGAGGAGCCGCTGCACGCGCCCGCGCCTGGCGCTCGAGCTCGGCCTGGCGCCGCCGCTCGGCGGCCTGGATGCGTGCGATCTCGGTCTTGATCGAAGAGAGCAGGCTCCGGCGCTCTGCAAGCTGGCTCTCGATCGACGCCTTGTGCGCGGCGCGCTCGGCGACGAGCTGCGCCTGCCGGGCCTTCGCCCGCTTGAGCTCGGCGCGACGCTCCCTGACCTGCGACCGGAACGTCTTGACGTTCGAGAGCACTTGCGTGTCCTGCTTGGACACGCTGGAGACCGCCTCGAGCCCGTCGACAAGCTGTTCCAGGCTGCTGGAGCCAACGAGGACCTCCAGCGTGGAGTCGGACTCGTCCGCCGTGTAGAGGGCGACGACACGAGCCGCCAGCGCCTTTTGAGCACGCTTCAGGTTGTGCTCGGCGATCGTGAGATCCACCCGGTTCTGCTTCAGATCCCCGCGGATCGCAGCGAGCCTGTCGTTCGCGAGGTTGTACGCCTCGATCGCATGCTCCAACGAACCGTCGAGGCTCTGGATCTGCGCCATGACGCTCTGGGCCTGGGCCTGCTTCGATGCGACGCTGGCCGGTTCGGCGGTCGCTGCGCTCGCCCCTCCGAGGGCCGCGGCCAAAACGGCAAGCAGGCTGATTACGTGCTGTCTCTTCAAATACCCTGGCGGCCCGCGGCGGCCGAGCTGTCTACCAGCGTGCTGGGCTGACGCTGGTCGTGCTTGACAAGTGCGGCACCCTAACAAGCCCGCCGGATAGCCGCAAACGGCCACTGTGTTACCTTCCTGCCCTCGTGCGCTCGCCTGGGAGGGGGTTGCGGACGCTTTGCCTCGCTGTTCTCACCGGAACGGTCGCTTTGGCGACCTTGCCGGGCGCCGGCTCGGCCGAGACCGCCGGCGATTTGCAGCGGAAGGCCGACGCGCTGCGTGCGGAGAACGCGCGGTTGGCCGTCGGCTCGCGCTCGGCCGTAGAAAGCCTGACCGCGATCGAGTCCCGGCTGGCCGAGGCCAGGGCGGAGCTGGCGTCGTTCAAAGCGAAAGCCGCGGACGTTCAGGATCGTCGCCGTGAAGTTTTCGAAGAGCTCGGGGTCGCGCGCGAATCGGTCCGTGCAAGCCGCCGTGCGCTCGCCGAGCGGCTGCAAGCGCTGTACGAAGAAGGCGACACGGACACGCTCGCGGTCGTCCTCGGCTCCGGCTCGCTCTCGGCGGCGATCGATGCTGTCGAGACCATCGATCTCGCCGCGAAGCAGGACGAGGACCTGATGGGACGCTCCCGTGCGGCGTCACTGCGCCTCGCGGGGCTCGAACGGGCCCTTGCCAACCAGCAGCGCGAGCTCGAGCAGCTCGCCGCCGTGCGTGCAGCGGCCGCGGCGTCGCTCGCCGCCGCGCGCTCGGAGAAGCTGCACACCATCGCAACCCTGCAGGCGGCCAGTGGCTCGAACTCGACGCAGATCGCGGACCTCCAGGACCGCGCCCGCATGCTTGCGTCCGTACGCACGACGCCGGAGTTCGTTCCCGGCGTCCCAGTAAGCGGTACGAGGACGATGACGGTCACAGCGACCGGGTACTCGATGCCCGGAAACACGGCGAGCGGGATGCCGGTCGGCTGGGGCGCAATTGCCGTGGACCCCGGGGTGATTCCGATCGGATCCCGGATCGGCGTTCCGGGCTACGGCCTGGGTGTCGCCGCGGACACGGGCGGGGCGATCCAGGGAGCGAGAATCGACCTCTGGTTCCCGACAGTCGAGCAGGCGCGCACCTGGGGGAGCCGCGTCGTGACCATCACAGTTCACTCCTAACAGTCGGAGGTATGGTCCGACCGGGACGATGGCGACCGACCAGGCAGGGCTTCGCGAGTCAGCCACTTCCGACCAGCTGAGGGTCATGCTCGTCGACGACCACGACCTGTTTCGGACGGGGCTCCGGAACCTGCTCGAGGAACAGGGCGTGCAGATCGTCGGCGAGGCCTCCGAGGGCGCTACGGCGCTCAGTCTTGTCCGCGAGCTCACGCCTGACGTGGTGGTCATGGACCTGAACATGCCGGGCATGAACGGCATCGAGGCGACGCAGGAGATCGCCCGGCTCGCGCCGCTGACCCGCGTCGTCGTGCTCACCATCTCCGATCAGGACGCAGACGTGATGGACGCGATCCTCGCCGGCGCGTGCGGCTACCTGCTCAAGGATTCCTCGATCGAAGATCTGATGCAGGGGATTCGGGCGGCTTCCGTCGGCGAGGCGCTGATCTCACCGCACATTGCGGCGAAGGTCCTTCAGCGAATCAGAGCCTCGGGGATGCAGAGCGACTCCGCGGTGCCGCCTCCCGAGCTCTCAGACCGAGAGAACGAGGTCCTGAGGCTGATCGCGAACGGCAAGGACAACGCCCAGATTGCTCAAGAGCTCCACATCAGCCCGAAGACGGTCAAGAACCACATCTCCAACATCCTCATGAAGCTCCAGATCGAGAATCGGATCCAGGCCGCCGTTTACGCCGTTCGCCGCGGCTTGGTCTGAGCAGTCTTCCCGGCGCGGAGCGGGCTTTGCCCGCTCCGCCGCTGCGGCCCCTGGAGAAGGAAGCGGCAGAGCGCTCGTCGGCCGCGCGGCGCGAGAGCGTCGCCCGGCTTTATAGGGTCGCTGAAAGTCGTGAGACTTTCAGCGAAGACCTAGGCGACTCGGGCTTCCCGCACGCCGGTTTGAAGCACTGCGAGGAGGTCGCGGAGGGAATCGCGCTCCTGACGGCGCCGTGCGAGCAGGCGGGCCAGGGCCGAGAGCTCCAGCGCCCGTTCCTCGCTGCGCTCCTCGGCCAGGTGCGCGGCGTTCTCGGAGATGTTGCTCTCGAGGCGACGGCACTCGGCGTCTAGGGACAAAGCGCACGCATATCCATCCGTCATCGTCGCCTCGACGTGCGCGCGTGCCGGTTTCTCTCCGTGCTCCATCCCATCCAGGAGGCTGTGGAGGCGGTCGGTGACTGCGGCGAGTTGGTTTCCCACGTCGTCTCCCGACTCGATTATCAACATGTGAACAGCCGTTGCCTATAGGCCGAACGGCCCATTTCCGTACGCGACAGGACCTAGAATGACGTGCGTGCGGCGCGCCCTCGTCTCAGTCCTCGCGCTCGCTGCGTTCGCCTCGGGCACTTCGACGGCGACGACTGCGCCGCTCGCGACGCAGCTTGCGCGCGCGCTCTCCGTCCCACACGTGACGGCTTCACGCTCGGCGGCCGTGGCGGTTGACCTGGAGACGGGCCAGACCGTCTTCGCTCGACATCAGTCCCTCGCCCTCGTCCCGGCCTCGAACGAGAAGCTGGCCGTCGCCTATGCCGCGCTGACCCTGTTGGGGTCGGAGTACCGGCTCGACACGATCGTCTACGGGGAGGGCGCTCAGGCCGGCTCGGTGTGGAGGGGCAATCTCGTGCTCAAGGGGTTCGGTGATCCCACGCTCACGCGCGGCGACCTCCGCCGACTCGCTCTTCAGGTGCGCGCCGTTGGTATCAGGCGCGTTACGGGCCGGATCGAAGTCGACGAGTCGTACTTCGACTCGCGCAGAACAGGGCCGGCGTGGAAGTCTTACTACTACCTGAACGAATCGCCGTCGCTCTCGGCCTTGACGGTCGACCGTGGGAGCTTCCGCGGTTGGCTGACAAGGGAGCCCGCGATGGCCGCAGGCACGCTGTTCCGATACGCCCTTCGCAGGGTGGGAATCGGAGTACACGGCAGGACGGCACGGGGCGTGGCCGACCCGCTGGCCGAGCAGCTTGCCCTGACGGAGTCCGAGCCGCTCTCCCGAATCGTCCGCTACATGAACACCGAGAGCGACAACTTCACCGCGGAGCTTCTGCTGAAGCAGCTCGGGGCCGTCGACGGGGTCGGCGGCACGAGCGCGGCAGGGGCCACCTCGGTACGCCGGGTGCTCCACGAAGCGGGCGTCCCGCTGGCGGGCGTCAGCATCGTCGATGGCTCCGGCCTGTCGCCGCGCAACCGACTGACGGCCGGAGCACTGATCGGGATCCTCGTCGCCGCGTGGCACGACCCGGCGATCCGTCCGGCGTTCATGCAGTCACTCGCCGTCGCGGGTGTCAACGGCACGCTCCGGCACCGGATGCGAGCCCCACCGGCTCGTGGCGCCGTCCACGCGAAGACCGGGACCACAATGGAATCGTCGGCGCTCTCCGGCTATGTGCGCACGCGATATGCGTTCGCGGTGCTTCAGAACGGCCGGCCGGTTTCCCACTTCTGGGCGAGGCGCGCCCAGGACCGGTTCGCCCGCGTCCTAGCCGGCCAGTAGACCCGAAAGCTCCTCTTCAGTGAGGAGCGGCACTCCCTCACGCTGCGCCTTGGTCAGCTTCGAAGCACCGGGCTCCTCGCCGACGATGAGCCCGGTCGTCTTCTTCGACACCGAGCCCGTCACCTTCGCTCCAAGAGCCTCGAGCTCGGCCTGCGCGTCTTCTCGCGTCCACCGCTCGAGCGTTCCTGTGATCACGTAGGTCCGCCCTGTCAGCGGCCCCTCGGGTGGCCGGTCTTCCTCGCCGGACTCGAACCGCAGTCCGAGCTCACGGAGCTCCTCGACGAGCCGCCGGTTCTCCTCGTCGGAGAACCACTCGACGATCGCCTCGGCACGTTCCGGGCCGATCCCGTCCACCTGGACGACGTCCTCCTGCGCTGCTTCAACGAGCCGGTCGACCGAGCCGAAATGGCGGGTGAGGTTCTGCGCGGTCACCCACCCCACATCGGGGATGTTGAGGCCGAAGAGCACGCGCCGAAACGGGATCGACTTGGACGCCTGGATCGCGTTGACGACGTTGGAGGCGCTCCGTTCCTGAAAGCCGTCCAGCTCGATGAGCTGCTCCTTCGACAGGCGGTAGAGGTCGGGAAGCGACCGCAGCAGGCCGAGGTCCCAGAGCCGGCGGACGAGCTGCTCGCCTACGCCGTCGATGTCGGCCGCGGCCATCACCCAGTTGTTCAGCGTCTCGAGGCCGCGCGACGGACACGCCCGGTTCGGACAGCGATGCATGGCCTCGCCCTCGGGCCTGACGATCTCGGATCCGCAGAGCGGGCAGTTCGCCGGCATCCTGAACGGCTTCGTCCCCCGCCTGTGGGCGCCGGCGGGCCCCACAATCTGCGGGATGACGTCTCCGGCCCGCTGGACGATCACGTCGTCACCCTCGCGGATGTCCTTCCGGTTGATGTCCTCCTCGTTGTGGAGCGTCGCGCGGGAGATCGTCACCCCTCCGACCTCCACCGGCTCCAGCATCGCCCACGGATTCAGGGCACCGGTGCGGCCGACCCGGATCGCGATCTTGTTCAGCCGCGTCGTGGCAGTCATCGGCGCCCACTTGTAGGCACGAGCCCAGCGCGGGCGCTCGTGAAGCGCACCGAGTGTGCGCTGTTGCGCGAACGAGTCCACTTTGACCACGATCCCGTCGATCTCGTAGTCGAGCTCGATGCGCTTCCGCTCCCACTCCGCGCAGCGTTTCGCGACCTCTTGCATCGTCTCCAGCCGCTCGACGTGCGGATTCGTGCGGAAGCCGTGCTCGCGAAGCCACTCGAGGAGCTCGGATTGCGAAGCCAGGTCGACGCCCTCGCTGTGACCGATCCCGTAGACCCAGACGGCGAGCGGGCGATCGGCGGTGATCTGGGCGTTCTTCTGGCGGAGCGAGCCGGCCGCGGCGTTTCGCGGATTCGGCGCAGTCTTCTTGCCCTCGGCCACGAGGCGCTCGTTGAACGCTGTGAAGCCGGAGAGCGGGAAATACACCTCTCCGCGGACTTCGAGCACCGGCGGTGCGTCACCGCGAACGCGCAGGGGGATGGACGGGATCGTCCGGAGATTCGGCGTCACGTCCTCGCCCTGGCGGCCGTCGCCCCTCGTCGCCCCCCGCGCAAGGCCCCCGTTCTCGTACACGAGCGAGATCGCCGAGCCGTCGATCTTCGGCTCGATGACCCAAGCGACCTCCTGCGGTGGCAGATCGAGCCGCTTACAGACGTCCTGGGCCCACTTCTCGAGCGCCTCTTTCGTCGTCACCTTCTCGAGTGACCCCATCGGCGAGAGGTGCTCCACCTTCGGGAAGCGGTCCGACAGGGGAGCGCCGACCCGCCGGATCGGCGAGTCAGGCGTCGCGAGCTCGGGGTGCTTTTCCTCGAGAGCCTTCAGCTCGTCGAAGAGACGGTCGTACTCGGCGTCCGAGACCTCGGGGTCGTCGAGGACGTGGTAGCGGTAGTTGTGGTGCTCGATCGCCCCGCGGAGCCCGGCAGCCCGCTCTGAAAGGTCCCTTTTCGCCTTCGTCGCCATCGCCGGTCGATCGTAGCGACGGGGGATTCTCTGGATGCATGTCGAAGCGCCGAGATGGCGGGCGGACGATCCTCTCCCCCCGCCCACCCCGGGCCCCGGCGGCCAGCTGCAAACCGTCCGGGGCCCTTCAGTACTGAACGCGTTCGAGGTAGAGGCCCCACGGGGGCGCTGTGGTGCCGGCGTCCGACCTCGATCCGCCCCGAATTAGCTCTGCGATCCGGTCCGGCTGCAGCTCGAGCATCGTGCCGACCAACGTGCGGACCATGTGGCGGAGAAAGCTGTCGGCCGTGATCTCGAGCTCGAGCGCGTTGTCCTGGTCGAGCCAGCGCGCTTCGATCACGTTGCGGAGGAAGACCTCGTGCTGCGTCTCGGTCGGAGTGAACGCCCGAAAATCGTGCTCGCCGAGGAGCAGCGCAGCCGCTTCGTCGAGCGCTGGGCGATCGATCGGGCGCGGGTACCACCACGCCCTTCGCGCCTCGAAAGGCGACGGAGCCCGGCGCCGGTAGATCCGGTAGCGGTAGCTCCGCGCCCTCGCCGAGTGGCGCGCATGAAAGTCCGCGGGCGCCTCCTCGGCCGCGAGCACCGACACGTCGTCCGGCAGCCCTGTGTTCAACGCCTCGGCCGCGCGCTCGACCGGCGGGCCGCCTGCCGCCTCGACGCTCGCGACCTGGCCGAGAGCATGAACGCCCGTGTCCGTGCGCCCGGCTACCGCGAGGCCATCCCAGGACCCGTAGACGGCATCGAGCGCGTCCCGGAGCACACCTTCGACCGTCCGCTGCCCGGGCTGAGCGGCCCAGCCGCGGAAACCGGTGCCGTCGTACTCGAGTGTGAGCTTGAGCCGCAAGGCGTGCGTATCATCGCCGCGTGGCCGACGAAGACTGGCGTATCGAGGTCGAGCTCGACGACGAGGAGCAGGGCTATTCCCTCACCGAGCGCCTGCGCGCGGGAGACCTCGACGACGAGGCGCGGGCGCGGCTCGGCGAGCGCGTCGTCGTCTCGCGCGACGGCTCGAAGCTCTTCCTCTACTCCGCGACCGAGTCGCAGTCACGCGAAGCGGAGCAGGTGATCCGCGACCTCGTCGCGAGCCACGACCTGAGCGCACAGATCACGGCGACCCGCTGGCATCCGATCGAACAGACGTGGCAGGACGCGTCGATCCCGCTGCCCACGTCGCCGGAGTCCATCGAAGAGGAGCGGACGAGCCGCGAGGAGGCGGAGGAACGGGACGCCGAGCGCGCCGGCTGGACCTCACACGTCCGGGTGGAGCTCCCCCATCGCGGGGATGCGGTCGACCTCGCCGACAGGCTCGAGGCCGAGGGGGAGAAGGTCCATCGCCGGTGGCGATATGTCACAGTCGATATCGCGACGGAGGACGCCGCACAGGAGCTCGCGGACCGGCTCGCGGACGGCCTTCCCGAGGGCAGCGAGCTGACGATCGAGACGAAGCCGCCCGACCCGGTCTTCGTGTTCCTAGAGTCCCGCGGGATCTAGCCGGCGGGAACTTCGGCCGGTTCCTCGACCCGCTGCGGCCGCACGACCGGTGCGGGCGGAACGAAGTCGATGAACTCGAGATAGGCCATGTCGGCCCCATCCCCGGGACGGGGTCCGATCTTCACGATCCGCAGATAGCCGCCGTTCCGGTCGGCGAACCGCGGTCCCACCTCGGCAAAGAGCCTGTGGACGACCTCCTGCGACCGCAGGTAAGCGAGCGCCTGCCGCCGCGCGGCGAGGTCGCCTCTGCGCCCGAGCGTGATCATCTTCTCGGCGACCGGCCGAACGGCCTTGGCCTTCGCCTCGGTCGTCTTGATACGGCCGTGCTCGATCAGCGACCCGGCGAGGTTGGCGTAGAGCGCCTTCCTATGCGCCGAGTCGCGTCCGAGCTTCTTCCCCGAGCGGTGGTGCCGCACCGACGGTTCAGTCCTCTCCCCGGAGATTGAGGCCGTGCGTCGCGAGGGTCTCCTTGACCTCTTCGATCGACTTCTTGCCGAAGTTCGGGATCGCTGCGAGCTCGCCCTCGGTCTTCGTAACGAGGTCGCCGATCGTCTCGATCCCCACGCGCTTCAGACAGTTGTACGAGCGGACGCCGAGCTCCAGCTCCTCGATCGGGAAGTTTTCCATCCCGTGCGCGAGCGGAGCCTCCGCGGCAGCCTCACTGGCCGCAGCAGCCTCGCCGAAGCCCTCGATCTTGTCGATGTCCGTGAAGATCGCGAGCTGCCGGATGAGGATCTCCGCCGCCTCGCCGATCGCCTCGCGCGGGTCGACCGAGCCGTCGGTCGTCACGTCGAGCGTCAGCTTGTCGTAGTCCGTGCGCTGCCCGACGCGGGCTGCCTCGACGTCGTAGGAGACGCGACGCACCGGCGAGAACAGCGAGTCGATGGGGATGACGCCGATCGTGTGCTCGGGCCCGCGGTTGAGCTCGGCGGGCACGTAACCGCGTCCACGGCCGATCGTCATGGTCATCTCGAGTCTCCCCTTGTCGGAGAGATTCGCGATCACGAGATCCGGGTTGAGGATCTCGAGCTCGGCCGGCGCCTCGATGTCTGCGCCGGTCACCGGACCGGAGCCCCGCTTCGTCAGGCGGACCTCGATCTCGGGCGACTCGCCGTGGAGTCTCGCGACGAGATTCTTGAGTGACGAGATGATGTCGACGACGTCCTCCCGAACGCCGTCCAGGGTCGTGAACTCGTGCGCGACACCCTCGATCTTGACCGAGGTGACGGCGGCGCCCTCCAGCGAGGAGAGCAGCACGCGCCGCAACGAGTTGCCGAAGGTGTGTCCGAAGCCGCGGTCAAGCGGCTCGATCACGAAGACCCCCCGGCGCTCGTCCACCTCCTCGTGGACGATCCGCGGGATCTGGAATTCCATCAAGCTGGTCCTGGTTGCCAAAACGCTCCCTTCCGTACGTTCTTACTTCGAGTAAAGCTCGACGATCAACTGCTCCTGGACGGGGGTGTCGATCTCCTCGCGCTCGGGCCACTTGAGCACCTTCCCCGTCAGGCTCTCGTGGTCTGCCTGGAGCCAGGGGGCGACCGAGGCCGTGAGATCAGTCGCGTCGCGAATTACCTGCTCAGCCGGACTTCCGGGCGTCAGGGTGACGACATCGTCGGGCTTGACCTGGTAGCTCGGGATGTTCACGCGACGGCCGTTCACGTGGAAGTGGCCGTGCCGCACGAGCTGCCTCGCCTGCGCGCGGGAGGCGGCGAAGCCGAGCCGATAGACGACGTTGTCCAGCCGCGTCTCGAGCAGGCGCAGCAGGTTCTCGCCCGTGATCCCAGAGCCGCGCGCCGCCTTCGTGTAGTACGTGCGGAACTGCTTCTCGAGCAGCCCGTAGTAGCGCCGCGCCTTTTGCTTCTCGCGCAGCTGCAGCAGGTACTCCGACTGCTTGATCCGTCCGCGGCCGTGCTCGCCCGGCGGATAGCTGCGGCGCTCGACAGAGCACTTCTCCGTCAGGCAGCGCTCGCCCTTCAGAAAGAGCTTCATGCCCTCGCGGCGGCAGAAGCGGCACTTGGGGCCGAGGGATCTAGCCACTAGACACGCCTCCGCTTCTTCTGCCGGACGCCGTTGTGCGCCTGAGGCGTGACGTCCTTGACGCCGAGGATCTCGAGGCCCGCGGCCTGGAGCGACCTGATCGCGGTCTCACGCCCTGAGCCGGGGCCCTTGACGAACACCTCGACCTTCTGGAGGCCGTGCTCCATGCCCTTGCGCGCGCACGCGTCTGCCGTGACCTGCGCGGCGAACGGCGTCGACTTCCGCGAGCCCTTGAAGCCCGCCGAGCCGGCAGACTCCCACACGATCACGGCCCCGTCCTTGTCCGTGAGCGTGACGATCGTGTTGTTGAACGACGTCTTGATATGCGCCTGTCCAATGGCGATGTTCTTCTTGACCCGGCGACGCGTCCGGCCCCGGGTCGCTTGTCGGCGAGGAGGAGCCATCAGGTCTTGGTGGCGGTCCTCTTGCCGCGGCCGACGGTCTTCTTCGGCCCCTTCCGGGTGCGCGCGTTCGTCTTCGTCCGCTGGCCGTTCACCGGCAGGCTGCGCCGGTGCCGCAACCCGCGGTAAGCGCCGATCTCGGAGAGGCGCTTGATCGCCTGGCTGCGCTCACGCCGCAGGTCGCCCTCGACCTGCAGGTTGCTGTCGATGTACTCACGAAGCTTCGTGATCTCGGGATCGGTGAGGTCGCGGATCTTCTCGGAGGGCGACAGCCCCGTCCCCTCGCAGACCTTCAGCGCAGTGGCGCGACCGATGCCGAAGATGTAAGTGAGCCCGATCTCGAGGCTCTTTTCACGCGGAAGGTTGACGCCGGCGATTCGTGCCACGCTGTGTCTCCTAACCCTGTCGCTGCTTGTGTCGCGGGTTCGTGCAAATGACCATGGTGCGACCATGCCGCTTGATCACTCGGCAACGCTCACACATGGGCTTTACGGACGGACGGACTTTCATCGGACTCTCTGGTGCTCCTCACCGAAATTGCGCCCGTCTCTCTCAGGGCGCAGTTGCTGGACAAGACGATTCCACAGCGCAGCACGGCTCTGCGCCGCGGGACGATTATGGTAGCAAAGGCGCTTGAACAGGCGCCGCCGTGAGAATTCGAGGCCCTTCCTCCGTCACCGCGACGGTGTGCTCGAAGTGGGCCGCAAGCGAGCCGTCCGCGGTAGCGATCGTCCACTGGTCGGGCCGTACGACGATGTCGTAACCGCCCGCGGTGATCATCGGCTCGATCGCCAGGGTCATCCCAGGGGCAAGCGTGGGCCCTCGCCCGGGCTCGCCGAAGTTCGGGATCTGGGGATCCTCGTGCATGTCGCGGCCCACGCCGTGGCCGACGAGGCTGCGAACGACCGAGAATCCGGCTTCCTCGGTCACGCGCTGAACCGCATGTGAGATGTCGGTCAGCCGCCCGCCGGCCTGGGCGTGCTCGATGCCCGCCCGCAGCGCCGCCTCACCGACCTCGAGCAGTTGTTCGGCCTCGGAGTCGACCTCTCCGATCGCGAAGGTGTACGCAGAGTCGGCCACGAAGCCGTCCAGCGTGACGCCCACGTCGACCGAGAGGACGTCGCCCGCGGCGAGCTCGTAGCCGTCCGGGATTCCGTGCACGACGATCTCGTTCGGCGATGTGCAGATCGAGGCCGGGTAGGGATACGGGCCGCGATAGCCCTTGAACGTCGGAACGCCGCCGCGCGAGCGGATGAACTCGTCGGCTATGCGATCGAGCTCACCGGTTGTCGTTCCAGGCTGAGCGTGCTTGCCGAGGAGCGCGAGGGCCTCGGCGACGACCTCCCCGGCCCGCGCCATGACCTCTAGCTCTTGAGCCGACTTGCGGACGATCAT
>Ga0081455_10006228_pt1 | contig 12846 bp, 10 predicted proteins | sample TabmetS3T2R1_FD_70207 | JGI IMG/M metagenome (GOLD analysis project Ga0081455, IMG submission 70207) | Tabebuia heterophylla rhizosphere microbial communities from the University of Puerto Rico - S3T2R1 | ecosystem: Host-associated > Plants > Roots > Rhizosphere ... | reverse complement strand
CGCTAAAGCTATGGCTGGCAGGCAAACTGCGGGTGTAGCTCAGTGGTAGAGCGTCTCGTTGCCAACGAGAAAGTCGCGAGTTCGACCCTCGTCACCCGCTCCAACCCCGAAAGCTTTCGGGGTTGGAGCGAGTGCGCCGAAGCCTGGCGAAGGCGGACCGCCCAAAAAATAGTAGCTTCGGAAAGTTCTCGAAAAGCGCGGCGCCTGAGCAGGAGGGGCGAGAAGCGCGTACTACCCAAACAATGCATCAGTGGAGCAAACTAGCTGACCCGCGCTGGCTTACTGCACATGAAAACGTCTTGCAAGCGCGGGCCCGCGGAAAACTTGTCATTATCTCACGACCGGGACACAAGCGGTTAAAACTCGAGGTTACATGCACCTCGCGCAATCTTGCTCAAAAGCTTATCGACGAATTCGGCGGCCGCGTTGAGAAATGGCCACATGATTGGCTTAAACGATTGGAGAATCTCCACAAATCGAAGCCGCTCAAAATCGGCCCTCGACTGATTGTTACGCGCTCCATAAACGATCGCCAGCAGCGCTGTAGTGTTCGCTGTCATCAATGGATGCCGCCTGTTCGGCGCGCCAGAGACAATGCGCTGAAGACAGCGCACGCTACAGCATCAGGCGAGAAAACAAACTTGCTCGTCATACCCGCTTCTGCCGCTTTCGGAACAGGAGAACACGCAACGACGGCAATGTCACTTCGTCTGCTCGAGCGATTCAGCCGGGAATGGGAAAACGGATGGTCGCTTGCGGATCTCGGGACCGGGAGCGGGATTCTGGCCCTGGCGGCGAAACGCTTTGGCGCGGGACACGTGATCGGCATTGATATCGATCCGAAAGCGATCTCGATTGCGAATGCGAATGCCCGCCTGAACAAAATCGACAAACCCAATTTCCAATTGGGGGATGTGCGGAGGTGGAAATCAGAACGCAGGTGGGACGTTATTGCCGCGAACCTCTATAGGGACTTGCTGATTGAAATTCTGCCGAAACTAAAACGCACTAATTGGCTCATTTTCTCGGGCGTGTTGCGCAGCCAGGAAGATGAACTGCTTCGTGCTCTTCAGCGGGCCAAGATCGAGATCGCAAGCCTGAAACGCCGGGGGAAATGGATCGCTGTAGCGGCTCACTGCAGAAATCCTGGATGAGATCTCATCTGGCCGTTTAAAAAACAAAAATTTGCGCTGGCGTAGGCCGCCAGCTAGGTTCTGCGAGCCCTTGCGGCTTCGGTTTCTCTGCATTTTACGCGGTTTAATCACGAGCCGCGGCTGAAACAGACAATATGCAGAACGAACAACTAGCTTATGCCGCCGTCACGTCTTACTCGATGCGCAAATCGCGCACCGGCGGCATTGTTGGACGCTTAATTTCCCGCACTGGACTTGACCTGGTTGGCGGACGCATGTTCGCGCCGAGCCAGGAGTTAGCCCGACGCTACGCCGAAACGATTGTGACCGAAACCGATCCGCGTCATCGCGCGACACAAGAGTTAATTCGCGACTATGTTCTAAAGAACTTCACGGGCACAAAAAACGGACAACACGCGCGGGTATTATTCCTCATTTTTCGCGGACCGGATGCAGTGGAGAGGATTCATCGCACCGTTGGTCACATTGTGCACGAGCGCACCAGCGGCGAGACGATTCGGGATACCTACGGCGATTACATCACCGATGAATCAGGCGAGGTGACCTACTTCGAGCCGGGTGTGTTGGCCACATTCGACCCAAAAGCGGTCGAGCGGGATTTGAAACTCTGGGCTGAATTTTCAGATTCCGATGGAGGAATTCTGGAGAACGTGGTCCCCTTTCCCGCCAATGCGCAAGTGGAAAAGACTCTGGTTTTGATCAAGCCTGATAATTTCAGGTTTCCAAATCTTCGGCCTGGTGGCGTCATCGAAGTGTTTTCTCGCTCGGGCCTTTCGATCATCGGATTCAAGGTTCATCAAATGAGCGTTGCACAAGCCAAAGAGTTCTACGGACCGGTGTTGGCAGTTCTTGAGAAAAAGCTCGGCCTCAAGAGCGGCCGCGAAAACTGGGAAAGCATCGTCGAATTTATGGCCGGACGAAAACCGAGCGAATGTCCGCCCGGGGAACGTGACGCTCCCGGGACGGAAAAATCGATCGCCATTGTTTATCAGGGCGTGGACGCCGTCCGTAAGATTCGCGATGTGCTCGGCCCGACCGACCCGGCCAAAGCCCCGCCGGGCTCCATCCGAAAAGAATTCGGACAGACCATCATGATCAACGCCGCACACGCCTCGGATTCACCTGAAAACGCAAAGCGCGAAATGGCAATCGTTCGAATTGACGAGAATAATTTTAAACCTCTGATTGAAAATTTTTATCGGCGCTCCTAGTTTGCGCTCCCTTTTGAATTATCCCACAACCAGCTCTACTCCTATGGAAATTTCCGAACGCGCCGCTCAACTGAGTCCTTCGCTTACTCTCTCGATCGATAGCAAGGCAAAAGCCATGAAAGCCGAGGGCATAGACGTCTGCGGTTTCGGCGCAGGCGAACCGGACTTCGATACACCCGAACACATAAAAAGGGCAGCAATCGAGGCGTTGGAAGCTGGCTTTACCAAATACACGCCCAGCGCCGGCATCCCGGAGTTGCGTCTGGCGATCTCGGAAAAACTGGCTGCCGATAACGATCTGAATTATCGCGCTTCGCAGGTCATCGTGAGTAACGGTGCAAAGCACGCCTGTTACAACGCGATCCTCGCCACATGTCAGCCGGGCGATGAAGTAGTCATCCCGGCGCCATATTGGGTCAGCTACCCGGAGATGGTCAGATTGGTAGGCGCTGAACCGGTCATTGTCCCCACAAGCGAGCGCAACGGTTGGAAAATGCGCGCCGAAGACTTTGAGAATGCGATGACCCCTCGCACCAAAATGTTGATCATGAACAGCCCCGGTAATCCAACCGGGGCGGTTTATACGCGCGAGGAATTGCAGGCGATTGTGGAAGTCGCAGCCGAAGAAGACATCTACATTCTTTCGGACGAAATCTATGAGAAGCTCGTCTATGACGATACGAAACATGTAAGTATCGCATCGCTTTCCCAGGCGGCATACGATCTGACGATTACGATCAACGGTTTCAGTAAGTCCTACGCGATGACCGGTTGGCGTCTCGGTTATCTGGCTGCGCCAGAGGCGGTAGCTAAAGCAGTTGATTCCATCCAAAGCCATACCGCTTCCAATCCTTCTTCCTTCTCGCAGTATGGCGCACTCGCCGCTCTAAAAGGCGATCAACAGCCGGTGACCGACATGCGCGAAGAATTCGATATGCGTCGCAATTACATGTTCGATCGCATCTCGAAGATTTCCAACGTTACGGCCGTGAAACCAGAGGGCGCATTTTACGTGCTTGTGAATATCAGTCAGCTTGGTTTGACCTCACAAAACTTCGCCGATCGTCTGCTGAGCAAAGCGAACGTTGCGGTCGTTCCGGGGGCCGCATTTGGTGACGATCGAACGGTGCGGCTCAGTTACGCCACCAGTATCGACGTGATCAAAAAGGGCCTGGATCGTTTCCAGGACTTTTGCCGGACGCTTTAACAATCGCGTATTGGCGACACCGAAAGCGTTCGCGTGCTCGTGACCTGCGGTCGGAGTTGCGGATTGCGGACTTCAAGACGAGCTGATAGCGGAATTTGGCGGCAATCCGCGTTCCGCACTCCGAAATCCGCAATGTCTTCCGGTTCTCTCGCCCTCATTCTTCACGCGCATCTTCCGTTCGTTCGTCATCCGGAGCATGAGCATTTCCTCGAAGAAGACTGGTTCTTCGAGGCGATGACGGAGAGTTACATCCCATTGCTGCGCATGATGCAGCGGCTGATCGATGAACGTGTGGCGTTTAAGCTGACCATGTCGATCACTCCGACTCTCTGCGCGATGCTGCAGGACAAGCTGCTATGCGAGCGCTACGTACGGCATCTCGATCTGTTGATCGACCTAGCTGCGCGCGAACGAAAGCGAAATCGCAATCACTCCCAGCTTCGCGAACTTGCGGACTTTTATTCCAAAATCTTTCGCGAAACCCGGTACTTCTTTGTCGATGAGTGCAAATCCGATTTGCTTAGCGTCTTTCGCGAACTGCGGAACAGCGGCCAATTGGAAATCATCGCTTCGGCGGCTACGCATGGCTTGCTTCCTCTCCTCCAGTCTGAGGCAGCCGGATCGCCCAAAGCAGCGCGCGCCCAGATTTTGATCGGACGCGACATTTTCGCTGATCTTTTCGGTACCGACCCTTCCGGGTTTTGGTTGCCTGAATGCGCGTACGGGCCCGGTCTGGAATCTTTTCTCCAAGAGGCAAATGTTCGCTGGTTCGTTCTCGATGGGCACGGCTTACTTTTTGGAAGACCGCGGCCGCACCGCTCAATTTATGCCCCGTGCTATACACCGGCTGGACCGGCGGCTTTTGCGCGCGACAGCCACGCAAGCAATCAGGTTTGGAGTGCACAGGGGGGATATCCCGGGGACGTTGCTTATCGTGAATTTTATCGCGACGCCGGATTCGACCTCCCATTGGAACATTTGGGCCCGGTTGGCCACGGCATGCGGAAATTTTCCGGCGTAAAATATCATCGCATCACCGGGTTCGGTAATGAGAAGGACTTATACGACCCCATTGCCGCGGAAGAAGTCGCCGAGGCACAAGCCGTTCATTTTCTCGAGGAGCAGCGGCGCCGTATCTGTGAAGTTACTGCCGCAGAGTTCAATCCCATTGTCGTAGCTCCCTTCGATGCCGAACTATTCGGACACTGGTGGTTTGAAGGCCCGCGTTTTCTCGAGTTCTTGATTCGCAATGCTGCAAAGCAACGGGATTTTCATCTCTCGACACCGAGTGAATACCTTTCAACAAACCCCACGCAGCAAATTATCGAGCCCGCAGCCTCAACATGGGGCGAGAACGGTTACTTTGAAGTTTGGCTGAATCCAAGCAACGCGTGGATTTGTCCACGGCTGCATGTAGCAGCGCAACGGATGAGTGAAGCTGCTCGCAGACATGCGGAAAACTGTGACCGACTCGCTGATCGTGTACTTAGACAACTTGCCCGCGAACTTTTACTGGCTCAGTCCAGTGATTGGGCGTTTTTGATCAAGACCGGGACAGCCCGCGAATACGCAACCACACGCACGATCGACCATCTTTCCTGTTTCAATCGTTTACACGAGCAGCTCGTCACAAATAATGTGGACGAAAAATTTCTACGCGAGTGCGAGTTGCGCGATAATCTCTTTCCAAACGTAAACTGGCGTTACTACATCTAGACCACTTGTCATTCCGAGCGAAGTCGAGGAATCTCTCGATATTCTGATTCATATTCCGACAGCAAGAGATGTCTCCACTTCGGTCGACATGACAAAACAAATCAACTTCGCGCTTTTGACACTCATGGCATTGGTCTCAGCCATTGCCGCTCAAGAATCGCCGACGCCAACTACATCGCCGATGCCTGAAGAATCTCCGACGTTCTCAATCTCACCGGCCGAATCTGTCACGCCGCCGCCCGCGCTGGAGCAGATGCCTTCTCCATCACCTGCCAGAAGCGTTCGGATTAGTTTTGTGCCGCCGCCATTGGACGGAAGGATCAGCCTCGGAATTTATGATGCAAAAAGCAAGCTGGTGCGCGTTTTGAATCGGCAATCAGACCTGAACGACTTCAAAATCGGCGCCGATGCACTGGTGACACAATGGGACGGAAAGAATGACAATGGCGAGGATTTGCCCGCCGGAAAGTATCACGCGCGCGGGTATTTGGTCGGTCCGCTCAAAGTGGAAGAGGTGAGCCAAACCGCAGCGTCGCCTGTTGAAAACAACTCGATTACAAGCGTCAAAGTTAAACTCGCGCCAAATCCCCTGGCCAACGATAAACGAGCGATTGTCGACCTGGCCGCCGGGTTTGACAGTGGCGGAAGTTACTTGAAAACAAGCGACGATCTTCCGTTGTTCAATGTAAATGAATCGCCGAATTTGATTCGTGTATCGATTATGAAGGATGGAGATAAATCGGTCGATATCTGGCAGACCGACGGCACCGGCTCCCGCCAGTTTCGCGTCTCAAACGTGGATCAGATGATGGCTTTCGATTGTGGCGAATTCGAATTGAAATGAGTTGTAGCGGCAGTCTGTTAGCACCGCCACAAGTCTGGCCATTAGACAGAATCTCTGCTAGTTAAACGCCGATGCCTGCTCCCGAGTTTCAACATACGGTTGCCAAAACCGCCAGCCTTAGCGGCACCGCACTGCACACCGGTGACAAGGTCACGCTGAAATTGCAGCCCGCGCCGGTGGACCATGGAATCAAATTCAAACGGAAAGATTTACAGGACGAGCCTACGATCGATGCAAAGATCGAGAACCTTAAAACAGTCGAGCGCGCCACAACGATCGGCGAAGGCTCGGTGCGCGTGCACACAGTAGAGCACATTCTCTCCGCGCTTTCGGCAATGGGTGTGGATAACGCCGTCGTCGAAATGGACGCCAATGAGCCACCGATTGGCGATGGAAGCGCGCAACCTTATGTCGATCTCATCAAGAAAGCAGGCGTTACCGCACAGGACGAGCCAAGAAGCTTTTTCGATGTGCGCGAGCCAATGCACGTTGAGACGAAAACCGGCGCCCTGCTTGTTTTGCTCCCGGACAACAAATTTCGCATCTCATGCACCCAGGCCGGACCCAATAACCGGTTCACGCAGTTTTTGTCGATGGAAGTGACGCCTGCCTATTTCGAACGCGAGATCGCTCCGGCGCGAACTTTCGTCTACTACGAAGATGTTAAGCCGCTCATGGACAAGAATCTGATCAAGGGCGGCAGCCTCGAAAATGCGATTGTAGTGCGCGGAGATGCGGTCCTAAGCAAGGAACCGTTGCGTTTCAGCGACGAATTCGTGCGGCATAAAATCCTCGATATTATCGGCGATCTCGCGCTGGTCGGCCGGCGGATCCGGGGACATATCGTAGCAGTGAAACCTGGCCACGCTACCAACGCGGACCTGGCTCGCTCAATTGTACGAGAACAGACGCGGAGAAGCGCACTGGCTGCGCCGCGGACAATTCCAAGCGGCGACGGCGGCCTCGATCCTGATCAAGTAATGGAAATTTTGCCGCACCGGTTCCCTTTTCTGATGGTGGATCGAATTATCAGTTTCGAAACGGACACCAAATGTGTGGGCGTCAAAACGGTCACGATCAACGAGCCTTTTTTTCAAGGACATTTTCCAGGTCATCCAGTGATGCCGGGGGTCATGCAAATCGAGGCCATGGCACAGGTAGCCAGCATCCTGTTGTTCAAATTGGCTAAAACCACCAGTCGTATTGGGTATTTCATGAGCGCGGACGGCGTAAAATTCCGGAAACCAGTCTTGCCCGGTGACACGATTTTTGTCCATGCCGAACTCACAAAATCGCGGGGCGAAAGACTGGCGAAAGCAAAATGCCATTGTGTCGTGAATGACGCGATCGTTTCCGAAGCCGAACTAATGTTCACGTTCCTGGATAAATGAGACGGATGAACCCTCACCCTCCCCTCTCCTTTGCAAACAGAGAGGCGTCCCGATCAAACTCCATGCGCAAACGCCCACCAGACAACAGCGCCAAGTTTTTCCGCCTCTCCCCTTGGCAAAGGGGAGAGGACTGAGGTGAGGGGTTGGCAGAAATGAGTGACGCGCAGATCCATCCTACAGCGATCGTCGATCCATCCTCTGAACTTGGCGCGGGAACAATTGTCGGGCCATATTCCATAATCGGACCCGATGTTGTCCTCGGCGCAAACTGCTGGCTCCAACATCACGTGACGCTTTGCGGACCGATGAAAGCCGGCGAGAAGAACAGATTTTATGCCTACTGCTCTATTGGCCAGCAAACGCAGGATTTAAAATATCGCGGCGAACCAACTTATCTGGAAATCGGCGACGAAAATACATTTCGCGAATTCGTCACGACACACCGCAGCACGACTAGTGAAGGCAAAACGCGGATTGGGAATCGCGGAAATTTTCTCGCCTACAGCCATATCGGGCACGATTGCGCTGTGGGCGATCATGTAATTTTCTCCAACAACGGCACGTTAGGGGGCCATGTTCAGGTCGGGGATTATGCGGTCATGGGCGGCCTCACAGCCGTGCATCAATTTTGCCGGATCGGCCGGTTCGCGATCACCGGTGGCTGTTCGAAAATTGTTCAGGACGTTCCACCATTCATGATCGCTGATGGGAACCCAGCCGAAATTCGCGGGATAAATTTGATCGGCCTGGAACGCAAGAACTACCCATCCGAAAGCGTCAAGCTGATCAAGGAGGCCTTCCGCCTGATTTATCGCTCAAAATACAACACGCGCCAGGCAATCGAAGCGATGCAGAAAGAATTACCTCAGGCAGAAGAAATCACCGAAATCATCAAATTCATCGAACAAAGCGAGCGCGGAATTATTCGATAGGATTGTGACCAGGTGTCGTCTGGGTAAACGGAGCGCGGCATTCGTCGTGGAGAGTCCAGTAGATTTCAAGAGTTGAAAGTTGCTTGTTGAAGGTTTGAAATCTTCAGCAGTTCGAACCTTCCACCATCAAGGACTAACTTACCGCGATGCCCGCCGTTCTGAGTCTATTGCGAATTAAGAATCTTGCTCTTGTAGAAGAGCTCGAATGGCAGACGGGACCAGGTTTTATCGCTGTGACAGGCGAAACTGGGGCAGGCAAGTCGATTATCATCGGCGCTCTGCAACTTGTGCTGGGCGAGCGCGCGGATAAATCGGTCATTCGGACAGGAGCTGATCTTTGCACGGTGGAAGCAGTTTTCAGCGGAAAAGATCTGCAAAGGTTAAATCCGAAGCTTGTCGAGGCCGGAATCGAACCGAGTGAGGATGATCTGATCATTAAGCGAAGTTTCTCGGCAACGGGCGGCACGCGCCAGTTTATCAATGGTTCGCCGACCACACTCTCGATTTTGAAAAACCTCGGCGATGAGCTTGTCGATCTCCATGGGCCGCACGATCACCAATCCTTGCTTTCGCCTGAGACGCAATTGAGTTTGCTTGATTCGTTCGCGCGGACGGAAGAACAGCTCGCCGAATATCGAAAATACTACCGGCAACTACAGACATTGCTCGCGGAGCATGCCGCCCTCGACACGGCGGAAACGGCACGCGAACAGGAACTCGAGCTTCTCCGTCATCAGATTTCGGAGATCAGATCGGCGAATCTTGTCTCTGGCGAAGAAGAAGAAATCGAAAAGCGCTACAAGCTTGCGAGCAGCAGTAAGCGACTGATTGAACTGGCCAGCACCATTGCCAGCAAACTTTCCGAGGCAGATGATTCCGTCCTTTCTCAGCTTGCTGAAACGCAGCGCCTGCTCCGCGACTTGGAGAAAATCGACAATTCGATCGCGCAATTTTCATCTGCGCACGCTGCGAGCGTAGTCGAGCTTTCGGAGATCGCGCGCGCTCTTTCCGCATACGCAGAAAAACTCGATCTGGATCCCCAGCAACTCGCTGCGCTGGAGCAGCGAGTTTCGCTTTTTGAAACTCTGAAGCGAAAATATGGAGGATCGATCGTGGAGGTTATCGCGTTCGGAGAGCGCGCTGCGCAACGAATGCAGAAAATCGAGGGACGCGACGCCGAACTGGAGCGCCTCGCAAAAGAAATCGAGAACGTTCGCGCGCGAATGAACCGCGCCGGCGATACGCTCCGGAAGCTCAGAACAAAAGCTGCGCCGAAGCTTTCTGAAAACATTCGACGTAACCTGCATGACCTCGGATTTCGCCAATCCGAGTTCGAGGCAAAAACGAGCGCGCTGGACGAACCGCGTCCCAGCGGATTCGATGCCGTGGAATTGCTTTTTTCACCCAATCCAGGCGAACCGCTCAAATCGCTTCGGGCCATCGCGTCCAGTGGCGAAATCTCACGCTTGATGCTGGCGATTAAATCGGCGTTGGCTGCGCACGATGAGATTCCTCTGCTCGTGTTCGATGAGATTGATACCAATGTCGGAGGGGAAATCGCGCATGCCGTTGGAGTGAAAATGCAAGCATTGGGAGGCGATCATCAGCTGATTTGTATCACGCACCTGCCGCAAGTCGCCGCGACCGCGTCTTCGCACTTCGTGGTAACAAAGGATGTTTCACGAGGCCGCACATTTTCCAATTTGCGTGAAGTGACCGGGAAAGGCCGCCAGGAAGAAATCGCGCGAATGCTTGGTGGCCAGAGCGAATCAGCGCTCAAACTCGCTGCGAGTTTGTTAAAACACGAGACCTGATTCGCCAAGCATGAACCCCGTCGACCAAAAACGAAGCTGAGGATTTGTAGCGTTTCTGTGAACCCCGAATGCCTTCGGGGCTGACACAGACGCCCTACAATCACTTCATCACAGTGCCGAGCGGCAGAATGGTTCTGCCGAAAATTTCATTGAGCACCTGGGCCAGTGCGGCGTAGATCGCGGAGAAGCCGCAAAAGATTCCTACGTATCCGGTAAAATGTTTGAAGCCGGCGCTCGCATTTGTGTAGTAGCCAATAGCGAGAAGAAAAAAAAGAATCGTCAACGAACCGAAAACCACCTGCCCGGCTACGTGGAGTCGCAGTGTGCCGATAAACATGACGGCCGTGAATAAGCCCCACGTGGCCAGATAAGCGGCCATAGCTGTATCATTTGTGGGGGACGCCCACCCCAGCTTGGCCAGAATGATCAACGCTACCAGCGAAAACCAAAACAGGCCGTAGGAAAGGAACGCGGTGGTAGCGAATGTGTTACCTTTTCTCCACTCCATGATACCTGCAACGATCTGAGCAGCGCCGCCGTAGCAAATGCCCATTGCCAAAATCATGCTGTTTAATTCGTAGAAACCGGCGTTATGCAGGTTTAGCAGCACCGTTGTCATACCAAAACCCAGCAGGCCCAGCGGGGCAGGATTTCCCGTCATATCCTTGATTTGAGTGACAGATTCATTCATGGCATGGATAGTCTGGCGAAAGAGGGTTCGATAGCGCAATAACAATATCGGTATCCGCAAAAACGCGCGGCCCTAACGATTTAACTTGTCGGCGCACCGTGGCCGAAATTATCTTTCCAGTTTTCTTTATGATTCAGCGAGACTATCTCATCATCGGCGGCGGCATCGGCGGAGTCAGCGCCTGCGAAGGAGTCCGCCGTCACGACAAGCGCGGGAGCGTAACGCTGGTCGGCGGCGAAGTATTTCCTCCTTACAAACGCTGGATTCTTTCCAAGGATTTCTTGCGAGAAAAGGATCCACAGCCCAAGAAATTATTCGAACCCAATGAGACCTGGTACGAAAAACACAAGATCGAGACGCGATTTGGCACCGTGGTCACACAGTTCAACATCGATCGACGCCTGGCCGTGCTTGCGAATGGCGAAAGTATTGAGTTCAACAAAGCGTGCCTTGCGATGGGCAGTCGGCCGGTGCGTCCACTGGTAGCCGGAACGAATCTCGGGAATGTGATCTATCTTCGAACGATTCGCGACACCTTCGCCTTGAAAGAAATGGCGAACCTCGAGAAAGGCATCATGGTCGTAGGCGGGGGCTTACTCGCATGTGAGGCCGCAGCCAGTCTGCGAATGATGAAACTGAAAGTCGGCCTCATGCACCGGGACTCCTATTTGTTAAACCGATATATTGATCAGGAAACCGGCACCTGGATCACCGAGTACTACGAAAAACACGGCGTGACTTTGTCGTTGGGTGAAAGCCTCAATGGCTTTGAGGGCAAAACAGTCTTGCGCAATATCCAGACAAAAAGCGGCAATCGATTTCCAATAGGTCTCGCAGTTGTTGCATGCGGCGCCGAGCCAAATCTGGATCTTGTTCGCAACACGCCTCTGTCCGGACCGCACGGGTCGCCAGTCACTGAATATCTCGAGACAGAAGAAAAGGGAATTTACGCGGTAGGCGACCTGGCATTTTATCCCGATCGGATAATGGGCGGTGTGCGCCGTCAGACACATTGGGACAACGCCCGGAGCCAGGGGTTGGTTGCAGGCGCGAACATGACTGGCAAGAAACGTATCCGCTACGAGCAGGTCCCCTATTTTTGGACGGAAATGTTCGATTTGCGGATGGATTTTGTTGGTGATTTCAGTGTGCAGCCTACGCGCGTCGATCTTCAGGGCACCTATACGAAGAAAAAATTCACTGTCCGCTACTATCAGGGGGACAAACTCCGCGCGATCCTGCTCTGCCAGCAACCGGCGCGCGACGTGGAGACGGCGAAGGCTCAGCTGCGTCAAGCGCAGGGTAAGTGAGCAGTAGCGGCGCTCTGGTATGCGTCTAGCGCCGAGGGCGCGGCATTCATTTGCAGCCTGGAGGCAGCGCCTCAGGGAAACCATAGACCCAAACCGCCAGCGCTGAAGGCACGATTCATTAGGGCGTTGAGTCTCGCTTTCAGCGCTCGTTTCGTCACCCGGCCGAAGATCCCGGGGCGGTGCCCAGGCTATTATAACTCTGCGCCTTCAGCGCTAATGTCGGTCCTATCCGTCGGGCAAGAGCTCACCCTGCATCGCGCGCATACCAATCTACCTTTCGCGTCACATACATTACAATCGCCAGCACGATGAACAGTGCGATTGCTCCCATGAGCAAGGCGTAATCCTGCTGACGCAAAGTGATGTAAAGAAAAGTGTAAACACCCGCCAGACCTGCCCCAATCATCAGCGTGCGCGCACCGCCACCAAGGAAAAACCGGCAGTACCACGTAATCAACGCAGTCGACGCCACCGCCGCGATCAGGTAAGCCCAGCTGAATCCAATAAATTCTGAAATCGACAGGAGCAGCAGATAAAACAAGCAAAGCGCTGCGCCGACCATCAGATATTGAAACG
>Ga0081455_10006227_pt1 | contig 12850 bp, 11 predicted proteins | sample TabmetS3T2R1_FD_70207 | JGI IMG/M metagenome (GOLD analysis project Ga0081455, IMG submission 70207) | Tabebuia heterophylla rhizosphere microbial communities from the University of Puerto Rico - S3T2R1 | ecosystem: Host-associated > Plants > Roots > Rhizosphere ... | reverse complement strand
CCCGGCCCGGTCCGACCACGGTCAAAGGCATAAAGGCCAAGATGCCGCGTTGGCGCGCCGCAAGGCGCGGGGCGTGACGCTTCACGCCCAGGGCCCGGCGATCCGGGCTCGTCCGGGAACGACGCACTCCCGGACCGATCCAGGGTAACCTGGGTCATGCGCCTTGTGGCGCGCCGACCCCCTCGGTTGCGAGGGAGACGGAAGACAGGAATGAGGGCGACCCCCTGGCCCAGAGCCGCAAACAGGGGCCGATTTTCTTTTGACTCTTCGCAATTCACTCCGGCTCAGGCTCTTTGAAAACTGGATAGAGAACTTCAGCGAAGCAACATTCTCCGTTCGCCCCCGCGGAAGCGGGGGCCCAGACTTGGAGACATCGGAGTGCATAGCGCGTTGAAGACGCGCGTGAACGCGCTTGGGGCCCCTGGGTCCCCCGCCTTCACCAAAGCTTCGACGGGCCAAGACCTGCGGAGTCCGTCGAAGCCCAGAGGGCGAAGACGGGCTGCTTTCGCGGGGACGAACGGAGAATGTGCTTGGACGACTGATCGAGAAGGCTGTGCCGGGACGACAGTCGAGAGGCAGCACTCTATACTCCGAGCCGCGAACCGACCGGAGCCAGCCCCCATGCCATTTCTGTTGCGGCTTGCCGCCCTACTCTGCATAGCCGCCCTCGCCGCTCCGGCGCAGGCGCAGGACTGGCCGGTCAGGCCGGTGAAGATCGTCGTGCCGTTCTCGGCCGGCGGCAGCTCCGATCAGCTCGCGCGGCTCCTGGCGCCGGAGCTGTCCGCCACCTTCAAGCAGCAATTTATCATCGAGAACCGCACCGGCAGCGCGGGCGCTGTTGGCTCCGCCCAGGTCGCGCGCGCCGAGCCCGACGGCTACACCTTCGTCAACGCCGGCTCAGGCCCGCACCTGACCGGCCCCGCGATCAATCCCAATATCGGCTACGATCCGCTCAAGGACTTCACCCACATCGCGATGGAGGCGGCCGACAGCTTCGTGTTCGTGGCCGGCACCGCGCTCGGCGTGAAAACCCTCACCGACCTCGTCGCGCTCGCTCGCACCAAGCACTTGACCTCGGCATCGCCCGGGCCCGGCTCGCTCGGGCAGCTCATCCTCGAGCGCTTCAAGCGCCGGGCCGGCGTTGATATCCAACATGTGCCCGCAGCCAATTCCGGCATGAACGAAATCGTCGGCAATCACATCTCGCTGACCATGACGACACTCCTGACGACGGGCGAGATGATCCGTGCCGGCAAGGTGGTGCCGCTCGCGGTCACGAGCGCAGAGCGCCATCCGGCCTATCCCGATGTCCCGACCTTCGCCGAGCTCGGCTATCCGGACACCCGCGGCGACACCTGGTTCTGGCTCGCCGGACCCAAGAACCTGCCCGCCGAGATCGTCGGCAGGCTCAACGCCGAGATCCGGCGCATCAACCGGACGCCGAAGATGCGCGCGCATTTCGACAAGCTCGCGCTCTCGACGCGCGATCTTGACCCGGCGGCGGTCGCCAAGTTCGTCGCCGATGAATATGCATTCTGGGCGCCGCTCGCCCGCGAAGTCGGGCTGGCGGTGCAATGAACGACGTGCCGCCAAGCCTTGTTGCCGAGACCACCGCTGCAGCGGCCGAGCCGGCGCGCCACTCGCGCGCGCTCGTGTTCGCACTGGTGAAGATCGTCCTCTCCGCGCTTGCGCTCTGTTTCCTGGCGTTCACGGTCGATCTCTCCGCCGCCTGGCGGCATATGGCGAGCCAGAGCCCATGGCTGGTCGCAGCTGCCGTCGTCGCCCTTTCTGCGCAGGTCGTGCTGGCCGCTCTGCGCTGGCACGTCGTTCTGGCGAGCCTCGGCGCGCGCGCATCGGTGCCGGATTCGCTGCGGGTCTTCTATGTGGCGGCGTTCTTCAGCAACTGGCTGTGGGGTGGGGCAGTCGCGGGCGACAGCGTACGCACCTGGCTGTCGCTGCGCATGCAGATGCGGGTGATGCGCGCGATCACCTCCGTGATCCTCGACCGCGCTGTTGCGGTCGCCGGCGTCGCCATTCTGGTGATCGTAACGGCGCCATTGTTCGCCGCCCGCCTCGGTAGTACCGCGACTGCATGGACCGCCTGGGCGCCAGCTGCCGCCGCCGGTGCGCTCCTCGTCGGGATCGGCATCGCGACGCAGATGCATCGCCTGCCGCTCAACTGGCACCGCCACCGGCTCCTCGGCGCATTGCAGACGCTCAGCATCGAAACCCGGGCGGTGTTCCTGCGGCCCGTCGTGGCGCTCGCGGCGCTGGGTTGCGCGGTCGCGGCCCAGTTCGCCATGTCGCTTGCCGCCTATGCACTCGCCTGGAGCATGGATATCGGCCTGTCGCTCATCAATTGCCTCGTCCTCATCCAGCCGGTCGTGCTGGCGACCGCGCTGCCGATCTCGATCGGCGGCTGGGGCGTGCGCGAAACCGCGATGATCGCGCTGTTGGCGCTCGTCGGCGTGCCGGCGAGCGCGGCGCTTGCGCTATCCGTGCAACTGGGGCTCCTCTCGATGATGGCGGCGCTGCCCGGACTTGCGCTCTGGCTGCGGCTGAAAGCATCGGTCGAGCCCCATGGCTCTGAGGAGCGGACACCATGAACCGGCTTATCCATTTGCTTGCGCTCATCTCGCTCGCGATCACACCCGCGGTCGCGCAGGAGCCCTTCCCCAATCGTCCCATTCGCATCGTGGTGCCGTTCCCGGCCGGCGGGCCGACCGACATCCTCTCGCGCATCGTGGCGCAGAAGATGAGCGAGGACTTCGGCCAGCCGGTCGTGGTCGAGAACCGGCCGGGCGCCGACACAGCGCTTGGCGCCGTCCAGGTCGCCAGGGCCGCGCCGGACGGCTACACGCTGCTTGCCGCCATGGACACCACGCTGGTGATGAATCCGGCGACCAAGACCAGCCTGCCCTACGATCCGTTCAAGGACTTCGCCGCGATCTCGCTCGGCGCCAAGAACACGTCGTTGCTCACGGTGCGTGCCGAGGACGGCCCGAAGACAATCCCCGAGCTGATCGCACTCGGCAAGGCGAAAGCCGGCAGCATGAACTACGGCGCCGGCATCATCACCACGCGGCTTGCAGGCTACATGTTCAACCGCGAGGCCGGCATCAAGGCGCAGCTCATTCCCTACAAGGGCAGCGCCGAGGTGGTGCAGGGCCTCCTCACCGGCGCGGTCGATTACATTGTGGATGGTGTCGCCTCGAGCCTGCCGCTGATCTCTTCCGGCAAATTCCGCCCGCTCGCCAAGCTCAACAACCGGCCGCTGCCGCAGCTGCCCGACGTGCCGCCGCTCTCGCTCGCGGCCGGCATGCCGGCGCTCGAGGACATGTCGAGCTGGATCGCGTTCGTGGCGCCCGCCGGAACCCCACGCGCAGTCATCGACAAGCTCAATGCCGAGATCGTGCGCATCTACGCCGACCCGGCAACCGCCGACAAGCTCGACAAGGCCGGCATCAACGCGGTACCGAGCACGCCCGAGGAGCTCGACGCCTTCTTCCGCAAGGAGGCCCTGCGCTGGGAAAAGGCGTTCAAGGAGAGCGGAATTAAGTTAGACTGACGACCCCGCCGACGTTCCCCCGCCTGCCCTCATCGCGCAAGCACTACACGCACCCAGGAGTAGCCATGTCGAAGCCGAAAGTCCTCATCTTTGCCCCGCGCGAGGAGCCGCCCGAGACCATCAAGTCGCTGGAGGGGCTCGGCTGCGAGGTCGTGATCGGCAACCGCGACTGGCAACTGCCGCGCACGCATTACGAGGACGACGTGGTCGAGGCCGCGCGCGACGCGGTCGCGCTGATGGGCACCTCGATGCGGCACACCCCGATCAGCCGGCGCATCATGCAGGCCTCGCAACGGCTGCGCGTGGTCGCGAAATACACCGTTGGCGTCGACGACATCGACACCGAGGCCGCGACCGAGCTCGGCATCATGGTCTGCCACGCGCCGACCGAGTCGAATTGCTTCGGCGTCGCCGAGACCACCGTGACCATGATGCTCGCGCTGCTCAAGAAGCTCAGCGAGCGCGATGCCGACGTGCGCGCCGGCAAGTGGCGCACGGCGGACAACTACGCCTACTACGTGGGCAGCCGCGTCTCCGACGGCTTTCCGGGACAGACCATCGGGCTCGTCGGCTTCGGCCGCATCGGCACGCGCGTGGCGCAGCTCTTGACCCCCTGGCGCGCCCGCCTGATTGCCTATGACCCCTATGTGCAGCCGGCGACCTTTCTGGCGCACGGCGTGCGGCAGGTCGACTACCAGACGCTGCTGCGCGAGGCGGACGTCGTGTCGTTCCACGTCGTGCTCACCAAGGAGACGCGCTACATGTTCGGCGAGAAGGAGCTCGCCGTGATGAAGCCGAACGCGATCGTGCTCAACACCGCGCGCGGCAAGGTCATGGACGAGAAGGCGCTCGCCAAGGCGATCGCGGAAGGCCGCGTGCGCGGCGCCGCGATCGATGCCTTCGAGGAGGAGCCGCTGCCGATGGATTCACCGCTGCGCAAGCTCGGCGACAAGGTGCTCCTCTCGCCGCATTCGGCCTCCTATACGGAAGGCGGCGAGCTGCGCCAGGGCGTCGACTGGGCCACGCGCTCGGTCGTCACTGCGCTCAAGGGCGGCATCCCGGACAACGTCTACAACAAGGACGTGCTGCCGCGCTGGCGCGAGCGCTTCGGCGGCGCAAGCGTGAGCGAGCCGTAGCGGCGGAACCGAGCGCAACCGCCTCGGAACGCGACGGGCTCAGAAACGTTTTTATCCTGCATCAGCAGGAGAGCTCCATGCATAAACTTCTGTCGTTTGGATTGGCTGCTGCATTCGCGACGCTGATCGGCAGTGCCGCGTCCATGGCGCAGCTTGGCACCGCCCAGGCGCGGCCAATCGGGCTGGCGCAGGTTGAGCCCCCGGTGACCAGCAGCCGGACCGTCAAGCTGAACGAGGAGGACCGTCACACACTGCGCGAGATCATCCTCAGGGACATGAAGGTCGAGAAGGCGCCCGACAACATCAAGGTATCGGTCGGCGAGGCTGTGCCGCCAGGCGTGCACCTTGAGCCGATTCCGGCGGACGTGACCCGCAAGGTGCCGCAGATCAAGAACAACACCTTCTTCGTCAAGGGCGACGAGATCGTCATCGTGGAGCCGAAGGACAACACCGTCGCCGACATCGTGAAGTAGTCGGCGACGGCGTTCGACGCCGGCGTCATTTCGGGCGGATGTCCGATTTGCCGCCGGGCGTGCCGGGCGGCGGAATGACTTTCAGCGTGCCGGCGTCGGGCGTCGGCGCGCGAATCTGCGGATCGACGTTGCCGGGTGGACAGAGCACGCCGTCGGTACGCCCCAGCCGCTCACTCGGGTTATTGTCGGCCTGCCCGGTCGTGTCCGATGGCGACTGCTGTCGCCCGGTCGGACCCGGCGGCTCCAGGCGCTCACCGGGCGCGCAGGCTTTCGGATCGGGCTGCGATGTCTGCGGCGGCGACTGCGCCGAAGCCGCCAGCACGCCCACCGTGACGCACAAGATCGTGGCGAGCTGAAGTTCCCTTGTCATGGCCACCTCCTTCTCAGGGAAAACGAGTTGGTGCTCCGACGGGTTCCGCAATGCTGCCCGGCGCATTTGTCCTGATGCTCCGGCAAGCGTAAATTTGCGCAATGAAACGCGACGCGATCCATGTCATCGGCGGCGGGCTCGCCGGCTGCGAGGCCGCGTGGCAAATCGCCACGCGCGGCGTGCGCGCGATCCTGCATGAGATGCGGCCCGTCCGCGCGACCGCCGCGCATAAGACTCACGCGTTGGCCGAGCTCGTGTGCTCGAACTCGTTCCGCTCCGACGACGCTCAGCACAACGCGGTCGGGCTGTTGCACGAGGAGATGCGCCGCCTCGGCTCGCTGATCATGCGCGCGGCTGATGCGAACCAGGTGCCGGCGGGCGGCGCGCTCGCGGTCGATCGCGACGGCTTCTCGGCCGCGGTTTCGGAAGCGGTCACAGCGCATCCGCTGATCGAGGTCCGCCGCGAGGAGATCGCCGGCCTTCCGCCCGACGACTGGGACAGCGTGATCGTCGCAACCGGCCCGCTCACCTCGCCGGCGCTCGCGGACGCGATCGGCAAGCTCACCGGTGAAAACGCGCTCGCCTTCTTCGATGCCATCGCGCCGATCGTGCATCGCGATACGATCGACATGGCGGTCGCCTGGTTCCAGTCGCGCTACGACAAGGCGGGGCCGGGCGGCTCCGGCGTCGACTACATCAACTGCCCGCTCACACGCGCGCAATACGAGGCCTTCGTCGACGCGCTGATCGCAGGCGACAAGACCGCCTTCCATGAATGGGAGGGCACGCCCTATTTCGACGGCTGCCTGCCGATCGAGGTGATGGCGGAGCGCGGGCGCGAGACGCTGCGGCACGGCCCGATGAAGCCGTTCGGGCTCACCAACCCGCATCCTGGCACGTCGAAGCCCTATGCCGTCGTGCAGCTGCGCCAGGACAACAAGCTCGGCACGCTGTTCAACATGGTCGGCTTCCAGACCAAGCTCAAGCACGGCGAGCAGACGCGCATCTTCCGCACCATCCCGGGGCTGGAGCGTGCCGAATTTGCGCGGCTCGGGGGGCTGCATCGCAACACCTTCCTCAACGCGCCGAAGCTGCTCGATGCAACGCTGCGGCTCAATGCGATGCCGCGGCTGCGCTTCGCCGGCCAGATCACGGGCTGCGAGGGTTATGTCGAATCGGCCGCGGTCGGGCTGCTCGCTGGGCGCTTCGCGACCGCCGAGCGGCTTGGCGAGGCGCTCAGCCCCCCGCCGCCGACCAGCGCGCATGGGGCGCTGCTCAATCACATCACCGGCGGCCACGTCGAGACCATCGACGCCGGCCCGCGCTCCTATCAGCCGATGAACATCAATTTCGGGCTGTTCCCGCCGTTCGAGCATGCATTGCCGCTCGATGAGAACGGCAAGCGGCTGCGCGGCCCAGCCAAGGCGCTCGCCAAGAAGCGGGCGCTCACCAGCCGCGCACTCGACGACCTCACGCACTGGATCGGCGCGGCGCGGCTTGCGGCGGAGTAGTCACGCAAGTTGCCGCTCGATCAGCAACCACCTTTGGTGCAACCGGCGCCGCTTCCGCCGGTTGGGCGAGGGCGAACGGGATATGCTGGACGAAAGGACAGTCCGGACGCACCAGAAAGATTGGCCGTCGCACCCTGCACTTTGGGCACGACCATCGCGGTGCCTGCCACGGCACGACTCTTGAAGCCGCCACCAGCGTGGGCAGTACCGACCGCGGACGCCGCGAGCACCACCGCAAGGCAGACGAAACCCTTCAGGATCGAATGAACCGCCATGACCGTCTCTCCCATCGTTCGATTGAGGTTGCCGCAGCGTAGCCATGGTGGCTTTTGGCCGATGTGCTGGCCGTCACATTAATGTCGATCCTAGAAACACGGAGGAATCGAGCGACCTCAACGGATCGCCGGCGGGTAGCCGGTGCGTGCGGCGCGCCAGAGCGTCCATTGCCGGCGCCAGGGCGGCACCTCCGGCATCGCGAACGGCTTGTTCGCCACGCGGCTGAGCGCGCGCAGATCGAGCGGCACCGTCGCGACCGGCAGCCAGGCCGCGACCGCATCATGCCCGTCGCGCTCGATCAGCACCCGCGCCTCCTCGTAATGACGAATGGCGATGTCGCGCAAGCTCTTGAGCAGCACGACAATCTGCATCGTCGTTCGTCCGGCCAGGATGTCCTGCGGCAGGACCGAGGTCTGCAGCATCAGGTCGGCGGGCGCCGTGACGCGGCCGCGCACCGCATCGCTCGCGAAATTGCGCAACAGGCTGACAATGCCCATGCTGATGCCGGCAGGCCCGGCATAATCCAGGGCGGCGGCGCCCATCACCCGCGCGGCAAGCTCCATCAGGGTTGACGAGGTGCTGCGGGCATAGCGCTCGAGCTCGTCCACGCTGCCGAACAGCTCGCGGCCGAGATGCGTCCGCCGCGCCTCGATCAACTCGTCGAACAGGCGGCGCGGCAGGCGGTATTGCTCGATCACCTCGCTGAGCGCATTGGCAACCGGGTGGCCGCGCATCTCCTCCGGCCGCTGCTCATAGACGGCCTCGCTCCACCATTGCAGCCGCACCTCGCCGGCGAGCGGCTCGGTCACCACGTCGGGAATGCGCGAGAGCTCGAGATGGAAGGCATAGAGCGCATAAAGCGCGCCGCGATGCTCGGCCGGCGCGAACAGCGTCGAGAGATAGCGGTCCTTGTCGGCGGAGTGGACCAGCGCCTCGCAATGGGCAAACGCATCATGCATGGAATACAGCATACCATGCATGGAATGGAGCATGCCGTGCCCCGCCGGCCACAGTCGTCAGGCCTTGACGGCTTCCGCGGTCTCTTCCACGGCGGCGCGGGTGGTACCGACACCGAGATAGATCAGGATGGGCGCCGCGATGAAGACCGACGTATAGGTGCCGACCAGCACCACGCCGAAGATCATGGTCGACACGAAGCTGTGGATCGCGTGCCCGCCGAAGAACAGGAGCGCGAGCAGCGAGAGTGTCACGGTCAAGTGGGTGATGATCGAGCGCGACAGCGTCGAGTTGACCGAAATGTTGAGGAGGTCCGGCATCGGCATGCGCTTGTAACGGCGCAGCATTTCGCGGATACGGTCGTAGATGACCACGGTATCGTTGAGCGAGTAGCCGAGAATGGTGAGCAGCGCCGCGATACTGGAGAGATCGAAGTCGATCTGCATCAGCGACATGTAGCCGATAGTGAGCACCAGATCGTGCACGTTGGCGACCATGGCGCCAAGCGCAAACTGCCATTCGAACCGGAACCAGAGATAGACCAGAATAGCCAGGATCGCGGCCATCAGCCCGATGGTGCTGGTCGCCAGCATCTCGGTCGAGATGCGTGGCCCAACCACCTCTGCGCGCTCGATTGTTATCTCGTCTCCCAGAGTTGCCGTGACCTTGTCTTTGGCAGCGTTCTGCGCCGCTTCACCCCCCGTCTGCTGCGGGATACGGATCAGCACCCTGTCGGAGCTACCGAACTCCTGCAACTGGATGTCGCCCAGCCCAAGCGCACCCAGGCTCGAGCGCATCTTGGCGAGGTCCGCCGCTTGACCCGACTTCGTCTTGACCTCCAGGAGCGTGCCGCCGACGAAGTCGATGCCGAAGTTCAGCCCGACGAAAAAGTAGAGGCAGATCGCGACGATCGAGAGCACGGCCGAAGCCGGAAAGCTGACGCGCCGGAATTGCATGAAATCGAACTTGGTATCGTCGGGGACGATACGCAGCATCGGGATGGACGAATGCAGACGCACGGGGCTGGCCTCAAGAAATCGCGAGCTGTTGCGGGCGCACCCACCTGACCCACCAGGCGACCATCAGCCTCGTGAGGGTGAATGCGGTGAAGACTGTAGTGAGAATGCCGATGCCGAGCGTCACCGCGAAGCCGCGCACCGGACCAGTGCCGATGAAGAACAGCACTGCCGCCGCGATGAAGGTCGTGATGTTGGAGTCGAGAATGGTCGCGAGCGCCCGGGTGAAGCCCGCGTCGATCGCCGTGATCGGCGTACGGCCGGTGCGCACTTCCTCGCGGATGCGCTCGTAGATGAGCACGTTGCTGTCCACCGCAATGCCGATGGTGAGCACGATGCCAATGATGCCGGGCAGCGTAAGCGTCGCATTGAGCAGCGAAAGGACGCCGAAGATCATGGCGACGTTGATTGCGACCGCGACGCTCGCGAACACACCGAACAGCCCGTAGACGACGACCATGAACACCACCACGAGGGCAGCGCCGTAATACGAGGCGTCCTTGCCCTTGGTGATCGAATCCTGACCAAGTCCCGCGCCGACCACGCGCTGCTCGATGATGGTCAACGGCGCCGGCAGCGCGCCGGCGCGCAAGAGGATCGCCAAGTCATTCGCCGATTCGACTGTGAAGCTGCCGGAGATCTGCCCGGAGCCTTGCAGGATTGGCTCGCGAATAACAGGCGCTGTGATTACCTCGTTGTCGAGCACGGCGGCGAAGCGCTTGCCGACGTTCTCGGCGGTCGCCTGAGCGAACTTGCGCGCGCCCCCTGAATTGAAGCGGAAGTTAACCACCGGCTCGCTGGTGCGCGAATCGAAGCCCGGCTGCGCGTCAGTGAGATCGGCGCCCGAAACCAGGATCCGCTTCTCAATCACGTAGGGCGAACGGCCCTCGCGGCTGGTGCCGTAGAGAATTTCCGATTCCGGCGGCGGTCGGTTCGCCAGCGCCTGATCCGGAGTGACGGTCTCGTCGACCATGCGGAAGTCGAGCTTGGCGGTCTTGCCGACGAGCTCGATGAGGCGTTGCGGATCACCGAGGCCGGGGACCTGGACCAGGATTCGGTCAGTGCCCTGGCGCTGAACCAGCGGCTCGACCAGACCGAGCTCGTTGATGCGCCGCTCGATGATCTGGATCGCCTGATCGACCGCCTGGCGCACGCGCTCGATGATCGCGGGCTCGGTCATGGTGATCTGGAGGCGCCCGCCGCCCTGATTGGAGATCTCGAGCGTGCGCTGGCCGGCCCCGCCCAAGATGCCGCCCAAGGGCTGCGAGAGCTCGCGCACCTTGGTCAGAGCGGTCTGCAGGTCGCTCTCGCGTACCACCACCTCGACGCTGGTGCCGCGCACCACCGGAGCGCTGGAAAGGCCCACGCGCGCCTCGCGCAGCACGCGGCGCACGTCGTCGCGCAGCTGCTCGAGCTTCTCCTTGCGCACCGCGCCGGTATCGACCTCGAGCAGCAGATGCGAGCCGCCCTGCAGGTCGAGGCCGAGCACCACGTGGCGCTGCGCCCACTTCGGCCAGCTCTGGACTGTCTTCTCCGGGAAGAAATTCGGCACCGCGAGCAGGCACACGAAGAACGCCGTGAGCAGGATGCCCAACGCCTTCCAGCGGGAGATGTACATCATGGCTGACGTCCCTGTCGGTGATGCCCGAAATGCCCGTGAATAGCGTGTAAGTTGGGCCTGTTCAGCCCTTCGCGTCGTCCTTGACCGGCTCGCCCTTGGCGCGTACGCCCGAGATCATCGAGCGCACCTGCCGCACGCGCACACCGTCGGCAATCTCGACCTCGATCTGCTCCTCGTCGACCACCTTGGTGACCTTCCCCACCAGCCCTCCGGACGTAACCACGGTGTCGCCGCGGCGCAAGTTCTTGACCAGCTCCTGATGCTCCTTCATCCGCTTCTGCTGGGGCCGCAGGATCAGGAGATACATCAGGACGATGATCGGGATCATCACCACCAGCGGCGAGGTCAGCAGACTGTCGCCGAGCGGGCTGGCCTGCGCATAAGCGGGCGTCACGAACATCGTCTCATCCCCTGGGATAAGTGTCGGAAGGGACCGGCTTTTTCGTCCTGCAGGCCGGCGGTCGAAGTGGCGCGGACTATAACGGGCACAGGTTCAATTGCAACGTCGCTGCGGGCACATAGCGGGTCGGTTCCACTACCCGATCGGGCCCGTCTTGCGGGCCTTTGGCCACCCCGGTAAGTGTCCAGCACAACCAGTATCTCGCGATGCCCAAGAGTCCGCAAAAGCACCCGCAAAAGCCCCCAGCAAAAGGCAAATCGCCGCAGCACGAGCCGATGCACGACCCTAAACATGACCCCATGCCCGGCCCTGCCCTCATGGCCCGCATCGCGGAGGCACTGGAGCGGCTGGCGCCGAGTCCAGCGCCCACACCAGACTTCGCGGCGGCCGAAGCCTTCACCTGGCACCCGGTTGGCCGGCGGGTCGTGCCGGTCACGCGGGTCAGCCGGGTCGGCATGGGGCTCCTCAAGGGCATCGACCGGGTGCGCGATCTCCTGGTCGAGAATACCGAGCGCTTTGCGCGTGGGCTGCCGGCCAACAATGCGCTCCTTTGGGGCGCGCGCGGCATGGGCAAATCATCGCTCGTCAAGGCGGTGCACGCGGCGGTCGATGCCAGCCATGGAAAAGGCGCGCTCAAGCTCGTGGAGATCCATCGCGAGGACATCGAGAGCCTGCCCGACCTGATGGCACTGATGCGCGCGGCGCCCTACCGCTTCATTCTGTTCTGCGACGACCTGTCGTTTGAAGCGGAGGATACGAGCTACAAGTCGCTCAAGGCGGTGCTGGAAGGCGGCATCGAGGGTCGCCCCGACAATGTCGTCTTCTATGCCACCTCCAACCGCCGCCATCTGATGGCGCGCGACATGATGGAGAACGAGCGCGCGACCGCGATCAATCCCGGTGAGGTGGTCGAGGAAAAGGTGTCGCTGTCGGATCGCTTTGGGCTGTGGCTCGGCTTTCATCGCTGCAGCCAGGACGAATACCTCGCCATGGTGGCGGGCTATGTCAGCCACTATCGCATTCCGCTGAGCGGCGAAGCGCTCGAGCGCGGTCCAGTCGGGATCGAGCTCCCATCCCCAGTGGAGGACCACGGGGGCCCAGATCGCGGCCCGGCGCGCCGCGAGCTCCTCGACCGCTCCCAGCACCTCGCGCGAATGGGCGTAGAACGGCTCGTAGCTCGGCAGCCACACAGCGTCGCCACGCCAGGTCGGCGTGGCCCGGAAGCCATGGCGCAGGACGCTCTCCGGTCCGCCGCCGATGACCGCGTAGCGCCGGGCGAGCACGTCGTAATGCTCGGCATCGAAGTGGTTGAACGGCGGGACGAAGACCCGTGGCGCGATCCCCGCCTCGCCGAGCTCGGCCATCCCGGTGTCGAGCCGATCCTCGAGCTGCGTGACGGTCAAGCCCGAGAGCTCGGAGTGGGGGCGCGGGCTCGTGTAGCGAGTCCGGTGATCGAGGCCGTGGAGGGCGAAGGCGACGCCGTCGTCGCGCAGCGACGCGAGCTGGGCGAGCTCGCTGTCGT
>Ga0081455_10006226_pt1 | contig 12851 bp, 9 predicted proteins | sample TabmetS3T2R1_FD_70207 | JGI IMG/M metagenome (GOLD analysis project Ga0081455, IMG submission 70207) | Tabebuia heterophylla rhizosphere microbial communities from the University of Puerto Rico - S3T2R1 | ecosystem: Host-associated > Plants > Roots > Rhizosphere ... | reverse complement strand
CTCGTAGCCGGTCGCGCGGGTGAATGCGCGGTTAAAAGCCCCCTTCCACTCCACGGCGGCCTAGTCTACGACGCGGTTATGGAGCTGACGCGGTGGTCAAGGCAGACCTCGGCACTGCCGAAGCGAGACGGAGGATGAGGACTCGCGCGCTCCTCGGGGCAGCGCTGATGAGCGTCGGCGTCGCGTCGTCGGCCCAGGCGGCGGAGCCGTCGTCGGACGCGCTGGTCGTGAAGCGCGCGCCGGGACTCGGTGCCGCCGAGCTGCGCGAGCGGGCCCGCGCCATCCGCACAGAGACGATGGCGGGGCTCGACCGCCACCTCGCCGACTTCGCGGGCGCCGTCGAGCAGCGCGGCGGGCACGTCCATCGCTGCGCGACGGCCGAGGAGGCGCGGCGCACGATCGTCGACATCTGCCGCGCCGCCGGCGCTCGGCTCGCGGTCAAGTCCAAGTCGATGGCCAGCGAGGAGATCGGGCTCAACGAGGCCCTGGAGGCGGCGGGCGTCTCACCGGTCGAGACCGACCTCGGTGAGTACATCCTCCAGCTGGCCGGCGAACACCCCGTGCACATCATCGCGCCCGCGATCGAGAAGACCGCAGCGGACGTCGCCGAGCTCTTCTCCCGGGCGGGGGGCGCCCCGGTCGCGCCGGAGCTCGAGACGCTGACCCGCACCGCCCGTCTGAGGCTCCGGGATGCCTTCGCGCGCGCGGACGTCGGCATCACGGGCGTGAACTTCGGCGTGGCCGAGACGGGCTCCGTCTGCCTCGTCGAGAACGAGGGCAACGCCCGCCTCACGAGCTCGCTGCCCCGCGTGCACATCGCGCTCATGGGCATCGAGCGCGTCGTGCCGAAGCTCGCCGACCTCGCCGTCCTGCTCCGCCTCCTCGCCCGCAGCGGCACCGGGCAGAAGCTCACGGTCTACACGTCGCTCGTCACGGGCCCGCGCCGCGAAGGTGAGGCGGACGGACCGGAAGAGCTGCACGTCGTCCTCCTCGACAACGGCCGCTCGGGGCTCCTCGGCGGGCGCTACCGGGAGATGCTGAACTGCATCCGCTGCGGTGCGTGCCTCAACGTCTGCCCGGTCTACCGCAAGGCGGGCGGCGGAGCCTACGGTCCGGTCTACTCGGGGCCGATGGGGGCCGTCCTCGCGCCGCTCCTCGCCGGGCTGGAGCGCGCGCCCGCCCTCCCGCACGCCTCGTCGCTCTGCGGCGCGTGCACGGCCGCCTGCCCGGTGAAGATCCCGCTGCACGAGCTGCTCCTCGAGCTGCGGCGCGACCTCGTGGAGGAGGGCGTCGCCTCACGCCGCGAGCGCCTCGCCTTCGCCCTCTGGTCGCTGGCCTGGTCGCGGGTCTGGAGCTACCGGCTCACGACGGCGCTCGCCCGGCTCGGCCAACCACTCGCCGGGCGGCTCGGGCCGGGCCGCACGTGGGCGGCGGGCAGGGCCCTGCCGCCGCTTGCGCGCCGCCGCTACAGGGATGCACCGAAGTGACCCTCGTCGACGATTTCGTCGAGAACGCGACCGAGGCCGGCTTCCGCGTCCACTGGGAGGTGACGCCGGAGATTGCGGGCGCTGAGGTCTCCGAGGCGCTCTATGGGCTCGCGGACACGGGGAGCGTGGTGCTCGCCTCCTCCCCGGAGGAGCCGCGCGCCCGCTCGCTCCTCCCCGAGGTGCACGTCTCGCTCCTCCGCGTGGAGCGGATCCTGCCCGGGCTGGCGGAGCTCTTCGCCGCCGTCGTAGGAGAGCTGCCGAGCGCCCTCGCGGTCGTCACCGGCCCGAGCCGGAGCGCCGACATCGAGCAGTCGCTCACCATCGGCGTGCACGGCCCGGGCGAGGTGCACGTCGTGCTGCTCCGAGGTCAGTAGACGACGAGGACGTCGCAGCCTGCGCGACGGAGGACGTCCTGGTTGACGCTTCCCTCCACGAGGCGGTCGAAGAACCCCTTCTTGCGCGTGCCCACGACGATGAGGTCGGCGTTCCGCTCGGCCGCGAGCTCGACGATCGCCTTGGCCGGCGCTCCGGTCGCGGGAACGAGGTCCGCGGGCAGCCCTCGCTCGTCGAGGTAGGCGCGCGCCCGCTCGAGCCGCGCGTGCGCGAGGCGCTCGGCCTCCTCCGTCACCTCGCCGTCGCCGGTCGCGGCGACGGTCGTCACGATCAGCGTCGCGCCCAGCGCCTGGGCGAGGTCGGCGGCGCGTCCCAACGTCGGCGTCGTCGGGTCGTCGTAGGCGACGAGGATCGTCTCCGGTACGGCCACTTCGGGAAGCCTAAGCGTTTCCGGTGGGGCCGGCGCGCTCGCGGAGGCGCTTGCCGAGGGCGTTGTGGCCCCACCCCTCGACGAGCTCGGCGGCCCGCTCCCACTGGGGCTCGGCGTCGGGCAGCTCCGGCACGGGGGCCTCGTGGCGCAGGCGCGCGATGCGCAGGTACGTGCGCAGGTCGTCTGCCTGGGCGTCGAAGACGCCGGCCTCGATCGCCCCGTCGAGCGTGTCGTGCCGGCCCAGGATGGTGGCGGCCCGGCCCGGCCCGATCCCCTTCGCGCCCGGGATCTTGTCCGAGGAGTCGCCGCGCAGCGCGATGAAGTCCGGAACCTGCTCCGGGTCGACGCCGTAGCGCTCGCGCACCCCGTCCGGGTCGACGCGGTCGAGCTCGCTGACGCCCCGGCGCGGCACGAGCACGGTCGTCTTCTTGCTGACGAGCTGGAAGAGGTCGCGGTCGCTCGTCAGAACGAGGGTCTCGCCGTTGCGCTCGCCCTCGGATCGCACCGCGCCCGCGAGGAAGTCGTCCGCCTCGTAGCCGGCCTCCTTCGCCCAGGCGAACCCGAGCGCCTCGACGAGCTCGGGCAGGCGATCGAGCTGGAACGTCAGCTCGGGCGGGAAGTCGCGACCCGACTGATACTGGGGCAGGAGCTCGTGGCGGTACGTCGGCGTGGTCAGCGTGTCGAAGCCGACGAAGACCGTGCGCGGCTGCTCCGCCTCCCAGACGAACGCGAGCATGTTCGTGAAGCCCACGATCATGTTGCCGGGCCGGCCCTCCGCGTCGCGGATGGAGCGGGGCAGCGCGTGGAAGGCGCGGTGGGCGAGCGAGTCGCCGTCGACTGCGAGCAGTGGCTTCACGGCGCCCCATTCTTGCGTTTTTCGCCGAATCGCTACCCTGACCGCCGTGTCGAAGACCCTCATCGTCGCCGAGAAGCCCTCCGTGGGGCGTGACCTCGCGGGCACGCTCCCGGGGAGCTTCACGCAGTCCAAGGACAAGACCCACCTCGTCGGGGACGAGGCCGTCGTCACGTGGGCGATCGGGCATCTGGTCGGCCTCGCGGACCCGGAGGAGTACGACGAGAAGCTCAAGAGGTGGCGCTTCGCCGATCTGCCGATCGTCCCGGACCGCTTCAGGCTCGTTCCGAACGACGACAAGGCGAAGAAGCAGCTGGCGGCGGTGCACAAGCTCATGAAGGACCCCGACGTCGACGTGATCGTCAACGCGTGCGACGCGGGGCGCGAGGGGGAGCTCATCTTCGCGTACCTCTACGAGACGTCCGGCGTGCACAAGCCCGTGCGGCGCCTCTGGCTCAACTCGATGACGAGGAAGGCGATCCAGGATGCGTTCGAGCACCTCCGCAACGGCGAGGAGATGCGCCTGCTCGAGGAAGCCGCTCGCTCCCGCTCCGAGGCCGACTGGCTCGTGGGCATGAACGCGACGCGCGCGGCGACCATCCGTCTGCGCGCCGCCTTCGACGGCGCCGTCTCGCTCGGGCGCGTGCAGACCCCGACTCTGGCGCTCGTCGCCCGCCGCGAACAGGCGATCCGCGCCTTCGTGCCCGAGCCCTACTGGCTCGTCGAGGCGCGCTTCGCCGCCTCGCGGGAGCGGCTCTACTCGGGCCGGTACCTGGGCGGCAAGCGCATCAAGCAGGACGAGGCGGCGGCCATCGTCGAGGATTGCCGCGGGCGCCCGGGTGTCATCACGAAGCTCGAGCAGAAGGAGGAGCGCGAAGCGCCGCAGCTCCTCTACGACCTCACCTCCCTCCAGCGGCACGCCAACACGGTGCTCGGCTTCTCCGCCCGGCGGACGCTCGCGGCCGCGCAAAGGCTCTACGAGGAGCACAAGGCGATCACGTACCCCCGCACGAACTCGCGCTTCCTGACGAGCGACATGATCGGAGAGATCAAGCCGACGGCGGAGCTCGTGGGCCACAACGCCCGCTACGCGCAGGGCGCCGGGTACGTCACCGGGCTCGACAAGCTCCCGCTCGGCCGCGTCGTCAACGACAAGCGGGTCGAGGACCACCACGCGATCATCCCCACGCGCTCAGAGCACGACCTGACGAGGATGGGCCCCGACGAGAGCCGGGTCTACGACCTCGTCGCCAAGCGCTTCCTGGCCGTCTTCCATCCGGACGCGGTCTACGAGCGCACGCGCGTCGAGACGACCGTGGCGGCGGAACCTGGTGATCCTGGGGCGGCGCTGGCAAGGGAGCCAAGCGACGGGGGCGAAGGACAGTACAACCAGTACGGACAAGCCCCCGGCGCGCCGGATCCCGCCGTCCAGCGTCGTCAGGCGTCGGCAGAGCCGGGCTCTGCCCGGCGGGAGCCGTCGCCGGCCAGGGACGCCAGGCACGTGTTTCGCACCTCGGGCCGGGTCCTCGTCGAGGCCGGCTGGAAGCGCGTGTACGGCGAGGAGGCGCAGACCGCGCGCAAGGACGACGACGACACGGGCGGCGACCAGCTGCTCCCCGTCCTCGAGCAGGGCGAGGACGTCGAGACGCGCTCGGTCGAGTCGCTCCGCAAGGAGACGCAGCCGCCGCGCCGCTACACGGAGGCCTCGCTCCTCGCGGCGATGGAGACCGCAGGCAAGGACATCCAGGAAGCGGAGCTGCGCGAGGCGATGAAGGACTCGGGCATCGGCACCCCGGCCACGCGGGCGGCCATCATCGAGCGCCTCATCCAGGTCGGGTATCTCGAGCGCGAGGGTCGTTCCCTGCACGCGACGGAGAAGGGCATCCAGGTCATCTCCCTGCTCGGGGAGCATCCGCTCACGTCCGCCGAGCTCACGGGCAACTGGGAGCACCGGCTCGCGCAGATCGAGCAGGGCTCCGACACGCGGCCGGCGTTCATGTCCGACATCGTCCGGTTCACGACCGACACGGTCGCCGAGCTCGACAAGCTCAAGGACGTGAGGATCGAGCGGGCCAACCTCGGGCCCTGCCCGATCTGCGGCCGCGACGTGATCGAGAACCGCAAGGGCTACTCGTGCTGGACGCGTGACGACCCGGGCTGCGGCTTCGTCATCTGGAAGAAGAAGGCGAACAAGATCCTCCCGGTCTCCGTGGTGAAGGAGCTGATGGAGACGCGCCGGACGGCGAAGCCGGTGACCGGCTTCCGCGGCCGGCAGGGGAAGGGCCGGCCGTTCAGCGCGAAGCTCAAGCTCGAGCAGGGTGACGACGGCAAGTGGCGCGTCGAGTTCGACGAGGAATGGGCCAACGCTCCGCGCGAGGAACAGGCCGAGCAGGAAGAGGCGCCCGAGCGGCCGACCGCCAACACTTCGTCCCGCGCAGCGTCTTAGTTAACCCCCGGTTAAGCCTGCCCTGCCGAGGTAGGCCTACGAGGGAATGGATCGTAGAGTGAGAACGTTCACGGGTGAGGAGCCGTCTAAATCCACGTGCGCTCGTTTAGCGAAAGGACCAAGAGAAACACGTGAGGCAGAACTCAATGCACGAGGTCCTCGACACCCAGGCCGGCCGGTCGCTTCTGGAAAGCGCTGAGGAGCGCGGTTACGTCGAGCCGGCCGAGCTCGAGGCGCTGACCCTGGAGCTCGACCTCGGAGACGAGGACATCGCGCAGCTCCTGCACGAGCTCGAGTCCGTCGGGCTCGAGGTGGGCCCGCCCGTCGAGGAGCGCGAGGAAGTCGCAGTCGCGGCTGCAGACCCCGTGCACGGAGCGGGCGACAGCCTGCAGCTCTTCCTCGCCGACGTCGGCCGCCACAAGCTGCTCACGGCCGCCGAGGAGGTCACGCTCGCGAAGCTCATCGAGACGGGCGACCTGCTCGCCAAGCGGCGCATGATCGAGTCCAACCTGCGCCTCGTCGTCTCGATCGCCAAGGGCTATCGCGGCCTCGGCGTGCCGTTCCTCGACCTCATCCAGGAGGGCACGCTCGGCCTCAACCGCGCCGTGGAGAAGTTCGACTGGCGCCGGGGCTTCAAGTTCTCGACGTACGCAACGTGGTGGATCCGCCAGTCGGTGCAGCGCGCCGTGGCGAACAACGCCCGCACGATCCGCGTGCCCGTGCACGTCGTCGAGCGGCAGCAGAAGCTCGGCCGCGCCGCCCGCCGGCTCGAGGTCGAGCTGGGCCGCGACGCGACGCGCGAGGAGCTTGCCGAGGCGACGGGCCTGCCCGTCCAGCACGTCGACGAGGCTCTCTCCGCCGCCCAGGCGTCGGTCTCGCTCAACCAGAGCGTGGGCGCCGACGACGAGGGCGAGCTGGGCGACCTCTTCGCCGACCGCGAGGCGGCCGACCCGTTCGACGAGGCAGAGGAGTCCCTCCGCAAGCAGGGCGTTCGCAAGGCGCTCGACGCGCTTCCCGAGCGCGAGCGGCGCATCCTCGAGCTGCGCTTCGGCTTCGAGGGCGAGCCGTGGACGCTCGAGGCGATCGGCGCCGAGCTCGGCCTCACGCGCGAGCGCGTGCGGCAGCTCGAAGGCCAGGCGCTCCAGCGCCTCGCAGCGCTGCGCGATCTCCAGTCCGTAGCGGCTTAGCGACGCTCGTCTGACAGCGGTCGAGCGCCCGCCTTGACCGGCGGAAGAAGTTGGCGCGCTCGCCGTCTTGGAGGTATGGACGACGTTTCGCCGACCGGCCCGCAAGAGCTCGACGTCCATCTCGGGCGCCTCGTCAAGGCGCTGATCTCGGGCAGGGACGTCGTTCCCTTCCTCGGCGCGGGCGTCAACCTCTTCGAGCGCCCCCGGCTAGAGGCCGGGCAGCAGCCGGGGGACAAGAAGCCCTACGTCCCGGGGGAGTACCTGCCGAACGGCGTCGAGCTCGCCGAGTACCTGAAATCACGGTTCGCCTTTCCCGCGACGGCCGACACCACCAAGGACCTGCTTCGCGTCTCCCAGTACGTGGCGGTGACGGAGGGCCCGGGCGCGCTCTACGAGGAGCTGCACACCGTGTTCGACGTCGACTATCCGCCCACTGCGCTCCACAGGCTGCTGGCGGAGCTGCCCTCGCTGCTCGAGCGAATCACGGGGGAGCGGCGCTACCAGCTCATCCTCACGACGAACTACGACGACGCGCTCGAGCGCGCCTTCATCGAGGCCGGCGAGCCCTTCGACGTCGTCGCCTACATCGCCGACGACGGGAAGTACTCGGGCAAGTTCTGGCACTGGCCGCACGGCGGCGAAAAGGCCCGGGTGATCAAGGTCCCGAACAAGTACAAGGACGTCTCGCGCGAGGACCGCACGGTCATCCTGAAGCTCCACGGCGCGGTCGACCGCTCGCAGAAGTCCCCTCGCGACAGCTACGTCATCACCGAGGGCCACTACATCCGCTACCTCGTCCAGGGCGAGATCAAGCGGCTGATCCCGGCCCTCCTCGCGGACGAGCTGAGCCAGAGCCACATGCTCTTCCTGGGCTACGGCATGCGGGACTGGAACGTCCGGGTGCTCCTGCACACCATGTGGAACGAGCCGCTCAGGTGGCACTCCTGGGCGATCCAGGACGAGGTCTCGCCGCTCGACAAGGCCTTCTGGAAGAGCCAGGAGCTGACCGTGCTCGAGGAGGACCTTCAGGCCTACGTTCCCCTCCTCCGGCAACGGCTGGAGGCCGAGCTGCCGGAGGCCGAGGCCGCGTGAGCGTCGAGCCCGAGGCCTTCCCGCTCGGCGCTCGGGCGGTGCCCGACTCGCCCTTCCCGGGGTTGAACCCCTTCTCGGAGCACGACGTCGCGTTCTTCTTCGGCCGCGAGGCGGAGAGCCGCGTGGTGGCGGCCAACATCGTGTCCTCGCGGGTCACGGTGCTCTACGGGCCGAGCGGGGTCGGCAAGAGCTCACTGTTGCGGGCCGGCGTTGTCCCGCTCCTGCGCCGGCGCGCCGAGGAGGATCTGGGGCGCGGAGAGCCCGCGCCGGTCGTCGTGGTCTTTCCTCCCGATTACGACCCCGAGAGCGGCGCCGCCGTCCACTCCTGGACGAAGGACTCGAGCGCGGCCCTGATCGCCACGATCCGCTCCTCCTACGAGCAGCTTCGCGAGCAGTCCGAGCTGCCGCCGCTCCCGCAGGCCGACGGCCTGCTGGAGCTCCTCGCGCGCTGGCCGGACGAGGCCGGTTACCTCCTGCTCGTCCTCGACCAGTTCGAGGAGTACCTCCTCTACGCCGAGAGTCGCGGCGAGGGAACGCTCGGCTTCGAGCTCGCCGAGGCGCTCACGACGCCCGCCCTTCGTCTCCACGTGCTGTTCGCCCTGCGCGAGGACGCGTACACGCAGCTCCTCGACCACTTCGAGGGCGAGCTCGAGCTCGGAAACTTCCTGCGCGTCGAGCACCTCGACCACGAGGCCGCGGAGGAAGCGATCGAGCGGCCGGTGGAGCGCTACAACGCGCTGGCCAACGGCTCGAGCCTGGAGCCGGGTGCAGGTCTCGTCGAGGAGGTGCTGGACGAGCTGATCTCACTGGGGGCGCAGCGCGACGGCGGCTCCGCGGAGGAGGCCCGCATCGAGGCGCCGTTCCTGCAGCTCGTGATGAACCGGCTCTGGGCGGAGGAGCGCCGGCTCGGCTCGCGCACGCTGCGCGTGGAGACGCTGCGCGACAGGCTCGGCGGAGCCGAGACGGTCTGGCGCACGCACCTCGGCGAGGCGGTCGGCGAGCTCGAGCCCGCGGAGCAGGATCTCGCCGCCAGGATCTTCGATCACCTCGTCACGCCGAGCGGCGCCAAGATCGCCCTCGACTACACCAGCCTCGTCGGGTACGCCCAGCGGCCCGGCGCCGAGCTCGACCCGGTCCTCGACAAGCTCTCTCGGGGGCGCGCCCGCATCCTGCGGCCGCTTCCCTCCCTGCCCGGCGGAAAGGACGAGCCGCGCTACGAAATCTTCCACGACGTCCTGGCCGAGGGAATCCTTTCGTGGCGCGACCGCCACGTGCAGAAGCAGGAGCACGAGCAGGCGCGCGCGCGCGCCGCCGCGCAGGCACGGGAGCGGCGGCGGGCGCGACGCACGAAGCTGATCACGGGGTGGGGCCTCGCCTCCGTGCTGATCGTCGTGGGGGTCGCCATCCTGGCCGGGTTCGCAATTCAGCAGCGTGGCGACGCACAGAAGCAGGCGGCGCTCGCCCGTTCGAGCGAGGGGCTCGCGCGCTCCGGCGAGAGGGTTGCGCGCTCCCACGAGCTCGCGGCTCGGGCGAACGACGAGCCCGAGGATCCGCAGCTCGGCGTCCTGCTTGCTCTGGAGGCGCTCGAGTGGCAGGGGACGCCGGAGGCCGAGACCGCTCTTCGGCAGGCGTTCGGCGCCCTGGCAGTGCGGCAGCCGGAGGGCAGTGTGCGCGAGCTCCTGGAGGGCCACGAAGGATCCGTGCTCGGCGTGGCCTTCGGCCGCGGGCGCGTCGTCACCGCAAGCACCGACGGTACGGTACGGCTTTGGAATTCGACGACCGGTGGGTTGATCCGCGAGCTGAACCGCGAGGAGCAGGCTCATACAGACGCGGTGACCAGCGCGGCCTTCAGCCCCGGTGAGACCAACCGGCTGCTTGCAACGGCGAGCGCCGACGGGTCGGTCTGGCTGTGGGACGGCGAGTTTGGGGAGCCGATCCGTGAGCTCCGCGGCCACGAGGATGGCGTGAACAGCGTCGCGTTCAGCCGCGACGGGTCCCAGGTCGTGACCGCCGGTGAGGACGGTGTCGTTCGCGTGCAGGACGTCGAGCCGGGCAGAGCGCCGATGGAGATCGACGTCGGGGCGGAGGCCACGAGTGCCGCCTTCAACCCTGCTGCCAAGCGGGTGGCTGTCGCGGTCGGTGAGCAGGTTCGAGTCCTCGATGCGAGGACCGGAGAGCCGATCGAACAGGACTCCCAGCTCGGCGCCGACGGGCCGCTGGAGCTCGTCGGCCACACGGACACGGTGACCAGCGTCTCGTACGCCCCGGCCGGAGGACGGATCGTGACGTCGAGCCTGGACGGAACGGCGCGCGTGTGGAGCGCGTCGACAGGTTCGTCCGTCACCGTCCTCGAGGGCCACGCGGGCCCCGTGTCGAGCGCCGCGTTCAGCCCCGACGGCAAGTGGGTCGTGACCGCGAGCGACGACGGGACCACGCGCGTATGGGTGGCCGCAACCGGCGTCGAGGTGGTGCGGCTGCACGAGCACGAGGGCGCGGTCAACTCGGCCGCCTTCAGCCCCGACGGCCGCAGCCTCGTGACCGGCGGCGACGATCACCTGGGGCGGATCTGGACGGCGGCGCCAGACCACGGGGTGGAGCTGCCCGGGCACGCCTACGGAGTCATCTCGGCGGGCTTCAGCCCGGACGGGAACCGCATCGTGACCGCTGGCTACGACGGCCGGACTCGCCTCTGGAGGCGCGAGGGCGGGCTCTTCGGCTCCGTGAAGCCGGTTGCTCCGGGGGTGTACGACATCGCGGTGGGCGCGGCGTTCACCGAGGACGGGAGGCACTTCGTCACGGCGACGTGGAACGGCACGCGGCAGCTGTGGAGCGCGACGACCCTCGAGCGTGTGGGCAAGCCGAAGTCGGGCAGCGAGGGCACGTGGAGCGTGACCCTGAGCCGGGATGATTCGCGGATCCTGACCGCTGACTACGGCGGAGGGACGATCTTCGACGCGACGAGCGGCGAGCGACTGGTCGAGTTCCGCGGACACGGCAAGAAGGCGATCGTCCGGAGCGCAGCGTTCAGCCCCGACGAGAATGAGGTCGTCACGGCGGGTGACGACCGGTATGCGCGCGTATGGAGCGCGAAGGACGGCAAGGAGCGGCTGGCGCTGCCCGACGAGGGCGAGCTGTGGAGCGCCGCCTTCAGTCCGAGCGGCCGGCTCATTCTCACTGCGAGCGACACGGCGGTTCGGCTCAGGAGCTCGGAGACGGGCGAGGAGATTCGCGAGCTCGGCGACGACGGGGCATACGCCGCGGCGTTCAGCCCGGACGGCCGCTACGTGGTGACCGCGAGCGCGGACTCGGTGGTGCGAGTCTGGGAAACGGCCACCGGCGAGCTCGTCGCGAAGCCCCCGCGGCAGGGTGAATCTCCCTACAGGGTCGCGTTCAGGCCCGTGCCGGACGACGCCGCCGGGGTGGAAGCCGACCCGACGTACGAGATCCTCACCGGGGACTTCGACGACGACGCCTGGCTCTATGAGTGCGTGGCCTGCCTCCCCATCGGCGAGCTGACCGAGCGCGCGACGGAGCGAATGGAGCAGTTCGGACGCGATTTCACGTCCGAAGAGCGCGCGCGCTTCCCACTGGACGATGAGCGCGATGAGTAGCCAGACGACCCGCGCGCCGAAGCCGCGAGAGGCAGCGGCCTCTTCGACGCTCGGCGAAGGGTGGGTCTCCCTCGGCGGCGTCCTCACCGCTCTAGGTCTGGCCCTGGCGCTCTCGGCGTTCCTCCTCTACACGCTGTGGGCATTCTGGCCCGCGGAGGCGGGGGAGCCTGGGACGGCGCTCGCCACGAGCAGCGTGAGCTTTCTCGGGGGCGAGCTGTCGCTCTCCGCGGACGTCGTCTTCTTCGTCGTCGTCGCGGCCGCGGGGGCGCTCGGCGCAATGGTGCACACCGTTCGCTCCCTCACCTGGTACGTGGGAAATCGCAAGCTCCGCTGGAGCTGGATGCCTCACTACGCTCTGCGCCCGTTCCTGGGCGGCAGCCTCGCCACCCTCTTCTACCTGGTCATCCGCGCGGGATTCTTCTCGCCGACCGCCGGCAGCGAGCAGGTGAGCCCGTACGGATTCGCGGCGCTCGCGGCGCTCGTCGGCCTCTTCAGCGATCAGGCGCTCGAGAAGCTCAGAGAGATCTCCAACTCGGTGCTCACGGAGGTCAAGCCGGGGGAGGACCACTTCGGCGACGACCCGGGCGGCGCCGGCGAACAGCCCGGCGAGGCTCGACGCGGGGTCGACGAGGGCCTGCAGCCGGCCTGACCGGCTCTGCGCCACGAAAAAGGAAGAGGGGCGGAGCCCGCCGCACGGAGCCCCGCCCCATTCGAGGCCGACCAGCACCACCGCATCGAGGATGGTGGGGAAGGTTGGCCTGACTGAACTGAGTATCGGAGCGGCAGACCGCTTGACTCATCCCTCCTCTGGTGGTTCATCGCCCAGCTTCACGGAGCCGGGCAGGACCGCGGGCGGAGCTAACGAATGGACTTGCCCAGACGTCCAAGCTCTTGGATACTGCCGTCCCACCGCCAGGGAGGGCGGACACACACCGAAAAAGGAGAAAGGCGTGAGGGGACAGTCACTCAAGTTTCTTCTTCTGCTCGCCGCCCTCGTGCTGGCCCTGGGGGTCGCAGGATGCGGCGGCGACGACGACGGCGACGAAGGCGCCGGCCAGACGGGCGCGGCGACCGACGAAGGCGAGGCCGCCTCGGGCGGGACGCTCGTCTTCGCGGGAGCGTCCGATCCGGTCGTCCTCGACGGCGCGCTCGTCTCGGACGGAGAGTCCATCCGGGCGATCAGCCAGGTCTTCGAGACGCTCGTCTTCCTGAAGCCGGGCACCACAGAGCCCGTGCCGGGTCTCGCCGAGAGCTGGGAGCCGAACGAGGACGGCACCGTCTGGACGTTCAAGATCCGGGACGGCGTCACGTTCCACGACGGCGAGCCGCTGAACGCAGAGGCGGTCTGCTTCAACTTCGACCGCTGGTACAACTTCACCGGCCCGCTGCAGAACCCCAGCGCCTCCTACTAC
>Ga0081455_10006225_pt1 | contig 12852 bp, 15 predicted proteins | sample TabmetS3T2R1_FD_70207 | JGI IMG/M metagenome (GOLD analysis project Ga0081455, IMG submission 70207) | Tabebuia heterophylla rhizosphere microbial communities from the University of Puerto Rico - S3T2R1 | ecosystem: Host-associated > Plants > Roots > Rhizosphere ... | reverse complement strand
ATCCAGGGGGGCTCGACCGCACAGCATATGAGCCACAGCATTATCCGCTTGGCCTGCTATCTGGCTGTGGTGTGCGGCGTCAGTCTCAGGCACATTGCTCTCATTTTTTCCTCGCTTTTTCTTATTCCCATTACCAAGTCGTCGATCAAGAGATGGATTGGTGACATTGGGACGCATCTGCCAGCGCCAGAGGAGATGCTGCGGCACCTGCTGGCCCTCACCCCGGTGACGGAGTGTCATCTTGATGGCTATTACCCATTGGGCACAGACCACTGTGTGATGGTCGTCAAGGATGAACATGACCGTATCTTGATGACCCATGAAGCGGCATCAGAGAATGGGGACGATGCCCGGCAGTTTCTTCAGCAGTTAAAAGACCTGGGGCTCGCTGTCACCGCCGCGTTCGCCGATTACTCGCAAAGCTTCACCGAGGCCATCAAAGCGGTCTATCCGCAGGCCCGCTTCCAGGCCGACCATTTCCATACGGTCAAGAATGTCTGGGGACACCTCAAAAAATCGCTCTTAGCCTACCGTAGGCAGGTCAAGGCGAACGGTGAAGCCCAGCAGGATGAAGCATGTATGACATTGGCCAAGAAGTTATGGACCTTACGTTGGAGCCTCCTCAAGAAGCCTGGCAATTTATCCGTAGAGGAGAAGCAAGCTATTATCGAACTCGAAAGCGAGGATGAGGGTTTTGTACACAGCTTCCGTCATATTATCCGACAGCTGGTGAATATCTTTGACCATACGCACAGCCAAGCGCAAGCTCAGCTCCGCCTGCAACAACTCAGACAGGATATCCATGCTCTAGAAGACCATCATCTGGCCAAGATTCCGCAGTTCTTTGACGCTCACTGGGAGCAAGCCTTGCGGTATCTGCGGAAAAAGGGCATGGGCAAGCACCGGCGTGGATCCAACTCAGAGGCCGGGAGGCGGCTGCTGCGACGGCTGGAGAAAAACCATGACGGCATCCGGTCTGCCGCCACCCGGCAACATTACATTCAGATCTATCAGGCGATCAAGTACCTCTCTCTCGACATTGCCGAGTTCATCGAGAAAGGCCCTCAACTGACTGGGCCGCCTCGTGTGTAAAAGGTGGGACACACCCGTAAAATTGCTCGTGGGGGGCCGCCATCAAACGGAACCAGTGCCCCAAAAATCGGGTATCAGAAATTCAACCACTTACAGACTGCCAAACTCTCGAAAAAGCAACTTTGCGACAGAACCTCTTTGACCTTCTACAAACTGCTAGAAATTGAGCGAATCATGAAAGCCCTAAGCGTCAGACAACCATGGTCCTGGCTTATTGTTCAAGGTTTTAAGCCCATAGAGAACCGTACCTGGCAGACCAGCTTTCGTGGAACGGTTCTCATCCACGCAGGAATGAAGATAGACGAGGAGGGTTATGAGGAAGTTCGTGCTCGCTTCCCTGAAATACCGCTGCCACCGATCGAGGAGTTGGACCGGGGTGGAATCGTCGGACAATGCGACATCATTGACTGCGTGAGCCAAAGCGATAGCCAGTGGTTCTCAGGTCCTTACGGGTTCGTGATTGAGAACGCAATGCCTTTGCCCTTCAGACCCCTGCCGGGAAAGCTCGGATTTTTTGACGTAGAACTTGCCGACCAACCATAATAACGGAGCCAACTATGACAACTCAACCACCCTTTAACATAGGAGATAAAGTGATCCACAGCGCCTTCACGGATTGCTTTGGTAAGCATCACCCCGATTCAGAAGTGTTGGAAGTCGAATCCGTGAAGCTTGAGGAATGCCACAGCATACTCAGCTATTGGCGGATCGCAGCACGGGGAAACCGGGCTTATCGAGAAGGTGCAGCGAGAGGCTTTCGTTCCGCATAAACCCAGACACCCACACATTCATAAACTCATTCATCCATACCTCCCATTAGCCCCATGTCCAATCCCTTCCACGACGCCTATCTTGTTCCCCGCGACCGGCCGAACCCATACAAGCCGCGCACCGAGGCCTTCGAGCTCTCCGAGCTCGGGAAATATTACCGCCAGCACGTCAAGGACTATGAGGGCATCCACCGCGACGGCAACGTGTATCGCGGCACGTGGAGCGGCGAGGCCTTCAAGTATGACTACACCACGCAGAGCATTGAGCCTGTACAGAATGTGAAGTTGGAGCGAAGCGGGAGGGGGAGGTAGGTATGCCAGTCAGTTGCTCAACTTGCGGCGAGGAATGGCCTCGCGATCCAGCGTTAGAAGTGCCGTGCCCCACCTGTCATGCCCCGGTAGGCGTGAAGTGCCGGCGACCGTCTGGCCACGGCTGCGTGCTTCATGCCTCGCGTGACCAGGCGGCGATGGATGCCGGATTCTTGCGGCCGTGCCCCAAGGAGCCCAGCGCGCAGCGGGTGCAAGCCGCTGGGGTGCAGATGGAGCTTTTTTGAGGACGTGTATGTAAGATTAAGCATCATAACAATGGCACTTTAAACTTTAAGAAGGGGAAACATTATGAATCCAACCGTGTTTTGTATTTACCATAACAAATGCATCGACGGCTTGATGGCTGCGGCAGTCGTCAAACGTACCTATCCTGATGCTGAATTCTTCGCTGCTAATTACAACGAACCGGCTCCAATTGAGTCTCTCAAAGGCAAACATTGCCTTATTGTCGATTTCAGCTACTCCCGCGATGTAACTTTGCAGATCGCGGACGCTTCAGCTGCGCTGTTGGTGCTCGACCATCACAAAACGGCGCAAGCAGCCCTTGCCGATATTGACCATTCCAAAGCAAAAATCGTCTTCGACATGGATCGTTCAGGTGCGGGGCTCGTGTGGGATACCTTCTATCCACTCGCAACCGGAAGCGTGCGCCCTCCGCTGATCGATATGGTAGAAGATCGGGATCTGTGGAGGTTTCAACATGAAGGGAGTAAGCGTTTGCACTATGTGCTGACCTGCATGGAGCCCACACCGGATTGCTTTGCTCACCAATTGCAGTTATCCATTCAGAACCCTGATTATCTTGTGGATCTGTTGCGTCAAGGCGCGGCGATGGAAAAACTGTTTGACGCACAGATTGAGACGCTCAAACGCGAAGCATTCACAGTCGACATTGGTGGGTATGTGGTGCCCGTCGTCAACGCGCCATACATTTTCGCCTCAGAACTTGCTGGCGCATTGGCGGAAGGCCATCCATTTGCTGCCACTTACTTTTTTAACGGCAAAGAAGAGGCGTGGTCACTGCGGTCACGCCTGAATAGCGGCATTGACGTATCCGAAATTGCACAACAGTATGGCGGCGGCGGTCACAAAAATGCAGCTGGTTTTAAGTGTAATGTCGGAAGCATAATTCACTGACGATCTGCCCCATCTGTTGTTTCTTTTACGATCCCATGGTGCGCAAAAATGCTGTCACATCACTGTCTTCGCAAGACGAGACTCATCGGGCTGCACGCCTCCACGATGGAGCAAGGCCAGAGCCGTGCTGTGCGCTTATGGGCGCCGCTCAATTCCTCGGAGTTTGTAGAAGGTCGAAGTTGGTCTCTATGTGCACGAGAAGGCATGTTGAGGCGCGTGTCTTTGCAGGCACTTGGCTCACAAACGGACCAGAGAGACGCCACACCTCAGCCAGATTTGACGCGCGACAAAGTGTGCGACATTGAGCGACATGGATAAACCCTCGCCCCTCTCCGACCGATAAGGTGCCAGGAGAGTGTGCAGAGCGCTGTGGTGGGTGACGAGGTGGTGACGGTGCCAATATCCCCAAACTCCATGCCGAGACCAACTGTCTCCCTGCATCAGTATGATGCCGCGAGGCTCACCTGTCCCCAGTGTCACACCACAAAGGACGTCCAGGTGGCGCAGCTGCCCAAGGGTATAGGAGCCCTCAAGGTTCGATGCGCATGTGGGGCGGTGTTTACCGTGCGCCTGCACGAGCAGCCAGCAGGAGGAGTCGCGGCCGAGCAGGAGCATGGGCGGGAAGAGCGCCCGTCACCCCCGCCTGCCGAGATCGGTGCCTCCACACGGGCCAAGGCCTTTGTGCAGGCCTCGCTCGCCCTGGAGCAGTCGCTACCACCCCGCGTGCCCGAGGCAGAAGCCCAGCACGCCACGCAGCAGCGGCGCTCTCGTCACGTCCAACACAGACTGACCTGGCTGCTCCTCCTGGCCCTAGGCCTCACGGGGCTTGCTGCCGTCAAGCGGGGCGCTTTCGTCCGTCATACGGCCATCTTGCCCCCCTTGTTCCAGGACCCCATCCAGACTCCAACGACGCGTCCACCCTTTGCGTTTCCCTATCAGGGCGAGACCTACCTCGTGCGCCCGGTGGCCGCGTACGAGCTCTGGGGGTTAGTCGTGAGCCATAATAATATCCATAGTGTGACCGATATCTATCATGATCGTGCGTCTGTGGACACCAAAGACCTCTGTGTCATTTGGGGCACCAATCTCACCCGGGATGATTTCCAGCAGGTCGCGTACTGGAGTGACCCGTGGTCCTGTGGGTTTGCCGTGCCCGCACATCTCCTGTTTTCCCCGGATCACTTGTCCAATAATCATCTCATTACCGCAGACCAGCGGCTGCGGGACCGCATCGACGACGTGCGTATTGGCGATCAAATCCATCTGAAAGGCCTGCTCGTCAACTACAGCGCGCGCCGTATGCCGCATGCCTGGCGTCAGTCGAGCACCACGAGGCACGATCGTGGCAATGGGGCCTGTGAGGTCGTCTTCGTCGAAGCCCTCGACATCTTACAGCCAGGGACTCCGGGCTGGTACGCCACGTACACTGTGGGGTGGTGGAGTATCCTCCTCCTGCTGGTCCTCAAAGGCTGTCTCCTGATGCGCGATGCACTCCGGTGAGCGCACTCCCGCCTGATGGCGCGCATGGACTCATGGGTCGCTCAATGTCTCGCAGTTTGTAGAAGATCAAAATGGTCCAAGAACCGGACAAACTCTCCCTGGAGTAGTGAGATCCAAGTCCTGCTCACCGGCAGATGCCACTGCGCAACCCGTTGAGAATACAGAGCAGTTCTGTGAGGCCTACCAGACAAAGTATTACATGGCGCGCACTCCCTGCCTGTGCTCATGGCACGGTCCGCCTCACGCCTGCGGAACGCTAGACGCTCCTGGCCTGGCCACGCGTCCCCACCATCGCGGCGGAGCGTGCTCGCGGGACCCAGATGGTGGTCCTCGTCGCCGATGGCATGGCGTTTGCCGACGTTGCCGCCACGGTCGGGAGCAGCCGACGCGTCGTCTCCAAGTGGGTGCGGTAGTGCACTCCATGTCATGCTTTTGCTCGAAAAGCCCGTATGAATATTGTTTGTATGCAACAGGTTGCAAAGTTGCCAGTGCCGGAAAGCATGCCCTGGATATCACTACCGAGGACTGCGTTGGTCGCCGGGGTGAGAGGCGAGACCACCGTAGGTGTGCCCTGGGCGTTGGCTTGTCAGTTGCAGCTGGTCGCAAGGAAGGTCAAAAGAACCAGCACCATGCCCCACGCTTTCGTGTTCACCATCGAGCTCCTCCAGCACATGGGAAGCCCCGTTCAGGCCTTTGCATCGTGGTGGATTATGCATCAGCCGATGGGTCCGTCGACGGGAACCTCTCCCAATCGGTAAGGCTCTGCCAGGTGATCCTTCCACGAGTTCTCATGGGCGGGGAGCCGTCAGGAGCGGGATGACCCAAGCAGACCAGGGCTTCGGGACTGAGATGATCCGGGAGATTGAGAATCACGCGCACCGCGGCCTTGCTGAACGACGTCACCGGTCCGGCTCCCAGCCCAATGGCATGGGCGGCCAGCAAGATGGTCTGCAGGACGGTGCCCACGTCCACATACACCCCGGTGTTCTGGCGGGGCATGCCATACTGCGCGACGCGCTGCCAATCGATACAGATCACCACGACAGCAGCAGGGTGCTGCAACATGCCCGGCGACACCATCCGCAATAATCGCACTGTGTCCGGTCGCTGCACCGCTACGAAGCGCTGGAGCCGCCGATTGCCGGCACTGGGGGCCCAGCGTGCGGCTTGGAGCACTGCGATGAGCTGAGCCCGGTCAATCGGCTCTGCGGTCATGTGGCGCACGACGCGGCGCGTCCGGATCGCCTGCAGGAGCTCGTTGGCCATCACGCACCTCCACGCTGCCCGAAATGCGCGACCAGATGCCGGGCCAGTGCCGCACACAGCGTATCGAGTTTCTCGCGGTAGCCGTCTGGATCAACCGTCGCGGTCTCGACTGCAGCGATCTGGGTCATGGACTCCGACAGCACCTGCTGCGTTGCCGGCGGTACGCGCTTCATGATCGCCTCGCTCAGCCGCCGGGCAGCAGTGAGGAGGCGCATGGGGGCATACTCCGGCGCTTCATCGACTTGGGTGCGGGCCGCCGTTACCAGGAATGCGAGCAATTCTAAAGCCTCATCCTCGGTCATCACGAGCATCCACCTCTCTCCTCTTGCGGCCGCGCGTTATCGACCACCTGATAAAGCACTCTTCCTTCAATGCAAGAAGCCTGGTACGTCAGCTTCCACGTGTCACTTGTGAGGAAGAAAGATACACCTCGCCATAATTGGCTCTGTTGGTTAATACGCTCCTGCCCGGGCTATGGCCTGATTTGAACGCAGTTTGGTGCAAGTCGAGCAAAGTATCCCTCCTTCTGGCGGCTCGCGGCTGCAGAGTGGCATAAAGTTTGCTCTTTTACTTTGATGCGTGCGCTGGGCGAGCGCTACTGCCTCGCTGACAGCGACGCGCATACGCTTCATGAGGGAGGCCAGCGAGGGTTGCCGGCCAAAGCTGCTTCGCTGGCCTTTGCGGGCAGGGGCTCTCGCCTGTTGCTGTCCGCTTTTGCATACACTGTGAGACCTACACCTGTCTCTTTTTGCATACAGGCTTTGCGCGAGTACGCACGCCATGGTGGTGGTGCAGACGGCACGTGGTCCAGTAGAGAGCCAGCACGCCCGCGGGCTGACGATTCAGCTGTCGCAGGGCCAAGGTCGCCAGCTCCTCGTGCCCAAGGGGGCGCCTCCGGCACGAGGGCGTGCCGCGCTCAAAAGCTGCGGTGCTCTGGTGAGTGCGCGGCATCGTACGCCTGGCCGCTGCGGGTGTCAACCCTTTTTTGCACTTTTTTCGCGCCCCGCCTTGGCAGGCCCCTGGGTGCGTCTGTGAGAAGCCCCTCACGGAACGCTGGGTGACCTCAGACGTCTGGGGCTCATCTCCGCACGTTGACATACCCTGCCAATCCCCTACACTGAAGGCAGTACCACTAACGTATCTTTCTAGGCCAAACACACCAGCGTATATTCTCTACCACGGCAGAGGCACGGGGAAGGGCAAAGCCGGCAAGAAAATCTGGACGCGCATCGGCGCGGTCTGGCCGAACAGCAGCGGGAAAGGGTTTACCCTCACGTGGGACGATGTCCCCCTGGGGGATGCCCTCACGGTGCTGCTGCCGTTTGATAAGGAGGCTGGGGAGAGAGAGCACCCCCTAAGGGATGACACGAGCTGTGTGCAGCAGACCCGCCTGCAAGGGCGGGTTTCTGTGATGGCTCTTTGCGTGTCCCGAGCACTCTGGAGATTGCGAGCCGCTTGTGGTTCGTTGCAGGCCGATTGACGTTTCCTGGTAACATGCTATGCTTCGGGTATCCTTTAACTGATGCATGACACATGGCGCTTGATCTCACCGTTATGAGAACCGCAGCCCGCGCCGGGCGCATTACGTGGCGTTACCATGCCCTTCTGAGGGCACAGGAACGCGGTATTACCCGCGCCCAGGCCATACGGGTATTGACTGAGGGGGACATCATCGAGCAACGTCCGCGAGCCAGACCCTTTCCCAAGTGTCTGCTCATGCGTATGCAGGAAGACCATCAGCCCTTGTACGTCTCTGTGGGCTACGATGCATCACATGACCGTCTCTATGTCATTACCGTCCACTGGCTCGACCCGCGCAAGTGGGAAGACCCGTGGCGAAGACGGAGAAGAAGACCATGACCACCAAAACAAACCATCCACGCTGTGCTGTCTGTGGTAGCGAGCTGCAAGCCACCACCATCACCCATGAGGAGAAGCGAGACAGCCAGATTTACCTGTTCCAAAACGTGCCGGCGAAAGTGTGTACGGCGTGCGGTGAGATTTGGATTGACGAAGAAGTGCTGCAAGAGATTGATAAGCTTATAGAGACTGGTGTGCCGGTGCGCAAAGTTGAGACCCCTGTGTACGACTTCCCGCGTGCTGTAGCTCCTGCACATTAACACCTTGCAAATGCAGGGTGTCCCCCGGGCTGCCTTGAAAATTTCTCACGCCGCAGCCGTTGGCAACGGTTCGAGATGTACACGATAGCCTAAGTGCTCGATGCGTGCTGTCAGCCGGTCCACGGTGTCATGCCGCCTCTCGTCAAAATAGTTCGCTCCCAGTTCTCGGTAGGGCTCATTGCAAGAGAGGAAGATGTTTCAAAGCTGTGGATCTGCTACCCTCTCGGAGTCAGGAAGAACCCGTCGCTCAATTTCTAGCAGTTTGTAGAAGGTCGAAGGTGGTGTCCATGGGCCCAAGGAGGTATCGAAGAAGCGTGCGTCTTTGCAGGCGATCAGCCCTGTAACGGCGAAGAGATACACCGCGCCTCCGCTCGATTTGACGCGCTACAAAGTGTGATAAATTGAGCGACAGTCTATAGTGGGCTTTCGCCTTCGGCGATGCTTGGCCTGCGGTTCCCTGCCGGTCACACTCCAGCCGAGCTCAGTAGACTTCAAATCTGAGGTTTAAAGGCCATTTTACCTTGTTATTACATCATATTTGATTCGTTGTTTATGGCTATCTCCCCGCCAACTTCACAAAAGTATGCTCTCCGATCAGCAGTTTGTACCCATGCCGTGCCCAGCGAGGCTTCACTTTATCCTGGGCATAGTAGTGGAGCGCTCCGCCAGTGGGATCCTTGATCTTTCCCCTCGACACCGCCAGGGCAATGTCCACGGCTTTGCCGATTGCGTCCAGGTCTGTCATGCGGTCGCTGCGACCGTCCTCTGTCCAGGAGAACTGGTTGGGTTGCCATACCACATCACACACTGAATCAGGATAGAGCGGCGATTTCACGCGGTTGAGCATGACGTACGCGACCGCGGCCTGGCCGAGCGTGTCCTCGCCGCGGGCTTCGAAGTATACGTTTTGAACCGTGCAGAACAAATCATCCTCGCTCAGGTCCCTCGATGCATGTTCCTTGGGCTTGCCGTGCAGGCAGATGATGAGCAGGGCGATGATGATAAAGAGGCTGAAGGCGTTGCTGATGAACTTCATGTCTGTCTCCATTGGTTGTGAAGGAGACACTATAGCCGAACGGGGTTAAAGAAAGGTAAATACATAGAGCTTCCTCTACTGCCCCTCCCCCAATACCCTGCACATGCCCGCCAAGTGTCAGGTTTGTGCCCCCATTATGGGGTATATTTCCCCGATGACGGCTAGCTAGTCCCTCCAGGTAGGGCAAGGGGGCGCATGGTACTTGCATGGAGAAGGGAGGAAGACACATGACGACGAGACACCTGCAGCAGCACTGGTCGATTCACCTGCTGTGTGGCCTTGCGGTGGTGCTGTCCGCAGCCGTGGCGAGCGCGGACGAGTGCGAACAGCCACGACTCCGCGCGACGATCCGCGCCAGCGAAATCCTCACCGAGACGGACACGCTTCGAGTGTTTACGGTGACCATCAGCGGCACGGGCGAGGGGCAGCATTTCGGGCGCCTGACCTTTGAGGCGACCGAGCTCATCGATTTTCGCCAGTTTGGGGACGCGGTGTTTCTGCACCCCCGCGCCGTCGTGACCGATGGCGAGTTCACCATCACGGCAGCCAACGGTGACACCCTCACCGGGACATACGATGGCGTGGGCCTGCCCGACCCCGCCCGCCCCGACTTCGTCCACGGTAAGGCGCTCGCGCGGCTGACGGGCGGCACGGGCCGCTTCCGATGCGCGTCCGGCTTCGCACCCTTCACCCTCATTATCAACTCGGAGACGTTGACCGAGGTGATCATATTCGACACCCGCGCCAATCTGTTCTGCCCCGGCGAGGAATCAAGCGACGGGCACGTCCCACGCCCGCCGCGCTAACGGCGAGCGCCCCTGGCTCGCAGACCGGGGGCCGCTTGTGTTCCACTGCCTTAGAACACCACTCCATCCCAATCCCAGCTCTGGCACCCCTCCTTCTGGACCTGTTCTGGCGGCATTTGTCTCCCCGCCAGCTTGGGGTTCCAGGCGTTATTGAAGGTAAATTTACGGTTAGCTACAACTGACTATTTATCAAACGGTTACTATGGCCTCTAACCCGGTGTGACCCTACTGGTTTCGCTCAAGTTCTAGCAGTTTGTAGCAGGTCGACAGTCGTGTCCATGTGAGCGCGTAGGCATCACAGAGACTTCCGTCTTTGTATGCGATGAGCCCTGCCGGGGAGAGGCAATACGCTACGCGACTGCCAGATTTAACGCGCTACAAAGTACGATACATTGAGCGACAGGAATTTCCTTGACTGTATGGCGATAGCAGGTGTAGGATGGCGTTACACGAACCACCCTAATACTTGCGCATGCCTGGCAGTCCTCTGATACTCGGAGCCGCTTCCTGAAGACACTGTTGCATGATCCGTAGCTGTGCTGGGACAATGGCACTTCGTATGAAGAGCCCAGCAGAGGCGGGGGACGAGCGAGATGTTCTCTCGCCAAACTATGCCATAGGGAGGAAGCCGCGATGCTTTACGAAGTCCGTACCTATACCCTGCGGCCCGGCACGGTGGCCGAATTCGAGGAGCGCTATGCCAAACGTCTGCCCCTGCGGGAGAAACACTCCAAATTGGGGGCCTTCTGGCACACCGAGTTCGGTCCGCTCAACCAGGTGATTCACGTCTATCCCTATGACGACCTCGCGCAGCGGACGGCCGTACGCGAGTCGTTGGCGAAGGATACCGCGCGGGCACAGATCCCCGGCGGGGGGGAGTTTATTGCGGCGCAGGAGGCCGAGATCATGATCCCAGCGCCGTTTATGCGCCCCCTGGGCAGCCGGGATTACGGCAGTGGGAACGTATATGAGATGCGCATCTATACCTACGATAGCGGCCAGATCCCGAAGGTCCTGGAGGCGTGGGCCACGGCCATTCCCGACCGGGAGAAGTTTTCGCCCCTGGCGGCCTGCTGGTATAGCGAGCTCGGGGGGTTAAACAAGTTCGTTCACACCTGGGTCTATAAGGATCTCAACGAGCGTGCCCGCGTGCGCGAGGAAGCCCGCACGAGTGGCGGCGCGTGGCCGCCCCAGGCCGGCGTGCGGCCGATTCGGCAGGAAAACAAGTTGCTCGTGCCGGCGGCCTTCTCGCCTGTGCGGTAGTCTCCCGACGTGACGAGCACACTGCTCTCCTCCTGGGCGGGCCTGGCCTGTGGGTCCGACGCTCGCCCAGGCGTTCTCCCGTCGGTGGTGTTACAGATCTGGACTTGAGCAGATAGATGCCTTGGATGGCCAGCAACCTGTCGCTACTCACATCCATCTCTGGCACACCACCTCCTGCGCATTATGTACGCGCATGCTCTTGAGGCTGTGTGACCGGAATCTTGCACATTCCATCGGATTGAGTGGTAGCCCAAGAGGCCGCGGATATTGAGAGCAGTTCGTCCCTCGATTTCCTGTTGCTCTACAACCTTGAGGCGAGTTTCGTCACCTGATGAGGCCTCAAATAACCTCAACAATATCAACGGTCTAGAATTTTACCACTAAATCCGGGGGAAACTGAAACAGGCTACGGGCGTAGGCAAGGTCTATAACCTGAAGAAGGTCGAGGATTTCGAGGGGAAGTATATCCAGGCAGTCGCCGGTGCCGCTGTGGGCGGTGGTGCGTCGGCGTCGTCCTTGCGGAATGAGAAGGGTGTGGTCATCAATCTCACTGCCGTCGGTCAGGGTGTGGACTTCAGATTAGCGGTGTCCGGGATGGATGTGACCCTGGTCAAGTAGAAGGGTGGGAGGGCCGAACGCCTCCATCAGTAGCCGTCATCCTCCTCGATGGGCCTTGGCCCAGGGAGGTGTGCCCTCCGCACAGGCATGGAAGCGTCGGAGAAACAACGCCATATGCAATTTCATATCCTCAGCTTTGAAGGCCCGGACGCCTATGCCAGGGCCGGTGGGATTGCCAGCCGCATCACGGGCCTGAGTGAGGCCCTCGCCGAGGCCGGCTTTGAGACCCATCTCTGGTTTGTGGGCGATCCCTCCCTCCCCGGCCATGAAACCCGAGGACAGCTCCAGTTACATCGCTGGTGTCAATGGATCAGCCTCTATCATCCCGCCGGTGTGTACGACGGTGAAGAGGGCAAGCGGGCGGACTACGCCGCCTCACTGCCACCGTTTCTGCTCCACGACGTCCTGCTGCCGCACCTGCAGCGCGGTGGGCGGGCCGTCGTCCTGGCTGAGGAATGGCACACCGTCGATGCGGTGCTGCATCTGGATTGGCTCTTGCATGGCGCTGCGGTGCGGCACCAGGTCCCCATCTTCTGGAATGCCAACAACACCTTTGCCTTCGAGCGCATCGCCTGGGACCGGCTGGCGACGGCAGCCGTGATTACCACGGTGAGTCGCTACATGAAGCACCTGATGTGGGAGCGCGGCGTGGACCCGCTCGTAATCCCCAATGGCCTTACCGCAGATGCCCTGGTGCCGCCAGACCGCGAAGCAGTCGCGGCACTGCGCTCGCGCCTACGGCACCGCACCGTGCTCAGTAAAGTGGCCCGCTGGGATCCTGACAAGCGGTGGTTGCTGGCGATCCAGACAGTGCGGCTGCTGAAAGACCAGGGGTGGCAGCCGCTGCTGATTGCCCGCGGTGGCATGGAAGCCCACGGCGCTGAGGGGCTGGCAGAAGCCGCCACAGCCGGGCT
>Ga0081455_10006224_pt1 | contig 12852 bp, 5 predicted proteins | sample TabmetS3T2R1_FD_70207 | JGI IMG/M metagenome (GOLD analysis project Ga0081455, IMG submission 70207) | Tabebuia heterophylla rhizosphere microbial communities from the University of Puerto Rico - S3T2R1 | ecosystem: Host-associated > Plants > Roots > Rhizosphere ... | reverse complement strand
GCAGCGTGGCCCTCACGTTTTTCACCACGATGGATACCACGCTCAGCTCGTCGCTGATTTTCCCGCGCATTACAGCGTGGCTCACCGGAGCGTTTGCTGGCTTCGCGGTGTTGCTTTCGGCGATGGGTCTTTACTCTTTGCTTGCCTATGCGGTAACGCAGCGGACGAACGAAATCGGCCTGCGCATGGCGCTCGGCGCTCAACGCGAGCAAGTAGTGGCCCTCATTCTCCGCAGCGGCTTGCGGCTCGTCGCGCTCGGTCTCGTGCTTGGGCTCGCCGCGGCAATCGGCGCGTCGCGTTTGATTCAGTCGCAGCTTTTCTCTGTGCATCCGCTCCACCCGCTCATTTACGTAGGCGTGACGTTACTCTTCACGCTCATCGCTGTCCTCGCATGCCTGCTCCCGGCGCGGCGCGCGACTCAAGTCGATCCAATTCAAGCGCTACGCGCCGAATGATATGAACGATCTCAAACTTGCTTTTCGCCAGCTCCGCAAGTCGCCGGGATTTACTGCCGTCGCGATTACAACGTTAGGAATCGGGATTGGCGCCAGCACAGTAATTTTCAGTGCACTCAACGCGTTGCTGCTTCGGCCTCTTCCAGTCGAGAAGCCGCAGGAACTGGTCTCCGGCTACGCGATCCGAGATGGTGTTGATCCATACACAACTTCTCTGCTGGAATATGCGACGTATCGCGAACGAAGCCACTCCTTCACCAGTAGTGGCATCGGAACGCAACGTTTGTTTAACCTTGTCGAGGCTGGCGAACCGCGGCAGGTGCAGGGCGCTGCGGTTACGGCGGATTACTTTACTACTTTGGGCGTCAAAGCTGTTGCCGGGCGTCTGTTCCGCGCGGAGGAAGATCGGCCAAACGCTGCGCCTGTGGCGGCGATCAGCTATGAGCTGTGGCAACGGTTATTTGGCGGCGCTCCAACGATAATTGGTCGAGCCATCACGTTCGAAGATGGCACCTACACTGTCGTCGGCGTACTACCCTCCGGGTTTAACATGCCCTTTGCAGCAGACGTGTGGGTTCCGATGCGACTCAATATCGAGACCCTATCGTTGGAGCAACGAGCGCAACGCGGTTATGGTCTCGTCGCCAGATTGCAAAATAAAGTAAGGCTCAGCGAGGCGGATCTTGACCTAAAACGCATCGGCCGCAGCCTCGAGCAGGAGTATCCGCAGCTCCAGCGTGGTTGGAGTTACAAACTCATCTCGCTGCGGCAAGACCTGATTGGTGATCTTGAGGGCAGAATGCGAAAAGCACTGTTCGCACTCGCCGCGGCTGTCGGTTTGGTTTTGTTGATCTGCTGCGCCAATCTTGCGAATCTTTTGCTGGCCAGAGGGATTGCACGGCAGCGTGAGATCAGCATTCGTTTCGCGTTGGGTGCCGCGCCTTTCCGAATAGCTCGACAGTTCCTCACCGAAAGCTTGCTGCTTGCGTTGTTGGGCGGCCTCCTTGGCTTGTTGCTCGTGTACTGGCTTGCGCCTGTCCTGGGTGCACTGAGCCCGATTCAGGCTGTTTCGTTTGCAAGCTTCTTGCGCGACTTCCGTATTGACGTGCATGTGCTTCTGTTTGCGCTACTCGTTTCAATTCTCACGGCTGCGATTGTCGGATTGATCCCAGCACTCAAAGCCATTCGGTCGCATGATCTTGTCACCGGAATCAAGAGCGGGGAACAGCGCGTTGGCGGCGATTTTACCGGACGCCGCTTGCTTGACTTGCTGGTCATAGCGGAGATCGCGATCGCCGCGACGTTGCTCGTGCCGGGCGCGCTCATCGTGCAGAGCTTTCAAAGCCTGCAGCGGGTTGAGCTCGGCTTTCGCCCCGAGAATCTCCTCATTACCGAGCTGGCGCTCTCGCCCAACAGATATCACGAGCACTCACAACGCCTCAGTTTTGCAGGCCAGGTGTTGGACCGATTGAAAGCTCTGCGCGGTGTCGTCTCTGCGTCGATGACCACCAATTATCCACTTCAGCTGTTCGACTCCGCTTCTTCTTATACCGTTGAAGGGCGAGAGCCGACCTCCGTGAATTCAGCGCCTGCCACCATTCATCGGCTGGTGACTCATGATTATTTCAAGGCTCTTGGCGCGACCGTTTTGAAGGGCCGCGCTGTGAATGAGCAGGACACGGCGAAAACTATGCCAGTTGCTGTCGTTAATGAGGAACTTGCGCGGCGGGCGTGGCCGGGTGAAAACCCGATCGGCAAACGAGTGAGGCGCGGCGGCCCTAACGAGACGAGCTTTCCCTGGATGACGGTGGTTGGTGTAGTCAAAAACATCAAGGAAGACCGGTTCAACTTCAGGACTGATCGGCCGGCGTGGTACTTGCCTTATGCTCAGCACGAGAGCACCAATCCTTTGCAGCTGATTGTGCGGACCGCACAACGCCAGCCGGGTTTACCTGTTGCGATTCGCAACGCGATTCACTCAATCGATCCGACCCAGCCGGTCGCGGCCACAACGAGCATGAAGGTCTACTTAGTCGACGTTTTCATGCGCGAACGCTTCAGCGCGATCCTAATGGGAAGCCTTGCTGCGATTGGTCTGTTTTTGGCAGCGATCGGTCTTTACGGCGTAATCTCGTATTCAGTTGGCCGACGTACCGGCGAACTTGGATTGCGCATCGCCCTGGGCGCTCGCTCGCTGCATCTTTTCCAGCTCGTGCTCGGACACGGCTTCCGTCTGGTTGCCGCCGGTCTGATCACAGGTCTTTTGAGCGCCTACGCGCTCGCGCGCGGTTTTTCATCGATCCTTTATCAAATCAATTCTACTGACCATCTCACGTTTGCGGCAGTTGCAGTGGTGCTTGCAGTTACGGCGTTCATTGCCTGCTGCGTACCGGCGCGGCGCGCGACTCAAGTCGATCCAATTCAAGCGCTACGCGCCGAATGATATGAACGATCTAAGACTCGCTTTTCGACAGCTTCGCAAATCGCCCGGGTTTACTTTGGTCGCGGTGCTCACGCTGGCGCTCGGCATCGGCGCTAACACCGCCATCTTCAGCGTGGTTAACGCGGTGTTGTTAAAGCCACTGCCATTTCCATCGCCGGATCGGCTTGTCGCTGTCGGCAGCACAAATCTAAAGGACCCGGACAGAGCTCACCAGTTCAACTCGCTTTCCTATCCGGATTTCTTCGATTTCCGAAATCAAAACCACACTTTCCATGGCATCTCGTGCTATCGCGGTGGCAATTACGCGCTCGTTAACGAACAAGGTGCGCAAAACATCAAAGGGCTAAAGGTCAGTGCGGAATTCTTCGACGTGCTCGGTGTGAAGCCGGCGATCGGCCGGGCGTTTGTTCGCGAGGATGAACAAGCCGGAGGCGGACCGGGAGGATTCAAGGTTATTCTCACTCACGATTTATGGATGCGGCTCTTTAATGGCGACAAGGCCGCGATCGGTCGCACGCTGCGCATTCAGGGCCAGTCCTACACGGTTATTGGGATCATGCCGCGCGGATTTCAATTTCCCTTCGAAACGCCGGCCTTTGAAATGTACATCACGCTTGCAGACGATGCAGCAAACGCGGACGGAACGAAACCGAATACGGAACAGCGCGGCAATCACATGCTGTTGGCATTTGGCCGCCTCAAACCCGGCGTAAACGTGGCGCAGGCGGGAGCCGATCTGCGAACGATCGCGGCTGGATTGGAAAAACAATATCCGGATACGAACACGCAATTTGGCGCCGTTGTCGCGCCGCTACGCGATGACCTCGTTGGGGACGTGCGCACCGCGCTTTACGTGCTCTTCGGCGCAGTCGTTTGCGTATTACTCATCGCCAACGCCAACGTCGCGAACCTGATGCTCGCCCGCGCATCCGTGCGCGGAAAGGAGATCGCTTTGCGTGCAGCGCTGGGAGCGAGTCGCAGGCGAATCATTCGTCAATTACTTACGGAAAGCTTGTTGCTCGCCGGGATCGGCGGCTTGTTCGGTCTGTTCATCGCGAACTGGGGAACTGATGCGCTCGTTGTTACCGTGCCCCAAAATATTCCGCGCATCAGCGCAATCCAACTTGATGGCGCCGTCCTCATCTTCACTTTGTTCGTTTCCATCGCCACCGGCGTTGTTTTCGGATTGGTGCCGGCGTGGCAGGCTTCGCATGTCGATCTTAACAGCGCACTCAAGACAGGTGCGCGAATCGGTACCGGAGGCGAACACAAGCATCGTCTCCGTAATGGACTCGTCATGGGCGAGATCGCGCTCGCACTGATTCTGCTGGTTTGTGCCGGTTTGTTGATTCAAACATTCGCCCGGCTGGGCCGCGTCCAGACCGGTCTGCGCACCGAAAATCTTTTCACAGCGCGCATCAATTTGCCGGACACATCGTATCCGCGACCAGCGAACATAAGCGCGTTTTTTGATCAATTACTTCCGAAGCTCCGGGACATTCCAGGAGTTAATTCCGCCAGCATCATCGTGCCTCTGCCGCTGACTGGAAGTAATATAACGACCGATTTCGATATCGAAGAGCATCCTCTACCCGAAGGACAACGCAACGATGCTCCGATGCGCATCACCGGGGTGGATTATTTCGAGACGATGGGCATCCCGCTCCTGCAGGGCAGAGTCTTCAAGGAAACAGACAAGTTTGACTCGCTTCCCGTTGTTATTGTGAATGAGCGTTTCGCCCAGAAATTCTTTCCGGGGCAAAACATCGTAGGCAAACACATCCAGCCGGGCTGGAGCGTCGGCGATGAGAAGCCTAAGATGCGCGAGATCGTCGGCGTTGTTGGGAACGTGAGACATCTTTCGCTGCAGAAAGATTTCACGCCGGAAATGTATGTGCCGGCGAGGCAGGTTCCGGTCAACTTCGTTTTCATCGTAGCGCGCACGAGCCTTTCTGATCCCGCCGCGCTAACGACGGCCGTCCGTAATCAGCTCGCTTCGCTTGATCGCGACATTCCACTTACTCAAGTCCGCGTTTTTGACGAATACATGTCGCGAACGCTGGCCAAGCCGCGCTTCAACGCCTTGCTCTTATCGATCTTCGCAGGAACTGCGCTGCTTCTTACGGCGATTGGAATTTACGGCGTGCTTGCTTATTCGGTTTCTCAACGCACAAACGAAATCGGAATCCGAATTGCACTCGGCGCCGCGCAATCGAACATCTTCCGGTTAATTGTTGGCGAGGCGATGCTGCTGGTCGCAAGCAGCATGGGGATCGGGCTGCTCGGCGCATTCATGGCTACGCGTTTCCTCAGCAGCCTGCTTTACGACGTCGCCGCATGGGATCCGATCACTTTCGCGTCGATTGCGACGCTTATTGCCGGCGTTGCGTTTTTCTCTTGCTGGCGCCCGGCCCGCCGGGCTGCGCGGGTTGATCCTGTTACTGCCCTTCGTGCTGAATGATCACTGTAACCACATGAACGATCTCAAGTTTGCTCTTCGCCAGCTTCGTAAATCACCGGGATTCACCCTGGTTGCTGTCTTGACGCTTGCACTCGGCATCGGGGCGAACACCGCGATATTCAGCATCGTCAACGCCGTCCTGCTTCGTCCGCTTCCATATCCGGACGCCGACCGGATTATGGTTCTTAACGAATCCTCCGGGCCGGGTCAGGACTACTCCGTTGCGCTGCCCGACTATTTCGATTGGCGAAATGATAATACCGTTTTTGAGCATCTCGCCGCTACTCACAAAGAATCGCGAAATCTAAGCGGGATTCCCGGTCGTGACCCGGAACGCGTTTCGTGCGCCTCAGTGACGCGGAATTTCTTCAACATTGTCGGATTACGGCCGGAGATCGGCCGCGCATTCGGCAAAGATGAAGATAAGGTCGGCGCGCCACCGGTCGTGGTGATAAGCGACCGTTTATGGCGTCGCGTCTTTAATGCCGATCCCAGTGTGCTCGGACGTTCTATCACGCTGCACGATCAGAATTACACCGTCATCGGGGTGATGCCGCCGCAAGTCACTTCGCCGCAGGACAGCGATGTCTGGTTGTCGATGATGCGCAGGAGCAATAACGCGGTGTGGATGCAACGGTTCGTCCACCCGATGATTTATGTCTGGGGAAAACTCAAGTCAGGCGTGACTGTCGATCAAGCGCGCACGGAAATGAAAGGAATCGCCGCGCGCCTGGAGAAAGCGTATCCCGACACGAACGGACAGGAAACGGCTGTCGTTACACCGTTGATTGAAAATCTCGTAGGCAAATACCGAACAAATCTCGCAATGCTGTTCGCAGCGGTGGGTTTGGTATTGTTGATCGCGTGCGCGAACCTGGCCAATCTGTTTGCCGCGCGGGGGTCAGCCCGCGTGAAAGAGTTTGCCATTCACGCGGCAGTCGGCGCGACCCGCGGGCGGATTATCAAGAAGCTGTTGCTTGAGAGTTTCGTAATCGCGTTCCTCGGAGGGGCACTTGGATTCTTATTTGCCGTGTGGGTGCGGAATGGTTTGATGGCGCTCAGTCCAGAAGGCGTATCTCGGTTCCAACAAATCTCATTCGATCTGCCGGTTCTAGGTTTCACATTCTTGATCGCGTCCCTGACGGCTGTGCTTTTCGGACTCTGGCCGGCGTGGCAGGCGTCGCGTGCGAATGTGCAGCTCGCATTGAAGGGCGGATCTGCTGGGAGCGGTGATCCCCCGGCGGCCAGACGCGCGCGGGATTGGCTGGTGATCAGCGAAATTGCGCTCACGCTCACCTTGTTGGTCGTAGCTGGCCTGGTTGTGAAAAGTTTTTCGCTGTTGCAATCGCTCTCGTTAGGCTACGAACCGCGTGAGCTTTTCACAGCGCGCTTTGAATTACCGTGGCGACAATACAACAATCGCGACAAGATTGAAGTTTTCTCGAAGGCGCTGCTCGAGAAAGTCCGCACGTTGCCCGGTGTGCAAAACGTTGGTGTCAGCTCGAACGGGCCGCTCATGGGCGGATGGCAAACTGGTTTTTGGCGCGAAGAGAATCCGCGACCGCAGCCTTCGGACATGTTGAATAGCGATCTCGAAGTGGTCGGTGGCGATTACTTTTCCACGCTTAAAGTGCCGCTGTTGCGCGGTCGCACGTTTAACGAGCGCGACACCAAGGATTCGCCGCGCGTAATCATCATCGATCAGGCGATGGCCGAGCAATATTTTCCCGGCGAAGATCCAATTGGTAAACGTCTCGGCGTTGACGTCGGCAACGACGAAGAAGGTTGGGTAATGAGCGAAATCGTCGGCGTGGTCGCGCGGATGCGATTTCATGCTGTCGATGAAATGGCGCCTTTGCCGTTGATTTACTGTTCGTTAGGCCAGGTCCAGCGAACCGGTCTTACGCTCTTCGTGAGATCGACAATGCCTCCTGCGACGCTCGAGCGGTCGATTCGTGAGGCTGTGGCGTCAATCGATTCTTCGCTGGCGGTTTTTGACGCCCGAGTGATGAGCGATCGCGTCCGCGAGACCTGGGGTGCGCAACGGTTGTTGAGTTTTCTATTTTCAATTTTTGCCGGACTCGCGCTGGTGCTGGCGACTATCGGTCTTTACGGACTGCTTGCCTATACCACGCTCAAACGCATCCCCGAAATCGGTATTCGCCTCGCGCTTGGTGCACGGCCGGCCCAAATTCGCGCGCTGATCCTTTCGCACGGAATGCATTTGCTTTTGATCGGATCGGGGATCGGCCTCGCCGCAGCCCTGGCATTGTCACGCGCACTGCAGACTGTCCTTTTCGAAGTTAAAGGAATCGATCCAAGAATTTATCTCGGGGTCGGTGCGCTTCTCTTCTTAGCAACTCTCCTTGCTTCCTGGATTCCAGCGCGCCGGGCCTCACGTGTCGATCCAATGATCGCGCTGCGTGCCGAATGATATGAACGATCTTAAACTCGCTGTTCGCCAGCTTCGCAAATCGCCTGGGTTCACTCTAATCGCTGTCCTGACGCTTGCGTTGGGAATCGGTGCAAACACTGCAATCTTCTCTGTGGTCGAAGGCGTGCTGCTGCGCCCTTTGCCCTTCCCGCATGCGGAACGACTCGTTAGGATCTACGAAGCCCTGGATGAAAATGGGGCGCGTTCGGCAACATTGAACCTGAGCGACCGCACGACTGCGCGGTTCCGTGAGTTCGGGCGGGATATTTTCGAAGATGTTGCCGGTGGAACCGGCGGCGCCTCAGTCGTTAGTGTGACGGCCGGTTCGTCGGCGCAGACTGTCCCCGCCGCAAGTATCACCTACAACTTTTTTGATGTCCTCGGATTACCGCCGTCGCGGGGCCGCAACTTCACAAGAGAAGAGGGGACCGGCAAAGCAGCGACCGTCGCCATTATCAGCGACGACTTTTGGCGCAACACGCTCAATTCACGCCGCGATGTACTCGGCAGCACGATCATGATCGGCGGAACGCCACGGACAATCATCGGTGTGATGCCGAAAGCATTCCGGCATCCGTATCGCGCAAGTTTATGGCTGCCGCTGGCGCTTGAACCCGACAATCCGGCGACAATCAACAATCATTATCTTTATGGCGTCGCGCGGCTGCGTCCCGGCGTCACGCCCGCCAAAGCAGAGGAAGCTGTGAAGCGCATGTGCGCTACGATCAACCGCGACGATCCGAATCCAGCAAACGTGCATGCCGCGTACATCCCGCCGTTGCGCGAAAGTTTTGTGATGGATTTGCGGCCGAAAATTCTCGTCATCGTCGGGGCCGCAGTCTGTGCGCTGTTGATCGCGGCGGCCAACTTCGCCGGTCTATTGCTCGCCCGGGTAATCGAACGGGAAGGTGAATTCGCGTTGCGCACTGCGCTTGGGGCAAGCAGGCAACGCATTGTCAGGCAGCAGCTCATCCAGGCGCTTTTGCTCGCTTTGGTTGGAACCGCGCTTGGTCTGCTCATCGCATTCTGGATCACACCGATGCTTTTCGCGCTGAGTCCGGAAGGCGCGGACGCGACTGGCAGCGCGATGCGCGAATTCGATTACGCTGCGCGACTCGATCTGCCCGTCTTCGCTTTTGCTGCTGGTGTAATGACGCTGGTCGGTTTGGGTTTTGGTTTGCTGCCCGCGGTGCGCGCAGCGCGCACAGATTTGCGCGGCGCAATGAGCGTTACATCACGCGGCGCAACACTCGACCGCAGCGCGCGCAGGTTACTGGGTTCATTCGTCGTGATCGAGCTCGCGATCGCCGCTGCGCTGCTGACCGCTAGTGTTACGGCGACGCAATATTTCCGGAAGCTGATCGAGGAACCATGGGGCTTCGAAACAAAAGACCGCCTCGCTTTTAACGTCACCGTTCCCGATCGATTCTTTCCCACCGCCGCGGCGAAACAGGGCGCGCTCGAAGCTTCAGTCGCGCAACTACAGACAGTGCCCGGAGTGAAATCCGCCACCGTCGTGTCGCCGTCGCCGATGGACGCGTCGTGGACCCTGATGCTGTTCAACGCCGAAGGCGCGCCCGCTCCGGAACCGCGCGGCGTTTACACCGCATACTCACGCGTGCCTGTGCCTGGTTATTTTCAGAGCGTTGGCCAGCCGATCCTGCAAGGCCGCGATTTCAACACGGGCGATACTGGCGACACGCCGCTCGTTTGCATTGTCAGCCAGAGCATCGCGAAACGTTTTTGGCCTAACGATTCGCCGATCGGGAAACGCCTTCGCTGGGGCCGGCTCGATGGAACCCGTCCGTGGTTCACGATTATCGGCGTTGTCGGCGACATGAAAGCGATCGCCGATCCGCGCGACGGAGAAGTGCTCGGTATGATCGCGCGGCCACTGGCGCAAATGCTCGTGCATGCGACAGCATCGCTCGACGATATCACCTTTGTTCTGCACACCGATGGCCGCTCGGTTAACGAACCGACGATCCGCGCGGCGCTGGCCCGTGCCAATGCGAATCTCGCCGCATACAATTTTCTCTCGCTCCAGGATGCCGCAGCGCGCTCGCGCACGACCGAGCGATTCATTTTCGTTCTCGTCTCATCGTTCGGACTCGTGGGGCTCGTCCTCGCTGCGGTGGGTTTGTATGGCCTGCTCGCGTTTCAGGTTGCGCGACGCGAGCGCGAATTCGGCATCCGCAGCGCGCTTGGCGCCACCGCGTGCCAGATCATCCAGCTCGTGGCGCGACAAGGCGCTGTGTTGCTTTCGCTAGGCTTCACTGCCGGCGCGCTGGCGACTTACGGAGTAGTGCGCCTGGTCCGAAATCAGTGGGCTGAAATGCCGGCGCCGAGTCTGATAGCATGCATTTCCGCAGCGATCGTGCTCGGCATCGCGGTGATGATCGCATGCTGGCTACCCGCGCGCCGTGCATCACGCGTCGATCCCGTTATTGCGCTTCGCGCAGAATAATTATGAATGACTTAAAATTCGCTCTTCGTCAGCTACGCAAATCGCCCGGATTTTCCGCGCTCGCCATTATCACCCTTGCGATTGGAATCGGTCTAAATACCGCCATCTTCAGTTTGATCAACGATCTCTTCCTGCGCGGCCTGCCGCCGTTTAGGGAACCGTCGCGCGTCGTCCATGTTTATGGTGGCGACAAATCGCGTGATCTGGAGGACATCGGCGTATCGACGCCGCGCTACCAGCATTTTCGCGATGGGCAAACGGTGTTCGAGGGGTTAGCCGGCGAAAATTTCTTTCTTTTCACACTGACAGGGCTTGGCGATCCGGTCCAAGTCTTTGGCGGCCGTTTGACCGCGAACTATTTTGATCTGCTCGGCGTCCGCCCAATTCTCGGACGAAACTTCCTGCCGCAGGAAGAAGAGGGGGCTGATGTCGCCGTAATAACGAAAAATTTCTGGCAGAAACGCCTCGGGGCCGATCCAAACGCGATCGGGCGCAGCATCACGCTTGACGGGACAGCGCACATGATCGTGGGCGTGCTGCCGAATATGCCGGCGACCTGGTTTGGGGCGAACCCAATCGCGGAGGTTTGGACCACGAAGCCCTTCCAGCTACCGGGATTTTCCTATGAACGAATGATGCGTGGCACCAGCTTTCTGCGCGTCATCGGCCGGCTCAAACCGAACATCACGGTCGACCAGGTGAAAGCAGCGCTGCCGTCGCTGGATCAAAGTTATCGAACACAATATCCCAACAAAATTGACAGCGGACTGACCACGACCATCAGGACATTGCCGCAGGATGTGACGCAGAATTTCCGCGCGGGTTTCATCACGCTGTTCGCAGCGGTTTGCTTTGTGCTGCTGATCGCGTGCAGCAACGTCGCCAACTTGTTGCTGGTTCGTTTCAGCGGACGACGCCGCGAAATCGCTTTGCGAATGGCGATCGGCGCCTCGCGTGCCGGCATCATTCGTCTGTTTGTTCTTGAAAGCGTCCTAGTGAGTATCATCGCAGGAGGTGTCGGCGCATTCGTAGCGTGGCGGTTAGTTCCGCTTGTCCCAAAAATGGCGTCAAATTTTCTTCCCCTTGAAGGAAACATCGCCAGCAGTGTTTCGCTGCAGGTCCTCGTGTTCACAATCGCGCTTTCGACTTTGACCGGATTGCTGATGGGCGTTTATCCGGCGATGCAAGCCTCGCGCGCGGATCTTGTTGACGGGCTGAAAGAGGGTGGCCGCGGAACGAGCGGCAGTGTGCGGCAACAGCGGTTCCGCAAGATCCTCGTCGGTGCGCAAGTGGCTCTCTCCGTCACATTGGTCGCGGGCGCGGGGCTGTTGATCACCAGCTTTATGCGGTTGAGCCACCAGAATCTCGGTTTCCATCCACAACATCTCTGGACCGGCGCGATCACCTTGCCGACGGCTCAGTATGCCGATGCGGCTTCGCGTCAGCGTTTCGTCGAACAACTCCTCAATGCGCTGCGTGAGGTTCCCGGCATCCAGAGTGCGACCGTTAGCGGCGACATTCCATTGAATGGCGGCAATCGAACGCTGTACGCGCGGGGCGATCGCGATCTGCCGCCCGTGGAGCAACGCCCGGGTGCGCCGAGTCACGATGTGGCGCCGGACTTCTTCAAGACCTGGCGAATTCCCCTTCTCGCCGGGCGCGAATTCAACGAGCACGACACAGCCGAGAGCCAGAACGTCGTGTTGATTAGTCAGACTGGCGCCAGAAAAATTTTCCCTAACGAAAATCCAATCGGCAAAACATTACTCGTGACGAGCGCCGGCACACCGTGCGAAATCGTCGGGATTGTTGGCGACATTCGTTCGACGCGGATCAAAGAAGAACCCGGGATGGAGTTTTATCGACCGTGGTCTCAGGAGAATTTTCCGTTCGTTAACGTAGCGATTCTCAGCACGCTGAATACCGACGCAGTGACGAAACTCGCACAATCCGCCTTGAGCAAGGTTAATCCGGGCCTGGCGATTGCGGTGCCGCAGAGCATGGATGCGATCGTGGCGCAGGCACTTGGGCAAGCGCGTTTGATGATGATTCTGCTGGGTCTGTTTGCCGGAGTTGCGTTGCTTTTGGCAGCTGTGGGGATTTATGGCGCGGTCGCATACAGTGTCGCTCAACGCACCGGGGAAATTGGTGTGCGCATTGCGCTCGGGGCGCAAGCCGCGGATGTCCTACGGCTTATCTTGGGGCAGGGCATGACGCCAGTGGTAATCGGACTCGCCATTGGCATCGCCGCTGCACTCGCACTTGGCCGTTTACTAACGACGCAGCTCTATCAAATTTCACCGCATAATCCAACGCTGCTTTTCACAACGGCAGTTGTTCTGGCATTAGTGGCGTTGCTTGCCTGCTTCGTCCCGGCGCGGCGAGCTGCAAATGTTGATCCGATCCAGGCGCTGCGCGCGGAGTGATATGCAGGATCTCAAATTCGCATTTCGTCAGCTCCGAAAATCGCCAGGATTTACTTTTGTCGCCATTCTGACGCTGGCCCTCGGGATCGGGGCGAACGTGGCGATTTTTTCCGTCGTCAACACAGTGCTCCTTCGTCCGTTCGCTTTTAGTGACCCGGATCGGCTC
>Ga0081455_10006223_pt1 | contig 12859 bp, 11 predicted proteins | sample TabmetS3T2R1_FD_70207 | JGI IMG/M metagenome (GOLD analysis project Ga0081455, IMG submission 70207) | Tabebuia heterophylla rhizosphere microbial communities from the University of Puerto Rico - S3T2R1 | ecosystem: Host-associated > Plants > Roots > Rhizosphere ... | reverse complement strand
TCCTGGCCCTCGGGCACGTCCTGAGCGGCCTCGGTGGGCAGGTCGCCGCCCAGCTCCATCCTGACGGCCCCCGAGCGGTTGGTGGCCTCGGCGGTGGCCTCTAGCCGCTGGTAGGCGGGGTCGCGGATGTCCTCCGACGGCCGGTCGTACTGCACGTCGGCGTAGGCGATGCGGCCGTCGGGCGAGGCCTGCAGCGCCCCGACCGCGCCCACGTCGGGCTGGTTGGCCACGTCGGCCAGCGCCGCGCCGACGGCACGGGCGGCGGCCGGGTCGGACAGGGTCGCCGCCGCCGAGCCGTCCTCGACGGTGAACACGAGCTGCGCGGACGTGCCCGCGGCGGCCGGGAACTCCTCCTCCAGGATGTCGAGCGCTCGCTGGGACTCGACGCCCGGAATGTCGAACTGGTCGGAGGTCCGCCCGCCGCCGGCCTGGGCGACCGCGATCACACCGAGGGCGACGATCGCCCAGATCAAGAGGGTGAGCCGGCGGCGACGGACCGCGCCACGACCGAGCCGGTAGAGGAAGGGGGTCATGGGTGTCAGATTGTGGCATTAGAGTGTCAGATGTCAAGATGATGCCAAGAGCCTTTGGAGTGACACTCGGCACATCAACGCCGAACGCTCACGAGCAGGCAGATGGCAGAGAGGACATACTTTCCCCATGAAGCAGGTGGTCGAGGCGGCCGTCGGGCTACGCGAGCGCAAGAAGGCGCGCACGCGCGAGGCGATCATCGACGCGGCCCTCGAGCTTTTCGGCCGCAAGGGCTTCGACGCCACGACGATCGAGGACATCGCCGCCGCCGCCGACGTCTCGCCGCGCACGTTCTTCCGCTACTTCGATTCGAAGGTCGACCTCGTCATGGCCCACAACGAGGCCCATGGCGACAAGGTCGCCCCTCTCGTCGTCGCGCGCCCGGCGAGCGAGGGACCGCTGGAGGCGCTGCACCAGGTGATGCAGCAGATGCTGCTGGAGCTCCTGGCCGACCCCTCGGTGGTGCGCGAGTTCCGGGTGATGATGGGCACGCCGACGCTGCGCAAGCTGGCGCGTGAACACTTCTACGAGGAGGAGGCCGAGCTCGTCAGCGCCTTCGCAGCCCGGTTGGGCACCGACGACGCCGACCTGACGGCCAACGTCATGGCGGGTGCCGCCGCCTCGGCGATCTGGGCGGTCATCGACCGCTGGCTCGCGGAGGGTGCCGACGTCGAACGCCTGCCGCCGATGATCGACGAGGCGTTCGCCCTGCTGGAGCAGGGCTTCAGCCCGGCTCGACCGCCAGTTCGCCGAGGCGCGTCCGCAGGTCCCGCTCGAACTCGAGCACGTCGGGGCCGACAGCCGCAGCCTTGAGGCGCCGGAGCGTGGGGTGGCCGGCCTCGTGCTCGGCCTCCCACTCGTCGGCGAAGCCGCCGTCGGCGATGTTGCCCACGATGTCCCGCATGGTGGTGGCCACGTCGAGGTGGTCGAAGCGGTCGGCCCGCGACAGCTGACCGTATTGGCTGGTCGGGGAGTGGTGCTCCATCTGGACGGCGTAGCCCTCCAGGCGCATGAGGCGGTACGAGCGCTCGACCTCGCCCGACAGGAACAGTTCGGTGAGGATCGCCTCCAGGGGAATGCCCTCGCTCAGCAGCACTTCGACGAACGACTGGCTGACGCGGCGCATCGCCGGTGCCAGCGCCTGTTCGACCGCGAGGTCGAGCACCGCCTCCTGGTGGGGCGTCAGCGACAGGGCGCCCTGCCGCAGGCCGCCGATCGCGTTGGCGACCGCCAGCGTGCGGGCGGCGGCCGTGCCGGTGCGGTCGTGGTGGATCCCGACGGCGGTGATGAAGCCGACGCCCTCCTCGTAGCAGCGCCGCACCTCGGGCCCCAGCATCCGCGGGGCGACCATGCCGACGTCGCACTCGAGCTCGAGGCGGCCGAACGCCGGGCAGAAGCCGCTGGCCACGATCACGAGCGCGTCGGTCCCTGGCCGGAGCGGCAGTGAGGGGATGACATCGTCCGGCACCAGCAGGCAGAGGATGTCGGCGTCGTTGGCGGCGGCGACGTCCTCGGTGGCGAAGCCGTCCGCCTCGGCCGCGTCGCGGGTGGCGTCGGCCCGCACGCAGACCCGGACGTCGACCCCCGAGTCCCGCAGGTTGAGGGCCCACGAGCGGCCCTGGTTCCCGTAGCCGACGACCGCCAGGCGCTGGCCCTGGATGGCCGTCGGGTCGGCGTCGTGGGTGTGGAAGATCGTCGTCATCGTGTGCTCCCCCTCGTTCCGTCAGGTCACGCCGTCCTCGGCCAGGTCGTCGAGCTCGGCGTCGGACAGGCCCAGGATTCCGCCCAGGACCTCGCGCGTGTCCTCGCCGAGGCGGGGCGCCCCGGCCGGGGTCGGCGACGCCTCGCCGACGAACCGGGGGAACGGCGCCTGCTGGCGGAGCGGGCCCAGCACGGGGTCGGCCACCGCCACCAGGTCGTCCCTCACGGCCATGTGGGCATCGGCCGCGATGTCGGCGGCGGTGTAGGCGCGGGCGACCGGCACGCCGTGCGTGACCGCAGCCGCCTCGACCTCGGCGGCAGGACGGGCCGCGGTCCACTCGGCGACGATGGCGTTGATCTCGTCGGCGTGCTTGGCCCGGTCGGCCAGGGTGGCGAACCGGGGATCGGTGGGCAGGTCGGGCCGGTCCATCGCCGCACACAGCCGCGCGAAGTTGGCATCGCTGCCCGCGACCAGGCAGACGTAGCGGCCGTCGCCGGTCGGGAAGTTGTCGAGCGGGGCCGAGTTGGCCAGGCGGTTGCCCTCGCGCTCCCGCACGATCCCGAGCCGGTCGTAGGCGGCGATGGTCCACTCGAGGATCCGGAGCACCGAGCCGTACAGCGCGGCGTCGATCACCGCGCCCCGGCCGGTGGCGCCCGGGCCCCCGTCCCGGCGGTAGAGGGCCGCGAGGGCGGCCTGCGCGGCGAAGGCGCCGGTGAGGTAGTCGCTGGTGGTGAGGCCGGGTCGGACCGGCGGCCGGTCCGGGTAGCCGGTGAGGTTGAGCAGTCCGCCGTAGCCGATGCCGGTGCGGTCGAGCCCGGGCCGCGGCGCGTAGGGCCCGTCCTGGCCGAAGGCCGAGATGCGGACGACCACCAGCCTCGGGTCGAGGTCGGCCGGGCCCAGCCGCCACGACTCGAGCGTGCCGGGCCGGAAGTTCTCGCAGAGCACGTCGGCGTGGGCGGCGAGCCGGCGGACGAGGTCCTGGCCCCGCGGCGTGCGCAGGTCGATCGTCACGCTCTTGCGGCCGCGCCCCTCCACCGCCCAGTACAGCGAGTAGCGCCCACCCTCGGTGTCCGCGAACGGGCCGATGTCGCGCATGAAGTCCCCGCGGCCGGGCTGTTCGATCTTCACGACCTCGGCGCCCTGCTCGCCCAGCAGCCCGGCGCAGAACGGCGCTGCGATGCGGGTGCCGAGGTCGAGCACGCGGAGCCCCGCGAGCGGGCCGCTCATTCCGGCCCGGCCTCGCCGGCCTGCTCGCGCTTCACGTGGTCCATGCCGCCCGCCTTGCGCTCCCGCATGAGCCCCAGCGCCGTCTCGGTGTTGGACACGAACTGGTGGACCATGAAGTGGTGCCGCCACGAGTCGCGCTGGCCCATGCGGTCGACCATGGCGTTGATGGACCCCTTCACCGCCTGCGCGGTGACCGGCGGCACGAGCGCCACCTCGTCGGCCATCGCCCGGGCGGCAGCCGCCAGCTCGGCGCGGGGCACGACGCGGTTGACCAGGCCGGACCGCTCGGCCTCGTCGGCGGTCAGCGTCCGCGCGCAGAGCAGGAACTCCTTGGCCTTGCGGGGGCCCATCTCCCACGGCTCGACCAGCAGCTCCACGCCCGCACCGGACATGCGCAAGACCGGGTTGGAGAAGCGGGCGTCGTCCGCGGCGACGATCAGGTCGCACATGCACGCCAGCATCAGGCCGGCGGCCGAGCAGGCGCCCTGCACCGCGGCGATGGTTGGCTTGCGGAAGTCGCGCAGGCGCACGCAGCGGTCGAAGTACATGACCTGCTCGTGCCGCAGCTTGCCCTCGGGCGTGGCCCGCATGGCCGCCCACGGCTCGGTCCCGTCCATCAGCTCCTTGAGGTCGTGCCCCGAGCAGAAGTGCTCGCCCTCGGCGGCCAGCACCAGCACGCGCACGGCATCGTCGGCATCGGCACGGTCGAGGACACCGTCGAGCTCGTCGATGGTGGCGGAGTCGAGGGCGTTGGCGACCTCGGGCCGGCGGAGCGTGATCGTCGCCACCGCGCCGTCGACGTCGTACCCGACCCGGGAGGCGCTCATGGGCGGGCCCCGCGCGCCGTGAGGCAATGGCGAACGGTCACAAGAACCGGAGGCAATGGCGCACGCTCTCCGTCCGTCATTGCCTCGCCCCCTCCCGGGCGTTCGTCATTGCCTCGGGGGTCTCGCGCGGCAGTCCCAGGACGCGCTCGCCGATGATGGTGCGCTGGATCTCGTTGGTGCCGGCGAAGATCGACGCCGCCTGGTAGTAGAGCCACGAGCGCTGCCACTCGCCGCCACCGGGGTTGTCGGTGGCGCCGGCGCCCAGCGGTGCGGCGGGCCCGAGCACATCGAGCGCGAGGCGGTGGAGGCGCTGGCTCATCTCCGACCAGTAGAGCTTGAGCGCGGAGCCCTCCGGCCCGATCGGTTGGCCCGACTCGAGCCGCGAGAGCGACCGCCAGTTGTGGAGCTGGAACAGCTTGACCTCCACGAACGCCTGGGCCAGCCGCTGGGCCATGTGGGGATCGTCGAACGCCTGCCGCTCGGCCGCCAGCTTCAGCATCTCGTCGAGGTGCTGGCTGTGGATGACGAGCTGGCGGGGGTTCGTCCCCCGCTCGTGGGCGAGCGTCGAGCCCGACACCCGCCAGCCGGCGTCGACCTCGCCGATCACGCAGTCGTCGGGCACGAAGACGTCGCTGAGGAACACCTCGTTGAAGTCGGACTCGCCGGTGATCTGCCGCAGCGGCCGCGCGTCGACGCCCGGCGCGCTCATGTCGACGGCGAACGCCGTGATGCCGGCCTGCTTGCGGACGTCGGGGTTGGTGCGGGCCAGGCACAGCCCCCAGTCGGCGAACTGGGCGTAGGACGTCCACACCTTCTGCCCGTCGAGCACCCAGCCCTGGTCGCCGTCGGAGCGCCGGGCCCGCGTCGCGAGGGACGCCAGGTCGCTGCCGGCGTCGGGCTCGCTGAACAGCTGGCAGAACAGGATGTCGGCCCGCAGGATGCCCGGCAGCCAGCGCCGGCGCTGCTCCTCGGTGCCGTGCGCCAGCAGCGTCGGACCGACCAGGTTGACCCCGATCCGGCCCACCAACTCGGGGGCGCGGGCCCGGGCCAGCTCCTCCTGGACGACGTAGTGGGCGAGCGCGCCGGCACCCCGTCCGCCGTACGCCTCGGGCCAGGTCACGCCGACCCAGCGCCCGTCGGCGAGCCGGCGCTGCCAGCTCCGGCCGAACGCCACCTCGTCGTCGAGCGACGCGTGGCGCGGCGGAAGGCCGACGCCGTACTCCCATGGCAGGTTGGCCTCGAGCCAGGCGCGGCATTCGGCCCGCAGGCGCTGCTGCTCGGCCGTCGGCGTGAGGTCCATCATGCGCATCGTAGGTGGCCCACCCATCCGGAGGTGACGTGACCGTCAGTTACGCTCGTTTTCCGTGGACTTCGAGCTTTCCCCCGACCAGCGGTCGCTCCGGGACGCAGCCGCCGACCTGTTGGCTGGGCGCTCGCCCATGCCGGTGGTCCGCGGGGCGGTCGACCGGGGCGGGGAGCCGGATCGCGACCTGTGGAAGGCCATGGTCGACCAGGGCTGGTGCGGCCTGGCGGTGCCCGAGAAGCTCGGCGGCGTGGGCCTCGGCTGGGTGGAGGCGGCCATCGTCCTCGAGCAGGTGGGCGCGCACCTGGCGCCGGCCCCGGTCCTCGGCCAGATGGTGGCCCTCGAGGCGCTGGCCGACGGCGCCTGGGGACCGCGGCTGATCGCCGGCGAGGCGGTGGCCGCGTGCGCCGAGCGCCTCGACCAACCGTGCGTCTACGCACCGGCCGCCGACGTGGTCGTGGTGCCGGAGGACGACCGGCTGGTGGCGCTCGAGCTGGGGGAGCGCCGCCCGGCCGCCGAGCCGGCGATGGACGTCACCCGGCAGCTCGGCTGGCTCGGGACGGCGGCGCTGGCCGACGCCCCCCGCAGCGAGGTCGGGGGCGCGGCCGAGGTGGCCCGCCACCTGGACGTGGCGGCGGTGGCGTACGCCGCCGAGCTGCTCGGCGTGGCCCAGCGGGCGCTCGACCTGGCGGTGGCCTACGCCAAGGACCGCGTCCAGTTCGGGCGGCCGATCGGCAGCTTCCAGGCGGTCAAGCACCGGTGTGCCGACATGTTGGTGGACGTGGAGGGCATGCGTTCGGCCGTCTACTGGGCGGCCTGGACCCTCGGCGACGTCGACGCCGCCGACGACGAGCGGTCGATCGCCGCGTCGACGGCCAAGGCCTGGTGCAGCGATGCCGCCTCCCGGGTGCTCGCATCGGCCCTGCAGGTCCACGGGGGCATCGGCTTCACCTGGGAGCACGACCTCCACCTGTACCTGAAGCGGGCCCACCTCGACGCGGTCTCATTTGGCGATGCCACCTTCCACCGCGCCCGCCTGGCGCGGCTGCTCCGGTCCCGGGTCGAGGGCGGCCGCTCGCTGATCTGAGCACGCCCTACCGGAAGTCGAACGCCACCTTGATGGCGCCGGTCTCGCCCTGGTGCACCAGCGTGGCGAACGCCTCGCGCCACTCGTCGAGGCGGAAGCGGTGCGTGAGCATGCCCGAGAGGTCGACGCGGCCGTCGGTCACGAGGCCGAAGTAGTGGTGGTAGGCGTGCTGGCGGCGGCCCTCGAAGGTCTCGTCGCCGAACGCGTTGGAGCCCATCAGGCGCAGCTCCTTGAAGTACCAGGGCGTCCACTCGAACCGCCCCGGCGAGCTCACGCCCAGCTGGACCAGCGTGCCCTGTTCCCGCAGCACCCGCAGCGCCACCTCGGTGGTCGCGGGGGAGCCGACCGTGTCGTAGACGACGTCGATGGCGCCCGGGTAGGCGACGGGCAGTCCCTCCCACGGGCGGCGGAGCGTCGCGCCGGACCAGGCCGCCAGCCGCTCGACCAGCTCCTCCGCCGGTTCGGGAGCGAACACCTCGGCGCCCAGCGCCGCGGCCTGCTCGGCCTGGCCCGGCCAGCGGGCGATGGTCGCCACCTCGACGCCGGAATACAGCTGGCGCAGGATCGCCGTCGCGGTCGACCCCAGCGCCCCGGCGCCGTAGACGACGGCCCGGGACGCGGGGCTGGGCGGGTTGCGCGTGATGGCGTGGAACGACACCGACCACGGGTCCGCCAGCACCGCGACCTCGTCGGCGATGCCGTCGGGCACCGCGACCGCCATCGACTCGTGCGCCGGCAGCCGCTCGGCGAAGCCGCCGGTCGCCTCGACGGCGTTGCCGGTGTGGATGCCGACCGACAGCCGACCCTGGTGGAAGTTGGCGCAGATCTGGTAGTCGCCCCGGGCACACGCCGGGCACACCGGGCTGATGCCGCGGGCGCGGCACCCCAGGTTGGGGTAGAGCACGATCCGCTCGCCGGCCTCGACGCCGGCCACCGCCGGCCCCGCCTGCTCCACGGTGGCGACCACCTCGTGGCCCAGCACCTGGGGGAACGAGATGAAGGCGGTCATCATGTTGTCGGTGCCGTCCTCGAAGTCCATGAGCACCTGCTTGGTGTCGGACCCGCAGATGCCGGTGACGCGGGTGCGCAGCACCAGCCAGTCGTCGCCCAGGAGCGGCGGTTCCGGCAGGTCGACCAGCGCCATGGGGGTCGACGCCAGGTTGCGGAGCAACCGCGGTGCGTCCTCGGGCAGCTCCTCGGAACGTGTCTCCCGCTCCCACGGCCGCTCGGGCCGGGCTTCGGCGTCTCCCATGAACTGGAGCGCCCTCACTGCGCCCGCTCCTGGCTGGCTCGCTCCTGGCCGGCGAAGTAGTCGACGGCGCCCTGCATGAAGCCGTCGATGTCCGAGGTCTTGAACTCGGCGACCGCCTTGAGGTCGGGGACGTAGCGCTCGAAGCCGTCGCTCACCAGCGCCTCCAAGACGGCGGCCGCCACCGTCTCGGCCGGTTCGAAGGGACCGTCGTAGGGGGACGGGTCGTTGCCGGGCTGGTCCCAGATCTCGGTGGCGATGGCCCCCGGGACGATGAGGCGGACCTCGACGCCCGTGGACCACAGGTCGACGGCCATCACCTCCGACCAGCCGTGCAGGGCGAACTTCGATGCCGCGTACGCGGCCTCGCGCGGCGACCCGACCCGGCCGGCCAGGCTGCCGACGTTGACGATGACGCCCCGGTCGCGCTCCAGCATGCGCGGCAGGACCGCGAGGGTCAGCGCCACCGGCGAGAGGAAGTTGGTGCGCATCACGTCCTCGACGACGTCGGTCGACAGGCGCTGCACGGGCCGCCGCATCGGCCGGGCCGCGTTGTTGACCACGGCGTCGAGCTGCCCGAACGCATCCCAGGCCTCGACCGCCAGCGCCGCGGCGGCATCGGGGTCGGACAGGTCGACGGTCCACATCCGGTGCCCGGCACCGTCGCCACTGCCGCCACCGGGGGTTGCGTCCCGACAGGCCTCGAGCACGCCGGACAGCCGGTCCGCCCGCCGGGCGGCGATCCCCACGGTGGCGCCGCGCCCGGCCAGCATCGGCGCCAGCGCGGCCCCGATGCCCGAGGACGCCCCGGTGACGAGGACACTCGTGCCCTCCAGCGTCGCGAGTGCGCTCATGACCGTCCTCCCGTCGCAGCCTGCCCTCCCATGCGGCGCACGGTACATTCCGACTGACACGAGTGTCAGTCCTAGCGGGGTGGTAATGGCGAGCGAGGTGACCGTCGGCATCGACATCGGGACCACCTCGGTGAAGGCCGTGGCGGCCGACGGCGACGGCCGGGTCGTGGCACGCAGTCGCGTGACCCGTCCACTGCTCGCCCGCCACGCCGGTGAGCTGGCACACGACGCCCGATCGTCCTGGCGCGACGGCGTCGTCGAGGCCCTGCGGCAGGTGCTCGCCGCCGGCCACCCGGACGGCGGGCGGCTCGAGGTGCGCGGCGTGAACGTCGCGGCGATGGTCCCGTCGCTGTGCGCGGTCGACGACGAGGGGGTCCCGATCTCCGACGGGCTGCTCTACGGCGACGCCCGGGGTGCGGGCGGCGACCCGGCGGCCGATCCGGCGAGCTCGGGCGAGCTGGTGCGGTTCCTCGAGTGGCTGGCCCGCGAGCACCCGGATGCCGGCGGCTACTGGCCCGCCCAGGCCGTCGCCAACCGCGCCCTGAGCGGCGCGGCGGCCATCGAGACGACGGTGGCGATGACCGCGCTGCCGCTGTTCGACTTCCAGGGATGGGACGCCGCCGTGGCCGCCAAGGCGGGGGTCGACGACATCGCCCGCCTGCCGCGGATCGTCGTCGGGACCGAGCCGGTCGGCCGGGTGCACGATGCCGGGGGCGCGCCGCTGGGGGGCGGCACCATCGACGCCCTCGCCGAGCAGTTCGTAGCCGGCGCCGACGACGACGGGGATGTGCTGGTCATCCTCGGCTCCACGCTGATCGTGTGGGCGGTCATCCCCGAATGGCGGGAGGCGGCGGGCGTGTGGACGGTGCCGCACACGGCGCCCGGAAAGAGCCTGATCGGCGGCCCGTCCAACGCCGGGGGCCTGTTCGTCGGCTGGGCCAACCGGCTGCTGGCGGCGGAAGCGGCGGGCACATCGCGCGACCCGCAGCGCGTCCCCGTGTGGCAGCCCTATCTCCGGGGCGAGCGGGTGCCGCTGCACGATCCGGGCCGGCGGGCGTCGCTGCACGATCTCGACATCGGGCTCGACGCCGCCGCCCTGCGCCGGGCGGCCTACGAGGCGTCGGCCTTCGCCGCCCGCCACATGCTCGACCTCGGCGGGATCGCCGGCACCGCCCGGCGGATCGTCGCCACCGGGGGCGGGGTGCGCGACGCAGCCTGGGTGCAGGCCCTGGCCGACTGCACCGGGCTGCCGGTCGACCCGGTCGCGGTGCCCGAGGGCGCCGCGCTCGGCGCGGCGTTCCTGGCCCGGGTGACCGCCGGGCTGGAGGAGTCCTCCGCCGACGCCGCCCGCTGGGCCCGTCACGGGCGCCGGGTCGAGCCCGACCCCCGCTGGCTCGCCGCCACCGGCGAGCGCTACGCCCGCTACCGCGAGCTCGCGACATGAGCGAGCGTCCCGCAGGGCGAGAGAGCGAGCCCGGCCCGAGCGGCCGTGGGAGCGGACGGCAACGCGTCGACAGCCCGAGCGGCCCGCTGCGAAGCAGCAAGAGCGGGAAGCAATGACCGGACACCGACGGCGCATCGTCGTGGACCGCGAGCTCTGCATCGGCTCCGGCAACTGCTGCTTCTACGCGCCGAACACGTTCGATCTCGACGACGAGCTGAAGTCGGTGGTCGTCGACCCTGACGGCGACGGCCCTGCCGACGTCCGCGCCGCCGCCGAGGGCTGCCCGGTCAACGCCATCAGCATCCACCACGACGCCGGGGACCAACTGGAGGGCAACTAGTGGGACTGGCCGTCACCGACGACCACGCCGAGCTGGCGGCGACCGTGCGCCGCTGGGCCGAGGCCCGCGACCTGCTGGCCGAGGCGCGGGCGTGCCTCGACGCGCCGGGCCGCCCGTCCGCCGGGGCGGATGACGCGGCCGAGGCGCTGCCGCCATGGTGGACCGAGGTCGCCGACATGGGCTGGCTCGGCCTGGCGGTGGGCGTCGAGCACGGCGGCCAGGGCTACGGCGTCGCCGAGCTGGCCGTGGTGCTCGAGGAGCTGGGGCGGTGGTGCGCACCCGGGCCGCTGTTGCCGACGGTGATCGCGGCCGTGGCGGTCGACCGCTGGGCCGGTGACCCGGGCCTGGCCCGCCCGCTGGTGGACGGGACCATGGTCGGCGGCCTGGCCCTCGCCGGTGAGCTGGTGGTCGACGATGCGGGGCGGGTGTCGGGGCGCGCCCGCGGCGTCTGGGGCGGCTCGCTGGCCGACCGGTTCGTGCTGCCGGTGGCGCAACGGGACGCCGTCGCATGGTGCGTGGTCGACCGCGCCGACCTCGACGTCAAGGCGCTGGCGAGCTTCGACGCCACCTGCGGGCTGGCGGAGGTCCGGCTCGACGGGGTCGACGTCGGGCCGGGGCGATGGCTGTCGCCTGGCGCAGGGGGTGCCGCCGATCCCGCTGCGTTGGTCCGCCTGGCCGAGCTGCTCGCGGGGGCCGAGGCCCTCGGCGTCGCCGAGTGGTGCGTGCGGACGGCGGCCGACTACGCCGCCGTCCGGGTTCAGTTCGGCAGGCCGATCGGCCAGTTCCAGGCCGTCAAGCACCGCTGCGCCGACATGCTCGTGACGGTCGAGGCGGCCCGGGCGGCCGTCTGGGACGCGGCCCGAAGTTTCGACGCCGGGTCCAACGGGGGGTGGACGGTGGCGCAGTCGGCGGCGGCCGCGCTCGCCCCGGAGGCCGGCTTCCGCGCCGCCAAGGACTGCATCCAGGTCCTGGGCGGCATCGGCTACACGTGGGAGCACGACGCCCACCTGTTCCTCAAGCGCGCCAGCGCCATCCGCCACCTGCTGCCGGCGCCGGCGGTCGCCCGCCGCCGGATGGCCGAGGCGGTGGCCGCCGGCGAGCGGCGGTCGCTGTCGGTCGAGCTGCCGCCCGAGGCCGAGCCGCTCCGGGTCGACGTGCGCGAGTTCGTCGAGGACCTCCGGACCCACGACCGGTCCGAGTGGCGCCGCCTGCTCGCAGACGCGGGTTACCTGGCGCCCCACTGGCCCCGGCCCTGGGGCCGCGACGCGTCGCCCGTCGAGCAGCTCGTGATCGACCAGGAGCTGAGCGCGGCTCGGATCCGGCGGGCGCACCTGGCCATCGCAGGGTGGGTCCTGCCCACCCTCATCGCCCATGGCAGCCCGGAGCAGCAGGAGCGCTTCATCGCGCCCTCGCTGCGCGGCGAGATCGGCTGGTGCCAGATGTTCTCGGAGCCCGGGGCGGGCAGCGACCTGGCCGGCCTGTCCACGCGCGCGGAGCGCGTCGACGGCGGCTGGTCGATCACCGGCCAGAAGGTGTGGACGTCGATGGCACGGGAGGCCGACTGGGCCATCTGCCTCGCCCGCACCGACGCCGGCGTCACCAAGCACCAGGGCATCGGCTGCTTCCTCGTCGACATGGCCACGCCGGGCATCGACATCCGGTCCCTGCGCGAGCTGACGGGCTCCGCGATGTTCAACGAGATCTTCCTCACCGGCGTCTTCGTGCCCGACGACTGCGTGGTGGGATCGCCGACCGAGGGCTGGGCCTACGCCCGCACGACGCTCGCCAACGAGCGGGTGTCGATGGCGGAGGCATCGTCGTTCGGACCGGGCGTGAGCGCCCTGTTCGAGCTCGCGGAGTCCGAGGGCCTCCTGGGCGACCCGTTGGTCCTCGACCGGCTCGGCGGCCTGGTCGTCGACGCCCACGCCATCGCCGTGCTCGGGCTCCGCACAACGCTGCGGGCGCTGGGTGGTGCGCCGCGGGGCAGCGGGGCCGGCGGCCCCGAGGCAAGCGTGCGCAAGCTGGCCGCGGTCGAGCACGAGCAGGCGGTGCAGGAGGCGGGCCTCGCCCTCCTGGGTCCCGAGGCGGCGCTGACGGACGGGCCCGGCGGCCCCTGGATCGCCGGGTTCCTCGGCAACCGGGCGCTGTCGATCGCGGGGGGCACCAGCGAGATCCAGCGCAACGTGATCGCCGAGCGCCTCCTGGGGCTGCCCAAGGATCCCTGAGCGCTACATCAACGGTACCGACGTGCCGCCACCTGTTGTGCCCGAAGCATGCTGCTCAGCCTGGCGACCC
>Ga0081455_10006222_pt1 | contig 12859 bp, 9 predicted proteins | sample TabmetS3T2R1_FD_70207 | JGI IMG/M metagenome (GOLD analysis project Ga0081455, IMG submission 70207) | Tabebuia heterophylla rhizosphere microbial communities from the University of Puerto Rico - S3T2R1 | ecosystem: Host-associated > Plants > Roots > Rhizosphere ... | reverse complement strand
GGAGACGCTCAAGAGAACAATCGCCGATACGCCGATGGTCGATAAGTTAATGCGCGAGGCCCGGCGCGAGTGGCCCGTACGCGTTGAGAAGGATTTCTCTTACAGCGCGTCGGCGTACGCCGGCGATCGCTGGATCCTGGCGGGCGACGCGGGATCGTTTCTCGATCCCGTATTTTCGACGGGAGTCTCAATTGCGATGGAATCAGGAATCGAAGCGGCTCACGAGCTTCACCGAGCTCTAGAGAGAAATGATTTCTCCGCATCGAGTTTCGCGGCGTTTTCTCGTCGGCAACGAAAACGATTCGAAAGGTTTCGCCGGTTTGTGGTGGGATTCTACACACCGCAGTTTCGAGACGTTTTCTTCAGCCCGGAGCCGCCCAAATTCATCTTTCGATCAGTTGCCACGGTGCTTGCAGGTAAGTGGAATGCGAGTTGGTGGACTCGGTTTCTGAACCAGTTGTTCTTCGGTATCATATCGATTCAGAAACGCCTCCGTATAGCGGCCTGCGCTTTCAGGCGAGACCCGGAGGCCGGTTACCCTGACGAAACATCATCCAAAGATTCCATGGCTAACGGAGCCTGACTTTTGCGACTTTTATAGATCTGTCTAAGCGGCGACGACCACAGCGCCACGACTCGACCGTTAATCAATTGGTCTCTTGACGCACCAGGGCCACGCCAAGAAGACTATTTGTTCGCAAGATGGAATCCCAAGTACAGGCATCTGGGTCAGATGATGTGGACGTTTATGATGTCGTGATCATGGGAGGCGCGCTTTCCGGGGCGGCGACCGCTACGCTTCTATTGCGGCAAAATCCGGGAATTCGCGTGTTGATTCTCGAAAAATCGACAAAGCTTTCGCGTCGCGTCGGCGAAGCAACGGTCGAGGTCAGCGCCTATTTCATGGGCCGAGTGCTAGGCTTAACGCAATATCTCAACGAATCGCATCTGGCGAAGCAAGGATTGAGGTTCTGGTTTGCAAACGGCGACGTAAAAACGCTTGCCGATGCCAGCGAACTCGGGCCGCTTTACCAGGTACGTGTGCCCTCCTATCAGTTGGATCGTGCCACGTTTGACGAAGAAGTGCTGAGGCGCGCCGGAATTGCTGGCGCCGAAATTCTGCGTCCGGCAACAATAACCGATGTGCAGCTTCAGCACGGAAAAGAACAAACGGTGACGTTTCGCAACGGAGCCGGGACCAGAACAGTTCGGTCACGATGGATCGTTGACGCATCGGGTGTCGCGGCGATTCTCGCCCGTAAGGAAGGTTGGTGGAAATCAAACACTGAACATCCAACAGCGGCGGCATGGTCGAGATGGAAAGACGTCAAGGACTGGGACAGCCGCGACCTGGCAGAGAAATATCCTTCATGGTCGCGCGCTGTTTACGCAACACGCAACACTGCCACCAATCATGTGATCGGTGACGGCTGGTGGAGTTGGTTGATTCCACTAAAGGGCGGCGACGTGAGTGTCGGTGTGGTCTTTGACCAGAGGCTGGTCGATTGGCCTCAGGACGGAGGGAAACTAGGTGACAGGCTCAAAACCTTTCTGATGAAACACCCGGTCGCCCGCGAAATACTCGTTGATGCGCGATTCGACGAGGAAGATGTCCACTGGCGAAAGAATCTCGCTTATTACAGTACCACTTTTGCCGGAGACGGGTTTGTTCTGGTCGGCGATGCGGCGGCGTTCCTGGATCCGTTTTACAGCCCAGGGATGGATTGGATCTCGTTTACAACTTCGCGCGCGGCAGCGCTGATCGGGGCGCAACGAAGAGGCGAAGCGGCGAAAACACTGATTGAGCAATACAACAGCGATTTCGCGCGATCTCATCGATACTGGTTCGAGGCAGTTTATAAGGACAAGTACGAATACATGGGCGAATTCGACCTTATGAACATTGCTTTGATCTTTGATCTTTGCCTTTACTACATCGGTGTCGCTTCCCGTCCATACAGGGACGGCGAAAATGCGCTATTGATTCCACCATTTGCAGCTGCAGGGATCGGCCCGATTTTTCGTTTTATGCGAATGTACAACCGCCGTTTTGCTGAGATTGCGCGGCGGCGTCGCAAACATCACATGCTGGGCAAGAGGAATCGCGCGCATCGATGTTTAATTCCGGGTTTCAGGTTGCACTCCAGCAACCCGAAACTGTTCGCTCAGGGCTTCGCTAAATGGGCGCGAGTGGAACTTGGTGAGTTGTTTAGCTCAAACGCCTGTTAAACCCGTTCACGGCAGCAGCCGAGTCTTTAGCGAGAATCTGGATGCCGGAGATAGAGGGCCCTGCCAATGATGGCCGAACCGGCGCTGCAGTTTTGCTCCGGCAAAACCCTCCTTTGCTAGAAACCCGAGAAGGGTACCGCCCGCCTGCTCCGCTTGTCCGTGAAACGGTATTAGCGTTGCGATTAACAGAATCGAGGAAAACACCTTCTTCATAAACAGGCGTCGTAATAGAGAGTTCCTAGTTTGAGCAATCCAAACATTCCCTTCAAGGCGTTTCACGCTCGTGCGAGCTGTCACGTATGGGCGAAAACAGCGAATCGCCGGGCGAATTTTGTGCGTCACGAAGCCATGCGAGGTCGTTCGTTTCGGTCCGGATGACAGCGCGCGATTTCTGGCCGAGATTTGCCCCCCTCGATGAGCGCGAACGAGCACATCTTCACTCTCGGCATCGAAGAGGAGTTCGCGATCATCGATCCGGAAACGCGGGAGCTACGGTCGCATATTCACGAAATTCTGGAAGGTGGCAAAGTCCTCCTCAAGGAACAGATCAAGCCGGAGATGCACCAGTCTGTGGTGGAACTCGGCACGGAGGTTTGCGATTCCATTGACTGCGCACGGGCGCATGTGATCGAGCTGCGGAGCAGACTGGCCGAGTTGGCTGGTAGAAGCGGGTTAAAGGTCGCGTCTGTCGGGACGCACCCCTTTTCCCATTGGCGGAACCAGCACATCACTGAAGGCGAACGTTACAAGCAAATCATCGAAGACATGCAATTGCTCGCACGGGCAAATTTGATCTTTGGGTTGCACGTCCATGTTGGAGTGCCCGACCGCGAGGGCGCCATTCACGTAATGAATCAAGCGCGTTATTTTTTACCTCACATTTACGCGCTCTCTGTAAACTCCCCGTTTTGGGTGGGCCATGACACCGGGCTGAAAGGTTATCGGCTCAAAGTATTCGAGCGATTTCCGCGCACAGGAATTCCGGATTCGTTTGAATCGCTCTCTGAGTACGAAGACTACTGTAAGCTGCTCGTCAAAACCGGTTGCATCGACAACGCGAAAAAAATCTGGTGGGACATTCGGCTGCACCCATTCTTCGATACGCTGGAGGTGCGTGTGTGCGACGCTCAAACGCGCGTGGACGATACGCTTGCAATTGCGGCGTTGATTCAGGCAGTCATTGCCAAGCTTTTCAAATTGCTCTGGCAAAACACCACTTTCCGGATTTATCGCCGTCGTCTTCTGGACGAAAACCGGTGGCGCGCAGCGCGGTACGGCATCGACGGAAAACTGATCGACTTTGGCCGGGAAGCGGAAGTGGAAGAGCGTAGTCTGCTAAACGAGTTGCTCGAATTTGTCGCCAGCGAGGCAGAGCAACTCGGTACGCAGCGAGAGATGGCACACATCGAGCGCATCATGCGCGAAGGCACCGGTGCGGATCGGCAACTTGCTGCGTACGAGCGCACGCATGATATGAAAGCAGTAGTCGATCATATCGTCGCAGAAACCTACGAAGGACTGGACACGGGCAGTTGATCAGTTGGCAATAAGTTCGGCGGCCGCTCATCTCACCGCCCGGAGTTCCACCACATCCGCGATCGCGGCCACAAGATCACGGACGTTTTCTGTGTTTATACGACCAATGGTTCCGATACGGAAGCTGTCGGCCCGGCTCATCTTGCCGGGGTAGATCACAAAGCCACGCGCGCGCAAACGGTGACAGAAGTCTTCAAATTGGAAGTTCGGATCATCCGGATAATGAAATGCAGTAATGATGTCGCTCTGTCGCTCCGCAAACAAATACTCAGAGAAACCAAGTCTACGCATTCCCGTTAGCAATGCCTCGTGATTAGCGCGATACCGTGCAGCGCGAGCGGAGACGCCACCTTCTTCGCGCAGTTCTTCAAGCGCTCTGGCGAATGCTAAAAGTACATGAGTCGGCGGCGTGAAACGGAATTGGCCGTTCCGTTCAAGCCCTTCCCATTGGGCGAGCAAATCGAGACTGACGCTTCGCGTACGGCCTCTACTCGCTTCGAGCGCCGAGCGCCGCGCCAGGACAAACGAGAAACCTGGAACGCCTTCGAGACACTTGTTAGGCGAAGAAATCAAATAATCGATTTCCAGTTGGCTCAGGTCCATGGGCACCCCGCCGAAACTGCTCATCGCGTCGACAATGAACTCACGGCCACTCGCGGTTACAATTCGCGCGATCTCGTCAATTGGATTCAAAATGCCGGTGGTCGTTTCACAATGCACGATCGCTACATGCGTCGCGGCTGGTTCTTCCTCGATGAGTCGTTGCACGCCGGCAACGTCGGGCGACTCGTTCTCCGGCCAGCGTGCTAACCTGGTGGGAATTCGCAAGCGCTCTGCGATCGCGGCCATGCGCTCTCCATAAGCGCCGTTTGTCAGCACGAGGAATCTGCCTTCCTGCGGGATTACCGATGAAATGACTGACTCGAGCGCAAAAGTTCCGCTTCCTTGCATGAGCACGGCTTCGTAACCCTGGTCCCGCGAGACACCGGCGATGTGGAGGAGTTCTTCGCGAATGCCTGCGACCAGTTCGATGAAATCGGAGTCGCGCGAGCCAATGTCGCGTTGCATGGCGGCTTTCACTGTTGCGCTCGTAGTAAGTGGACCCGGTGTGAAGAGAAGCGGATCTTTCATTTCACATTCGATAGCAAGAATTGTGAAAAGCGTTCTTTCACTTCGTGCGGTGTGACGGTTGGACGGCCAAGATTCGCCGGCGACCCCGGCTGTATCTTCACGTGCAACAAGGAAGGTCCGGCTCGGTGACGTAGCAGACGAACGGCGTCGCGAATCTCGTCAGGACGGTCTACCGCAAAAGCGGAGCGATAATTTGCCGCGGCGGCCAGGGCGGCGAAGCGGACGATTCCCGACGCGGTTTGTTGGCCGCCTGTCGAATCGTGCGTTTCGTTGTCGAGAATGATGTGAAGAAGATTCGACGGCTGATAAAAGCCAATCGTGGCGAGCGCGCCAAGCTTCATCAACACAGCGCCGTCTCCGTCGATAACGACAACCGATTGCTTCGGCAGCGCGTGCGCCACACCGAAACCAATCGCCGATGCCGTGCCCATGCCGCCGACGACGTAGAGATGGTTGGGGAGATCTGAGATTGTGAAGAGTTCGCGCCCGGTCTTGCCAGTCGTAGCAATGATCGCTTCGTCGCCAGCGAGAGCGTCGAGAATAAGCTCGATTGCCCTCGTCCGCGTGAGTCGCTCCTTCGCGTTTGCCGAAAGATTTTGTTGCAGATCGGTTTTGATCGATTCCGGTTCGAGGCGACGTGACAGGGCGTGCGGCGCGACCGATCCTTTTTGCATCACCAGCGCAAAAGGCCGTTTTCGCTCCTCCATGCTCGTCTCGGCCTCATCCATCGTTTTGGCAATTTCCGCTTCGCTGACGGGAAAAGGTAGACACGGGATTTCCAGCGTCTCGAGCAAATGGTGCATGATCCTTCCCATTTGTTCATGTTGCGGTTCGTCGTTTACCTGGGGCTGGCCGCGCCAGGTAACGATCAACAACGTGGGAACACGAAAGGGAAAGTTGAGCGAGGTCAGTGGGTTCACCATGTTACCGAGACCGGAGTTCTGACACATGGTCACCGTTTTTCGCCCGGCTAAAAACGCTCCGAATGTGATTCCGACCGCCTCGCCCTCGCTCGCGGCGCCGATGTAATCGGACGACGGATCATCGATCACGTAGTTAATCAGAGAGGTAAAAAATGAGCAGGGCACTCCGGCGTATTGCGAATAACCAAGGCGGCGCAGATGATCGACGAACGAGAAAGCGCTGATCATGATTCCAAGACGCCGGCCTGGCTAAAACTTAAAACGCCTGAGCTTGCGCGAGATCCTCCAGATCGTCCACGTCCAGCCATTGTCCGGTAATGTAGAGGACCTGCACGGGTTGTCCTTTGCCTACGAGATAATTGAAGAGATCGTCGAAGCGCAATCGGCGAAAATCCGTGCGCTTGGATAAGATATCCAGCGCGTCGCCTATCGCCGCGGAACCGTGCGCTGTCGTTTTGATCAGGCCAATCCATTCGCCATGAATTTTGTCGGTCGAAAGATCGGGCCCTATCTCCGTCAGGAAGGCATCGTCTTCGTCGTAACGCAGCGAGTAAGGCCGGGTTGCCGCGATATAATCGACGTATCCATTCGCTTCACGCTTGCGTCGCCGCTCCCACATCGCATCCACCGCGATTACAATGTCGTGTTCTTCTGCGAGCAAATTGTTCAAGATGTGCTGGCGAAAAAGAATGTCTCCAAAGGAAATGAGCGCATCGCCATCGATCCGATCGCGGGCCTTGTGCAGCGAAACCAATTCACCCGTATCTTCGAAATCTTCGTTCGCCACGAATTCAACGTCGGGTGCGCGCACGTTCTCGGCGGCATAACCACGCACGACCGTAATCGAATCGACGCCGCCCGCGCGAAACTGGGCGACGAGCTTGTGCAGTAGCGGTGTCCCGCCAATGGGCACCATGGCTTTGGGGATCCCGGCCGTGACTTCTCCCAGTTCGTTCCCGCGACTTGCAGCGAGAATGATCGCGCGTATCCAGGGCCGTCCCTTCGGCAAATAACGTTCCTCCGCAAGCATCAGTTCTTCCGCGTTCTGCAGCCGGAAAACTTCTTTCACTGGAGCAATTCCATCTTCGACATTTTGGATCGAGCGCTCGGCAAAAATACGATGGGTCGTTTCCTGCATCGCAGCGATTGCGCTGCGGACAGTTTGATTTGCCCAGATCACCATTCTGATACCCGCCTGCTCAAAGACTTCAATCGGCGTGCTGTAATAAGTCGTGGGAACGATTACGAGTGGACATTTGTTCCCCCACACTTTCGCAAACCCGAGCACCTGATCGGGCATTATTTGCCTGCTATGAATGAGGAGCGCGTCCGCCCCTGCGAGATGGTAGGCTTCCGCACGACGAAGCATTTCATCGAGTCCCCAACCGGCGATGAATCCTTCAAGCCGCGCAACCAAACAAAAGTCCGGATCCGTTTGTGCATCCTTGACCGCTTTAACCTTGCCCGTGAATTCGTCGATCGTTGCAAGAGGGTGACGTTCGCTCTCGATGAATGAATTCGTCTTGGGAAAAAGTTTGTCTTCGATGCAGACGGCTGCGACCCCCCGTTGTTCCAGCTTCTTCACGAGCCGTCGCATGTTGTTGAAATTTCCGTAGCCGGTATCTCCATCCAGCAGGATGGGAATGCGAGTGGCGTCGCTCATGAATTCGACGACTTCCATTACTTGCGTCCAGCTGGCTTCGTTGTTGTCGCGTACGCCGAGCGCAGCAGAGATCGCAAGCCCGCTGGCCCAGATTCCACGAAACCCGGCTTCCTCAACGATGCGAGCGCTCAAGCCATTGTGAGCCTCCATCAAGAATTCAAGGCGATCGGACTGCAGGAGCCGCTTGAATTGCAGCGTCTTGCTGATTTCGCGAGTGGCCGACAGAGTCATGGTACACAGCAGTCTACGACGGAATAATTGACTTTCTCGCTACTCAATACCAGTGATTAGTTTCTCCGCTTGCTTCGGTTTTAAGGCATCCGTTCAGTTTCTTTTCCATTCCCATGCTCGCAACTGCCACCGCCACGATCGACGAATTCATTTCTGCCTTGGATTCGGTCGTCTGCTTCGGATTTCGTATGGTCTTCGGCAAGTCATCGAAGGCGGAGGACAGCTGGTCTCAAGTGATCACGCTCCTCTGCCGGTTGCGATGACAGCGGGGAACGCTGCACGAGTGAGCGCGGGAAACGTCGGCAGACTCGATCTCCTTCTCTGGATGGCTGGAATCGGTGTGCATCTCTTCTGGATGATTGCCCTTTGCTCGCAGTGCGATACGCCGGACGTGCGCCGGCGATCTCGGAGAACTTCGCGTGAAATTAGCGTTTAGATTTATTATCGCCGCAGCGGGCCTGGCACTGTTCGCGTGGTTTGTATATCGAACCGGAGTGGATTCGCTCTCGCGAGCCTTCGCCACGCTCGGCTGGTCGGCTCCTCTGGTTCTACTGCCCTACGCGCTGGTTTATCTTCTCGATAGTGTTGGGTGGCGTTTGGCCTTCAGCCGCGCGCTTCCGAAATCAATCAGCTTCGGAACGCTATTTCGCATTCGGTGGGCCGGTGAATCGTTTAACAATATTGTCCCTTCTGCTTATCTCGGAGGCGAAGCGGTAAAAGTCTATTTGCTTCATAAGCGCGGTCTGCCGATTGCCGACGGAGCATCAAGCGTGATTATCGGAAAGACAGCGCAAGTTCTGTCTGAAGTGATTTTTATCGCGTTTGGAGCGGCGGCCGGCTCTTTGATTCTGCCGGCCAATTCATCTGCTCGCGCCGGCATGTTCGTAGTTACTGGCGCCGCAACCGCACTCATCGCAATGCTCTTCTGGCTGCAGCATCGAGGAATCTTCAGCACATTACTGGCGTTGACCCGCCGATTGCGGCTGCGGGTTCACGCGCTTACATCGCGAGCTGAAAGTTTGGTGCAGCTCGATCGGCAAATTTCCGATTTCTATCGCAATGATTGGCGGCGCTTCCTTTTCAGCGCGACGTTTTATTTGGCAGGCTGGATCGCCGATTCATTGGACATCTTGCTCGTTTCACACTTGGTTGGGATGCCGCTGGATTGGAGTCAAGCACTGGCCTTCGAGGCATTCATCGGTGTAGCCAAGGCACTCGGGATTTTTGCCCCCGCCGCCCTCGGAGTGCAGGAAAGTGGTGTCATTTTTCTCTTTTACCTTTTCGATTTGCCGCTGGCGCTTGCGGCTCCTTACGCAATCATACGGCGCGCGCGTGACCTGACGTTCGCATTAATCGGTGGAGTGTTTCTCTATGCCGAAGAACCGCTGCGGGGCTTTGCGCAGCGCGTTGCACGAGAAGTCGAGGCCCCGGCATGAAAGCCATCATTTATGCAGCAGGACGCGGAACTCGTTTGGGGTTGGACTCGCCGAAAATCCTTCTCGAATTCGGCGGCCGAACGCTACTTGAGTGGCACGCGCTGCGGCTGCGTGAGGCCGGCATTCGCGAGATCTTTCTCGTGACCGGACACCTTCGCGAGCAAATCGCCGAATTGCTTCCAGGTATTAGGGCCCGGCACGAGGTCGCAATACGCGAGATTGTGAATCCACGCTTCCACGAAGGTAGTGTGCTGAGCCTGAACATGTCTCTTCCAGAGATCGAAAACAGCTTCGAACCTGTCTTGTTGATGGACGCCGATGTGTTTTATCCAACCGGGATGCTCGACCGACTGATCCAATCGGCGCACGAAACTGCGCTTCTGGTTGACCGTGACTTTTCCACTAGCGACGACGATCCCATGCTGGTGCCAGTGAAAAACGGGCGACCAATCGATTTTCGCAAACGATGGTCTGGCGACGCCGACTTTGTAGGCGAATCAATCGGTTTTTTCAAAATTGCTCCGGCTGATTTTCCTTTCCTCGTAAAGGAGACACATGCGCGAAGTCGTGGTTCGGTTTGCGAGGCTTCCTATGATGATGTCTTGAGAGCGTTGGTGCTTGCCGAGCGATTCGGATATGAAGACGTAACCGGACTGCCGTGGATTGAGATCGATTTTCCGGCAGACGTCACCCATGCTCGAAACCAATTGGTAGCAACGATCTCTCGGTCCGCATGATCCCGCACGATCTACATCACTTCAACGAGACTAATGGCCGAGGCGATTATTGACTGGCGTCCTGGATGAGATAGTTACTCATTTACTTCCCGATTTTCCCTATCACGGAACTCGATCCAAGCCGTCCGCGCCTTGCACCTCGCCTAGAGTGTTCACGCAATGTGTCGGGACGCTTTGCGATTGGCTGCTTAAGTCCGCGCTCCAATTGATCGTGGCCAGTTGTGGTCTGCTTTCTTTCGCAATCATTGTCTTTCCTATTTCTCTCCCCGGCAGCGCCATGTTTCGGCAATGGCTGAAGGAGATTGCCCCGGTAACCTGGACAATTTTTGCAAAGCAAAAGCCAATCCACGAGCAGCCCCTTTCTGCTCGTGATTGTAGCCTCTGGTCGAAAAGAGGAAGCGGTTATGAAAACAGATTTGGCTCTAACAATGGACGAATACTTCAATGCGCGCCGTGTTGCATTACCCGTAAAGCCGCCGGCCAAGGATGCGCGTCACGTTCCGATTACAACGGAAGATGATGTCGACCTTCGCCGCGAACAGCGCGCTTGCTGCTGCGACCGGTGGGGTCATCCCTGCCCGGGCTGTGCTGACCAACAGAAGTGAGGTGAACAAATGGAGTACGTAATTGCATTTACTGTAGTCGCGATGATGGGACTGTACGTCTTGATTCTCGGACGCTGTCTGCGGGGCGCGTGAACCGCGCAGGCCCACACATCGATCTTTCGGACGCTGCGTTGGCGAGGCGAATGACTCGCGCCTCGATTCATCGAGGTCAAAGTTCTGAGATATCCGAAATCACTTTGGGCGGGAAAGCGCCTCGCAAAGCGTTTAGCACCGCCAGCACGTCGATAATTTCCTGACTAATCGCTCCGGCTATGGGCGCCAGATAGCCGGAGGCGGCGAACAGCATACCGCCAAGACTCAACAACATTCCACCGACCGCGCTTTGCAAAGCGATAGAACGCATCCTGCGACTGATGTGCATAAATTCATCCACTTTCTTCAGCGAATTTTCCATTGCCACAACGTCAGCCGCTTCTGCAGTGACGTCGCTGTTCTGTCCAATCGCCATTCCTACCGTAGCCGCCATCATCGCCGGCGCATCGTTAATCCCATCGCCGACGTATAGGGTTTTCGCGCGCCCGGTTTCCTCCTTGACGATAGCAAGCTTTTGTTCCGGAGTTTGCTCCGCGTGAATTTCGCTGATGCCAACCTCCTCCGCGAGATAACGCACTTCCGATTCCCGGTCGCCGGAGACGATCATGATACGTTGGAACTGATGTTTCGGTCCCAGGTGCTTAATAAAAGAACGTCCTTCTGCGCGGGGCGCGTCCCGGAATCGAAACGCCGCTGCAAATCGCCCATCGATCACGATAATGCATTCCAGTCCACCAACGATCGGTGGAAGGTGCCCGGCCCCTGGTATCTTTTGGGCAATGAGTTTGCCGCGACTGGTAATTTGCACGTCATGACCATCGACCGTTCCGCGTAATCCCTGACCGGGAGGCTCGCTAACCCGAGACGCTTGCTGGAGCTGAAGCGCTTCGGAAGACGCGGCGGCAACAATGGCGCGAGCGAGCGGATGTTTCGAATACAACTCAAGGCTCGCCGCGAGTGTAAGCACTTCTTTTTGTACGAAACCCGGCGCGATAAGTTGTTCCGTTAACCTAGGCTCGCCGTAGGTCAGCGTCCCGGTCTTATCGAAGATTGCGGTGCGGCAACTCGTGATTTGTTCAAGCACCGCTGGATTTTTTATAATGATCGAACGTCGCGCGGCCAAAGAAATCGAGCCGATGATCGACACGGGAATGGCAATCAGCAACGGACAAGGCGTGGCAATCACAAGGACAGCAAGAAAGCGAACGGCTTCGCCGCTGATGATCCACGCGAGTATTGCAATGCCGAGTGCGACTGGAGTGTAGATCGCTCCCAATTGATCTCCGAGCCGTCGTAGATGCGGCTGGTTTTGTTCGGACTCCCGCATGACCTCCATTATTTTGGCGTAGCGCGAATCAACCGCACGACGCGAGGCTGTGATAGTAAGAGCAGACTCACCATTCACTGCGCCGGAGATGACGGCGGATCCAGGCGCTTTCGTGATCTCGAAGGGTTCACCGGTGAGGAACGCTTCATTCATGACTCCGTGGCCATCAATCACAGTTCCGTCCACTGGAGAAATGTCGTGCGGATAAATAACCAGCGTGTCGCCGATCGCGATATCATCAAGCGCCACGTCACTGATGACAGAGTCTCGCTTCCGATGCGCAATTGCGGGCATCCGTTTTGCTAAAGCCCTCAAGACCGAAGATGCGTTACGCAATGCATAATTTTCCAATGCCTCGCCGCCGGAAAGCATCAATACGACGATCGCGCCGGCGAGGTACTCCTGAAGCAGGACAGAAGTGACGATCGACATTCCAGCCAGCAGATCGGACCCGAATTCCCGACGTAAAAGATTTTTGACTAGTTCGTAAACGAGAGGAACGCCGCCAAAAGCCAGCGCAGCCAGAAGCGGAATTTGGGAAACTCCCGGCGAGGTGCGCAACGCGAAACGCAGAAAGAGATGGACCAGGATCGCGGCGCATGAAAACACAGCGATGACGCTGGTCCTCCGACGATGCAGGATCGCGACCGATTCCCAGAATCGGCGCACTGGCGGCTGATGTCTCAGCTTGGGGAGCGGAATAGCCTGAACCATCGTGTTCATAATACTCCCGGCATGAAGGCAACATCGCGCTGGTTATTCTGAATTACCGGCGCTTGCTGCGTTGAGAAATTCACGGTTGTATTTTTTTCGCGGAAGATTGCGGCGTTCACAGGTTGATTTCCGCGAACCATTCGTCCGCCTCGCGATCGAGATGCACATTGAAACCAACTTGTTCGCTCACCGTTTTCATTGTGCTGTTCTCCGGAGAAATATGGCCGGTGATGCGACGTAAACCTTCTTTGCGTCCGATTTGGATCAGCAATT
>Ga0081455_10002706_pt2 | contig 12861 bp, 9 predicted proteins | sample TabmetS3T2R1_FD_70207 | JGI IMG/M metagenome (GOLD analysis project Ga0081455, IMG submission 70207) | Tabebuia heterophylla rhizosphere microbial communities from the University of Puerto Rico - S3T2R1 | ecosystem: Host-associated > Plants > Roots > Rhizosphere ... | reverse complement strand
TCCATCTAATAATACTGTAACAAAGAATATCAAAGTTGGAGCTAGTCCAGGTTTTATTCATAGGTATGGGGATGCAATATACGTAGCAAATAGTGGTTCTGATAGTGTGTCAGTAATTAATCTAGTTAACAATACTCTAATAAAGAATATAACTGTGGGAGCTTATCCAATTTCTATTACCACAACTATGAATGCTGTATATGTAGCAAACGGTGAATCTAATACTGTATCGGTGATCAATCCAGTAAATAACACTGTAATAAAAAATATAACTGTGGGAGCTAGTCCAGGTTCTGTTTATGGATTTGGAAACGCTGTATACGTAACAAACGGTGAATCTAATACTGTATCGGTGATCAATCCAGTAAATAACACTGTAATAAAAAATATAACTGTGGGAGATAATCCAGGTTCTGTTTATGGATTTGGAAACGCTGTATACGTAACAAACGGTGAATCCAATACTGTATCGGTGATCAATCCAGTGAATAACACTGTAATAAAAAATATAAAAGTAGGAGCTAATCCAGGTTCTGTTTATGGATTTGGAGATGCTGTATACGTAGCAAATAGTGATTCTGATAGCGTAACAGTAATTTATCCTGTTACTAATGAAGTTGTAGCTGGTGTAACATTTAATATCAATCCATTTGAGGGGGGCCAGATAATTTGCAATGGTCTAGACGCACCGATAAATCGCTATTTATATGTTTCATCGGGGACAGAATGTCTGGCAAAACCAAACAATGATTATGAGTTCGCCAGTTGGGTTGAAACGTTTGATGGTAACTCGACTAGAACAATTAATGCATCCACACCAGCCGATTCTCCGTTGGCTGCACTTAGTGATGCATTTTCAAATGACCAAGCGGCCAGTCTTACTGTAAATAGATTTGGTAACTTTACCGCGTACTTTAAATCACTTCCGCCGCCTGTTCCGGCAGCATACTGGGCTTCTTTATTTACCGTTGTTGTTACTGCTCTAGTTGGCTCATTACTTATCCCCGCCGTTGTAGGATGGATAAAATCAAAGAAGCAGACTTCTAGATTAAATTCATTTCATCGGCAAATGCCTCTAGTATATGGCGATAGTAAACTGGACAAGAAAGACACTGATAAATTAAACATATTAAATAGAAATATTTCAGATTCGTACGCTGCAGGTAAGATAAGTAACGAGCAATACACGAGTCTAAAAAATGAAGTATCCTTAGCATATCAAGAGATCTTCAAGAAAAGAATTAGTTCGATCACAGGACAAGATTTGGAAGCCGTCAACAAGATAAGAAATGATATAATAGATACTTACTCCAATGGAAAAATAATTAATGAACATTACACAAATCTGAAAAACGAAATATCTGTTATATATCGAGAGATCTTTAAGAAAAGAATTAGTTCGATCGCAATTCCAGACGCAGAAGCTGTTAGAAAAATAAAAAATGACATAACAGATGCTTATTCAGCTGGAAAGATCAGCGAATTACATTATAGTCTTTTGAGTGAGCAAATATCAAATATGCTCAATCAAAAATAGAACATAAAATCAGTGTGGGAGTGACAACACAAACCATCTAGTAATAAATTAAGATAAAAGAGCGTAATTGGACTAATTAGGTGTGATCTCTGTTGTAAAGTATCATGTGGGAAACAATAGTATCACTCAGAGCTTACCAGTGTGTCAAGTTGCAAGATTGTTGCAATGGTTAGATTAGCTATGGAGGCACTGTATTCATAATCTAACGTGTCAGAAGTATCACTACTCTTATGATAGTTTGGGTTCTTTGTCACACCATCATCATGTAAGCCAATAACAGTATACCCTAAGGCTTCAAATGGGATATAATCGGCATTTCCCAATTTGCCTAAAGTTGCGTTTAGACTCGTGTATTTTGAGGCTACATCTCTGAAGAGTTTAGCAATTTCTTGTGAATATTTATCATTATCCTGAACAACGTTTCCGTTATCGTACTCAATTAGGATACTGCTCGATCCTTCCGGTCGAAATCCAACCATGTCTAAATTAATCAATAGGTCAAGATCTATGTCGGCTTTATCAATAAAGTCTGCGTAATACTTTGATCCCCATTTTCCCTGCTCTTCACCTGAAAATAAGACAAAGCTGATACTATGCTCAAGACTAAGTTTGGAAAGTATTCGTGCAACCTCCAATAATACTGAAACACCGCTGGCATTATCATCTGCACCTGGTGCCCTTCCTTCGGAGTCGTTTATACCCTCTGTTCTGCTATCGTAGTGAGCGGAAACCACTATTGTATTATTTGTCGATCCAAGCTTGTCACAAGCTATATTTTTTAGGTTGTATAAAAAAGGTTTTTGACGATGAATATCACTGAAATTGTTGTCATCGTCCTCACTAGTGGTGAGGTCAGGAGAATATGTAAAATTCTGGATATAGACATCTGTTCCGCAATTACTTTGAAGTTTCTCTGCTAACCAGTACGCCACATCATCTATGGATTCAGATTCACTGTGACGTGTGTGAAAGGAAGAAAGATCACGAACACTCTCTTCAAGGTTGTACGACTGTACTCTGTCCAATCCCGATTGTGAGATCCGGGACGCATCTTCTACTTTCGCATTGATGTCAGGAATGGAGATTTTTGATATGATCTCACTTTCGATGAAGTGTAGATTAAAATGAGAATTAATTTCGTCTGCTAAACTAAAGGAACAAGCTGAAGAATAAATCAATGGAGTTAAGAGTAAAGACGTGAAAATGAAGTGGGCAATTCTATTCTGTAACCCTTTACCCCGACTATCAAGCATCGATCAGTATGCATTTATTCCAACACATTACCCTATTATGGCTTCGTCTTGACGAAATTAGAACTGCATGGACAATCCTAAATTAATTGGTTTAGTTGAATTCACCGCCACATACACACGTGTGAATAAGTTTAAAGATAGTTAACGGCCTTTCTTTCGACCCGAGCAGGCACTGGTCATCTTACTATTGGTCATACTAAAATCATATTCTCCTGGCATCCTATCGGAATGAAAAGGCATCAGATCTACAAATCTATGAAGGGACTTCACTATATCATGAAGGTATTAGGAGTCATGCGTATTAATTAGGAATCAGGAGTTGCCGCTAAGGCTTCCCATGAAACTTATTTAGGCGCCATTGAAAAACGCCAAAATTTGTACCTGGTTTAACAATATAGGTCCCCATTTACAAGCGCTAACAGATCTTGTTAACACTTGAAAAAATGTTTACACTATTTGTAATCGCTAACAATTTGTTTTTGAATACTTTTAGAAATTCATGCCCAGTAATTTGATTATTCTGAACATATGAGGTTGTTTAATATATTTACAAATGCTTCCCTTATGGGCCTGTGTCAGGTTTGTCAACATTGTCAGTCAAGAATAGTTAAGTTGTTCAATTTTGCAACCAACTATCGAAATCACGAATAAGTTATTATGGGAGGCAGGTGCTTGGGGGGCGCAATACAAGTGGGCTGTTTCAGAAAATCAGTTTTGGAACGTCCTAGTTCTGCTGTAAATAACAGCTAAAACTTAACCTAGTTCCGGAATACCTTTTATTCATATTCACTGATACAAGAATACACTATCTGTAGGCATGATGCATGTAGGACGGCCCGTTCGTTCCAATCCAACCCCGGTCGTCCTACTTTTAAATATTCCTACATTATCCTGTCGTCTATCTGATCACTTAAATAGGATCGATCGTAGGGGTATTCATAATAAGTAGAAATGAGGAGATCATTGATCTGAGAGTATCATTGTTAAATGAACGAAAGCGTGGAACGATCATGAGATAAATTGTATAATCTCTTTGTATGCAGAAAACTTGGAATTCTCTAGCCCCAAAGTAGGCCTTCTAATGTAGGGAAGACGACAGCTCCTCAAAATCAGTCGATGACGGTAAATAGACAAGATTTGCACAATACTTTGATATTAGATTAACGAGATTTACAAAACGTCGGTTCACACCAATTAATTCTCAATAAATTTATGGATTTATTGGAATATATTTGCGAACCATGCGAAAATATAAAATGGAGTGCATTCGAAAAATTCGAGTTTGTATGGGGATAAGTGGCCCGTTCTAATTTCTTTTACGGCCTAGCAGAAAACAAATTCGTAATGAAATAATAATCAAACGATCTCCTGATTTAGGAATTATTACAAGCAGCTTATTGTAAGTAGTGACTTGCTTTCCCTGGACGAGAGCATATATCATCCCTTAAATAGCCCTATGGAGTTAATTCAAGATCATAGGGTGTTTATGAAACATGTCTTTAGATTTAACGAATGAAACTGAATGGGATACTTTGGTATCAGATAAGAACTTAGTGGCAGCTGACTTCTGGGCTCCATGGTGTCCCTTTTGTATGAGATTGAAGCCAATATTTGAATCGATGGCTAGCAAGTTCCCAGAAATAAGATTCGTCAAAATTAATGTTGATGAACATCATGAGTTGGCAGCTAGACATGGGATACGAGGCATACCAGTGATAAAGTTTTTCTGTGAAGAGAAGGAAGTAGGAGAGATCGTTGGATATTTGCCACAGGTTGAATTGGAGAAAAAGGTAAGCGAAATTAGTAACGATGCCCATACCTGCCTGGCAAACACTTCACTAAAGCTATAATGATAGGTATACAATTGGGATTGAAATAATCCATGGCGTGCTTTTCGACTGCTGACTACATCTTAGCAAAGCACAATATGCTGCCGTGAGAATTAGAGAGGCTTTGTCGTCCTTAAGGTATCAGACATAGAATAGGACAATTAGAACTTCCTGTGGCAATAGAATTGAAGTATCGGCCAGAGACCTAACATAAAATTGGTAGGGTCAGATGGGACATGACAAACAAACAACTGCATTTAACATTGCTGCTTATGCTACTCCTTACGGTTACAACAGGGTTAATAGTATGGTATCAAGTTACACGGGGTTTGTGAGTGCTTTGATGCATTTATAATATGTTTTCGAACTATATTCAGATGAACAATACGAGCAGGCAAAGGTGAAAAAAAGGTGTCCAAATTAGTAAATGATACTCATAGCTCAGGATGGAGCATACTTGTGATTTTGAGCTGTTTGGGACTGATCGTCATGTTTGATGAGACAATGATTTTGCCTGCCATTCCGGATTTCATTCGAGAGTTCAACATCTCCTACAGCACATCATCTTGGTTGCTATCCGCTTACATAATTGCGGCAGCAGTAATGACACCAATTGGTGGTAAACTGTCAGACATTTACGGCAAGAAAAAAATATTGCTAATTATAATGGCAGTCTATGCTATAGGTATTATGGCAGGGAGATTTGCTACCAACATTGAATTCATGATCGCTGCTAGGGTGGCACAAGGAGTTGGAATGGCAATGTTTCCTATTGCTTTTGGTATTATTAGAGAGGTCCTTCCGGAGAAGAGGCTTGCGATAGGTCAGACAATATTTAGCTCAACTTTTTCTGGAGGTGCGGTCGTCGGTTTAGTTGGCGGCGCAGTAATAATCCAAAACTTTGGTTGGCAGGCGACATTCCTCGCTATACTACCAGTCACAATAGCGCTCTGGCTAATAATATTAAAGTTTGTTCGAATTAAAAGTCAGCCAACTACAGAGCTAGGAATAGAAGCTGGTGGTAGCAGTGGTAACGCATCATATGATCGAACTATTGACATAAAAGGAACATTGGCCTTAGCGGGGGCGATTATTACATTTTTAGCAGGGATATCATTCTTGGAAGTTATCGGCGGCGGCGATAACTCTTCTGGGGTATATCAAGTTGCAGGACTCTTTGCCGCATCAGCAGTATCGCTTGTAGCCTTCATAGCGATCGAAAAGAGAGTGCATTCCCCCCTACTTGATTTCAAGATAATGACCAGCAAAAGTTTCCTCCTTCCGACGATTATTCTCATGTTAGTCTTCATGTCCATTTTCATGGTCTACTTAACTATTCCTGTCATGGTAAGAAGCCCTGAGCCATTTGGGTTCGGAGGCAATGCATTCGCAGTCGCGAGTGTCCAGTTGCCCTTTATGATCGTGTTACTTATAGGGACCATAACATCGGGCTTTATCCTAAATAGAGTTAAGAATACAAAGTTGATGCTACTTGGTACTGCGATAAGCACAATCGGATTCTTTGTGCTGCTAGCCTTTCATTCTACCGAGAACATGGTATCTATTGGACTAACAATACTCGCAGCTGGCTTGGCTCTTTCCATTAGCGGAGGATTTAACGTAATACTTCTTTCAGTACCAATGCAAGTAACCGGGATTGCACTGGGAATGACTCTGCTTCTCAACCTTGTAGGGATGTCATTGGGCCCAGCCCTCTCTGGACTCTTTCAGGAGACGTACAAAGGAACTGCACCTGGAGTTGCTGGCTTTTTCCCAACTGATCACGCCTATAGTTTAATATTTATCACAGCTGCGCTTGTGTCACTTGCTTCTGTTTTTATGGCGATTTCTGTATCAAGGATAAGGATCAAAACTGAGACTATAATGAGCGATTAGCGAGCTTGACAGATATTGCCATTTGCTAGAATATGCATTTAACTTACTTCCTGTCAAGATGTTCTCATTAAAAGGGAGGCCTTGTATATTGAACACTATCTGACGACAGATTCAGTTATCAAGCCAAATGAAACTGTACCGACTGTAATTTGTAGTAACATCTAAAATCTGCTCAGGTCATTCTTTCATATTCACTAAGAATTTACCGTTGTATGGTCGTCACATCGACCAAAGATTGTTACCACTACTATTATTGTTACTAAGTCAGATAACCATGCTACTTTAGTTAAAAACAGACTGTTCATAAATAGTCTGTGCAGCTTTACATAGGAATACCCCAAGTAGTAGTTTGGCTTAAATACTAAAAATTGTATCTTCAACAGTAGTAACCTGATAAACTTATGTACTTAGTGATTGCAAACACTATAGTCCTCGGCAAGTGAGATCGAGGCGTTACGTTTAATAAGCAGATTTCTCCTATCTATCTATGTAGACTAAGTATAAAATACAAACTTAGTTCTGCAGTTAAAAAGGCTGGTTATACGTGCACTATAAGTTTGCCTGAACTGTGATCTTTTCAAAGTGGGATAGTATTCTATCCCATTAGCCATCCTGAGTATATCGTTCAATAATAAAACTGAGTTTGCTAAAATTATGTGTACAAATTTATGCAAGACAATGGGAAAACAAAGGCCTTCAGTCAAATTAGATGAAAAAAGTGAATATGTTAGGATATAGTAGTCTACGGGGTCAAAGTACCATTCCGGCATTGACAGTATAGTGCATACGATCGTATGACTGGAGGTTTAACAGAATTGAAATTGTGTAATACAAGGAGAAACGAAGTAGAACTCATGAAAAAATGTTGCAGAGCATGCATTCCATTGGCGTATTCACATGAATGAAAGGACGTGCTGAAGTGGATATATTACGTATATCTGAGTCGAGAAATAAATAACTGCCAAGCGTGTGGGCATCATAAATATTGTTTTAAAACACGACCTAGAGTTGTTGTTTGCTAAACCCAAACCATTCTCTTAAGCTTGTGGAAGTCAAATACACACAATGAAAATAAAGAGAGAACTAGGCCAGTAGTTTATTTGCTAGGGTGGCTTCCTCTTCTAGTAACGTTATGTTTTCCCAACCGTGGACATGTTGTCCACCTTCCTCCTTTGAGCTTGCAGTAATTAGATCCATAAATGACTCACCTTCCAGAACCTTAGAACACCAGATGCATTTCCACTTTCCCAAGGCTAATTCTAATACCTTAAAGGTAACATACCTTATTAACTTATTCACAATAGTATAATAGCAACAGGTAGACGGTCACTAGGAACCCTGGGCTGATTTAACATAGTCATGGCAAGAATTGGTCGCCTACCTTACAGAGGCGTGTCGATTTATTTGACGGCCAACTTCTAATACGGGAAGGAACTTAAAGATATTGTGTTATTAGATCGTATAGAGATATTGATAGCAGGCTAGTCTTCCCTTCTACGCCAGCTAGCTTCGGTTATTAGTTAGTTGGTTCAAAATTCTGGTTAATCCAACAATCTCTGCACACGGCGAAATCGTCTTCAACGAATAACCCACTTTCAGTCACTGATAGCTGCTTGCGACAACTGTTACAGTATCTCAATCTTGTTTCTGGAGTTATTGCTGCGACCTCATATAAAAGGCAGTGGGACTTTGTTATTTTCAGAGCACTAGATATCACTAGTGATTTGTTCTATTAATCAAGCAAGTATTTGTGTTTCAATATCTCTGTGATCAGTGTAGATACACAGGAATCTGTCCTTTCTTTCATTCATTGGCATAATTCCGACCTTTACAAATCTGTTTACCGGTGAAATCATATCATATAAAGGTATCAGCTCTTTTTCAGCTTTGTTGCCCGAATGTCTTTCAGTGTTATCACTAAGTTTTATTACAGGAACAAGGCAGTTATTGTAGAACTGGTATGCTTCGTTTTTAGGTCTACAAAGGCATAATGCATCAGTTAATGATGATGAACCGATCGTCCCAGTGCCCCTTATACACGCAGCACAATTTTTGATAGACGACTGTCCAAATAAAAGCTTACCACGATTATCAACGACACCCGCAAAATTGACTCTCCTATTTTTCTGTATCACAGTCAAGCATACCTGGCGAAAATATTCTCGCTCTTGCATTACAAATCATGAATACTGATCAAGAAGATTTATTCATTCTGTATAGTTTTCACTTTTTCTATATACCCACAATAGTTTTTGTTCTAATCATATCCAACCGACAATACTCGTATCGCTGTAAAGGCAAGGCAAGATGTGGATATATCGTGATAGATAAATTGCACCAAAATCATTCTCACTCATCCAAATAACATCAACCAAATTCAAATCTGGTAACTATGACCTACATTAACTATTGACATAACTAAATTCATTTAGCAAGGGTATTTTAATTTGTACAATAAATAAATTTGACACATATGCAATTGCACGGATATCAAGTGCATATACAAAATGGTGGGGAGCCTCTTTTCTGAGTTTATGCAGCCATTCAACCCCTCAGGTAAGAGGTTCTCGCCCATCACATTCTTATCACAATACCTGCATGATTGAATATTCCTATCAGGTTATCTCAATGTACGAGGATTGGACAATGGAAAAAGTTTTTTTGGTATTATGATTGCTCAGGATGTGTGTTATTTTACCATCATGTACCTTCATCATTATTTCTAATTGTCGATTTTTCTAATAACTCGACCAGTTTTTTAGTCTCCTCTATTGATAACGCAAGCTTGACGATTCTAGTCAAAGAGTCCTCAAATTTTTCTATATAGATTTCTACTCTGAGTGTAGTATGATTGTAATATACAACGACTTGATCACCTGTACCTGTAATCCTTCCTATTAGTTCGTATTCGTGTTCAGATTGTGGTTCGTATGCGTTTGTCATACATACCCTCAAACATCGGCGTGGTTAGTGCGATATATTAATTCTTTCATTCGCTAGTTGAGCATTTATGCTACTAAGAAATAGATGAACAATTTGAACCCCTCATGACGCCTATCTTAGGTGAATTCAAGCATTAGCAACACACAATCAATAGATAGTACAGTCAAGGCATATCAGGATTGTATCAGAATTGCCGCATTCGTGATCAATGTGATGATCGAACTGGAAATATTGCCAGCAAATGTTTTTGTATATGAGTTATCCTGCAGCGTAAAAAATCTGCACCTTCACATACACTAATATCACAAGCGATTTCACGAGGGAGAGTTTGATATGCTCTAACAAGTAACGCTCACCAAAAACTTTAATCAAATGTTAGGTAAAACAAATATTATATTTCTTCTCAGAAGTTTTTAGGTCATGTATGTGTATTGTCTAATCGATCCAAATGAGAACGATTGTAGCCGTGGCGGCTACGGCTATACTGGTATCAATCGTTGCAGTCAGCATACTTGCCGTAACAGGCAACATAGATGCAAGAACAACAGGAAGAAGTGATGACAGTGTAGCGGCTCGATACGTTGGTGGTGAAAGTGCAGGTTCTGAAATCTATACTGCCGTGTGTGGTCCAGATGCAGCACATGCATGCCAAACGTCTTCTTGACAAGAGCATTGTATGAGGTGAAGAACAAAACCTCACGCTTCTTTTTTTCAGCGCCACGAATGAAAAACTGTTAACGTATAACTAGTACCTTAAGTAAACTAGCGAGTCTCTGCTTCCATATACTTAGTTGACAGGCAATATCCGTCTGTTCAAATACTATCATGAATGCTTATGTCTGTCATTGGGGTCGCGCGGCGTTACATGCCCGTTACTGCAGATATACCAAGGGAGTTTAATCTCAGCATTGAATTCTATGAAGTCGCCATTTTCATCCCAATACCCATCAGTATACTTCATCTTTGGTACAGTTTGGCCAGGATATAAGATGACTTTACTCCTCTTTCCTTCGGTCCGACATTGTGGACAGACTACCTTTTCTTGATTCAATTCAACCAAGTTAGCCATGTTAAGAAGTCTAAAAACAAAATACTTCAAGGTTTCCGATTCATAATGCCAGGACAGCAATGATAACCCAAAGACATCAAATACATTATCATGACTAGATGCTGCCTTGACAACTAAGTCGTAACCTTTCTCAGTCACCTTGAAATGAAGAGAAGACTAATAATCCGCCTTCTTGATCTGGTTAGGTAGATATTGAATAACCAAGAAATAAGTGCTACCTTGAATCGTTATTGGGAGGCCACTGTGGCTCGTGACATAGACAGATCACATCAGATTTATCATGACGACGTCATAATTGAGTTTCCTCAGTCTGGTGAACGGATCTCTGGTAAACACAATATATACGAACTCAGAGCACATTACCCTGCTAAACTTAGTTTTAAAGTTCTGCGAGTACGGGGGGAAGGAAATCTTTGGATATCTGAAATTATTATTACCTATGATGGGCGTCCAGTCAATGCAGTAAGCATCATGGAGTTCAGGGATGGTAAGGTTGCACATGAAACGTACTACTTTGGTGATCCTTTCGAACCGCCTGAGTGGCGATCTCAGTGGGTTGAGAGAATACAATGATTTGTAGGGTACGATGTCATCTACTGACCGAAAGCTAATGCTAACACTGCAAAAAATTCCTATATGCATCCTAAGTGCATGTTGTTAATGATAGAAATAATGGGCCGTTAATCAGCCACTTTCTCCCCAATCGATAGTTCCGTTTGTAGCCAGTTTCAGTAACGGCTCAAATGTTTCCCCGGGACAACAAATGATTGCTCTGTTCCTGCAGGATCGAAATGTACAGAATCAACAGATAGCACAGTCAAGGCATATCAGGATTGTATCAGAATTGCCGCATTCGTGATCAATGTGATGATCGAACTGGAAATATTACCAGCAAATGTTTTTGTATGTAGGATATCCTGCGGCATAATAATTTTGCTGGCCCTATTGTCATATCACAAGCGATATCACGAGGAAGAGACTGGTAATGCTAACTAGTAACGCTCATCTAAATCGAATATCCTTATCAAATGTTAGGTAGAACAAATTTTACATTTCTTTCTGAGAAGTTTTTGGACCATGTATGCGTATTATCTTATTGATTCATATGGGAACGATTGTAGTAGCCATAGCGGCAGCAGTTATGGCTTTACTAGCATCAATCGTCGCTGAGGTCAGCACAATAGTTGCCGCAACAGACAACAACACAGATACAAGCACTAGAGGAGGAGGAAATGACAGTAGCAGCGAAATACCGGCTGGATCCTCAGGCGATGAAAGTGCAAAATCTGGAATCAACACCACGGTTTGTGGCCCAGATGCAGAACATGCATGCCTAACGGCTTCTGGTGGACAATAATATTATATATGCGAAAAACAAACCTCACGCTTATTTTTTAAGTTCCAAAATACCAATGATATTATGGATCCATACAGCGATTAACTGCCCTCAGTCACATCAAGTGGATGAATCCATGTTCTTGTAATAGCGAATACCATCGTCGTCCTCATTCTCAGACTAGAAAAATGTAGTCTGTTGACATCGATATAAGTAATGGAGACGTAATAACAAGAGAAGAAGCATTCCAGGAGAATCGGAAGGCAGGTCGGTCGGTTGGCCGGGTGGCTGCTTGCTTGTTCCATGCTTATATGCGAATAGGTATTTCATGTTCGGGAATACGGCTGTCAACCTGCCTTCTTCTAAGAATAGATGCGACTTCGTCATCATCGTAGACAGACCAAGAAATGACGACCCTTATAGTAGTTCATAATTGATCATACATAACACTTGTAATAGATAATTACAGTTACATTATTCGGGTCTTTACTAGATGGAAGTATACAGGAATTCTAGAGTCTACAAAAATCTACGAACCCCTTATTATTTGATTTCTGTAAGAATAAGTATGAAGAGGTCGGTGGCTGCAGCTATAGTTGGTACAGTATTTGTACTTATGCTTCTTCCTAGTAATATTCAATTGCAAACATCTAATGCTTCCTCTTTGAAAATCGTTCCAAGTGATTATCCGAGTATCCAGTCTGCAATAGATGCAGCCAGTCCAGGTGATACGATAAAGGTGCTCCCAGGTACATACAATGAACAACTCACCATTAGCAAGAGTCTGACTCTGGTCGGAACAGGTTCCGAAATCACGATCATCAAGGCACCAGCAAACCTACCTAATACCAACACAAATGGAGATCCATACATTGTAGATCTGAAAAATGGAGCCACGGTCAATATAAAGGGACTTACCGTAAGTGGCCCCAGTCTTGCGTCATGTCCTCAGGACCTAATCGGAATAAGCGTTATGTCAGGTGCAACTCTCAACCTAA
>Ga0081455_10006221_pt1 | contig 12863 bp, 15 predicted proteins | sample TabmetS3T2R1_FD_70207 | JGI IMG/M metagenome (GOLD analysis project Ga0081455, IMG submission 70207) | Tabebuia heterophylla rhizosphere microbial communities from the University of Puerto Rico - S3T2R1 | ecosystem: Host-associated > Plants > Roots > Rhizosphere ... | reverse complement strand
TGAGGCCTGCGAGCCGAGGACCGCTTGTGCTCGCGAACAGCACTCGTTCAGCCACGGTCGCATCCTCGCAAGGCTGGCAGCTGCCTTACCCTGTCCCAGCCCAAAACGTCGGATCGCGATGAGTGTTCGAACATTGAAGAAGTCTCCTACGACTTAGGACTCGGCTGACCGCCCGGCAAGGCTGATCCAGGTGTCGACGACGGTGTCGGGGTTGAGGGATATGGACTCGATGGTTGGGCGAGATGTACCCCACTTCGCCTGTGTGTGTCGGAAGCGCCGCCGGTCACGATGGCCACCTGCCGGCAACGGAGAAGCCGAGGTAGATCGTCGTGGTGTCGAGTCGAGATCTCCTACCCGTTCCGAGACGCCGGTTATCCGCTCGGTACGTCGGCGACCTGCCGTGCCTCGTCGGATTCGTGCGCATACCAGGTTGCGCCCTGACCGACCTCGTTGATAACGAGAATCACATTGTCCGGTTTGACGCCCACGTCGGACAGCTCGTCGACGATGGCCTCCATCGTGCGCTGCTTCTGCGCGTCGCTGTAACCCTTGCTGGCTATGAGCTCGATGAAGATGATGTCGTCACGCTGCTGGTTCGGGAAGGTGGGGGAGTAGAAGAGTTCGCCTTCGTCGTGTAGCCGGAAGGCCTGGAAGAAGTCCTCGGCGGGCATGTCGAAGCCCGTCACCATCCCGGCGCGGATGGCCGCGCTCATGTCGGGCATTTTCGGTGCGAGGGTGCGATGCATGTCGATGCGGGCGTGTGGCATGGGAGTGTTCCGTTCTGGTTGGGTGGGTTAGTTGAGGGCGCCGGCGGCGCGTCCGTGTTCGAAGAGGTGCTGAATACCTTTCGCGTAGCAGATCGATCCGGGCGCGGAGCACGAGGGTCTCCGTTGGTTTCTTAGTGGGGGTCAGATCACTTCAGGGCACCAGCGGCAAGTCCGCGCTCGAAGAACCGTTGCAGGCAGATGTAGAGGATAACGACGGGCAGTCCGGTCAGGACCGCGGCAGCCAGCACCTTGGTCTGGTCGTTGTTGTACTGGCCGACGAAGAACTGCGGGACCAGGGTGATGGTCTGCTGCTCGGGGGTCTGTAGGAACAGCAGCGCGAGCAGGTACTCGTTCCACGCGCTGATGAAGACCAGCACCAAGACCGCGGCGATGATCGGCCTGGTGAGCGGGAGAATCACACTCCAGAAGACGCGGAGCATGCCGGCCCCGTCGACCCGGGCCGCCTCGATCATCTCGTCAGGGATGCCGTCGACGAAGGCCCGTGACAACAACACGGCGAAGGGCACCTGCAACGCCGCGACGGGCAGGATGACGGCCCACAGCGTGTTGTAGGCCCCGATCCGAGTGACCGTCGCGAACAGCGGAGTCAGCAAGACCACCCCCGGCAGGGTCAGCGCCGCGAGCAGCAACCAGAAGTAGATCTCCTTTCCGGCGATGTGCAGTTTCGAGAACCCGAACGCCGCCGCCATGGTGCAGGCCAGCACGATCACGATCACGGCGGCCGCGACGAGAGCGCTGTTGATGAAGAAGCCGGGCAGCAGCGGGACGGACAGCACGGTGAGGTAGTTGTCCCATCCTGCGCCGGCCAACGACCCTTGGATCATCGCGACCAAGGGGAACACGAACGGGATTACCAAGATGGTGAGCAGGATCTGCAGCAGGGTGCGGTAGCTGATCCGCCTGGTCTCAAACATTCGACTCTCCTCGCCGTCCGCCGGTGTTGATGATGATCGCTGCCCCGATCGCCAGCGCGAGCAGCACGATCGAGATCGCCGCCCCGTAGCCGACCTCGGAGAAGGTGATGCTGACCCGGTAGATCAGCGTGCCGAGGAACTCGGTCGCATAGCTCGGCCCGCCGCCGGTGATCAGGAACGGTATGTCGAAGGTCTTCAGCGATCCGATGGCGCTCAGGATGCCGATCGCGAGCGTCGTCCCCCGCACCCCGGGCCAGATGATGGAGGCGATGATCCGGAAGTCTCCGGCGCCGTCGATGCGGGCCGCCTCGATGATCGAGTGCTCGATCTGGCCGATCGCGGCGTAGTACAAGACGAAGACGACGCCGGTGGACTGCCAGATCTGCACCGAGATCACGATGATCAACGCCATCGTTCCGCTGGCAAGCCACGGCTGCGCCAGTGCGTCCAGCCCGACCGCCCGCAGGATGGTGTTCAAGGTGCCGTCCGGGGCGTAGATCTGTCGGAACACCGGCGCCACCGTCGCGGTCGCGAGCACCACCGGAATGAAGATCAAGACCTTGTACAGCGTCTTCAGATACAACCTCGAGTGCAGGAGGCAGGCGAAGACGAGCCCGAGCGCCACCTGCACCACGAAGGTCGCCACGAAGAACACCACCGTGTGGGCCAGCGACCGCCAAAACACCGAGTCCTGCACCATCTTCGCGTAGTTGGCCAACCCGACATTCTCCTGCAGCGGAGCCGCCCCGTCCCATTCGAGTGTGGAGATGTAGCCGGTGTAGAAGATGCAGTAGTAGAGCAGCCCGACCGAGACGATCATGGCCGGCAGGATCCAGGGCAGGCCGGACGGTCGGTGCAGCCGGGAGGACCGGCTCAGCGACCGTCGTGCGGTCGCCGTGCCCGGCCTGTGGGTCGTCGTAGTGGTCATCGTCGTCCTCGCTTCATCACGGGAGTTGCTGGCGTGGTGGAGGGGCTGTCACTTGGCGTCGGCCGCAGCCTGGATATCGGCTGCAGCTTCGGCCGCGGGCTTGTCGCTGTTCACCATCGCCTGACTGGCGTCGATGAGCGCCTGGCTCACCTGGGCGGACATGCCGAGGCTGCGGAAATCCTTGGCCTCACCGAGGCGCTTGGTGACCTCTTCCAGCTTGGGCTGCTGCACCGTGGGGTTGACGAGCTTGATCTTGTCGAATTGTGGCGTGATCCCGTTCAGGGTGGCGAAGGAGTCCATGTTGTTCACCACGACCTGCTGGCCCTCCTTGGTGCCGCCCATCCACAAGGCGAAGGTGATGGCCGCGTTGCGGTTCTTCGACTTGGCGTTGACTGAATGCCCCGCATCGGGGTCGGCGTACATGGTCGACGGGTTGCCCTTCCCGGCAACGTCGGGGAAGGGAATCGGGATGATCGTGATCTTCGGTGTGTCGGCGGGCACGCCGGCACCGGCCAGGGCGGCGGTGAGGCTGTTCACGGTGGCGTACTGCTGGTACCAGGTACCCATCTGCACCATCGGCACCTTCCCGGACAAGAACGCGTTGTTCACGTCCGGGTACTGCTGGATGCCGACCGACCCCTCGTCGAGGATGCCGTTCTTCGACAACGTGCGCAGCGTCTCCAACGTCTGCACCATTCCCGGGTCGGTCCACTTCGCGGTGCCCGCAAGCGCCGACGACCAGAGGTCGGGCTGGGTGCTGTCGGCGATCGAGTGCAGCGTGTCGACGACAAAGCCAGCGGTGCCCGACATCCCCTCCCGGAAACACCCCAGATCCTTGGACCGGAAGGTCTTGCACACCGACTCCCACTCGGCCATCGTCGTCGGCGGCTTCACACCGTACTTGTCGAACATGTCCTTGTTGATCCACATAATGCCCGCCCCGACCTTGGCCCATTCGGCGGCGACGAGCCGGTCCTTGACGGTGAACGCCTTCACACCACCGTCGTAGACCTTGGACTTCCAGTCCGCGCCCAGCAACTTCTCCATGTCGGGCGTCAGATCGTAGGCATACGACGCGAACGCCTCACCCGAGAAGGACCCGCTGGCGTTCACCGTATAGACATCCGGGCCGGCATCGGACGCCAGCGCCGGCTTCAACACAGCCGCGTAGTTGTCGATCGGCACCTTCTTGTAGATGACCTCGATGTCGGGATACTGCTTGTTGAACTCGGCGATCTCGCGCGCCGCGAGATCATTGTCCGGCGTCCAGCTCCACCAGTTCACGGTGCCCGAGGTCGCTGACCCGCCGTCGCTGCTGCTTGAGCTGTTGTTACCGCCGGCACATCCGGCGAGGGCAAGAACGGATGCGACGCCAAGGACGACTCCCTGGGCGATCCGTGAGCGAATGCGAAACATGTGTGGTTCTCCCTTGATTCGTAGTCGATCGACGGGCCGGATGAACCGCGTCGACTCGACGCTTAGCAGGAGCATAGGGCAATAGATGGTGAGTTAGCAATAGATAGGTACGTAAGTAATGACGAATTAATAATAGATAGGTACGTAAGTAAGTGCGCATGCTTGGGGCCATTGTCAGCGATCGGCGAGAGATTTGGGACTTACGTCGGACATCTGCGAGAGCGCGAGCGGGCATGCTGAAGACCGGGCTGACAAGGAGTGTCAGGCCGGCGCGGGTTGGCGTGGCCGGTCGAGTTCAGGTGGCGAAGGCCGAGACGGCGAGGTCGTGGTCGCCGCCCTGTTCCAGGCCGGAGACGGCCAGCACGCCGACGAGCGCTCCGTGTACTCGAATCGGTACGGCACCTTCGCCAGGGGCGTACTCGGCGCGGGACAGGCCGAAGATCTGAAAGAAGTCCGGCATTCTCGTGACGTAGTGCTCGTAGACCTCCAGCGACGAACGGTTGAAGCGGCGGACCACCCGGGCCTTCTTCTCCACCCACGCATCGTTGTCGGCGCTCGTGCCGGAAAGGGCAGCGTGGAAGACCCGCTGTTCACCCAGCCAGATGCTGATGGTGACCGGCAGTTGGTCGGCGCGGCATCGGGCGGCCAGTGCACTGCCCATTTGCCACGCCTCGTCGTGGCCGAACTGCTCGAGATCAGGGACTGAACTTGCCATTTGGTGCTCCTCGGAAGTGGGCAGGCCGGCTCACGAGACCGCGATCTGGCTGCGGACGGTGTCGATCGTGCGCAGGACACTGATCGCATCGCCGAGACTGTGCAACGGCGAGTCGGTCAGCCCCTGGGCGATGAAGTCGGCCAACGCGCTCGTCTGCCAGGCCAGGCCGTCCCGCATGGCCAGGCCGCTGGTGTCGTGCCATTCGTGGCTGTCGTCCCCGACCTCGACGACGAACCGGGCGGGAAACACGAAGGGATCGAGGAACCGGGCCGTGGCAGCGGTGCCGTGGATGGCTGCCAGGCCGGAATTGGTCACTGCCATGCTGGTGGTCACCGAGGCGAAGCGGCCGTCGGCGGCTGCTATGGCCACGACCGCCTGATCGTCGACACCGCTAGCGGTGATGCTGCCCAGGGCTCGCACCCGCTCGGGCCGGCCCACGGCAAACTGGGCGAACCAGTAGCCGTAGACACCCATGTCCAAGGCGGCGCCGCCGCCCTGAGCGGGATCGAAGAACCGCGGCGGCGCGTCGGCTCCCATCTGCCAGCCGACATCGGCCGTCGCCAACTTGATCGTGCCGAGATAGCCCCGGTCGAGGAGTTGGCTCAGCACGTCGAACTGGGGCAGGTAGCGGGTCCACACATCGCCTCGGCCGCCAGCACGCCGGCAGCGCGCGCGGCGGCGGCGATCTCCTCGGCCTCGGCCCCCGACAGGGCGAGAGGCTTCTCGATCAGGACGTGTTTACCGGCGGCGATCGCGGCCAGGCCCAACCCCTTATGCTCGCTGTGCGGGGCGGCGACGTAGACGATGTCGATCTCAGGGTCGGCGAACAGCTGATCGTACGAAGCGTGGCTGCGCTCGATGCCGTGGCGCTCGGCGAACGCGGCGCCTCGCTCGGCGGAGCGCGATGCCACGGCGACGATGCGCTGATCGGTGTTGGCCAGAACAGTGGTGGCGAAGTAGTCCGCGATGACGCCGGGGGCGACGATGCCCCAGCGAAGGACTGGTCCGCCACGCAGCGGGGTCACGCTTGACTTGGGAAACCAGGGACTCAGCATGCCTGGAACAATAGCAGGATTCTTACTTACCTATCTATTGCTAAGCATCTATTAACGTGATTAGACTCGACAACGCACGCCGGTTCAGAGCCGGTTCGGACAAGCCCCGCGAGAGGGAGAAACAGATGACCGCCGTCGATGAGGTGCAGTTACTGCCGACCCGGAAGCTAGGGTCGGGGCAGCGCACGGAGGTGTGGATCGCCGACGCGCTCGATGGCGCTCCCAGGCTGGTCTACGCCAGCGAGGAACTCCTACTCGAGGCACCCAACTGGGCTCCCGACGGCGACGCGCTGCTGCTCAACGGCCACGGATTGCTCTGGCGGCTGACGCTCGAGCCGGAGACGACCCTCGACCAGGTGATCATCGACGACCTCCCACCGATCAACAACGACCACGTGCTCGACCCGCCGCGCGGCCTGATCTATCTCTCCGCCAACGACGGACACCTCTACGTAGCGCCGATCGAGGGCGGCACGGCGACCCGGGTCAGCCACGACTCCACCCGCTACCACTTCCTGCACGGCGTGAGCCCCGACGGCGGCACCTTGGCCTTCGTCGACCTGCCCCGCGGAGACTTCTCGGCCAGCGGCCGGCTCGCCCTCATCCCTAGTGCAGGGGGCGAGACAACCTACCCCGAGGCCGGCAGCCGGCACCTCGACGGCCCGGAATACTCGGCCGACGGTGCGTGGATCTACTTGAACACCGAGGAGTTCGGTGTCCGTCCGGGGCATGCTCAGGTGGCGCGAGTGCCGGCTGCCGGCGGTACGCCCGAGCGCTTGGTCGAATCCGACACTGTCGACTGGTTTCCCCATCTGGCGCCCGAGGGCGACCTGGCCGCGTACATCAGCTTCCCGACTGGCACCCTCGGCCACCCGGCCGACCTCGAGGTGGAGATCCGCGTGGTCTCGACGACGGACTGGACGACGCCGCTCCGGGTGATCCCGCTGTTCGGCGGCCAGGGCACTATCAACGTGAACAGCTGGTCGCCAGACGGCCGTCGCTTCGCCTACGTTGCCTACCCGATCACCACAGCGAACGCCTGATGAGCGTCATGGCAGCAACGAACTGGCTGCGACCCTTCGGCACGACCGGCATGACCGTGTCGGCGATCTGCATGGGCGGCGCCCAACTGGGCAGCATGCCCGAACTGTTCGGCTACGAGGTGACCGAGGACGCGGCCATCGACCTCGTACGCCACGTGATGGACGGGCCCATCCGGTTCCTCGACACCTCCAACGGCTACGGCAGCGGGCGCAGCGAGGAAAGGATCGGCCGGGCCGTCCAGCAGCACGGCGGGCTGCCGGGCGACTTCGTCATCTCGACCAAGGTCGACGCGCTCGACGGCGACTACTCCGGCGCCCGGGTCCGTGCCTCTGTCCGCGAGAGCATGGAGCGGCTCGGCATCGGCCGGCTGCCGATCGTGTTCCTGCACGACCCGGAGTTCCACTCGTACGCGATGATGACCGAGCCCGGCGGAGCCGTCGACGCGCTGGTAGAGCTTCGCACCGCCGGTGAGATCGGGCACATCGGCGTGGCCGGCGGCGACACCCGCGAGATCAACCGCTACGTCGATCTCGACGTCTTCGAGGCCGTCCTGGTCCACAACCGTTGGACCCTCGTCGACCGCAGCGCCGGGCCGCTGTTCGAGCAGGCCTCGGCGGCCGGCATGGCAGTGGTCAATGCGGCCGTTTACGGCGGCGGCCTGCTGACCGCCTCGGGCGGCAACGGCACGTACGCCTACCGGCCGGCCCGTCCGGCGGTCCGCGAAGCGGCCGCGGCGATGGGCGAGGTATGTCGGCGGTGGGGGACCGATCTGTCCACCGCGGCGCTGCAGTTCTCGCTACGTGATGACAGGATCGCCTCGACCGTGGCCGGGTTCACCAAGCGGTCCACGCTGGCTCGCACGCTCGAGGCGCGCGATGTAGAGCTGCCCGAGTCGTTCTGGGCAGAGATCGAGGCGCTGGTTCCGCAGCCGGAGCACTGGCTCGACAACAACCCACCGATCGTCTGGTGACCGTTCCCGTGAGTCAGCACCGGTTAGGGTCAGACGTCATGTCCGATCCGACTGGACGATCGCCCAGGCTCAAAGGGCGTTCCTTTGCCGAGACGCGCAGCGCCGTCCTCGATCTCATCCGATCCGAGGGCGCGATCAGCCGCACCGACTTGGCCCGCCGCTCCGCCCTCACCGAGAAGACGATTTCCGTGGTCGTGAAATCGCTGATGGAATCCGGCGTCGTCATCGAGTCCGGGTTCGCGCAGTCGACCGGCGGTAAGCGCCCTATCCTGCTGCGGCTCAACGACCAGCAGCTCTACGCCGTCGGGATCAGCGTCCACCCTGTCCGCTGCGTCCTCGTCGTCTGCGGCTTGGACGGCACCGCGCTGGCCCGCAGTGAGATCCGCGGCGGCGGAACCGACGAGCCGGTGGCGGTGGTGAAGCGCATCTCAGCGGCGCTGAGCCGGCTCTTGAAGCGGCTCGGCATCACGAAGGATTCGGTCATCGGAGTCTGCGTGGCCATGGGAGGCCGACGAGCCTCGCACGATCGATGGCAGCCAGAGACCTCCTTCGCCGACGCTTGGGAGCCGTACCCCGCCGACGTCGAACTGGCCAAGTTGACTGGTCTGGCGGTGATGCGCGAAAACGACGCCAACTGTGCCGCCCTCGGCGAGTTCTGGACGACGGGCAACGCTTCGCAGGACTTCGCCACGCTCTACATGGCCCACGGCATCGGCTGCGGCTTCATCATCAACGGCTCGATATACCGCGGCGCCTCGGGAAACGCTGGTGAGATCGGCCACGTGCAGGCAGATCCCCAAGGACCGCCCTGCTGGTGCGGGCGGCGCGGCTGCCTCGAAACGGTGGCAAGCCCGGCCGCGATCGCCGACCAGATCGTCCGGAGCCCGGAGTTGGCGAGAGCATGCGGCCTGACCATCGAAACCGATTTCGGGGACATCTACCGCCGATTCGGTGAGTGCGTCAAGAGCGGCGTCCCGGAGGCGATGGACGTGTTCGAGGTCGCCGCTGGCTACCTTGCCACGGCGGTCGTCGACTTGGTGATCACGCTCGACCTTGACCGCGTCACACTCGCCGGCCCCGGCTTCGCCCAGCTCGGCGAGGAATACCAGCGCACTATCGACCGACGGCTCACCGAGTCGGCGTTCGTCCGTGACGTGCATCCGACCAGCGTCCGGCTCGCTGCCGGCGGGGTTGACGCGTCGGCGCTGGGCGCGGCGTCGGTCGTCCTGCACCGCGAGCTCACCCCCCATCACTACGCGCTCTGACTTCGTCGCCCCAGCACCTGCCTGACTGCGATCGCGCGACGCCCCTGGTCGCCATCTCGAGCTCGTGGGCCCGGTGTGAGCAGCTCCAGGCGACGTTGGACGGTGGCGGCGGCGCCTCGTACTCGCCGCCCGCGAGCAGCTTGGGGACGTCCTCGACCCGTACGTCACGCCTGCGCGCGCCCGTCGCGGCGGGCCGTGGCGAGGAGCAGTCGATGACGGGGGCGGACGAAGTCGAGTAGATCTGCCAACCTGACCGTCGTGTTGTCGCAATGGATCTGGCCATGGGGGGACCGTACGCCAGATGTCGCGACGCCCGGCAACCCAGCGACGCACTCAGAGCCGCATGACTGCTACGGGACCGTGCCGTGCGGGTTCGCGCCCTGAAGCTAGGGCGAGTGGTGCCCCTGTCGATGACACGCCCCTTGACGCGTTGGATGCCGGGCTCAGGCTCCGGCGGGGCCCGGAACCACGGCTTCCCGTGTGAGTCTTGCCGCCGTCGAGACCCCGGGCCAGCTTCTTCGCTTTCCCTGCGGAAACGGCAACCTCGGCGACCTTTGTGCATTACGAACGGGGACGACAGCGCGATCGCGCGCTCGAGGGTTGCCCGGACATCTGCCGGCCCAGGCGTGCTTGAGCAGCCAGGTAGCGCAATACCAACTCCGATTTAGAGAAGGTCAAGGCCGCAACAGAACTTTGATCGCGCGGCGCTGGTCCATGGCTTCGTAAGCGTCGATCACCTCATCGAGGGGTAACTCCGAGTCGAACACGTGGCCGGGCTGAATTTCCTTGGAGAGGACGTCAGGCAAGAGTTCGGGGATGTAGTCACGGACGAAGGCCAGACCGCCATCGACACCAATGTTCTTGTCAAACATCATCTGCACCGAGAGTTCTAGGCCACCGTCCGGCACCCCGACGTAGCCGATCTTGCCTCCCGGACGGACGGCCTGCAGGGCTTGATCCATAGACTCTTTGGTGCCGACGCACTCCAGAACCACGTCGGGACCCAGACCATCAAACATCTCCTGGACTCTGACCACCCCTTCTGCCCCCCGCTCGGGGACGATGTCCGTCGCGCCGAATCTGAGCGCGAGCTGCTGACGCGCTTCGTGGCGGGACATGGCGACGATGCGGTCCGCGCCAAGCCGGTTGGCCGCGATCACGGCGCACAGGCCGACGGCACCGTCCCCGACCACGACGACATTCGACCGCGCCCGGACCCGGCCGGCGACCGCGGCATGATGGCCTGTGCACATCACATCGGAGAGGGTGAGCAGGCTGGGAATCAGCTCCGGGTCGGGCGGCCCGCCGGGGACAACGACCAGAGTGCCGTCGGCCAACGGCACCCGAACTCGCTCGCCCTGACCTGCGTCGGCGTACCCATGGGAGTGGATCTCGGTGCCCCAGAAACCACCGCCCAGGCAGGAGCAGCTCGCGTGGTTCTGGCAGTTGAGGCAGGTGCCGTCGCAGACATACATCGGCGCAATCACGAAGTCTCCCGCCGAAACAGTGCGGACGTGTGCTCCAACCTCCTCAACCACCCCGATGAACTCGTGTCCCATCCGCCGGGGTTGATCAAGCGGCGCGATCCCGCGGTAGGGCCAGAGGTCCGAGCCGCACACGCAGGCCGCAACCACTCTGACCACAGCGTCCTGGCCACTCGCATCGCCGCGGCTGGCCAGCACTGGATCGGGCACAGCTTCGAGCCGGACGTCTCGTGCTCCGTACATGATCGTGGCGCGCATCTTCTCTCCTTAAGTCGGGGCGCAGCGACCAGGACGCGCCCCGCGCTTTATTGGGTCGAACTCAGAAGTCGATCCTCGTATTCATGCAGCGTGCTCTGACACGCGGCGGGCGAGGTGGGCCACGCCGATACGAGGGCTGGACAGCACCGTGGTGTCGGTCTCTTCTTGCAGAACCCCGGCGAGGCGGGACATCGATGCTTGTGCCAGCACGATCAAGTCGACGTTCTTCGCGAGGTCCTTCGCCTGCTCGACGACCATGTCATCGTGTGTCTCGCGGTCGCCGGACATCAAGATCGAGAACGCCCCTTCGCACAACCGTTGCTCGAGCGTGACCTGGCGCCCGATCTCATCTGCCTTTGCCTGTATCAAGGCTGACGTCGGGGCCAGCGTGGTGGGCACGGTGGCCAGGACGCCGATCCGGTTCCCTTCGCTGGCGGCCTGCGTCGCCATCGCTTCGTCAATCTTCACGACCGGCGTGTGGACGCTGCGCGCCGCGACGTCCACAGCCGGCCCCAAGGAAGAGCATGCGGAGAAGATGACATCAGCGCCTGCTGCTTCTGCTGCCTGCGCCAGGTGCGTCATGCGGGCCTCGCTCTTCGGCGAGATTCCCTGCTCGCGCACAACCGTGGCCAGGACGTCCGAGTCCACAAAGTGCATGACTTCGGCGTCGGGGATCAGTTCAGCGATGAGGTCGTTGATCATGGGTTCGACCGACACAAACACGAAGCTCGTGTGGAGGATCGCGATCTTCTTTGACAAGCTGTTCGGTTCCTTCCTGGGCGACGCCCGCTGTCAAGGTGCTGGCCTGAGCAGATGAGATCGTCAGGGCGCCCGGATGGCATGACCTGATCCTTCGATGACCACTTAGTGGAACAATATCCCATCTAATGGGATTCTGTCAACGATCGATCGTTCTCGGTAACGATGTCCGCCACGATCGGGGTGGAGTTGTGGGCGCCGCCGATGACATCGGCGATGACTTTGGCGGAGATGGCAGGTTCAGCTTCGGAGCCATCCTGGGACGCACCGGCGCGAATGATATTGAGGTCCAGGGCGATGACAGAGTCTGCGGCGATCCGGCCGCTCGACTTTCCTCGATGTAATGAGCCAGATCTGATGTCGTATAGCCGAAGGTGGCATCCCTGGCGAATTCGGTTTCCGCCACAGAACGAGGCTTCCTTCGGAGCCGCGCAGGTAATGGACCCCGCCGATGGTGACCGGTCCGGCACGGGGAAGGCGGGAACCAGCACCACGCCATCCGTTTTCTCTCCGGTGACGTCGGCGACAGTCGCGGCAATGACATCCGGTTCTAGGGGACAGTGGCCGCGGAGCGTGGAGTCGCTTCGGCTGACGAAACTCAGTCGAATACGGGGACCGATACTGCCCCTCGGGGATCCTGCCGCCGCGAGAGCGTTGCGGACAACCTCTTTATGCGGGCTGCCGTCTCTGCCGAGTCGAGGCTCCGAGTGTTGGTCAGCACGTAGACGGCAGGCTTGCAGCCGCTTGGGGAAATGTGCTCGAACGCCCAGGTGAAGTCCGCCACCTCCCAACGGGTGAGCACCGGCAGGTCTGCGACAGATTGGGTTCCGGTGGGATCGTCGTCGAGCACGACCAGCACGCGGCGGTTCCCGGTGTTGGAGGCGACGACGGCATCGGCGACGGCCGCAGCTGAGATCGGGACCTCGGCCGGGAAGGCTGCCAGAACCTCTGCTTCAAGCAGCACTGTGCGCTCCGTCCGATGGTGACACCCCGGGGCCTGTGCGGCCCCCTGCTGCACTGTGGTGCATCGGGTCGGCTTAGAAGGTGTGGAGGACGGCGTGGAAGAATTCGGTGGGTTCGACGGCTTCGATGGGCACTGGGCCTTCGTTGGGCAGGAATTCGTATCCGGTTTCGGGGCCGTACTTCTCCCCGCCCGCGGTGACTTGGCCGTTGATCTGGAACAGGATTTCGATGGAGGGATGTTGCCCGGCTTGGTAGACCGCGCCGGCGTCGAGGCGGAGGAACCCGATCCGCAGGTTGCGTTCGG
>Ga0081455_10006220_pt1 | contig 12865 bp, 8 predicted proteins | sample TabmetS3T2R1_FD_70207 | JGI IMG/M metagenome (GOLD analysis project Ga0081455, IMG submission 70207) | Tabebuia heterophylla rhizosphere microbial communities from the University of Puerto Rico - S3T2R1 | ecosystem: Host-associated > Plants > Roots > Rhizosphere ... | reverse complement strand
CGCAACGCCCGGTCTGGCGGCAGGGTGTCCTCGATCGCGATGCGCGCGATCTCGTGCCGGAACGCGAGCATGTCGCGATCGGCGCGCAGCATCCCCGACGCCAGGCAGCTCTCGAGCGCGCCGAGATCGCCGTCCGTGAGCGCCTCGAGGAGCCAGAGCTCGGTCCGCTGCGGCACGATTGCGACGGCTTCGACCAGCGCACGCGCCGGCCGCGGCAGGCGGGCCGCGCGGGCCAGGACGGCGTCCCGGACGGTGTCGGGCATCTCGGCGCCGCCCGTGGCCAGCACCTCGCTGACGAAGAACGGATTGCCGCCCGTGCGACGGTGCAGCTCGCCGGTGTCGATCCCCGCCGTGTCGGCCAGCTGCGCGACGGCATCGGGCGAAAGCGGCGACGGGCTCAGCCTAGTCACCGCAGGGCCCGGCCCCACCTCGCCGAGCACGACGCGCAGCGCGTGGTCCCGCGCGAGCTCGTCGCGATAGGTGCCGATGGCGAGCGCCGGCAGCCCCTCGATCCGCCGGGCCAGCAGCGTGACCACGTCGAGCGTCGCCTCGTCGGCCCAGTGCAGGTCCTCGAGCACGACGATCGCCGGGCGCCGGCGCAGCTCGCGCCCAAGGACGGCCACCAGCTCGCCCGCGCTCGTCCCCTCTTCGGCAAGCGCCGCGAGCTCGCCGCCGGCCTGCTCGGCGATGTCGAGGAACGGTCCCAGCGGGCGCGGCGTGTTGAGCGCGTCGCACGCGCCCCACAGCACGCGCGGCGCGCCGTCGCGTGCGCAGAACGCGCGGACGAGCGTCGTCTTGCCGATCCCCGCCTCGCCGCCGAGCAGCACGAGCCGCCCGCCCTCGCCCGCGCGCACCGCGTCAAGGCGCTCGCCGAGGGCGGCCAGCTCGGCCGTCCGCTCGAGCAGGTCGGGCGGCGCGGTCAGCCCGCGGCCCGGTCGCTGTCGCGCCGGTCGGCGCGCTCGACGTCGCGGTGCGTGACCTCGACGAACACGTCCTCGCGCCCGCGCCAGCGGCCGGCGAGGTGCTCGACGATCGCGACCGAGCGGTGGCGCCCGCCCGTACAGCCGATGGCGATGGTGAGGTGCGCCTTGCCCTCCGCGACGTACTGCGGGAGCAGGAAGTCCAGCAGCGGCTCGAGGCTGTCGTAGAAGTCCTGGAGGCGGCCGTCGCGGCCGACGTACTCGACGACGCGCGGGTCGTAGCCCGTGAGCGGCCGCAGCGACGGCTCGTAGTGCGGGTTGGGCAGGAAGCGAACGTCGAGCACCATGTCGGCGTCGCGGGCCGGGCCGTGCTTGAACCCGAACGACTCGAGCGAGACCGCGAGCTTCGATGCGGGCACGCGCGGCAGGAACTCGTCGGCGATGCGTCGGCGCAGCATGTGCGCCTTCAGGCCGGTCGAGTCGATGACGACGTCGGCGAGGCCCTTGATCGGCTCGAGCACCGCGCGCTCCAGCGCGATGCCGCGCTCGACCGTCGACGCGTGGGCGAGCGGGTGGCGGCGGCGGGTCTCCTGGAAGCGGGTGAGGATCGCGTCGTCGGAGGCCTCGAGGAACAGCACCCGATGGCGTAGCCCGAGCGCCTCGAGGTCCTCCAGCACCGCGCGCAGCGCCTCGAAGTAATCGCCGCCACGGACGTCGGACACGACGGCGGCGCGCTCGACCTTCGACCCCTCGTGAACGAAGAGCTCGACGAGCGCGCGGATCATCTCCGGCGGCAGGTTGTCCACGCAGAAGTAGCCCGCGTCCTCGAAGACGTTCATCGCCGTGGACTTGCCCGCGCCGGAGTAGCCGGTGATGACGACGAGATCCTCGAGGCGCGTCTCCGCGTACGGGCGCGGCTCGGGCTCCGGCAACTCGTCGCCGCGCGCGCGGCGCCCAAGGCGCAGGCGGGGAAGCCGCGGCTGCGGCTTGACTGCCATGTCCTGCAGTTTCTCGGGTTCCTCGGACATCCCTGTGAACGTGTGGCAATGGTCGCACGCCGGCCGAAGGCGTCCTCCTACGCGTCGTGTGACAAGCGGGGCCCGAATCACTAGGCTGCCGCGCGATCCGGGCCCGTCCCCCGGGCCCAAGCACACTCACAGGGAGGGAGTGCCTTGAGAAGGAGTGCCATCGCGCTCGCGATTGCGTGCGCCTCCATGCTCGTATCCGCGTCCGGAGCAGCCGCGGCGAGCGGGTCGCCGAACGACCCGGACGCCAAGCGCTTCGTCGATGCGGTGTCGGTCGACCGCATCGTCCAGCACCAGACCGCCTTGCAGCAGATCGCCAGCCTCAACGGCGACACGCGCCAGGTGTTCTCGCCGGGGTACTCGGCCTCGCTCGACTACGTGACCTCGACGCTCGAGAAGGCCGGCTACGACGCCAAGGTCACGCAGTTCAACTTCCCGTTCTGGCGCGAGTCGCAGCCGCCGGTGCTCAACCAGGTCACGCCCACGGCGAAGACCTATCGGCCCGGCACGGCCGCCGACAGCGACAGCCCGGACGTCGACTTCATCACGATGGCGAACTCGCCGACCGCGGTGCTCGACAACGCGAGGGTCGTCCCCGTGGGCGGCATCGTCATCCCAAGTCCGGGCGGTGGCGCCAGCGGCTGCCAGGCATCGGACTACCCCGCGGAGGTCCGTGGCAACGTCGCGCTGGTCCAGCGCGGGACGTGCGCGTTCGTCGACAAGTGGGCGCTGGCCCAGCAGGCCGGCGCCACCGGCGTGATCATCTTCAACGAGGGCAACGGCGCCGCGCGCCAGAACCCGCTGTTCGTCGACAACCAGATCGACGCCACGATCCCGGCGGTGATCTCGAGCTTCGCGCTCGGCAACGAGCTCTACCAGGCCTACCAGGCCGGGCAGAACCCGACCGTCGACTTCGAGGTCTACGGCACGTTCCAGGATCGCTTCCTGCCCCAGGTCCTCGCCGAGACCAGCGGCGGTGACCCGAACAACGTGGTCGTCGTGGGCGCCCACCTGGACTCGGTGCCGGCCGGCCCGGGCATCAACGACGACGGCAGCGGCACGGCGTCGCTGCTGGCCATGGCGCAGGAAGTGGCCGCGCGGCCCAAGAGCAAGCTGCGCCAGAAGATCCGCTTCGCCTGGTGGGGTGCCGAGGAGAACGGGCTCGTGGGCTCGAGCTACTACGCCCACACCCTCCCGCAGGAAGAGGTGGACAAGATCGACGTGATGCTCGACTACGACATGCTCGCGTCGCCCAACTACGTCCGCTTCATCTATGACGGCGACGGCAACGCCGCGCCCGACAACCCGGCCGGCCCGGAGGGGTCGGGCAAGGTCGAGCAGGTGTTCGCCGACTGGTTCGCCTCCAAGGGCATGGCGTCGGACCGCGTGCCGTTCGACGGGCGCTCGGACTACGTCGGCTTCACCGACCGCGGAATCCCGGCCGGCGGCGTCTTCGCCGGAGCCGAGGGCCGCAAGACCCCGGAGCAGGAGCAGATCTACGGCGGCGCCGCGGAGTCGTGGTACGACCCCTGCTACCACCAGCTCTGCGACAACCTGATGACGGTGCTGACGGGGATCCCGCCGATGGACGCGGAGGGCCTCGCCTTCTATCTCGACGACCCGACCGATGCCGACCGGCAGGCCGCGCGCGAGAAGATGGTCGGCGGCTCGCTGAAGAGCCTCGACGAGCTGTCCGATGCCGCTTCCTACGCGGTCTGGTACTTCTCCTCGGTGCGCGATCCCTTCGGATCGGGCGGGCACGGCAAGGCGAACGCGCTGCGCGGCGCCAAGGGCCACACGTTCCAGGGCCCGAGCCGTCTGAAGCGCTGAACGAGGGGCCGGGCGCCGCTGCTTCGGCGGCGGCGCCCGCCCGTCAATTACCGGTGCGGTGCAGGTGTGCCCAGATGTCCCGCGCGGTCTTGCCGGGCAGGCCAGGCACCGCCTCGAGCTGCTCGCGCGTGGCCGCCAGCACCGCCTCGGGCGAGCCGAAGTGGTTGAGCAGCGTGCGCTTGCGCGCCGGCCCGATCCCGGGCAGGTCGTCGAGGATCGACGTGGTCATCGCGCGGTCGCGGCGGGTGCGGTGATGGGTGATCGCGAAGCGGTGCGCCTCGTCGCGCACGCGTTGCAGGAGCTGCAGCTCCGGCGTTTCGTGGCCGAGGACGATCGGGTTGCGCTGGCCCGGGAGGAAGACCTCCTCGACGCGCTTGGCCAGCGAGATGACCGCGACGCCGCGCTCGCGAAAGCCCTCGAGCGCGCGCACGCCCGCTGAGAGCTGACCGGGGCCGCCGTCGATGACGACGAGGTTCGGCAGCGTGGCGAACGACTCGTTGCGCTTGGGGTCGTGGGGGCTGAGGTCCTGCTGGGTCTCCCACTGCGACAGCCGGCGGCCGAGCACCTCTTCCATCGCCGCGAAGTCGTCGGGCACGCCCTCGGTGGTGCCGCGGATGTTGAAGCGGCGGTAATCGGACTTCTTCGGCGCGCCGCCCTCGAAGACGGCCATCGAGGCGACCGTGTGCGTGCCCATGAGGTTCGAGATGTCGAAGCACTCGATGCGCAGCGGCAGCGCGTCGAGCCCGAGGGCGTCCTGCAGGCCGTCGAGCGCCTCGACGCGCTGCTGGCGACGGCGCTCTGCCTTCAGCCGCTCCTGGTCGAGCGCGAGCAGCGCGTTGCGCTCGGCGAGCTCGAGGATGCGGCGCTTGTCGCCGCGCTCGGCGGCGCGGACCTCGACCCGCGCGCCGCGGCGCTCGGCGAGCGCCTCGGCCAGGACGTCGCGCTCGGCGACGGCCTCCTGCACGATGACCTGCGGCGGAATCGCCATCTGCGCCCCGTAGTACTGCAGGACGAACTCCTCGGCGACCTCTCCCACGTCGCCCTCGGCGGCGTTCTCGAGGTAGAAGGACTGGCGGTCGGACAGCACGCCGTCGCGGATCTGGAAGACCTGGGCGTTGGCGTCAGTGCCGTCGACTGCGACCGCGACGACGTCGACCGTGCCGATCGCCTCGTTGGCGACGCGCTGGCGCTCGAGCAGCGAACGGACCGAGCGCAGGCGATTGCGCTCGAGCGCCGCCTGCTCGAAGTCCTGGGCGTCGGACGCCGCCTTCATCTTGTTCTCGAGGTCGCGCTCGATCTCGCGGTAGCGCCCGGAGAGGAACGCGATCACGCCGTCGATGGCCTCGCGGTACTCCTCCTTGTTCACGTAGCCGACGCAGGGCGCCCCGCAACGCTTGATGTAGTAGTCCAGGCAGGGCGACCCGGAGCGGCGGCCTGGCTCGAGGCCCTGGCAGGAGCGGAAGAGGAAGACCTTCCCGAGGAGGTCGAGCGTGCCGCGCACGCGCTTGGCGTTGGAGTACGGGCCGAAGTAGATGCGGTCGCGGCGGTGGCGCTCGCGCGTGAAGTAGACGCGCGGGAAGTCCTCCTCCATCGAGATCGCGATGAACGGATAGGACTTGTCGTCGCGCAGCCGGATGTTGAAGCGCGGCCGGTACTGCTTGATGAAGTTCTGCTCGGCCAGCAGCGCCTCGGCCTCGGACGCGACGAGCACGAACTCGACGGACTCGATCGCGTCGACCATCTCGTAGGCGCCACGGGTGACGGGGTTCGTGAAGTGGCTGGCGACGCGCTTCTTCAGTGACTTCGCCTTGCCGACGTAGATGACCCTGCCCTTGGCGTCGCGGAACAGGTAGACGCCGGGGCCGTCCGGCAGCGCCTTGCGCTGCTCGGCGAGCCGGGTCCGCCTGCCCTCTGACGCTGTTGTGGCCATCTCGTTCGAGGATACGAGCCGGTAAGGTCGCCGCCCGTGCCGGCCGTCAACCTCTACTCGGACACGCAGACGCGACCGACCGCGGAGATGCGGGCGGCGATCGCTGCCGCCGACGTCGGCGACGAGCAGCTGCGCCAGGACCCCACCACCATCGCGCTCGAGGAGCGCGTCGCCGATCTGCTGGGCCACGAGGCGGCCCTCTTTCTGCCCAGCGGCACGATGTGCAACGAGATCGCCATCCGCATCCACATCCGGCCCGGCGGCGAGCGGATGTTCCTCGGCCGCGCGACGCACCCGCTGATCGCGGAAGCCGGTGGGCCGGCGCAGCTCTCGGGCGCGGTCATCACCGAGGTCGACGGCGAGGCCGGCATGTTCGAGCCGGCCACGCTCGAGGCGGCGATCAGCGGATCCGGGCCCGGCGGCCGCTACTCCCCGCGGCCGCGCCTGGTCTGCGTCGAGCAGACGACGAACATGGGCGGCGGCCGCGTGTGGCCGCTCGATCGCGTGCGCGGCGTGCTCGACGTCGCCCGTTCGCACGGCCTCAACACCCACCTCGACGGCGCGCGCCTGATGAACGCGGTGGTGGCCAGCGGCGTCGACGCGGCGTCGTGGGCGGGCGGTTTCGACAGCGCGTGGCTGGACTTCACGAAGGGGCTCGGCGCGCCGGTCGGCGCCTGCCTCGCCGGGTCGGGGGCGTTCATCGAGGAGGCCTGGCGCTGGAAGCAGATGATGGGCGGCGCGATGCGCCAGTCCGGCATCGTGGCGGCCGCGGGCCTCTACGCGCTCGACCACCACGTCGAGCGCCTCGCCGACGACCACGCGCGCGCCCGCCGCCTCGCCGAGGGCCTGGCGGAGCTGCCCGGCGTCGCGCTCGATCCCGCGACCGTCGAGTCCAACATCGTCATCTTCGACGTCCCCGACGCACCCGCGTTCTGCGCCACCCTTGCCGAGCAGGACGTCGCCATGAGCCACTTCGGGCCGACGCGCGTGCGCGCGGTGACCCACCTCGACGCCGACGACGACGGGATCGACCGGGCGCTCACCGCGGCGACCCGCGCGCTGGGCGCCGCGACGGTCTGACGACACGCCCGCGCGCCGCGGGTGCATGATGTGTCGCCGTGCGCGGGAGCCTGCGTCGGTCGGGGGGCGCGCTGCTGGCGGTGGCGGCCGTCGCGGTCGCGGGCTGCGGTGGCCACGGGTCGTCTTCCGGCGGCGAGAAGTCGGCCGCGCTCGTCCCGTGGGCTGATGGCGTGCCCGCGCAGCTGCGCGGCGAGGATGCCGCCTCCGCCCCGCCGTGCCGCGCATCGCAGCTGCACGCCGAGGGCAAGGGGTTCGTCTTCACACCGTCGCTCGACGGCGGAACCGGCGCGGCGACGCTGCGCAACGCCGGATCGCGCCCGTGCCGGCTCACCGGGCGGCCGGTGGTGCGCTTCGTCGGCGCGCCGCGGGCGCCGCGGCAGCGGCAGGTCTCGCTGCCGCCGCGCGCTCCCGCGTTCCCGAGCGTCGTCCCCGCGGATGCGACGCTCGGCGCGCTGCCGCCGGGCAGCGCCGCCGTGGTGAGCATCGACTGGAGCAACTGGTGCGTGCCGGGATCCGCCCGCGCGCGCAAGCGCCTGCGCCCCCCACGCGCGATCCGCATGACGTTGCCGAGCCACGCCGGCAGCCTCGAGGTCGCCTACAACGCGGTCGCCCCGTGCAACGCGCCCGGCGAACCGTCGACGATCGGCGTCCGGCCGTTCCAGCCGGCGCCGCTCCCGACGACCCAGCCGTGGACGAACGTCCCGGTCCACGCCGCGATCCGCTCACTGGCCGGTGATCCGCCGCCGCTGCATGCCCGCCGCGGCGGCGGGCTGCGCTACGCGGTCGAGCTGCGCAACACGTCCCGCACGGAGACCGTGCGCTTCAACCGCTGCCCGATCGTGGTCGAGGCGCTCGCGCCGGCCGGGGCGCCCGAGGCGCACGCGCTGAACTGCCGCGGCGCGAAGCCGATCGCGCCGGGAGCCTCGTTGACGTTCGAGATGCGCCTTCGCGTGCCGGCGCGCGCGCCGCTGGGCCCCAATGGCCTGTTCTGGGAGCTCGACCCGGTGGGTGCACAGGGCCCGGAGGTCGTGTCCCGGGTCATCGTCGACGGCTGAGCGTCAGACATCGCACCGGGTCCGTTGCCGGGGCACACCGCGCGGCTTACGCTGCGTCGGCTGTCGGGGGGGTGGCTCCGGCGCAGGAGATGGAGCACTTCCCCGGCTGGACGCCGCCACGGCGGCTCCGCTCCACATACCGCTCCGGGAGGTCGCTGCGCATGAAGGCTGTCTGCGGGGGTCGCCGCGCGAGGTGGCTGCTCTGTGCCGTCCTGGCCGCCACGCCATTCGTCGTGGCAATGGCGTTCGGCGCACCGGCCAGGCCGGCCGCGACGAGCGAACGCCCCGTCATCGACACCGGCTACCTGTACTCCCAGCTGTACGGGATGGCGACGTCCGACGTGTACCGGGTCTCCGGCGCCGACGGGCCGCCGCAGGACCCGTCGTCGAGCTTCAACGTCCCCTCCACCGTCAACGGCTGGCAGGAGCTGATCGCCCACTGGAAGAGCGAGCTGACGAGCACGCACTCGATGGGCCCGATCGCGAACTTCGCGACCGCCAAGGACCACTTCTTCCGCCGTAGCGGCGGCTATCGCTTCGACTCCAACGACGCGGAAGTGACGATCCCGGGCGCGTCGTGTGCCGGGCAGCGCGTGCTGGTCGCCGCCCACCCCGACAACGTCCCTGTGCCGACGTCGGTCGTGCAGAACATCGACTCCGGCAACGCGACCGGAGACGTCAGCTTCGGTACCGCGCGCCGCCAGATCACGCTGTCGAACCTCGGCAACGGCGGCGCCTACGACGGCACGTCCGGCGTCGCGATGACGATGGCCGAGTACCAGGCGCTGCTGCGCTGGTATGCCGTGAACGGGACGTGGCCGAAGCGCACGCTGAAGGTCACGCTGCTCGACGCGCATCAGGACCGGCCGCTGTCGCCCGCCGACGAGGGCGCCAAGCACTACGCCGACGACCTCATCCCGCGCGGACCGCAGGGCCGCTACGTCCTGTTCGCGAACATGGACATGAACGGGCTCGAGTACCCGGCGTTCCACTGGGGCACCGACCACTACCTCAACGACATCGCCAACGGCGGGGTCGGGCCGTGGTTCACGAACATCGCCGCGTCGCCGCTCGCCGCCAACGACGTCTACCCGGACAGCGGCCCGGACTCGGCGTGGGCGCGCATCCAGGCGAACCTCCCGGCGGTCCAGGGGTTCCGCGACGCGCTGCAGTCCTCGGTGACCGACGCGTTCCAGTCGCTCGGGCAGAAGTACGACTTCAGCATCCCGCTGGAGAACCCGCTGCGCTATGACCGCGCCGGCAACGTCCCGGTCGACACGCCCGCGCCGGTCGTGAAGCCGGCCTACACGCCGGCCGACCAGTCGCAGTTCTCGCCGGTGCGCGACGACACGATCGGGCGCTTCGACCAGGTCGCCTTCCTCTCCAAGGGCATCCCGGGCTTCAACGTGCTCGGCGGCTACGACAGCAACGCCGACGACAACCCGTATCCGGCGTCGGTGGCGGACAAGCCGCCGATCCTGCAGTACACGGGCTACGGCACGACCTTCCAGATCGGCAACGGCACGCCGACGTCGCCGAACGAGGGCAACCCGCTCGGCTACACGGGCGACACCATCGACCACCTCAACTACTGGGCATCGGGCAACGTGCACGGCGCGGCCGTGACGGATCCGAGCCAGGAGCTGCTGCGGGCACTCGAGCTGCCGTCGACGTGGACGGGCTACCTGCTCGCGCGCGACGAGTACGCGGGCGCAACGCCGCAGGGCAAGAACCCGATCGCGTACTTCGAGACCGATCCGGTCGATGCGAGCGGCACGCGCACGGTGAGCTTCGACGGGTCGTTCAGCCGCAAGCCGAACGGCAACGCGAACGGCCTGACCTACATCTGGGACTTCGGCGACGGCACCATCGCGGTCGGTGGCCCGAAGATCAGCCACACCTACGCGGGCCCGATCTACGCCGACGTCAAGCTGCTCGTCCTCCAGGGCAGCAAGATCGGCGGGTACCGGCAGGCGGTGCCGGTTGACGGCACGACCGCTGACCCGCCCGCCACCGATCCGTGCGGGACGCTCACGCCGGCGGCGGAAAGCGGCCTGATGGCCGCCACGCACGGCGGCAGGGTGAGCGTCAAGGGGAAGGAGGTGGAGCGATGAGGACGTTGCGCCGCGCGGTGGTCGTCGCGCTGCTGCCGGCTGTGCTCGTGGCCGTCGCCATTGCGGGCGGCCGGCCGGCGGCGGGCGTGGCCCAGCAGGCCGGGCCCGAGCACCCGGTGATCGACAACGACTACATGTACAGCCAGCTCTACAAGATGGCGACGTCGTTCATCTACCGGGTGTCCGGCGCGGACGGCCCGCCGGAGGACCCGTCGTCCCCGTTCAACCTGCCGCCCACGGTCAACGGCACGAACGAGTTCTACGCCTACTGGAAGCAGCAGATGACCAACCCGGCGGCGAACGCGATGGGGCCCCTCGGCCGCGCGGTCACCGCTTCGGATCACTTCTTCCCGCTGCGGATCGGCGGGCAGACCGCGCCGTTCCACGGCGACGTCGCCGAGGTCACCATCCCCGGGTCGACGTGCGCGGGCGAGCGCGTGCTCATCTCCGGCCACAACGACAGCACGCCGACGAGCACGCAGTTCGCCACACAGGCGGCGGCGGGCAACTTCCCGGCGGCGTGGGCGCGGCTGCATTCGAGCAACGCCGGCAACGGCTCGCCGTATGACGCGACCTCCGGCGAAGCCATGGGCATGGCCGAGTTCCAGGCGCTGCTGCGCTGGTACCAGACCAACGGCACCTGGCCGAAGCGCACGATCAAGGTCGGCCTGTTCGACGCCGAGGAGACCGGCCTCCAGGGCTCGAGCTTCTACTCGGCCAACCTGCTGCCCGCCGGGCCGCAGGGCAAGTACGTGATGGTCGCCAACATGGACCAGAACGGCATGGAGTACCCCGCGTTCCACTGGGGCACCGACCACTACCTCAACAACATCGTCGGCGGTGGCGTCGGGCCGTGGTACACGAACATCAACGCGGTCCCGCTGGCGCCGAACCCGATCTACCCCGACAACGGGCCGAACTCGCCGTGGCAGAAGATCCAGGCGAACCTGCCGGCGGTCAACGCGTTCCGCGACGCCGTGCACGCGTCCGTCAGCGACGCGTTCCAGATCCTCGGCGCGAAGTACAACTTCAGCGTTCCGCTGGAGAACCCGCTGCGCCTTGACCAGGTCGGCTCCACCCCGGTCGCGCCGGGCACGCGCACGGTGCCCGCGTACACCCAGGAGGACCAGGACAAGTTCTCGCCGGTGGTCGACGACCGCCTGGGCCGCACGGACCAGGTCTCGTTCATCCGGCAGGGCATCCCGGGCTACGGGATCGTCGGCGCCTACGACAGCAGCAACGCCGACGTCGGCGGCTTCGAGAACCCGTATCCGGCCAACTACGTGAGCAAGCCGACGCTCGGCCAGTACGCCGGCTACGACACGACCAACGACACGATCGCCAACCTCAACTACTGGGCGTCCGGCACGGTGCACGGGCCGGGTGGGCCGACGACGCCGAGCGTCGGGCTGATGCGCGCGCTCGAGCTGCCGGCGACCTGGACGGACTACGTCATCCAGCGCGACGCCTACGCCGGCGCTGCTGCGCATCCACAGCACCCGATCGCGTACTTCGAGACCGATCCGGTGCAGCCGAAGACGACCACCACGGTCAACTTCGACGCCTCGTTCAGCCGCAACGACGCCGGCCGGACGAACGGTCTCGTGTACGTGTGGGACTTCGGCGACGACACGATCGCCGTCGGCGGCCCGAAGATCACGCACACCTACTCGGCGCCGGTGTACGCCGACGTCAAGCTCATCGTGCTCGACGGCTCGCAGGCCGGCGGCTACCGGCAGGCGGTGCCGGTCGGGTTTGACCCCGCGGCGGCGGGCGCGCCGGCCGCGCCGAACACCGACTCGTGCGGTTCGCTGACGACGCAGGAGCAGGCGGGCGCGGTCAGCACCGCGCGGCGCGCCGCAGCCTCGGTCGCGCCGGGCCAGACGGTGCGGAAGGAGGACCTGACCGGCTGAGCCTCAGTCCGAGCGCACGACCCGCCAGGTCCCGCGCAGGCTGATCGCGCAGCGCTCGGGCGCGGCGACGATGCACGCTGCGACGTCGCCGCACGCCGGGCAGCGAAGGACGTATCCCGCGCTCTTGTACAGGCGGTGCTCGCCGATCGGACGATCCTCGCGACAGGACTGGCACCGGCGGCGTGCGGTCGTCATCTCGGCGAGGAAGACCTCCTGGAGCAGGCCCGCGATCTCGTTGGCGTCGGTATGTGGTGTTGACGCGTCAGCCACCGTTCACCGGCTTGACCATATCGGCCTGGATCTCGGTTGCGGACAAAGCTCGGTTGTAGAGGCGAACCTCGTCGATGAGCCCGGCGAACCACTCGCCCCAGCTGCCGTTGCCGCCGATGCGCAGCACGCCGGTCGATGCCAGCATCGAGCCGGTGATCGCGCGGGTCGCGGTCTGCACACCGTTGACGTAGAGCCGGAGGTTCGCGCCGTCGTACGTGGCCGCGAGGTGCGTCCACGCGTCGACCGGCGTGGCCGTCGTGCCGCTCACGCCGCGATCGGTGTTCGTATAGATGTATGGCGCGGCAAAGCCGTTGCCGTCGCCCGCGTACAGCGCGTAGATCAGCTGGTTGGGCTGCTCCTTCATCATCACCGTGCGCCAGGCCGACCCGATCGCGCTCGGCCGGACCCACGCCTCCATGGTCATGCCGGTGGTGAGGTCGAGGACGTTCGCGTCCGGGACGGTGACCCAGGCGTTGACGCCGTTGAAGCTCAGCGCTCCGCCGAACTTGCCGGCGGTGCTGCGCGTCGCGCCGCTGATCGTCCCGGTGTTCCCACGGCCGGATGCGTCGGTTGCGTTTGCACCCGACGTCTCGTCGAAGCCCCAGGCGCCGACGAGGTTGGTGGACGGCTGACCGACAGTGAGCGTGACCGCGATCGTCTTCGGCGACCCGGTCGCTCCGGCGGTCGTCGCCGTGACGGTGACGGTCGCGGGGTACGTGCCGGCCACG
>Ga0081455_10006219_pt1 | contig 12866 bp, 16 predicted proteins | sample TabmetS3T2R1_FD_70207 | JGI IMG/M metagenome (GOLD analysis project Ga0081455, IMG submission 70207) | Tabebuia heterophylla rhizosphere microbial communities from the University of Puerto Rico - S3T2R1 | ecosystem: Host-associated > Plants > Roots > Rhizosphere ... | reverse complement strand
TCCTCGTGGGCGCCGGACACGAACCCGACACATGCCGCCCTGGCCTTTCGCGGCCACTCACCGCCCGCCAGGTCGGCGATGGCGAGCAACGGCTCCCAGACATCGGCCGGTCTATCGACCACGCTGGGTGGCATCTCCGGCCACGGGTTTCCGACCCGGTCGGCGACCGATGTCGCCCACACTGCGAGTAGGTCGCGCAGTGACTCGCCCTCTGGTCGGGTGGTCCGCTCGCGGAACTCGGCCACCTTCTCGTCGGGTGCGCGGCGCCGCATGGCCACGATGACCGCCCGGTCGAGGATGGTCTCGGGAAGGCAGTTGCCGATACCGGCGAGCGCGACCGGTGCGTACACCGGGTACCGCTGGAGCTCCCCTTTCTTGCCGTTCATCTCGACCCGGCCGACAAAGGCGCCCTTGCGGTGACCGGAGTTGACGATGGACCGTAGGGCCTCCGCGGCCTCGTCGCCCTTGCCGCGCTTCCAGATCGCGTCGGCCTCGTCCAGCGCGACCGTCACGGCACCGGCGGCGATGCGGCGGAACATGTACGACGGTGATGCATCCGACAGCCGTTCGGCGCCGACGCACAGCAGCTCGAGCAGCTCCAATACCCGGGTCTTGCCGCACTGCTTCTCCGGTGAGAGAAGCGCCAGCCGGGGGGTTGAGTCGAACTCGCCCACCAGGTGCGTGTGGGCGGACCACAGTGTCACGGCCACCCGGGCGGCTTCGGAGGGGAAGGCGACGAACCGGCCGAGGAACTCCTCGACATGGTCGAGCAGCTCGGCACCGTCGGGCACCGTCGGGGGGTCGCTGGCCTCGATGACGGTCGGTTCGGGAATGACGTCGATTTCGAGAACCCTCAGGTTGTCGCGAGTCCGGCAGTGGCGCCCGCATGAGACCCGGACCTGCCCTTCGTTGAACTCGCGGACCTTGTCGCGGCGAGCGAACGCGCCGGACGTCCCGCAGCCGGGGCAGCCTTCGTATTTGACCCATTCGGCGCGGTAGGCGGTTTCCCGGTGGGTCTCGTCGATGCGTTCGAGGTTGGTGAGGGCGTCGACGACTTCCCGCCAGCGGGGCTGGTTCGGGTCGCCCCTGCCGATGAACTTGATGCCGCCCCGGCCGGCGGAGCGCGCCTGCCGCTCGCACTCCCACACGTTCCACCACTTGTCCCATTGGTCGTCGGTGAGACGCATCTCGGCCTTCAGGATGAGGGCCGGTTTCATCAGCTCGTCCTCGGCGTCGAACATCCACGGCATCGGCTCGGGCCGCAGCCCGGTGTCGGCGCCCTGGGTTAAAGTGGACTTGAGGTTGTGGTCTTTCCCGAGTCCCTTCCTAGCGCCCTGGCTCCCCACGCCGGGGCGCTTCTCTTGTGGCGGGGCACTCATGCGGCATCGCCACCCTTGCGGGCAGCTCGGGCCGTCGAGCTCTTCAGCGCGAGGCCGACCATGTGGGCGTGGTAGGCCGCTTCTGCGCGCTTGGCACGGGCGACCGGGGTCAGGTCGGGGAACTTCTCCGCGGCTTCGCGCTCGAACTTGGCGTACAGGCCCTTCTGGGCGCGGACGGCATTGGCTTGACCGTCCTCGTTGGCCCAGCGGGTGAAGGCCGCCTTCTTGGCACGCAGGGTGCGCTGTTCGGGGGTAAGGGTCCACAACAGTGTGAGGACGATTGCAAGCAGGGACATCGCTTCTCCCACCCGCTCACCCGGAGAGGTGCGGCGTGGGAGGGTTTCGGGGTAGAGCCCTCCGGTCCCATCGCGACGTGCGAGACGCGGAGAATTTTCACAATGTGATTACTAGGTTATAGCATGGACGGCATGCGGAGCACCTTGGCCAGACCGGAGCGGATGCTCCTCGACGAACACGGGAAGCGCGTGTTCGTCCACTGCCGCAAGTGCCGGGAGTGGCTCGCCGAGCTACGCGGGTACGACACGGCGAAGGCCATCTTCCCGGCCGACGTGCCGGTCGGGTTCAAGAGCGTCCCGGCTGCGACCGGCGGCCTCTACCAGTGGACCTGCAAGTGCGGCGCGACGCCGCAGCGTCGGCAGGCCACGCTCGATGCCGAGTTCGCCGCTGCGCCACCCAGGGGCAGGGTCTACATCTAGAGGTCGCCGAGTCCGAGCCTGCGAGCCTCGTCGGCCGCCCTGGCCTCGCTGGTGGCCCTGGTGTACCTGTCCAACATCTCCCTGCGCGACCAGCCCGCGACGGCCATCAAGCCACCCTCCGAACCGCCAGCGGCCAGCCAGCGCGACGCCGCGGTGTGGCGCAGCAGGTGGGGTCGGAAGCCCTTGATGCCTGCCTGGTCGGCGCGCCACTTCAGCGTCCGGTACAGCGCGGCGTAGGTGAACGCCTTCCCGCGCCCGCCGAGCCACAGTGCGTCGGTGTCGGCCAGTCGGTGCGTACGCCGCAGGCGCAGGTAGCGGTCGACGGCGCGTGCGCACTGTGGCGAGATGGGGACCGTTCGGCCCTTGCCGCCCTTGCCGCGCCGGACGGTTGCGCGACCACCGACGAGGTCGACGTCAGCCATGGTCATGTTGACGACCTCGCCGGCCCTGGTGCCGGTCTCCGCCATCAGTCGAATGATGGCCTCGTCACGGCGATCGACGAGGCTGTGGCCTCGGCACACACCCACCAGCGCGTGCAGCTGGTCGTCGGTCAGCGACGGCACCACTTTGGTGTCCAGCTTCGGCGGCTTCAGCCCGACGAGCTCGTCCCGCTCGAGGACGTCGCCGCCGTCGGGGTCGGCCAGCCACGCCGAGTAGCGTTTCAGCGCCATCTGACGGGCGCGGACGGTGTTGGGCTCGGCGCCCTCGGCGAACTTCGCGGCGACGAACGCGTTGACGGTACGGCGGTCCAACTGGCCAACGCGTTGGCCAGTTGGACACCAGTCGAGGAACTGGCGGACTCCCTCGAGGTAGGACCTGATGGTGGCGGGCGACTTCCGCTCGGCCTGGAGATGGATGGTCCATGATTCGAGATATGACGCCAGGTCGACCTGCTGCTTCGGCACAAGCAATATCTTGACCTACAGCGGCATGCTTGGCAAGATGGCACCAGGATGACCTGCAAACCTGCAGGTCAGAACGGAAACTCGGCCCTACTCATACATCTAGGTATTTGCGGGTCATCACGAGTGTCGGAATCAGACCCAATAGGACGGCAAAACCCAAGGTCACAGCGCCGGCCTGAACGGCCTCACCCCAACCGACCCAGTCGGTCACGGTGTAGAGCGACGAGTCCAGGATGAAGCCGTTGATGAAGAAGTGGACGAACGCCGCGAGCGCGGCACAGGCCAGCAGACCTGAGATCGTCGCGGCGAGCACCGCCTCCATCACGAACGGCAGCTGGATGTGCCAGGTCGACGCACCGACCAGCCGCATGATCCCGATCTCGCGGCGCCGCGCGTACGCGGTCAGCCGGATGGTGTTGGACACCTGCAGGATCGCCGCGATGATCAGGACGCCCGCGATGATCAGGGACCATCGCCAGGCCCAGGTCAACAGCTTGTAGAGCGGTTCGAGCTCCTCGCTGAGGTTCTTCGTCGCCGAGACGCCGGCCATGCCGGTGACCTGTCCCTCGACGCCGGTGAACTCGTTGGGATCCTTCAACGTCACGAAGTAGGACGCGGAGAAGTCCTTGGCGTCGGTGACCTGGAAGAGCTTCGCGCCGGCCGGCGTCTGGCCGTAGAGCTGCTGGGCCTTGTCGTACGCCTCGCGCTGGCTGCGATAGTCGACCGCCTCCACCTCGGGGTTGTCACCAAGCGCGTGCTCGATGTCCTTTCGCTCCGGCTTGGTCACCTCGCCCTCGATGCAGGGTCCGGTGCTGGTCTCCTCGGCGCACAGCATCACCTGCAACTGGAGTCGGTCGCCGAAGTAGTCCTCGGTCTTGTTGGTCTGCGAGTTCACCATGATGGCGAAGCCGACCAACGTGAGCGAGACGAACATCGTGACGATCAACGAGATCGACATCGAGATGTTGCGCCGCAAGCCCGTGCCGAGCTCGGAAAATATGTGTCTGATCTGCATGGGTATCCGTGAGGTCAGTTCTGGTAGCCGTAGACGCCGCGGGACTGGTCGCGTATCACGCGTCCGGCGTCCAGCTCGATCACGCGCTTGCGCATCTGGTCGACGATGCCTGAGTCGTGGGTGGCCATCAGCACCGTCGTGCCGGTCCGATTGATCCGGTCCAGCAGCTTCATGATGCCCACCGACGTGGACGGGTCGAGGTTTCCGGTCGGCTCGTCGGCGATGAGGATCATCGGCCGGTTGACGAACGCCCGGGCGACCGCCACTCGCTGTTGCTCACCGCCGGACAGCTCGTCGGGCATCCGGTCGCCCTTGCCGCCGAGGCCGACCAGCTCCAGCGTCTCGGGTACGACGCGGTCGATGACCCGGCGCGGCTTGCCGATGACCTGGAGGGCAAACGCGACGTTCTCGGTGACGGTCTTGTTGGGCAGCAGCCGGAAGTCCTGGAAGATGGTGCCGATCTGGCGTCGCAGACCCGGGATCTTCCAGCCGGCGAGCCGGTTGATCTCCTTGCCGGCGACATACACCCGGCCACGGGTCGGCCGCGCCTCCCGCAGGATCAGCCGCAGGAACGTCGACTTGCCGGAGCCGGAGGCGCCGACCAGGAAGACGAACTCGCCCTTGTCGACATCGACATCGATCGTGTCGAGGGCGGGCCGCTTGCTTGAGTTGTAGGCCTTGGTGACGTTTTCAAATCGAATCACGTGCTTAGCGTGGCCGGATGTCGGGGTCAAAGGTGTTACGCGGGGCGCTGTCCAGCCGGACGCCGAGTCTACGTGGCTTGCCTGAGGGGTCAATTCAGGCTCGCTGTCACAGGCAGTTGCCGTCACTCCGTACGGTCGAACCGCGCGATCGCGACGAGCAGCAGAACGACAGTGGCGACGATGACGACGCCGACCTGGACCAGCACCGGCACCGGCCAATCGCCCCACGTCAGACCCGGATCGAGTCTCGCCTGGTCGGCCGGGGAGAGATCCAGCCGCTCGAACACGACGTGCCGCATCGGCTCCACCGCGTACGTGAGCGGGTTGAGCGTGGTCAGGACGTCCAGCCACCGCGGCAGTCCCGACAGCGGGAAGAACGCACCGGACAGGAACATCATCGGTGTGATCACCATCTGGACCAGCGGGAACGCCGACTGGAACTGCCGGATCCGGACCACCATGGCGAGACTCATCGACGTCAGCATCAGACCGGCGAGGAACAGCAGGACGACCATCTCGAGCAGCATCACCGGGTCGTACGGGATGTCCACGACACCGCACAGGGCCAGCATCACCAGGCTCTGCACCGTGGCGACGGTCGCGCCGCCGAATGCCTTGCCGACCAGGATCGACGCCCGGCTCACCGGCGCGACCATCATCTCGCGGAGGAAGCCCCACTCCCGGTCCCACACGAGCGAGATGCCGGCGAACGTGGCGGTGAACAGCACCGAGATCGCGACGATGCCCGGGTAGAGGAACGTCCGGAAGTCGATGCCGGTGCCCTGCGCGACCAGGCTCGACAGGCCGGTGCCGAGCACGAAGAGGAACAGCAGCGGCTGTACGAGTCCGGTCAGCATCCGGGTCCGATCCCGGACGAAGCGGACCAGCTCCCGGCGCCACACGACCGACGAGGCGCGTAGCTGATGCCGGAATCCGGTGGTCGGAAGCCGTACGGCGGCGATCGAGGCCGTTGTCGTCGGCATGACTACCTCCTCGCCCATGGTGGCGCCGCCGGGGCCGCCGCCTCGGCGTCACGGATGGTGCGGCCGGTGAAGGACAAGAACACGTCGTCCAGGCTGGGCCGGGTGACCGTGACCGAGCGGATCGGGACGCCGAGCTCGCCGAACAGTCGCGGCACGAACTGCTCGCCGCGGGGGACGCCGAAGCTGACCGCGCTCCCGCCGCCGTCGACGCCGACCGTCGTCGCCTCGAGTCCGAAGCCGTCGGCGAGCCGCCGGATCGCGGCCGCGTCGTCGTCGGTCTGGATCCGGACGCGGTCCTCACCCACCCCGGCCTTCAGCGCTTCCGGAGTGTCGAGCGCCACGATCCGGCCCTCGTCCATGATCGCGATCTGGTCGCAGTGCTCGGCCTCGTCCATGTAGTGCGTCGTGACGAAGACCGTGATGTCCTCCCGCCGGTGCAGCTCACCGAGGTACTCCCAGATCGACGCCCGGGTCTGTGGATCGAGTCCGATCGTGGGCTCGTCGAGGAACAGCACCCGTGGCGAGTGGAGCAGTCCCCGGGCGATCTCCAGCCGGCGCTTCATGCCGCCGGAGAACGTCTGGACCAGATCGCCTCGGCGCTCCCCCAGACCCACCATGGCGAGCACCTCGTCGAGCCGCGGACCCAGCTCGGAGCGCGGCACACCGTAGAGCTCGGCATGGAACCGGAGATTCTGCTCCGCCGTGAGGTACGTGTCGAGCGTCGTCTCCTGGAACACCAGGCCGATGTGCCGGCGTACCTCGTCCCGCTCGCTCACCACGTCGTGACCGGCGACCGTGGCCGTACCGGCGGTGGGGTCGGCGAGCGTACAGAGCATCTTGATCGTGGTGGACTTGCCGGCGCCGTTGGGTCCGAGGAACCCGAAGGTCTCGCCGGCCTCGACGTCGAGATCGATGCCGCGAACCGCCTCGATGGCGCGCTCGCCCTTGCCGAACGTCTTGGTCAGGCCGCGGATGGCGATCGCAGCCCGGCCGTGGGACGACGAGTCTTGAGCCGTCTGGGTCGCCATGGCTACCCAAATCCCTCGAGATTCGTACGGTGCGGGGCCATCGGATCGCGGGAGCTAGTCGGAACGGGCCGTCTGCTGTCCGCGGCGCCAGCGAATGCCAGCCTCGATGAATCCGTCGAGATCGCCGTCGAACACGGCCGACGTGTTGCCCGTCTCGTACTCCGTGCGCAGATCCTTGACCATCTGGTACGGGTGCAGGACGTACGAGCGCATCTGGTCGCCCCACGACGCCGCAACGTCACCGCGCAACTCGTCGAGCTTGGCCCGCTCCTCCTCGTGCTTGAGGGCGAGCAGCTTGGCCTTGAGGATCGACATCGCGGTGGCACGGTTCTGGAGCTGGCTCTTCTCGTTCTGGACGCTCACGACGATGCCGGTCGGGGCGTGGGTGATGCGCACCGCCGAGTCGGTCGTGTTGACGCTCTGGCCGCCGGGCCCGGACGAACGGTAGACGTCGACCCGGATGTCCTCGTCCGGCACCTCGATCTCGTCGGTCTGATCGAGCACCGGGACGACCTCGACCGCCGCGAACGACGTCTGCCGCCGGCCCTGGTTGTCGAACGGCGAGATCCGGACCAGCCGGTGCGTGCCTGACTCGACCGACAGCGTGCCGTAGGCATAGGGCGCCTTGACCGAGAAGGTCGCCGACTTGATACCGGCCTCTTCCGCGTACGAAATGTCGTAGACCTCGGTGGGGTACTTGTGCCGCTCGGCCCAGCGCAGGTACATCCGCATCAGCATCTCGGTGAAGTCGGCCGCGTCGATCCCACCGGCGCCGGAACGGAGCGACACGAGTGCGTCGCGCTGGTCGTACTCGCCGGACAGCAGGGTCCGGACCTCGAGCGACTCGATGGACTGCTGCAAGCGGCGCAACTCGGCCTCGGCCTCCGCGAGCGACTCGGCGTCGCCCTCCTCGCGAGCCAGCTCGACGAGCACCTGCAGGTCGTCGAGCCGCGACCGCAGGCTCGTGACGCGCTCCAGCTCACCCTGCAGCGTGGACAGCCGCCCGGTCACGCGTTGCGCGTTGGCTTGGTCGTCCCATAGGTCCGGCGCCGCCACCTCCTCCTGGAGTGAGCCGATCTCGCCGCGCACACTGTCAAGATCGAGCACACCCTCGATCGTCGTGAGGGTCGCATCGAGCTCCTTGAGCTGCGCGTCGAAGTCCACATCGGTCATTCCGCCAGCGTACGGGGTGGACGCCCGCCATGACCGCTTCGCTCGGGGGACCGGCTCTGCGGAACACGGCGAGCGTGTCGAGCGAACTCGGTCCGCTCAGGGTCAGGCCGCGGCCGCCAGTGCGACCCGGCGCCCGAGGGCGTACGCCTGGGCCTGGGCGGCCGTACGCGCAGTTTCCGCGTCCGGCGTCGCCAGGTTCGGCCGGAAGCTGACCGTCGAGATGTCGCCGACACCCGCCCAGCGCAGCCAGGTCTCGAAGTACGGCGCCGCGAAGTCGACGCCGAACCGCTCGTCACGCTCGGGCCCCCAAACCGCCCCGGTGTAGAGCACGGCAGCGGTCTTGCCCCGAAGCAGGCCGGTGTATCCGGTGTCCGGGTCGAACGAGAACACCATCCCGGGCTGGCTCACCACGTCGATGAGCTGCTTGAGGATGTACGGGACGGTGTGGTTCCAGGTCGGCACCGAGAACAGATAGCGGTCGGCCGCGTCGAGCCGCTCGAACGTCCGGCGGGCGGTCTGCCAGGCGGTTGCGGCTTCGCCCTGCGGATTGGCCCCGGCGAAGACCGCCATCTTCGCCGCGGCGGCATCCGGGCCGAAGGCCGGCAAGGTGCCGTCCCACAGGTCCCAATGCTCGACATCGGCATCGGGCTCGGACAGGCGGTAGCCGGCCAGGAACCGCTCGGCGAGCGCCAACGACTCGGACTGTTCGCCGCGCGGGGACGCCGAGACATGGAGCAGGGTGGTCATGTCGATCTCCCATCGGTATGAGCTATGTGCGGGCGCACATACTGGTCTAATGTGTGCGGGCGCACAGATATTCCCGTATCGTCGGGGTCATGACCGACCCGGCCGCCTGGGCAGCACTGCTTCGTGTCCACGCTCGCCTGGTTCCGCGTCTCGACCGGGAGCTACGTGAGCGGTGCGGCCTGCCGCTGACCTGGTACGACGTCCTCCTCGAGCTCAACGGCGCACCCGACCGGCGACTCACGATGGGCGAATTGGGCGAGCTGGCCGTGGTGAGCCGTACTCGCGCCACCCGCGTGGTCGACGAGCTCCTCGCCGCCGGTCTGGTCGAGCGCCTGCCGCATCCGGATGACCGGCGCTCCACCATCGTCGCGCTGACCGAAGCCGGCCGACAGCGATTCCGCCGCGCTGCGCCGGTCTATGTGCGTGGCATCGAGCGGCACTTCACCCGACACCTCGGATCCGATGCCGAGACGGTCGCCCGCGCGCTCGAACGCGTACTCAAGGCCGAGCAGTCATAGCGCACCGCGGAGCGAATCGTCCTTAGTCGGCTAGCAGCCGTGCGACTCCGCGGGTGTCCGGAACGCGATGGCTGAGGCCGCGAACCCGGCTGAACGCCTTGTCCGCCGACACGAGCGTCGCACCGGCCGCCATCGCCGCGGCTGCCAGTACGGCGTCGAAGCAGCCGAGCGACGAGTGCCGCTTCCACAGATCCAATCCGGAACGCAGATGTTGCTCGGTCAGAAGCAACAGCGGACCGAGCAAGCGCGCATAGTCGGCCGCGAGCTGCGCCGCGTCGCTTCGATCCATCCGCCAGGCCCGGACATGCGCAAGCTCCTGAATGACCTCGACCGTCGTCGTAGCGGAAAGGGCGCCGGCGCCGATCGCGTTGACAAGCTGCCGGGAAGGCTCACGAAGCGGATGATCGATTCCGACGGCATAGACGAGCACAGTGGTGTCGAGGATGATCATCCGCGGCGTCCGCGAGCCTCGCGAAGCTCCTCGAGAAGCTCGTCGACGTCCGGTACGTCCATCGAGGCCGCCGCGAGAATCGACCGCGCCGACTCGGCTCGGTGATCTGCGGCGGGAGCCAGACCCCGGTCGATCGCGTCGCGGATCACCGCCGCCACTGACGTGTGCTGACGACGGGCTACGTCGGACACCCTCCGGTAGCGCTCCTCGTCCAGGAGCAGCTGGAGTCGACGGGTCAACGGCATACACATACATTAGCATGTGTAGGTCATGTGACCGGGACGACGGCGGACGCTTCGCCGGTGATGACCGTGGAGTCGTCCCAGCCCGGTGGCGTGAGCGGCAGACGGAGTGGAGCAGACAGCTCGACGACGGCTCGGTCGTCACGCAGCTCGACCGACGGGTCGAGGCCGGGGTAGGCCTCGAATGCACCGACGTCGACCAGGTACCGCTGCACGTACCGGTGCGCGAGCTCCGGATCGAGCTCGGCGAGGTCGTCCAGGTCGCCGCGGTAGACCTGCTCCCCCTCGATCCCGTCCACGGCGGCCAGGGCCGCTCCGTCGGCGAGCGAGTTGAGCGATTGGTTGCGGAGGTACGCCGCCGACGCGTCTACGACAACGGCGGTGAGCAGGCCGAGTACGAGGAAGAAGCCGACGATCATCACGGTCACCTGGCCATGGTCACCGCGCTGGCTCGTCATGGCCGGTCCTCGCGGAAGGTGCCGTAGGGCTCGACATGGGTGCTGGACAGCCGGACACTCGGCGCGCTCGCGCCCAATGCCGACGGGGCCAGCGGCAGCGGCTGCTGCACCACGACCTCGACGGTGATCATCGAGCCGGCGGTCAAGCACTCGAGCGGCTCCGGATCGCAGGTGATCACGACCGAGACGTCGCTGCCATAGTCGACGCCCTGGTCCTCGAGGGCGATGCGAGCGGCCTGCTCGGCCCGGTCGTGCGCGGTGTCCTGATCGGGTGCCAGCACGAACGCCCGTCCGGCGGCCCGGCTCGCCGAGCTCGCCCCGAAGGCACCCCGTTGGGCATCGAAGACCGTCAGCAGGATGTAGACCAGCGGAACGAGCAGCAGGAGCCCGAGCCAGATGAACTCGATCAGGGCAGTGCCGGACTCGTCTCGCCGCTCCCGCAGCCGACGCCACGCCGTCACGGCAGGACCTCGTCGACCGCATGTCCTTCGACGTCGAGCGACACGGCCGGACCGATCAAGCCGAGCGCCGGCACCTCCGCATGCACCCGCACCTCGACGCCGGGATATCCGCCGACCTCGGTGACACCGGCAGTCACGTCCTCGGCATAGCGACCGGCGATCGCACCTTCGATGAGGTCCCGCGTACGCTGCGCGCCGTCCTCCGGAGCCTGGTCCAGGGACGCTCCGTACCTCGCGCCGTCCGACGCCGCCGCGGTCAGGGTGTTGCGTACGTGCAAGACCAGACCGACCTGGACGATGCCGAGCACCAAGGGCATCAGCACCACCATGATCAGCACGAAGTCGACCACCGCCGAGGCCGACTCGTCGCGACGGCGACGCGACATCAGTCGCCGGTGACGGAGTTCAGCGCGTCGGACAGCATCCCTCTCAGCTGCGGCGCGGCGATGGCGGTCAACCCGGCCACGATGGTCGCCGTCATCACGACGATCATCACCCAGCCGGGCACGTCGCCGCGTTCGTCGCGCCGCCATCGGCCGGCCAACCGGCTCCGCAGGCTCAGCACCCACGCCGACAGCGCCCCCGACACTCGCTTGTTCATGTCCTCGCCTCGTCTCCTCATGGGGTCGTCAGGTTGAGTCCCACCCAGCCGGGATAGAAGGCGAAGACGATGGTGACCGGCAGGATCAAGAAGACCACCGGGACCATCATCAGCACCTCCTTCCGGGCACCGGTCTCGATCAAGGTCCGCCGCTGGGCCTCACGTACGTCGGCGGCCTGCGCGTGCAGCACGTCGACCAACGGCGTGCCGCGTTCCAGGGCCACGGCGAGTCCTTCGGCGAACCGGGCGATGATCGGAACGCCGGTACGCGCGGCGAGCCGGTCCATCGCAAGACTGATCGGCGTGCCGGTACGGACGTCGCCCAGCACCCGGCCCAACTCGGCCGACAGCTCACCTCGGCTGGACGTCACCACCCGCTCGAGCGCCGCGACCGGACCCTCTCCGGCCGCGACCGACAACGCCATCAGGTCGGCGACAGTCGGAAACTCGGTGAGCATCCGCTCCTCGCGCTTGCCGAGCGCCCGGCTCAGCTCCCAGTCGCGGCCGAGCACGCCGAGCAGAAACGCCACACCGCACAGGAACAGCAACGGGATCGGCGCCACCGGCGACCGCAGCGACCACAACAGGCCGAACCCGGCCACCGCGGCGGACCCCGCCAAGCCCCATTGCACCTGCTCGACCCGGAACTGCTCGGCGGACAGCGGCGATCCGAGTCGGTCGAGCCGGCGTCGTACGCTCGACGTGCCACCGAGCACCTTCTCGACGCCACGGGCGATCCGGCGTACCGACGGGCCGAAGATCGCCCAGCCCACTGCCGCCGGCGCGGACGTCGACTGCGGCTGGGTCGGCAGCCGCGACGCCTCGGGAAGGTCGAACAGATAGGGCGCCACCCGGTCTGACAGCGCCGGCCGGCGCGACCGGAGCAGGGACTGGCCCGCCATCCAGAGCCCGACTCCCAGCGCGAGGCCGATCAGACCGCCGGTGAGCACCGGGGTCATGACAGGATCCGCCGTTCGGCCGGGAGCCGGCCCAGCCGGGTCATGAGCCGATAGGCGGCCACGCAGACGGCGGCACCGCCCACCAGGATCACGACGCCCGCGGGTCGCTGATAGCGCTGGACCGTCTCGGACTGGAACGACATCAGGATCAGGACCGCCCAGGGCGCGGCGACGGCCAAGCGGGCACCGTTGACCGTCCAGGCCTGCCGGGACTCGAGCTCCGAGCGAGTACGCGCGTCGTCGCGGAGGAAGCCCGACAAGGCCCGCAGCATCCGGCCCAGGTCGCCGCCCCCGACGTCTCGGGCGATCCGCAACGCCTCGCACACCCGATCGCCGACCGGATCGGCGAGCCGCTGCTTGAGCAGGTCGAGACTGTCGCCGAACCGGCCGCTCGCCTGGTAGTCGCGACCGAACTTGACGAACGGATCGCGCAACGGCTCCGGCCCGCGGTAGCCCAGCTGCGTCAGCGCCTCCGGCAGTGACAGGCCGGCTCGCACGGCCGAGGCCAGGTTGTCGACCGCTTCCG
>Ga0081455_10006218_pt1 | contig 12867 bp, 7 predicted proteins | sample TabmetS3T2R1_FD_70207 | JGI IMG/M metagenome (GOLD analysis project Ga0081455, IMG submission 70207) | Tabebuia heterophylla rhizosphere microbial communities from the University of Puerto Rico - S3T2R1 | ecosystem: Host-associated > Plants > Roots > Rhizosphere ... | reverse complement strand
GATGATGTCGCGCAGGAAGACCTTGCCCTCGTTGAGCTCGTCGCGCCAGATGATGATGGCCTGGAAGGTGAGCGGGCTCTCGCACAGGCCGGCGATCATCGCCTCGCGGCCGGCCTCGATGCGTTTGGCGATGGCGATTTCGCCCTCGCGCGACAGCAGTTCCACCGAGCCCATCTCGCGCAGGTACATGCGCACCGGATCGTCCGTGCGCTCGGTGGGCTCCTTGGTCTCGGATTTGGCCGGGACCTTTTGCTGGACCTCGACCAGTTCGCCGCTCTCGCTCTCGGTCTCCTCCTCGGCTTCCTCGCGCTGCTCTTCGCCCTCTTCGCTCGCCTCCTCGGTTTCCACCACGTTGACGCCCATCTCGCTGAACATCGCGAGAACGTCCTCGATCTGCTCGGAATTGACCTCCTCCGAGGGCAGCACCGAGTTGATCTCGTCGTGAGTCACGTAACCGCGCTTCTTGGCGGTGCGGATGAGCTTCTTGACGGCCGCATCGGAGAGGTCGAGCAGCGGCAGCGGCGTATCGGGAGCCTCGGCGGCCTCTTTCTCGGGCGCCTCGTCTTTTTCTTTCTCTTTTTGCGCCGCCTTGGTCTTGCTCGCCATACGTCTCTCCTGGGCACGCCCGTACGTGGGCGTCAATCGATCACGCCATCCCTACCCTATGCGGGGAGAATCGACCGCCCGAGACGGCGTCGAACTCGCCCCGCGACTCTTGCCGCGGCCCTCGACAACGCCCTGATTCGGACCGCCGGAGTGTCATCGGGGCCGCTTAAACCCCGATTAAACCTCCATACGGCAAAAGCCAAAGGCCTGTCCCCGGTTCCGGGTCGTTCCGGGCGCCCTTTGGCTTCCTCTCATCCCCGCCATTTCACAGAGACCGAACCGGCCGGCCGGAGGAGGCTCCGAAGCCTTCGATCAGCGCCTCGGTGCCATCCAGCACCGAGAGTCGAGCCTTCACGTCCTGCAACCAGGAGTAGTTAGCCTCGGTTGCGTCCTGTCCCAAGGCCTGTTCGGCGTCTCTGAGCTCCTTAATTAGGGAATGCCACTGTCGATGCAAGGCGACAAGCTGCTTCCACGTGGTCAGGACGTCCTCGGGTGCGGCGTCCGGCTGCGCGCCCCAGACCGAGGGCGTGGTGATGGCCTTGCCGATGCGCCCAGCGACCTCGCTCAGGCCCCGGCGGGTGAGCTCGGCGGCCATGGCCTCGCCGTCCGGCGCCCCGCCGTGGGCAACGATATCGATCAGCTCGCTCTTCACCCGGGCCGCCTCTGCGTGCCGGAACTCCACTCCCGCGAGCTCCTCGAGATGCTCGTGCAACAGCCACGGATGGTTGATGGCGGCCTGCAGGATGAGCGCCTCGCGCCTCGGAATGGCGGCGCGGTGGCCGCGATGAACGGGGCTCGACGCCAGTTGCGCGCTTGCCACCACATAGGGCTCACCACGCGAAAGTGGGCGAACCGCGGGCGAGCCCTGGCGAGGCGCGGAAGGCCTTCCTCGCGTGTTCACCATTCGCCACTCGCTGTTCGCCATGCGCCCGCGCCCCGGCCGCGGCTGCGGACGCCGATCGCCGTCGAAGAGGCGCCGCAACCGCTCCTCGAATTCGCGCCGATAATGCTTGCGCACGGAATCGTCGCCGATCGCAGCGGTGACCTCCGCGATGCGTGCTTCGAACGCGGCGCGCCGCTCCGGCGTATCGAAGGCGCCGGCCTCGGTCTCCCGCAACCACAGCATCGCCGAAAGCGGACGTGCGGCGCCGACGACCTCGTTGATCGCCTCGCGGCCGCCGGTGCGCACGAGATCGTCGGGATCCTGCCCCTCGGGCAGACTCGCAAATTTCAGGCTCTTGCCTGGCTTGATCAGCGGTAATGCCAGATCGACGGCCCGGTAGGCGGCGCGGCGGCCGGCGGCGTCGCCGTCGAAGCAGAGCGTTGGCTCATCCGTCATTCGCCAGAGCAGAACCAGCTGCTCGGCGGTGAGCGCGGTGCCGAGCGGCGCTACCGTTGCGTCGAAGCCGGCATTCACCATGGCGATGACGTCGACATAGCCTTCGACCACCACGACAGCTGAGCCATTGTGCGCGGCGACGCGTGCGGTGGCGATGTTGTAGAGCGTGCCGCCCTTGTGGAAGAGCGGCGTCTCCGGCGAATTCAGGTACTTCGCCTGAGCATCTTTCTCCAGCGCCCGCCCGCCGAACGCGACCACGCGGCCGCGCAGATCGGTGATCGGAAACATCACACGGTCGCGGAACCGGTCGTAGGGAACCGGGATGTCATCGCCCGCGACCAGCAATCCCGCCTCGACCATGTCCTCGCTCGATATTCCCTCCTTGCCGAGGTGCTCCTTGAGCGCGAAGCGCTCCGGCGGCGCGTAACCGAGGCGGAACTTGAGCTGCGTCGCCGCATCGAGGCCGCGGTCGGCGAGGTAGCCGCGCGCCTTGGCGCCGGCGCGCGCGGCAAGCGTCGCCTCGAAGAATTTCGCCGCAAGCTCGACCACGTCGTGGAGGGTCTTGCGTCGTTCCTCGCGCGCCTGCTCCTCGTGCGAGATCTTGGGAAGCGGCAGCCCGGCTTGCGCGGCCAGCCGCTCGACCGCCTCGGGGAAACTGAGCCCCTCCGTGAGCATCAGAAAATCGAAGATGGTGCCGTTCTTGCCAGAGGAGAAATCGAACCACATCGACTTCTGGTCATTGACGAAGAACGAGGGCGTTCGCTCCTTGTTGAAGGGCGACAGCCCCCTCCATTCGCGCCCCGCTTTTTTGAGCCGCACGCGCCGCCCCACCACCTCCGAGACCGGAAGGCGCGCGCGCAGCTCGTCGAGGAATTGGGGCGGAAACCGCATGCAACCGGCCCTGCTGATTCGCTGGGCCCTTCAGTATAGGACGACGCGGGGCAGCCGCGGGGAGCGGCGGGCTTGTCCCGGTTATCCACAGGGGGTGGTCCGGAGGGCCGGCAGAGCGACGCCCGCCCACGCGCTTTTCCGTCCTGCCGGGCGCCACGTGGGCACGCCGCTGCTCCGCTGGGTGGGCAGAGCACGACTGTCGTCGCTCGCGCCTTTGCCCACCCAATCCACGCGGGGCGCGCGCCGACGATCCGCCCGGAGAGCGGTACGTTCGCAGCATCGCGATGACTGGGACGCGGCGGCGCGGCGGCGCTAACTAAATTGAGAAAACAACCATTCCTCGGGAGGAAATGATGACTGCAATCCACGACTCCACCCGTCGCGCCGTGCTCGCGAGTGGCAGTGCCGGCACCAGCGCGGCGGCGTGGCGCACGTTCGAAGCAACCGATTGCGGCCACGACGTGATGGTCGACGCCCCGCAATGGCTGGTCGATGTCCTGCTGCAGGTGTCGTGACGGGAAGGAGACAATGGCGAAACGCGGGGCTGGTGTCGCAGGGTTCGCGGCTGTTCGGAGGCGACAATCGGGTTATCGCGGACCCAACCCCTGGTCAGCGCATGCCCCGCAAAGCGCCAAGCACCTTCTGTAGCGCCGCGTCATCGATCCGGCCCTTGACTCGAATTTCGATTTCTATCTCCGAGGCCTTGTCCGGCACTGGCAGGGATTTCTCCGAGGACGTCTGCGACCATTCCGAGCCATTCCAGGTGACGACGCCTACGTCCGCGGTGCCGGCAACGAATTTTCCGACCTGCCTGCCGAGCTGAAAGTATGCTGTCGTTTGATCGCCGGGGTCGCTCGAATTGTTGAGAGGCGGCTTGTCCAAAGCAATGCTGTTGCCTTTATTGGCTGTCCTGGCGCTCACATCGACGAATTCTTGAAACGGATAACATACCGGAACAGGAATTTTTTCAGCAAGTGCAATCGCGAAAGCCGTCCGCCAATAGCGAAAATATGGATCTGCGCTGATCACGAGTCCGGTCGGCGTAGGCTTCCTTTGGGCGAGCTGATCAAATTCGGCGATGAAATGATTGTCTGCGTCGGTGGTTTGCTCGTTCTTTCTAGGATTGGGAATACCGTCAAAGAATCTCGCGACCCTGGCTGGAGGCCAGTTTTTGGCATCGTTGGGCCACATTGGAGAGTTGTTATTTACGACAAGGTACGTACTGGCGTCTTGAGCGTTCGGATATTTGCTCTTCAATATTTCCTTGCGGGCAGCGTCCTCGCCCGGGGCATTGATGTTTGCGCCGCCCGCAAGCGCGACCGCTCTCCCCTCCAGCGCATCGTTGCTCATGAAAATGAACTTCGGATCCTGCTCTTGAAGCTCCCAGGCCGCTGCCTGCGCCATTTCAAGGCCTCCGGCCGCGACAATCAAATCGGGTCTGGGATTGTTGTTCACCGCCTTTCTTACCAATTGGCGCAGGTCGCTATAACTTCCGTCCGATTCGAAAGGATCCAGAATGGTCGGTTGGTGTTGCGAACTCAAAGCGGAAGCCAAACCAGCTTTAAAGCATTCCTTGTTGCTTCCACCAAAGCTGGTTGAGGTGACGATTGCGATGTTGGTCATGGCGAGTTCTCGCTTTTACAGCAAATAGCCCAATCCGAACTGGCGCCGCCGCGAGAGCTGTCGGCCGACGCTGCGCGGCCCGCTTGGTCTTAAGCCCCCTCCCTCGACCTGCAGCACCCGCTCACGGCGCGAAGCGCAGGACTTGGGCGATGACCTTTTCTGCTTCCGGCCAGTGCTTTGCCGTCACGGCATTGGTGCTCTCGCCCAGGGAGCAGCCGGCCAAGCGCGTGTACTGCACCACATCGCTTCGGCCCTGCGGCGCTGCAACGAACGCGGGCAGGTAGACGGTCGGAAAAAAGCCCAAACGGGTCAGGTCCGCCTGGGCCTGCGAGCAGTTGCTATCAACGAGAACGATGATAACGAGGCGGCCGTCGCCCACCAAATGCAGCAGATCGTCGACCAGGTGCTGCAGAAGGGCCGCGCAAACGTCCGCCGCTGCCGTGCGTAAGCCGAGGACCCGCGCGCGGGCATCGACCCGATCATAAACGACCCGCGCGGCTCCCACCTCGGAAGATGCCGACGCGGCGAGGTAATAGGCGTGGGTGAAACGGCCGTTGCGGTGGTCTACTCCTTGGAGCGGGTTCAGCCCGACGATGCCTGCCCTGCGGTCGAACATGTCCGCGGAGCCATCGAACCACCGTCGCCCCGCCAGATCGTCACGACGCACCTTGAGACCGGTATCCGAGGGTAGAGCCTCGCGCGCTGGTGCCAGGGCCCGCGGCCCTGACAGAGCATCCGTCGCCGGTGGCAGCCCCATCACTGCTTCCCGAAGTCGATGAGCTTGCCCCGTGGTGGGTGTCTTTCCGTTCGGACCGTGCGAGTGCGGCGTTCGGCGCCAGCGACCGGTGAGCACCATCGACTCGAACCCCACCGGCATGGAGTGCGCGTAAGGCTCGTAGCCCACCGGGACGAACCCGGCGTTGCGGGCCACCTTCCAGCCGCCCGCATCATCAGTGCGCGCCTCGCACAGCATGAATTTCGAGGAGCCGGCGAGCTCATCGACCAGACCGCCCACAAGGGCGGAGCCGAGGCCGCCGTGACGGTGCGTGGCGTCCACGACCACCCCGAAGACCTCGGAGATCTGGTCAGGGGCATCCCCGATATTTCGCATTGCCGCCGCGGACCCGACGAGCGTGCCGCCTGGTGCTTCCCCCACGAGCCACACGACTTCGCCGCCGGCGATCATTGCTGCGACACCGTCCGGGCTCATGATCTGGGGAAAAGGGTAATAGTCGCGGGCGTCGCCACCCTTGGCGGGAGTGTAGATGCGCTCGTACAGCGCGCTGATCGCCTGGGCGTCCGCGGGAATCGCCCGGCGGACGATATGAGCGTTGGCGATTTTCGACGGTTGGTTATCCACGACTATGACATCAGGTGGTTCGGCCCGGCTTGCGCCCGGTGATGGTCGCACACTGGCCGAAGTGGGAATCGATGAAGGAAAGATCGTGGAAGCCGCGGGCGGTGAGCGATTCGAGAATGCTCTCGGCGCGAAAGCGGGACAGCGAGCCCGGTGCCAATTGGCGGTTCGACTTGACGACCCTGTGGAGGTCCGCAGCGAGCTCGTCGTACCTGCCGATAGCGTGCAAGTGTCGCTCGCACTCTTCCAGTATCCGCTCGAGTTGAAAGCACTGTTTGAGCTCCGTGACGACGAGTGTTCCCCCGGGTTGGAGGACCCGGACGGCCGTGTCCACGGCCTGCTCCGGCGCTTGCATGTCGAACAGAGCGAGGAGAATGCTGACTCCGGTGAACGACGCACCGGCGATCATGGGGAGGAATTCCGCACTAGCCTCGATGACGGTCAGCCGCTTGCCGATCTCCGCCGCCAGGGCGGGTTTCGAGCGGAGCTTGTCGACCATGGCGCGACTGTTGTCGACCACGGTGAGCTGGCGACCGGTGCTGATCAGCGCCTCGGCCAGATTCCCGGTCCCCGCCCCTAAGTCGACGATGGGTCCTGGAGCGGTTGCGGCGAGGGCTGTCCGGTGTCGTTCCACGACCTCCCGATAATACGGCATGAGGTTGAGGACCCGGTCATAGCTCGCGGCGTAGGTATCCCAGGTCAGCTGGTGGTCGAGCCTCTCGCGGTATTTCTTGTGGAACCAGTCTTCTCCGTTCGCCGGGATTACTTCCCAAGAGACGATGCGCCCGATCGCCTTGCTGGTGGCCGGGTCATGGCACATGGTTTCCGCAGCCGTTAGGTGGACCGAGCCAAGCCCTTCGGCGTTCAAAGTGCATTTCGCTCGTGCCGCGCCGTTAGCTCCGGGAAACAGAGTCCCCTGCGTGACGCGGGGCGCCAGCCGCTGCACGAGACCATCGAGCGGGAAGTAGCGGCGGCCGTTCAATTCGTCGCCCGCCAGGACATCCAGCGCGAGGTTGTAATCGAGCACGCGGCCCTCAGCGTCGAGCGTCAAGGCCGGAAGCGGCGCGTAGTACAGGCCGCAGGCCAGTTGCTGGAGAGGAGTGCAATGCATGTTGTTTTTCCCTGTGCGTCAATCTTCGCCCCGGAATCTCCGCTCGACGGGCGGAGGCTGGACGGACGGAGGCTGAATGGACGGAGGCTGAATGGGCGGAGGTTGAACGGGTGTTTCGACGAACCGCACGTTCCCAGTATCTGCGGGGCGGCTCGCCCAACCTCCGGGGCGACTCTCCCAATCTCCGGGGCACCGTTTGGGGAAATGGGAGCACAGGATCTGCCGGAGTTCGCGGTCGCTGAGATCATCGAACTTGACCCACTGCCGGGTGCTCATGATGGGTGGTAATTTCGGCTGCCGATCCGGCCGCAAGAGCACGGGCACAACGGGGTAGCTATTGCGCGCCATAAGTCGTGCCTCGATCGCGTCAATCTCTGACTGCTGGCCGGACCCCACGGTGTCGTCGTCGAAGAACAGGAAGCAGAGCTCAAAACTCTCGATCGCCTCCCGTAAGACTTTTACCCAGTTATCCCCTTTGTTGATGGAGACAACGTCCATGAACGGCTGGACAAAGGGGCCCATCTCTCGCAGCCGGTTGTAAATGTTCAGGACGTTGGGTCTGTTGCCGGAGCTGTACGAAAGAAATACCCGAATCGCTGGGTCGGGTGCCTTCAAGGGCTCGAGGCGGGCGTCAGACGTGGGGTCGAGCCGGCAGGCGTAGTACTCTTCGCCGTCCGGACCTTTCACCTTTTCCGTCGCAGTCGTCACGTTGAGGTAGAGGACGCGCAAATTGTACCAGCTCAACCGCCGGTCCTGCGGACGAAAATCCTCGACGATGATGGGCAAGAAGGCGCGATGATTGTAATCATCGTTCTCGTGGTTTTCGAAAACAATGGGCACTTTCGCGGTCGACTGCTTGTCATCTTCGCCGTGCGCCCGCAGCTTCAGCTTGCTCCGCGCGGATTGCTGGTCGCGCTTGAACGCCTCCCATTGATTGGGATGCATCCGCCTCGCCGTGCTGGCGAGGAACTGCTCCATCGTGCAACCCACCAAGCGCGGGCCTCGCCCGTCCCCAGCCTGAACGCCGAACACGTCGTCCGCAGCGTCCGACGCCGCTGTGTAGTAGAGACTGTTCGGCGTCGTGAGCTGAGCGTTGGCCGCGTTTATCGCGGCCACGGGGTGCATTGAATCGAGGATACGCCCTGCCTGCTCTTCGTCCCGAAACTGCCTTACGAGGTTATCAACGCTTTCCTGGGGCTCGGCGTCGACCCATCTGGGGTCCTTGGGGTCTGGGCGCGGCAGCGGAATCACCTTCAAGGTGCTCAGGTTCAAGGGCAGTTCGGGCACATCGCCCTGAGAGTTCTGGTCGCACAGGAAGATCAAAGGGAGCCGCGATGCCAGTCGATAGCCGATCTCGATCATGACGTTGGCGTTCCAACAGCCAGCGCCTTCGCGCGACCCCGGCGCAGAGTCGGGGGTTGGGCCCAAATAGGCCACTGCCATGGGTGCATTCTGGAGCGCGGTGGTAGTCCCCATGACGATGTCTCGACCGACGCCACCGTCAGCCCGAACAGCGTCGTAGCCGGCACGTTCGCAAGCCGGCTGGATGTACGTCTCAAGGACATAGTCGGCGCGTTTCCTCACGGGAGAACGCTCGGCACCCAGCGGGGAGATGACGAAGCACACCTTGGACATGACTCGATCCCTATGTGCGCAGCCGTCTCGCGACGCGCATTGCCACGACCGACGGCCGTCGATGCAAAACCCTGTCTATTCCAATTTTTCCGGCAGATTCTTCTTGGAAGTGACTTCATGGCAGCGCTGCCGATCGCGACGACGGCAAGGACGCGCCATGACCCCCTCCCGTATTGCGGCGCCGCTGAACCGGTCGGCGCACTTTCATCATCAAGAATGCACGCCTTGCCGCAGTGGAATATGAAGTAGCTCACATGCGACGCGAGAAACCTCATGGACCACGATTCATCTCAAGGGAAACCAATGCGGGCACATTGCTGAATACGTGCGGCGTTCGATGCTCTTGCAGATCGAACTGGCTCCGCGCCAGTATCATCGCTGGGGATGACGGCTCGACCGACGGCACGAGGAGCGAGCATTGAGCGACCAGACCAATTTACAACCGATTCCCCAGCCACCGCCCTACCCCGTCATCGGCAACCTGCTCGACGTACGGGGCGAGGCGCCGATCTTGAACCTCATGAAGCTCGCGGAGACTTACGGTCCGATCTATCGTCTCCGCCTGTCCGGACCGTCGATGGTGGTGCTCTCCAGCTTCGAGTTGGTCGATCAGGTCTGCGACAACGAGCGATTCGACAAGTTCCTCGGTCCCGCCATCAAGACGGCGCGCGCGGTCGCCGGTGACGGCTTGTTCACCGCCTGGACCGATGAGCCGAACTGGCGCAAGGCGCACAACATCCTTACGCCCGCTTTCGGATCGATGGCGATCCGCAGCTATCTGCCCGAGATGGGCGACATCGCTCTGCAGCTCGTCGGGAAATGGTCGCGCCTCAATCCGGATGAAGAGATCGACGTCGCCGCCGATATGACGCGCCTGACGCTCGACACCATCGGGCTCTGTGCGTTCGGCTACCGCTTCAATTCCTTCTACAGCGAGCGTCCGCATCCCTTCGTCGCCGCGATGGTCGACGCACTCAGTTATGCGACCGCGAATCTCAGCAGGCTGCCGATCCAGCGCAAGCTGATGATCCGCGCCAAGCGAAGGCAGCAGGAGGACATCTCGACGATGAACCGTCTCGTCGACGATGTGATCGCTCAGCGCCAAGCCGATCCCGAGCAGTCCAAAAAGACCGATCTGCTGCAGGCGATGTTGTCCGGGGTCGATCGGCAGTCCGGCGAAAAGCTCGACATCGTCAACATACGCTATCAGGTGCTCACCTTCCTCATCGCCGGCCATGAGACCACCAGCGGCCTGCTGACATTCGCCCTGTACTATCTGATGCGCAATCCGGATGTCCTGGCCCGCGGCTATGCCGAGGTGGACGCCGTGCTTGGTGGAGACCTGTCGAAAGCGCCGGGCGAGGAGGAGGTCCGGCAGCTTCGTTACGTCAGCCAGATTCTGAACGAGGCGCTGCGGCTGTGGCCGACTGCGCCGGCGTTCACGCGGCATGCCTTCGCGACCACGGCGCTCGCCGGAAAGTACGAGGTCACGCCCGAAGATGCGCTGACGACCCTCGTGCCGATGCTGCATCGGGACCCGGCAATCTGGGGTCCCGACCCCGAAAAATTCGATCCCACGCGCTTCGAGCCCGACCTCGTGAAGAAGCGGCCGGCCAACGCCTACAAGCCGTTCGGGACCGGTTTCCGCGCCTGCATCGGACGCCACTTCGCCCTTCAGGAAGCCATCGTCGCGCTGGCGCTGATCCTGCAGCGCTTCGAGCTCCTCGATCACACCGGATACGAGTTGAAGCTCAAGCAGACCTTGACCATCAAGCCGGAGGACTTCCGCATCAAGGTGCGCGCCCGCTCGAATCGACCGGCGGTGCGGGCGCGTGCCGTTCGGACCGGGAACGGCGGCGCGGAGGAGGAGCATGCCGTCGAGCCGGTGATCCGTGCCAGAGCTCCGCTCCTCATCCTCTACGGCTCCAACACCGGCACCTCGGAGGCGATCGCCCGCCAAGTCGCCGAGGACGCGACCATCCGCGGTTTCTCGCCGACGATCGGCGAGCTCGATGCACACACGGGCCGTCTGCCGACCGACGGTGCGGTCATCATCGTGACCGCCTCCTACAACGGGACACCGACCGACAATGCGGCGCGCTTCATGGAGTGGCTCACGGGAGGCGCGCTGGCGCCCAATGCGCTCGACGGGGTGCGCTTCACCGTATTCGGCTGCGGCGACCATGATTGGGCCGACACCTTCCAGCGCATTCCGCGCCTGATCGACACGGAGCTCGAAGCCCACGGCGCGAAGCGGATCCATCCGCGCGGCGAGGGCGACCAGAGCGACGACATGGACGGTCAGTTCCGCAATTGGTATCGCGGCCTGTTCGAGTCTCTCACATCGGCGCTCGGTGCAGTGCCCGTCGATCCGGGCGACATCGTCAAAGGTCACCGCTACGAGGTCGAGATCCTGCCGGAGCCGACCGCGGCCGAGACGCTGATCGCCGAGTTCGGCGCCCGCCGGCTGATCGTCGGCGAAAACCGCGAGCTGCATACGAAGACCGGACCCAAGCCGTCGGAGCGCTCGACCCGGCACGTCGTGCTCAGGCTGCCGCAGGACCTGCCCTACCGCGAGGGCGATCACCTGGGCGTGCTCCCGCGCAACAGCGCATCGCAAGTCGATCGCGTGCTGGCGCGGTTCGGACTTGACAAGGACTCGCACGTCAAGCTGCGCTCGAACGCCATCGGCAAGCCGTTCCTGCCGGTCGATCGCCCCCTTCCCCTGTCGCTATTGCTGTCCGGCTATCTGGCTCTGCAGGACGTCGCCAAGCGCTCGGACATCGAGGTGCTCGCCGAATATACCGAGGCGCCGGCCGAGAAGGCGGCGCTGATGGCGTTCTGCGGCGACGATCCCGCAAACGCCGCGCGCTATCGCGAGCACGTACTCACGAAGAACGTCTCGCTGATCGATCTGCTCGAGGAGTTTCCCTCCTGCGCCCTGCCCTTCAACATCTTCGTCGAGCTCGCCCCATCGTTGAAGCCGCGCTACTACTCGATCTCGTCGTCGCCGCTGGTGGCACCGTCGGAATGCAGCATTACCGTCGGTGTCGTCGAGGGCAAGGCGCATTCCGGCCGCGGCCTCTATCGTGGCGTTGCTTCCGGATATCTGGCCGGATTGGAAGCGGGCGCGTCTGCCGAATGCTTCGTGCGCCGCCCGAGCGTGCCGTTCTTTCCCCCAGCAAAATCGACGACACCGATGATCATGGTCGGCGCGGGAACGGGGATCGCACCCTATCGCGGCTTCCTGCAGGCGCGCGCCGCCATGAAGGCGCGCGGCGACAGCGTCGGACAGGCAATGCTGTTTCACGGCTGCCGCCACCCGGCGCAGGACCACCTCTATGCCGACGAGTTCTCCGCGTTCGCGCGCGACGGCGTGGTCGAGCTCGAGCCTGCCTATTCGCGGCCCGAAGACGGAGAGAAGTGCTACGTGCAGCATCGCATCAGCGCCCGCAGCGACCACATTTGGGAGCTGATCGCGCAGGGCGCCGTGATCTACGTATGCGGAGACGCCAGCACGCTCGCTCCGGCGGTCGAACAGGCGTTCATGGATATTTACCGAGGCAAGAACGGCGGCGGAGACGCCAAGGCCTGGCTCGCATCCATGAAGGCGGACAAGCGCTATCTGGTCGATATCTGGCCGAAGAATTGAAAACCTTCCGATACGCCGTCTCGTGCCCCGGCACGACCGCGAAACCGCGCGCTATTCCGCCGAGAAGCCGCTCGCCTTCACGATCTTGGCCCAGCGCTCGAACTGTAGCTCGATGCTGTCCTTGAAGGCGGCGCCGGTGAGCCCGCTGACGTCGAAGCCCTGCGCGGCGAGCTTGGCCTTGACCGCGGGGTCGGCGTGCGCCGCGATCGCCGCCGCCTCCAGCCGCTTGACGACATCGGCCGGCGTGCCCGATTTCACCAGCAGCCCGAACCAGACGCTCGCGGTCAGATCGCCGAGGCCCACGTCCGCCAGGGTCGGCACCTCGGCCAAGAGCGGCGACCGCTTGGGCCCGCTCGCCACCAGCGCGCGCAGCGTGCCGGCGCGGGCGGGCTCGACAGCGGACTGCAGCTGGGTGAAGCCGAACAGCGCGTGCCCGGCCAGCAGATCGACCATCTGCGGTGCGTTGCCGCGGTAAGGCACCTGCGTGAACTGCAGCCCGAAGCGCTCGTCGAGCTGATAGCCGAGAAAATGCGAGATCGTGCCGGGGCCGTAATTGGCATAGGAGAGCTTGCCGCGATTGGCCTTGGCCCAGGCGACCCACTCCTCGAAGCTCTTGGCGGGCACGCTCGGATGCGTCACCAGCACCGGCGGCG